>Ga0233425_10003400_pt1 | contig 28942 bp, 32 predicted proteins | sample Watercolumn_Towu_2_FD_181712 | JGI IMG/M metagenome (GOLD analysis project Ga0233425, IMG submission 181712) | Freshwater microbial communities from Lake Towuti, South Sulawesi, Indonesia - Watercolumn_Towuti2014_140_MG | ecosystem: Environmental > Aquatic > Freshwater > Lake | place...
CGGGCGTGATCTCGAACGTGTCGGGATCGCCGCGGATAGCCTCGGCGATGTCCACGTCGGTCAACGCCCGCACGCGCGCCCAATCGCTGCGGTCGGGCAGCAGGCGCGCCTGTTCAGCGGTCATTCGCACGATTCTCGAACGCTTCCTTTTCATCGTTCCTGGCTCTCCTCGCGCTGATGATCCGCACCTCGCCTGCGCGCATCGTATGAACCACGGCCACGGCTTGGCCGTCGATAATTCCGATCGCGATACTTCTGTCTTCACCCGCTACGCTACGGCCCGGGATGACCACGTAAGGGCCCGCCCAAATCTCCATCGCCCGGCGGAAGTCGATGCCGGGCTTGCGGAGATTGGTCTCCGCTTTCGCCTCGTCCCATTCGAACATCCCGGCCGATCCGTATTATTATACGTATAAAAGATAAATATTCAACCGCCCTCAGGCCGGCGCCACTACTCCGTCGCTGAGCGCCAGCACCCGGTCCATGCGGCCCGCGAGCTCGTGGTTGTGGGTGGCGATCAGCGCCGCGAGGCCGCCGCGGCGCACCAGGCCGAGCAGCAGGTCGAACACCTGGTCGGCGGTGTGCTGGTCGAGGTTGCCGGTGGGCTCGTCGGCGATCAGAAGGAGCGGCCTATTCGCGAGCGCGCGGGCGATCGCCACGCGCTGCTGCTCGCCGCCCGAGAGCCGCGCCGGACGGTGGGCGAGCCGCTCGCTCAATCCGACGTGGCCGAGCAGCCGGCGCGCGCGCTCCGCCGCCTCCTTGCGCGAGCGTCCCGCGATCATCTGCGGCAGCACCACGTTCTCGAGCGCCGAGAATTCCGGCAGCAGGTGGTGGTACTGATAGACGAAGCCGATGCGCCGGCGGCGCAAGGCCGTGCGCTGTACGTCGCTCAGGCGCCCGCAGGCCTGCCCGGCGATGCCCACCTCGCCCGCGTCCGGCTTCTCCAACAGGCCCGCGATCTGCAGCAGCGTGGACTTGCCGGCGCCCGAGGGGCCTACCAGGGCCACCGCCTCGCCCGCCGCCACCTCCAGCGACGCGCCGCGCAGCACCTCGAGCCGCGTGCCGCCCTGGCGGAAGCTGCGCACGATGCCCTGGAGCGAAAGCGCGGGCCGGACCGCCGCCTCGGGAACCGACAACTGGATGGCCATCGCGGCGGGTTATAATCGCTTCGGCGGCCCCAGGCCAGCCGGCGCGGGCCGGCGCCGGGCCTGCGCGGGAGCGGCGGCATCGACGTGGAGGCCATGAACCGCAAGGCGATTTCCGTTGTCCTGCTTGCCGGGCTTCTCGCCCTCGCCGCGCCCGCGTCGGCCGCGGCGCAGCAGCCGCGCGCCCCGAACAGCGAGCTCGACCAGGCGATCGCGGACGTCGAGGCCGGGCGGCTCGACGCCGCCAAGGGGCGGTTCGAGAAGCTCGCCGGCGCCGGCGACGCGGTGGCGCAGTTCTATCTCGGCGACCTGATCGTCCGCTACGCCGCGGCCAACCACAAGGCCGAGGGGCTGGTGTGGCTCGACCTCGCGGCCAAGGCCGGCGTGCCCAACGCGATGAACGCGCTCGGCGTGATCTTCAGCGACGGCAAGGTGGTGGCCAAGGACGAAGCCAAGGCGCAGCAGTACTTCATGCAGTCGGCCTCGCTCGGCTTCCTCGAGGCATACAACAACCTGGGCCTGCGCTCGGCCAAGGGCATCGGCCGGCCGCCCGACCCGGTCGACGCGATCGAGTGGTTCAAGCTCGCGGCCGAGCAGGGCTACGCCGAGGCGCAGCAGAACCTGGGCATCATGATCGTCAACACCGGCCAGGCGCAGCAGGACCCCAAGAAGGCGGCGGAAGCCTATATGTGGCTGACGCTCGCGGGCCGGCAGGGCGATCTCGAGGCCCAGGCCGCGCGCGCGAAGCTGATGCAGGCGATGAAGCCCGCCGAGATCGCCGAGGGCGACCGCATGGTCCAGGCGTGGAGGAAGGTGGAGCGGAAGCGCTGAACTCCATCATATGCAAGCCCCTCCATCTTTTGTTTGCCGTCGAGTTCCGCTACACTCAATGAGAGCAAGCATGCACCGCGGGGATTCCGCTTCCGCGAGGAGGATTGCGTGTTTCGGATCGCGCAGTCAGCGTCCATCGCTACCTTGTCGATTGCCTGTTCGCTATCGAGCTCCGCTTGGGGAGCGTCATGGGAGCCGATCGACTGCACGAAGTCGCGGTTGCAGGTTTTCCCGAACGCCAAGTGCGAAACCATGGACGCGTCCGGCAGCGGCAGCAAGAGCGGAGAGGCCGCCAGGATTTCGAGCAGATCGTATTCCGCGCGAGGCACCTACGAGGGCACCGTCTTCAACGTGAGCCTGCAGAAGCCGGACAGCATCGGCACGTTCATCGTGCCGCGCAGCGTCGACGAGCGCATTCCGTCGATCAAGAGTTTCAACGACATCACTCGGGGAGGAAAGAACTGGAGCGATTCCGAGCGGCTGGGATCCGCCATCGTCGTCACGTTCGAAACCGCGACGCGGAAGTGCTTCGGCTTCCACGACTACGGGCCTCCGAAAGGCACCGGGTACGCCCACGTGGTTTACGGCTTTTTTTGCCGACAGCAGCCCGGCGTCTTCAAGCTGGACGAGATGCGGGAGCTGATGGCGAAGGTCAGCGTGCGCTAGAGCAATATCCGATGTGGCTGAATCGCGGCACGCCGGCCTCATCCTTCGACAGGCTCAGGATGAGGCCGAAAAACAAGGCCCTCATGCCGAGCCTGTCGAAGCATGGGGGCTTTACGAGTGGTTCTAGATGAACGGAATTCGTTCTAGACGGCAGCATACCTACTCGTACCTCAGCGCCTCGACCGGATCGAGGCGCGCGGCGCGCCAGGCCGGATAGATGGTGGCGAGGAACGACAGCGCCAGCGCCATGCCCGAGACCAGGGCGACCTCGCGCCACTCCACGATCGCCGGCAGCTTGGACAGGAAATAGATCTCGGCCGCGAACAGGTTGGTGCCGGTCAGCCCTTGCAGGAACTGGCGGATCGTCTCGATGTTGGCGGCGAACGCCAGGCCCAGGGCCACGCCCGCCAGCGTCCCCAGAACGCCCACGGACGCCCCGCACAAAAGGAACACGCGCAGGATCATCGCCCGCGTCGCGCCCATGGTGCGCAGGATGGCGATGTCGCGCCCCTTGTCCTTCACCAGCATGATCAGGCTCGAAATGATGTTGAACGCCGCCACCAGGATGATGAGCGTCAGGATCAGGAACATGACGTTGCGCTCCACCTGCACGGCGTTGAAGAAGCTCGCGTTCGCGCGCTGCCAGTCGTTGACGCGGTAGCGCCCGCCGAGCGCCCGCAGGATCGCCCCGCGCTCCCGGTCGAGCCGCGCCGGGTCGGCGATCATCACGTCCACGCCGCTGGCCGCGCCCTTCATCTGGTACACGACCTGTGCCAGGTCGAACGGCAGGTAGACGAAGCTGTTGTCGTACTCGTACATCCCCACTTCGTAGATCGCCGCGATGTCGACGGTCTTGGAGCGCGGGACGACGCCGAAGCCGGTCTCCGCGAACACCGGCACCGTGAGCGTCAGCGAGTCGCCGGCCTTGAGCCCGTAGCGGTCGGCCATGCGCCGGCCGATCATGGCGCCGTCGGGCGCGACGAACTGGTCGAGCGAGCCCGCCTTGACGTTGCCGCCCAGCACCGGGCGGCGGCGCACGTCCTCGGCGCGCAAGCCCCGCACCACGGCGCCCGAGGAGATGCCGTTGGCGGTCACCAGCGCCTGCCCCTCGATCATGGGCGCCACGGCGCGCACGCCCGGCACGCGCGCCACCACGTCGAGCACCCGCTCGAAATCGGCGAGCGGCCCGGGCGCGAGGGCATAGACGCCGATATGGCCGTTCAAGCCCAAAATGCGGCCGAGCAGCTCGTGGCGGAACCCGTTCATCACCGCCATAACGATAATCAAGGTCGCGACGCCCAGCATGATCCCCAGCAGCGAGAACCACGCGATCACCGAGATGAAGCCTTCCTGGCGCCGCGCGCGCAGATAGCGCATCGCCACCATGCGCTCGAAGGCGGAGAACATCGCCAGGCCCTACCCCGCCACCTTGTCGAGCGCCTTGTCGGCCGGCAATTCCTGGCGCTCGCCGGTCTTGCGGCGCTTGACCTCGACCGTCCCTGCGGCCGCGCCGCGCGGCCCCACCACGAGCTGCCAGGGCAGGCCGATCAGGTCCATGTCGGCGAACTTGGCGCCGGCGCGCTCCTCGCGGTCGTCATACAGCACCTCGATTCCCGCCTGCCTGAGCTTGGCGTAGAGATCGCCCGCGAGCGCATCGGTCTTCGCGTCGCCGGGCTTGAGGTTGACGAGGCCGACGCTAAACGGCGCCACGGGGTCGGGCCAGACAATGCCGGCCGCATCGTGGCTCGCCTCGATGATGGCGCCGGCGAGGCGCGACACGCCCACGCCGTAGGAGCCCATGTGCACCGTCGCGGGCTTGCCGTCGGGCCCGTCGACCGCCGCGCGCATCGGCTCGGAATACTTGGTGCCGAAATAGAAGATGTGCCCGACCTCGATGCCGCGCGCCTCCAGAAGCTGGTCCTTCGGCAGCGGGCACTTGGCCGGGTCGTGCTTGTCGTCGGCGGCGGCGTAGAGTCCGGTCCAGCGGTCCACCAGCGGCTTCAGGTCGCTTTCGTAGTCGGGCTTGCTTTGCAGCGGGTCGAACCTGAGGAAGTCCTTGTGGCAAAAGACCTTGCTCTCGCCCGTGTCGGCGAGGATCTGGAACTCGTGGCTCATGTCGCCGCCGATCGGCCCCGACTCCGCCTGCATCGGGATCGCCTTCAGGCCCATGCGCGCGAAGGTCCTGAGGTAAGCCACGAAGAACTTGCGGTAAGACCTTACCGCGCCTTCGTAATCCAGGTCGAAGGAATAGGCGTCCTTCATCAGGAATTCGCGCCCGCGCATGACGCCGAAGCGCGGCCGCACCTCGTCCCGGAACTTCCACTGGATGTGGTAGAGCAGCTTGGGCAGGTGCTTGTACGAACGGATGTGGGCGCGGAAGATGTCGGTGATCTGCTCCTCGTTGGTGGGGCCGTAAAGCATGTCGCGCTCGTGCCGGTCGCGGATGCGCAGCATCTCGGCGCCGTAGTCGTCGTAGCGCCCGCTCTCGCGCCACAGCTCGGCCGGCTGGATCGTCGGCATCAGCACTTCCTGGCAGCCCGCGGCGTCCTGCTCCTCGCGCACGATGCGCTCGATGTTCTTCAGCACCCGGAAGCCCAGCGGCAGCCAGGAATAGATGCCGGCCGAGCTCTGCCGGATCATGCCCGCGCGCAGCATCAGGCGGTGCGAGACGATCTGCGCCTCGGCGGGCGTTTCCTTGAGCGTGGGCAGAAAATACTGGGACAGGCGCATGGTTCACCGCAGGAAAAGGCGCTTAAGCCGCGGCCACCATAGGAAAACCGCCCCCGCCTGTCCATGACCCGGTGTTGTGGTTGTTCCCCACTTGTGGTACAAAGTCGGGCGAGGAGCGAACCATGGCCAAGACCGAGATGATCCGCGCCCGGGTCGAGCCCGATCTCAAGCGCAAGGCGGAACACGTGCTGAAGGCGCTCGGCATGACTCCGACCTCCGCGATCACCCTGTTCTACAAGCAGGTGACGCTGCACCGCGGCCTGCCCTTCGCGGTCCGGGTGCCCAACGCCGAAACGCGCGAGGCGATGCGCCAAGCGCGCACGGGCGAAAATCTGGCGCGCTGGAGCGACGTGGACGAGCTCAAGGCCGCCCTCGGCAAGCCCGACCGCGATTGACCCGATGCGGCCGCTCAGGACGACCGGCCGCTTCGAGCGCGACCTGCGGCTGGCCGCCAAGCGCGGCAAGAACCTGGACAAGCTCTGGAAGGTCGTCGCCGCCCCGCAACGCGGCGAACGGCTGGAGCCTCGCCACCGGCCGCACCGGCTCTCGGGCGACTGGAGCGATTTCTGGGAATGCCACATCGAGCCGGATTGGCTGCTGATCTGGGGCGATGCCGGCGAGGCGCTGGTCCTGGTCCGCACCGGAACGCACGCCGACCTGTTCGAGTAGCGCCGCGGGTTTCGTTCCCGCCCAGGTTTTGCCGTATTGTCCCGTTATCCGCCGGGCGCGCGGCAGCGGGCCGCCGGAGTCCATGGAACCGCCGATGAAGACCGCTTCCTACATCCTCTGGGCCATCGGCCTTGCCTTCGTCCTGGCGCTGATCGGCCAGGAGGGCTTCCACAAGATCGGCGTCGCCCTCAGCGAGGTCGGCGTCGGCATGATGTGGGTGAGCCTGTACCGCTTCGTGCCGATGTTCCTCGACGCCGCGGCCTGGCGGCAGCTGTTTTCCGCCGGGCGCCGCCCGCCGTTCTTCACCACCACCGTGATCCGCTGGGTCGGCGAGTCGGTGAACTCGCTCCTGCCCGTGGCGCAGGTCGGCGGCGACCTGGTGCGCGCGCGGCTGGTCGCCAAGCGCTACGGCCTGCCGCGCTCGACCGCGGGCGCGGCCACGGTCGTGGACTTCACCCTGGCGCTGGTCGCACATGCGGTGTTCTCGTTCTGCGGGCTCGGCCTGCTCTTGACCAAGACGGGCCTGAGCGAGCCGGTGGCCGCCTTCACCGTCGGCATCCTGGCGGCGGGGATGCTGGTCGGGACGCTGCATTTCGCCCCGCGCCTCGGGCTGTTCGGGCTGCTGGCCGAGCTGGTGGAGCGCGTCGCGCACAAGGACGAGCGCCTGGCGCGGCTCGCCGGCGGCGTGCAGGCGCTGCACGAGCAGGTGGTCGAGCTGCACCGGCGCGGCGTGGACCTGCTGGCCGCGTTTTCCCTGAAGCTCGCCGGCTGGATGCTGCGCGTGTTCGAGACCTGGCTGGTGCTGAAGCTGATGGGCTATCCGGTGAGCTGGGGCGAGGCCTTCATCATCGAAAGCCTGGCCGCCGCCGTGCGCAGCGCCGCGTTCTTCATGCCCGGCGGCCTGGGCTTGCAGGAAGGCGGCATCATGGTGCTGGGCCACATCCTGGGCTTGCCGACCAACGCGTCCCTCGGTTTGGCGGTGGTCAAGCGCGTGCGCGAGATGTCCACCGGCCTGCCGGGCCTGGCGGTGTGGTCGTACCTCGAACACCGCGGCTTCAAGCGCCTGCTCGACGCCGACCTGGACCTGGACGAGCCGCAGAACGGGGCGCAGGCGCCGCGCGGCTGAGCCGCTTCACGGATCGCCCGGCACGCCGAAGGCGGGCGCCGCCGCGGGATCGAGCGCGCGCGTGACGTAGTCGTTCGCCTGCGGCTTGTAGATCGCCCACAGCTCGCCCAGCTTCGCGATCGGCGCCTCGTCCCAGTCCACGCGCAGGTCCACGAGCGGCCAGGGCTGCCTGTCGGCGACCAGCAGGCCCGCCGATTTCACCGGCCCCGCCTCGCCCCCCGCGACCAGCCCCTCCTCGATCGCCAGCAGCAGCCGTTCGGCCAGATGCAGGCCCGGCTCGGCGGCGAAGGTTTCCACCATCGCCGCCGGCACGTCGGGATTGGCGAGCAGGTTGCCGGCCGCGGCGCAATCCTCGCCGCGCGCGGCCGCGCTCGTGCCCAGCGCCTTGGCGCCGGTGTGGACCGCGGTGCGGCCCTGGGCGTCCACCAGCACGAGCTGGCGGTACGCGGCGTTCGGTCCCGCCTCCCCGACCAGCCGGTTCAGCGCGAGGCGCGCCATCAGCCCGGTCTGCATCAGCTCGAGCGCGCGGGGCCCAAGCCTGGGATCGGTGACGTTCTGCGACAGCGCCGCCCCCGCCTTCGCGCGCACGAAGGCGCAGCGCGCCGCCACGCAGGGGCTGGACGACGCGATCGCCACGCCCAGCATCCCGGTCCGCGCGCACCTCCCGGCAATGGAAATCGTCATGCGACACCGCCTCCGGCCGGATTTCGCCCGATTTCCGGAGCTTACCCGGTTCCGCCGCCGAATTGACCAATCGATCGCAGATGGTCGATTGACCGGGGACAACCCATCGCGCGGGTTGCGCCGCCCGCGCCAAGCGGTGTAAATACCAGACCCAGCCGTTGCGCCTGGATGCTGCCCTGCCGGCCGCGTCCGCGCGGCGGCGTCCGTTCGTAGCGGCACGGTTGGTGCGCGGGGGCTCGTGGCCGCACGCGACCGGCTAGGCGGGGACGCAGTCCGGCCGGAGATCCGCTGGGGCGGATCGCGGGGCCGGCGCATCGATGGAGTCTTTCCCGGAATGATCGTTGGTTTGGTCCGCACCGCCGTGGCCGTGGCCGTGTTTCTCGCGCTTGCCGCGGGCGCGGTCGCGCAGCACAACGCGCAGGCGCAGGAGTCCCCCCAGGCGGTGATCGAGAAGCTCGGCGCCGCGATGATCGACACGATGAAGAACGCCAAGCAGCTCGCCTACAACGGCCGGTTCCAGAAGCTCGCGCCCGAGATCGTGGGCTCCTTCGACTTGCCGCGCATGGTGTCGATCGCCGTGGGCGGCGCCTGGAAGTCCACCACCCCCGACCAGCAGCAGCGGCTGGTGGACGCGTTCGCGCGCTACATGGTGGCGGTGCACGCCTCGCGCCTCGACGGCTATTCCGGCGAGACGTTCAAGGTCGGCGCCACCGAACCGCTGCAGAACGGGCTCACGCGGGTGCGCGCCCAGTTCGTCAAGACCAGCGGCGCGACCGAGAACATCGACTACGTGATGCAGAACGCCGGCGGCAAATGGCAGGTCGTCGACGTGTTCTATCGCAGCGCCATCAGCGAAGTCGCCACGCGGCGGTCCGAGTACACGGCCGTGATCAAGGACTCGGGCGTCGAGAAGCTGATCGCCAAGATGGACGAGAAGACCGCCGAGCTCGGCCACAAGACCTCCACCAACTGACCCCCGCCCCATGACCGTCACGGTCCGCCACACACCCGGCGCCGCGCAGTCGCTGACCCGCGCGGGCGCGCTCCGCGCCGCGTTGCAATCGCCCGATCTCGCGTTCCTGATGGAGGCGCATAACGGGCTTTCCGCGCGTATCGTCGAGGAAGCGGGGTTCAAGGGCATCTGGGCCTCGGGTCTGTCGATGTCGGCGGCGCTGGGCGTGCGCGACAGCAATGAGGCGTCGTGGACCCAGGTGCTCGAGGTCCTCGAGTTCATGGCCGACGCCACATCGATCCCGATCCTGGTGGACGGCGACACCGGCTATGGCAACTTCAACAACGTCCGCCGGCTGGTGAAGAAGCTGTGCCAGCGCAACGTCGCGGGCGTGTGCATCGAGGACAAGCTGTTCCCCAAGACCAACTCGTTCATCGGCGACGGGCAGCCCTTGGCCGACATCGACGAGTTCTGCGGCAAGATCAAGGCCGGCAAGGACAGCCAGACCGATCCCGACTTCCAACTCGTGGCGCGCGTCGAGGCGCTGATCTCGGGCTGGGGCCTGGACGAGGCGCTGAAGCGCGCCGAGGCCTATCGCCGCGCCGGCGCCGACGCGATCCTGATCCACTCCAAGCGGTCCACCGCCGACGAGATCTTCGCCTTCTGCAAGGAGTGGGCGAACCGCGCACCCGTGGTGATCGTGCCGACCATGTACTACGCCACGCCCACCGACCGCTTCCGCGCCGCGGGCATCGCGTGCGTGATCTGGGCCAACCACAACCTGCGCGCCGCGATCACCGCCATGCGCGAGGTGAGCCGCAAGATCGCCGCCAGCGAGTCGCTGACCGGCGTCGAGGGCACCGTGGCCTCGGTCAAGGACGTGTTCGCGCTCGCCGGCAACCCCGAGCTGGCCGAGGCCGAGCGGCGCTACCTGCCGCAGCCCGGCGAGGACGTGGCCGCGATCGTGCTGGCGGCCTCGCGCGGCGCGGCGCTGGGCGAGCTCACCGCCGACCGCCCGAAATGCATGATCGACGTGCGCGGCCAGCCCCTGCTGCGCCGGCTGGTCACGACCCTCAAGGACAGCGGCGTGCGCGACGTGTCCGTGGTCGTGGGCTACCGCAAGGAGGCGGTCGACGTGCCCTCGGTCGAGCTCTTGGCCAACGACGCCTACGCCAGCACCGGCGAGTGCGCCTCGCTGGCCGCGGCCGAGAAGCGCCTGAAGGGCCCGTGCCTCGTCACCTACGGCGACATCCTGTTCCGCCGCTACCTGCTCGACCGGCTGCTCGAGGCCGAGGGCGACATCGTGGTGGTGGCCGACGCGCTGTGGCGCGAGCGCCGGCGCGCCGGCCCCGGCATGGTGCACGACCACATCGTCTGCTCGCACCCCTTCTCGCCCGGCTACCTCGACGACGACACGGTGGACCTCCAGCGCATCGGCGCGGACCTCGCGGACGGCGAGATCCACGGGGAATGGGTGGGGCTGGCGAAGCTCAGCGACGCCGGATCGGCCCTGGTGCTCAAGGAGCTCCAGGCCATGAAGGCCGAGGGCAAGCTCGCCAAGGCCAATATGCCGGACCTGTTCAACCGCCTGGTCGCGGCCGGGCACCGCGTGCGCGTGCAATACATCACCGGCCACTGGCTGGACGTGGACGACGCCTTCGACCTCGCCAAGGCGCGTAACTTCCTTTAGGCCCGCGGGGGATGATCGCGGCCGACGACTTCATCGAGCCGGCGCGCGCGCGCGGCTTCGGCTTCTACACCGGCGTGCCCTGCTCGTTCCTGGGGCCGTTCATCAACCGCGCGATCGCGCACCCCAAGCTCGACTACGTGGGCGCGGCGTCGGAAGGCGAGGCCGTGGCGATCGCCGCGGGCGCCTGGCTCGCCGGTGGGAAGACCGTAGTGATGTGTCAAAATTCCGGTTTAGGAAACACGGTCAACCCGCTGACATCGCTAAATTTTTCTTTCAAGATTCCGACCCTCCTGATCGTCACCTGGCGCGGCCAGCCGGGCCTCAAGGACGAGCCGCAGCATGAGCTCATGGGCCAGATCACCGGGGCGATGCTCGACGTGATCCGGGTTTCCCACCGGCCGTTCCCAAAAGAGGCGAAGAACATCCCGCAAGCCATTGGCGAAGCATGCGACGTCATGGAGCGAACGTCGCTTCCCGCGGCTTTCATCATGGAGAAGGACAGCGTCCGCGACGAAGGCCTTGAAAAGAAACCGCTTCCGGTCCGACCCCATGGCCACGTCCAGGACCTGACCGAACGCGGCCAGCGCCCGGCGCGGGCGAAGATTCTCGAGCGCCTGCTCGCGGAGATCCCCGCCCATGCCGCGATCATTGCCACTACGGGCAAGTGCGGGCGCGAGCTGTTCACCCTCGCCGACCGCAAGCAGCATCTCTACCAGGTCGGCTCGATGGGCGGCGCGAGCCCGATGGGGTTCGGCGTCGCGCGCCATGCCAAGCGGCCGGTGGTCGTGCTGGACGGCGACGGCGCGGCCCTGATGAAGCTCGGCGCGTTCGCGACCATCGGCGCCTACGCGCCGGCGAACCTGGTGCACGTCGTGCTGGACAACGGCGTCCACGATTCCACCGGCGGCCAGGCGACCGTGTCGCCCAGCGTCGATTTCGCCCGGATCGCCGCCGCCTGCGGCTATCCCTCGGCCTTCGCCTGCGACGGCGCCGAGGGCTTCGCCCGCGCGCTCAAGGCCGCGCTCGCCAAGGACGGCCCGCACCTGATCCATGTCCGCATCGCGCCCGGATCGCTGGAAAAGCTCGGGCGGCCGACGGTTTCGCCGCCCGAGGTCGCGCGCCGCTTCCAGCGGTTCCTGGCCGAGCCGGTTTGAGTAGACTCGCCCGATCGTCAACCCAGGAGGAACGTCATGACCGTCAAGCGCATCGAAGCCGGCCCCCGCATGAGCCAGGCCGTGGTCCACGGCAACACCGTGTACCTGGCCGGCGTGGTGGCCGACGACACCAAGCAGGACGTGAAGGGCCAGACCAAGCAGATCCTCGCCAAGATCGACCGCCTGCTGGCCGCCGCCGGCAGCGACAAGTCGAAGCTGCTCTCCGCCAACATCTGGCTCACCGACATCGCGACCTGGGCGCAGATGAACGAGGCGTGGGACGCCTGGGTTTCCCCCGGCAACACCCCGGCGCGCGCCACGGTCGAGGCCAAGCTCGCCGCCCCCGCCTACAAGGTGGAAATCATGGTGCAGGCGGCGAAATAACGCGCCGATTTCCGCGCGTTAACGCCACGATTGCGGTTGCGGGGCGAATCCAAGGCATCTTAATCTAGCCCCGACGGCGGCCGATCCCGCGGCGAACAAGAAAAGCGGGCGGCCGCAGCGACCGTCCGGTTGGGGGCATGAGCCACAACACCTGGATTCACCGCGCCGTCCGCGTGGGTGTGCGTCCGTTGACGCGCACCTCGGTCACGCCCAACCAGGTGACCGCGGTCCGCCTGTTCACGGGCATCGCCGCGGCCGGACTGATCGCCATGGGCCGCGAGCCGTTCACCGCGATCGGCGCCGGGGTGCTGCTCGTCTCCATGCTGCTCGACCGCGCGGACGGGGAACTCGCGCGGTTGACCAAGAAATTCTCCCCCGGCGGCCACCGCTTCGACCTGCTCAGCGACGCCTTCTGCAACTCGATCGCGTTCGTGGCCGTGGGCATCGGTCTGCGCGACGGCAGCATTCTCGGCTACTGGGCGATCCCGATGGGGGCGATCGCCGGCATCTGCATCGCGCTCAATCTCTCGATGGTGGTGGGCCTGGAAGAGGCCAAGGGCGCGCGCGCCGGCGAGCTCGACAGCATGTGGGGCTTCGACGCCGACGACGGCATGCTGCTGGTGCCCCTGCTGCTGTGGCTGGGCCTCGACGTCGTGGTGATGATCCTGGCCTTCGCCTGCGCGCCCGTGTTCTACGTGTGGGCGGGCCTGCACTTCAAGCGCCAGCACGGGCTCAAGCGCTTCCCGTTCCCCGACCTGACCCTGCGCGGCAACGGCCGCCGCGACTTGCAGCCGCAGCCGGTCGATCCGCCGCGGCGGTGAACCTTCCCGCCGTCAGCCCCGCGCGCGCAGGCGCGATCCGACCCAATTGAAGACGGTCCACAGCCCGTAGAGGCCGGCGCCCAGGCCCGCGCCGATGAAGAACGGCTCGGCCCAGCCCAGCCACACGATCGGCGCGATCAAGTAGATGCCGTCCTCGAGCTCGAACCCCGCGAAGCCGGGATAGTTCGCCGTCCCCTGCCCCTCGCGCTTGTCGATGTCGAGGTTGAGGATCATCGACAGGAACGCGCTTGCCGCGCCGACGGCGCCCAGCGCCACCGACCATGCACCCAGCCATCCATCACGGAACGCGAAGCCCAGGCCCGCGAACAGCGCGGCGTAGGACGTGGCCCCCGCCACGTAGTCGTAGAAATAGCCGAAGCGCGAGGTGCGCCCGGTCTGGCGCGCGAGCTCGCCGTCGAAATGGTCGAGGAACCGCGCGAGGGCGAAAATCCCCGCGCCCCAGTGGATCGCGGGCGAACCTCCCGTGCCGATCAGCGCCGCGCCGACCAGCGCCAGAACCACCGTGATCGTGGTCATCTGGTTGGGGGTGAGCGGCGTGCGCGCGAGCGGCCGCACGAGAACGCGGGCGAGGCGCTGGTCGAAGGGCGGCTTGTCCATGAAACGGCGCGGCGCTGGGGTTGCGAAGGCGCGGCACCATAGCCGAACCGGACCGCGGGGCAAATCCGGACGCTCGAAAAAAACGAGGCGGAGCGCCTTCCTGGCACTCCGCCCCTTTTTGGTGCGCCGGCGGTTTAGACCGGCGCCGCCCGCGGTCGTCTTTGGCGTCGCCGGCTCGCTGCCTCGAACCGTCCGCTACCTGCGAAGACGCCTAGCCGACTAACTGTCGGCTATCGACCAGGTACCGTGATAGGCCAAGGGCGTTAACATATCCCTAATGGCGCAATTGAATCGGACATATCTCCACGCAGGATTGTGCAGACCGCTTATGGTAAACGGGTTGTTACTCCGCGGCCGTCGCCTTTGTTTGCGCTTTGCTTTCCGACCGCGGCGCGGGCGTTACGGACCGGGCCCGCATTGCAGGCTCCGCCCCCGCGTTGCATGATTTCTTCCATCAACGTGCCAGCCGCCCGACCGTCGGCGGCCGAAGGGGGTTCCATGATCGCACTGCGTCGCCGCGCGTTCGTCGCCGGCGCTCTGTTCGCCTTCGTCCTGCCCGCGCTCGCCCTGCCCGCGTTCGGCCAGACGACGCCGGCGCCCGCGCCGGTCACCGCCAGGATCACGTTCCTGCACACCAACGACGTGTACGAGATCGCGCCGATCAAGGGCTGGGGCGGCTTCGCCGAGCTGATGACCGCGCTGAAGAAAGAGCGCGCGGCGGCGCAGGCCAGCGTCACGACCTTCGGCGGCGACCTGATCTCGCCCTCGCTCATGTCGGGCCTGACCAAGGGCACGCAAATGGTCGAGATGATGAACGCGGTCGGCGTGGACGTGGCGGTCCTGGGCAACCACGAATTCGACTTCGGGCCCGACGTGCTGAAGGCGCGGCTCGCCGAGTCCAAATTCCCATGGCTCGCGGCCAACGTGCTCGGCCCCGACAAGAAGCCGTTCCCCGGCACGCAAGGAACCGTGATGCGCGAGGTCGCGGGCTTCAAGGTCGGGTTCCTCGGCCTGCTGACGCCCGAAACCGCGTCGCTGTCCAGCCCCGGCAAGGACGTGACCTTCGCCGCGAACGTCGAGGCCGGCGCGGCGGCCGCCAAGGCGCTGAAAGCGGCCGGGGCGGAGTTCGTGGTGGCCCTGACGCATCTTTCGATCGCGGAGGATCGCGCGCTCGCGTCCAAGGTGAAGGAAATCGACCTGGTGCTGGGCGGGCACGACCACGACCCGATCACGTTCCTCGAAGGCGGCAAGCTGATCCACAAGGCTGGGCACGACAACGAGTTCCTGGCGGTGGTCGAGGTGGCGCTGACCCGCACCCAGACCAAGGACGGGCCGAGGGTTTCCTCGGTCCCGGCGTGGCGCATGGTGCCGGTGCGCGGCTTCGCGCCCGACCCCGAGATCGCCGCGCTGGTGAAAAAGCATACCGACAAGCTGGACACCGAGCTGAACGTGACGGTCGGCACGGCCGCGACCGCGCTGGACAGCCGGCGCAGCGAGGTGCGCGCGAAGGAGAACGCCATCGGCAACCTGTTCGCCGACGCGATCCGCGAGGCGGTGGGCGCGGACATCGGCATCGTCAACGGCGGCGGCATCCGCGGCGACCGGCAGTACCCGGCGGGCCACGCCGTCACGCGGCGCGACGTGCTGACCGAGCTGCCGTTCGGCAACGTCACGGTGCTGATCGAGCTCAAGGGCGGCGAGGTGAAGGAGATGCTCGAGCACAGCGTCAGCCGCGTGGCCGAGCTGCAAGGCCGGTTCCTGAGCGTCTCGGGCGCCACGTTCGCCTACGACCCCAAGGCCGACGTCGGCAAGCGCGTCGGCGAGGCCACGGTCGGCGGCAAGCCGCTCGACCCGGCCCGGACCTACAAGGTGGCGGCGAACGACTACATCGTCGCGGGCGGCGACGGGTTCGACGTCCTGAAGAAGGGCAAGGTGCTGATCGACGCCAGTGGCGGCAAGCTGATGGCGAGTCAGGTGATCGACTACATCGCCGCCAAGAAGACCGTATCGCCCAAAGTCGAAGGCAGGATCGTGGCGAAATAGCGGGGATGGCCGACCGGCTGGAGCTCGGCGCCCTCGCGGCGCGGATACCGGACGGCGCAACCCTAGCGATCCCGGCGGACTACGCGGGCGTGGCGATGGCGGCCACGCGCGCGCTGCTGCGCCGTCGGCCGCGCGGCCTCAAGCTCGTCACGGTGCCTACCAGCGGCCTCCAGGCCGACCTCCTGATCGGCGCCGGCGCGGTCGCGGAGATCGAAACCTCGGGCGTGACGCTCAACGAGCACGGCCTCGCGCCGCGCTTCTCCGCCGCCGCCAAGGCTGGAACGATCAGGATCGTCGATGCCACCTGCCCCGCGATCCATGCCGGACTTCAGGCCAGCGAAAAGGGCGTGCCGTTCATGCCGCTGCGCGGCCTTTTGGGCACGGACCTGATGCGGCAGCGCCTGGACTGGAGGACGGCGCGGAATCCCTTCGGCGGCGCAGGCGACGACATCGTGCTGCTGCCCGCGATCCGGCCCGACATCGCGCTGTTCCACGCCGCGAGCGCCGACCGCAACGGCAACGTGTGGATCGGCCGGCGGCGCGAGCTTGGCGTGATGGCCCACGCCAGCGCCGCAACGCTCGTCACGATCGAGGAGTTCGCGGACGCCGATTTCATGGCCGACGAGGCGACGGCGGCCGGCGCCCTGCCCGCGCTCTACGTCACGGCCGTGGCGCGGGCGCCGCGCGGGGCCTGGCCGTTGCGCTTCATCGACCGCTACCCGGCCGACGACGCCGAGCTTGCGCGCTACGCGGAAATGGCGCGGAGCAACGAGGGCTTCGCCGCGTACCTGCGGGACGCGCTGGCCGCTGCGGCATGAGCCCCGCCACGCCGCGCGAGCGCCTGGTCGCCTGCCTCGCCCGCCTGGTCGCGGGCTGCCGGCACGTGGCCGTGGGCAACGCCTCGCCGATTCCCGCCGCGGCCGCGCTGCTCGCCCGCGCGCGGTCCGGCGGCGCCATGACGCTCTATGTCCTCGGCAGCCGCGCCAACAATCCCTACGGCGACGGGGCGCGCGAGCTGTTCGATAGCGCCGGCCAGGGGCGGCTCGACGCCTTTTTCCTCGGCGGCGGCGAGATCGATGGGGCGGGCAACGTGAACCTGGTCGCGGTCGGCGACCACGACCGTCCCGCGATGCGGTTCCCCGGCTCGTTCGGCTCGGCCTATCTGTATTTCACGGTGCCGCGCGTGATCCTGTTCCGCGAGGAGCATTCGCGGCGCGTGCTGGTGCCGCGCGTGTCGTTCGTCAGCGCCCCGGGCGCCAGCCCGCCCGGCGTGTACCGCCGGGGCGGCCCGAGCGCGCTGATTACGGGGCGCTGCGCCTTCGCGTTCGACCGCGCGCGCGGCCGGTTCGCGCTCGAGTCCGTGCATCCCGGAGAAAGCGCGGAGTCCGTCCGCGTGGCGACCGGATTCGACTTCGACTGCCCGGCGCGCGTTCCGGCCACGCCCGATCCTTCGCCCGAGGAGCTTCGCCTCATCCGCTCGCGCATCGCAAGCGAGCTCGCGGAAACCTATCCGGTGTTCGCGCGCAAGGAATGGCCCGCGGCTGCGTCGGCATGACGCGCGTGGGCGCGCGGAGTAAAGTGCCGCCATGACCCCGCCCGACGACCGGCCCCGCTCCGCCGACGCGCGGCGCTCGCACGCCGTGTTCCCCGCCGGCTCGAACGGCGAATTCGACATCCCGCCCGAGCTCAGCATCGTGATCGAGCGCGGCCGGGGTGCGAAGCTGTGGGACACCGAGGGGCGCGAGTTCGTCGATTTCTCGATGGGCTGGGGCTCGGTGCTGCCGGGCCACGCCCGGCCCGAGATCGTGGAGGCGGTGGCGCGCCAGGCGCCCCTGGGATCGAACTTCGCGCACGTCAGCCGCCCGGCGCTGGAGCTGGCGGAGGAGATCCAGCGCCTGTCGCCAGCGGCGCGGCGCGTGCGCTTCTGCGCCTCGGGCACCGAGGCGACGATGTACTGCCAGCGCCTGGCGCGCGCCTTCACCGGCCGGCCGCTGATCCTGAAGTTCGAGGGCGCGTACCACGGCGCCAACGAGATCGGCGTCACCAGCCTGTTCCCGCGCCCGCCGCTGAAGGACTTCCCCGCGCCCGACCCGTCCAGCGCCGGCATCGCGCCGGTGGTGAAGGACCAGGTGATCGTGGCGCCGTACAACGACCTCGCGGCGACCGAGGAGATCGTCACCCGGCACGCCGGGAACCTCGCGGGCGCGATCGTCGAGCCGCTGCAACGCTGCACACCGCCGCGGCCGGGGTTCCTCGCAGGCCTGCGCGCGGCCTGCGACCGGCACGGCGTGCTGCTGATCTTCGACGAAGTGGTGACCGGATTCCGCCTCGCCTACGGCGGGGCGCAGGAGGCCTACGGCGTGGTTCCCGACCTGGTAGCCTACGGCAAGGCGCTGGGCGGCGGCTATCCCATCGGCGCGTTCGGCGGCCGGGCGGAGATCATGGACTGGGTGCGCGAGGAGCGGCTCGGCCGGCCGGACTACGTGTGGACCGCCTCGACCCTGGGCGGCAACCCGGTCAGCGCGGCGGCGGGGCTGGCGGCGCTCGCGATCTACCGCCGCCCCGGAACCTACGACCGGCTGCGGGCGCTGGGCGAATACCTGCGCCACGGCATGCGCCGCGTGCTGGAGGAACGCCAGCAGCGCGCGCAGGTGATCGGCGACGGCCCCCTCGCCCAGGTCGTGTTCTCGCCCGACCCGGTCTACGACTACCGCTCGACCGCGCGGGGCGACGGGGCCAAGGGCCGGGCGCTGATGCTGGGCCTGTTCCGCCGCGGGGTGTTCCTCAACCCCATGGGCACCAAGCTCTACCTGTCGCTGGAGCACGCGGAGGCGGACTGCGACCGCCTGCTCGACCGCATGGGCGACGCGCTGACCGGCATGTGATCGCGCCGCGGACGGAAGAACGTAGAAATTTCTTTCCGTTCCGGCTTCCTGCGCTATGATGGCGCGAAGCCCGCCTCGCAAGGCCCCCGCGCGTCGTTCCACGGTGCGTCATGCACGTCTATCTGCCCATCGCCGAGATTTCGGTGAACGTTTTTCTCATTCTCGGAATGGGCGTGGCGGTGGGATTCCTGAGCGGCCTGTTTGGCGTCGGCGGCGGGTTCCTGATGACCCCGCTGCTGATCTTCGCGGGGGTCCCGCCGGCGGTCGCGGTCGGGACCGAGGCCAACAAGATCGTCGCCTCCTCGGTGTCGGGCGTGCTGGCGCACTGGCGGCGCGGCAACGTCGACGTGCATATGGGCGCGGTGCTGCTGGCCGGCGGCTTTCTGGGCTCGAGCTTCGGGGTGTGGCTGTTCGGGTTTCTGCGCGGCATCGGCCAGATCGACCTGGTGATCAAGGTCGCCTACGTGGTGTTCCTGGGCGCGGTCGGCGGCCTGATGGTGGTCGAGACGCTGCGGGCGTACCTGATCCGCCGCCGCTTTCCCCGCGCGCCCGCGCGCAAGCTGCACCAGCACACCTGGCTGCACGGCCTGCCGTTCAAGATGCGCTTCCGCCGCTCGAAGCTCTACATCAGCGCGATCCTGCCGCTGCTGGTGGGCTTCGCGGTCGGCGTGCTGGCGGCGATCATGGGGGTGGGTGGCGGATTCATCATCGTGCCGGCGATGATCTACATCCTGGGCATGCCGACTTCGATCGTGATCGGCACGTCGCTGTTCCAAATCCTGTTCGTCACGGCCAACGTCACGTTCCTCCAGGTGATCTACAACCAGACCGTCGACATCGTCCTCGCGCTGTTCCTGATGCTGGGCGGCGTGGTCGGCGCGCAGCTCGGCGTCCTCTATGGCGGACGGCTGCGCGCGGACTGGATGCGCGCCCTGCTGGGCGCCCTGGTGCTGACCGTGGGCGCCAAGCTGCTCTACGACCTGGTCGCACCGCCCGAGGCGTTGTTCACCCTCGGCGCCGCGGCCCGCGCGCATTGATGGCCCGCCCGTCGGCGATACGGGCGTTGCTGGCGGCGGCCGCGCTGCTGGCGGCGGGCCATGCCCGCGCCGAGCCGGTGGTCGCCGACGTCTCGAACCACCTGATCGCCATCACCACCGGCTTCACCGGCACCGAAGTGCTGGTGTTCGGCGCGACCGACGGCGAAGGCGCGGTGGTCGCGATCGTGCGCGGGCCCGAGCGCGAGGAGATCGTGCGCCGCAAGCAGCGCATAGCCGGCATCTGGATGCACGGCGAGTCCTACGCTTTCCGCCGCGTGCCCAGCTTCTACGCCGTTGCCGCCAGCAAGCCGCTCGCCGAGGTCGCGCCGCAAAGCGTGCTGGCACGGCACCAGATCGGGCTCGACAATCTGCGGCTGGAGGCGCCTGGGCGCGAAGACGACCCAGCCCGGCGCGAGTTCGCGCAGGCGCTGATCCGCCTCAAGCAGGACGAAGGCCTGTTCCCCACCAAGATCGAGCAGGTGCAGTTCCTCGGCAACCAGCTGTTCCGCGCCAAGATCGTGTTCCCCGCCAACGTGCCCGTGGGCACCTACACGGTCGAGGTGTTCCTGTTGCGCGATGGCGAGGTCGCAGGAGCGCAGACCGCGCCGCTGGTGATAAGCAAGATCGGCCTCGGCGCGGAGATCTACCTGTTCGCGCACCGCGACGCACCGATCTACGGCGCAATTGCGATCCTGATGGCGTTGGTGGCAGGATCGTCCGCCGCGTTCCTGTTCAGGAAGACGTGAGGGAGCATGGCCGAGCCCGACCCGAAGCCCGCGCAGGCGCCCGCCGGACGCGTTTTCCTGATCGTGGTCGACGCGACGGCCGAGATGCGCTCGGCGCTGCGCTTCGCCTGCAACCGCGCGAAGAAGACCGCGGGCCGCGTGGCGCTGCTCTACGTGCTCGAACCCGCCGACTTCCAGCAATGGATGGCGGTCGAGTCGTTGATCCGGGAGGAACGCCGCGAGGAGGCGGAGAAGTTGCTGCAAGATCTTTCGGCGCAAGTGAACGAGATCGCGGGCACCATGCCGATGGTCTATGTGCGCGAGGGCGAGCGCGCGGCGCAGATCATGAAGCTGATCGACGAGGAGCCGAGCATCTCGATCCTGGTGTTGGGCGCCGGCGCCGGCCCGGAGGGCCCGGGGCCGCTGGTCAGCTATCTGGTAGGCAAGATGGCGGGCAAGTTGCGTGTGCCGATCACGGTGGTTCCGGGCAAGCTCACCAACGATCAGATCGACGCGCTGACGTAGCGAAAGACCGGAAGAGCCCGGGGAGAGACGCCGCTTGACGTTCAATCCGCTGGCGACGGCGGTCGAGACCGTCGACCTGTCGCCCACGGTCGGCGACCGCGTCGCGCACACGACCTGCTACATGTGCGGCTGCCGCTGCGGCATCAAGGTGCATCTGCGCGACGGCGCCATCCGCTACATCGAGGGCGACCGCGCGCATCCGGTGAACCGCGGCGTGCTGTGCGCCAAGGGCGCGGCCGGCATCATGACGCAATACTCCCCGGCGCGGCTCACCAAGCCCTTGAAACGCGTGGGCGAGCGCGGCGCCGGCGAGTTCCGGGAGATCGAGTGGGACGAAGCGATGGCGCTGGCCACCGAGTGGCTTGCGAACATCCGCGCGACCGACCCGCGCAAGCTCGCGTTCTTCACCGGGCGCGACCAGAGCCAGGCGCTCACCGGCTGGTGGGCGAGCCAGTTCGGCACGCCCAACTACGCCGCGCATGGCGGGCTCTGCTCGGTCAACATGGCGGCGGCCGGCATGTACACGATCGGCGGTTCGTTCTGGGAGTTCGGCGAGCCCGATTTCGAGCACACCAAGTACTTCGTGCTGTTCGGCGTGGCCGAGGACAATTCCTCGAATCCGCTCAAGATCGGCATGGGGAAGCTGAAGGGCCGCGGCGCCAAGATCGTGTCGATCAACCCCGTGCGCACCGGGTATTCGGCGATCGCGGACGAGTGGATCGGGATCCGTCCGGGCACCGACGGGCTCCTGGTGTCGGCGCTGATCCACGAGCTCTTGCGCGCGGACCGCGTGGATTTCGAGTACCTGGTCCGCTACACCAACGCGCCGTGGCTGGTGATCGACGCGCCCGGCACGGCGCGCGACGGCCTGATCGCGCGCGACGAGGCGGGCAACCCGCTGTGCTGGCTGCCCGATATCGGCGCGCCCGCCAACGCGATGCTGGCGGACATGCGCCCGGCCCTGGTCGGCCGCTACGCGCTGCCCGACGGCGCCAACGCGACGCCCGCCTTCGAGCTGATCGCGCGGCGGTTCCTGGACCCGCAATACGCGCCCGACACCGTCGCGGACAAGACCGGCGTGCCCGCCGCGACCATCAAGCGCCTCGCGGCCGAGCTGGCGCACACCGCGTTCGAGCGCCAGATCGAGCTCGACCTGCCGTGGACGGACTGGGCGGGAAGGCGACACGAGAAAACGGCCGGCCGCCCCGTCAGCATGCACGCGATGCGCGGAATCTCGGCTCACACCAACGGGTTCCACACCTGCCGGCTGATTCACGTCCTCCAGATCCTGCTCGGTTCGATCGATTGCCCGGGCGGCTTCCGCTACAAGCCGCCCTACCCCAAGACCGCCCCGCCGGCCGTGAAGCCGCACGGCAAGCAGGGCCAAGTGCAGGCCGGCCAGCCGATGCCCGGCGCGCCGCTCGGCTTCCCGGAAGGCCCCGGGGACCTGCTCGTGGACGCGGACGGCAAGGCGCTGCGCCTTGACAAGGCGTATTCCTGGGAAGCGCCCCTGGCTGCCCACGGCTTGCTGCACATGGTGATCCACAACGCGTGGAAGGGTGACCCGTACAAGATCGACACGCTGCTCCTTTACATGGCCAACCTGAGCTGGAACTCGGCCATGAATACCGCCGGCACCATGGCCATGCTGGCGGCGCGCGACCCCGCCACCGGCGAATACGCGATCCCGCGCATCATCTATTCGGACGCCTATTACTCCGAGACCGCGGCCTACGCGGACCTGGTGCTGCCCGACACCACCTATCTGGAACGCTACGACTGCATCTCGCTGCTCGACCGGCCGATCTCCGACGCCGACGCTGCTGCCGACGCGATCCGCCAGCCCGTGGTGCCGCCGTCGCGCGACGTGCGGCCGTTCCAGGACGTTCTGCTCGATCTCGGCGCGCGGCTGAAACTGCCGGGTCTGGTGGACGGCCACGGCAAGCCCAGCTATCCCGACGGCTATCTGGATTACATCGTCAACCACGAGCGCCAGCCCGGCTTCGGCCTGCTCGCGGGCTGGCGCGGCGCCGACTGCGGACGCGGCGCGCCCAACCCACGTCAGATCGACCGTTACATCGCCAACGGCTGCTTCTGGCGGCACGAGCTGGCGCCCTCGCAGCGCTACTACAAGCACGCCAACAGGCAGTACCTGGATTGGGCCGCGAGCATGGGATTTCTTGCCGCGCCGGAGCCGATCGTGCTCCAGCTCTATTGCGAGACTCTGCAGCGGTTCCGCCTGGCCGCCCGCGGCCATGGCGACGTCGTGCCGCCGCAAAGCGCGCGCGCGCGCATCGAGAGGTATTTCGATCCGATCCCGTTCTGGTACGCGCCGTTCGAAGAGTCGTTGCTGCCCGCCGGCGAATATCCGTTGAGCGCGATCACGCAGCGGCCGATGGCGATGTACCAAAGTTGGGGCTCGCACAACGCGTGGCTGCGGCAGATCCACGGGGACAACCGGCTTTATATCAACCGCGCGACCGCGGAGCGCCTTGGGCTTGCCGACGGCGACTGGGCGTGGGCGGTCAGCCATCACGGCCGGATCAAGGTGCGGGTGACGCCGATGGACGGCGTCGATCCCGACACGGTGTGGACCTGGAACGCCGTGGGCCGCCGCGCGGGCGCCGTCAACCTCGCGGTCGACGCGCCCGAAGCGACCCGGGGATTCCTGATGAACCACCTGATCGCCGAGCTCCTGCCGCCGCAGCCCGACGGCTTGCGCTACGCCAATGCCGATCCGGTGACCGGCCAAGCGGCGTGGTACGACCTGCGGGTGCGCCTGGAGAAAGCCGCGCCGGAAGACGCCGGCGAAACCGCGCCGCGCTTCGTCGCGGTCAAGCGGCCGGACGGCATGATGGAGCCGCCCGAGGTGCTTCGCTACGGCGCCGGGTTCCGCCGCGCCAGGGGCGACGCCGGCCGATGACCGGCCTGCCGCGGAGCGCCGCCGCCAAGAAACTGGGGCTGGTGATCGACCTCGACATCTGCGTGGGCTGCCACGCCTGCGCGGTCAGCTGCAAGGAATGGAACGCCGGCGGCCATTCCGCTCCGCTCACCGACCTCGATCCCTACGGACCCGACGCCACGGGCGTTTGGTTCAACCGGGTGCACAGCTTCGAGGCGGGCGCGGGCGCCGACGGTCGCACCGTGCATTTCCCGAAGTCGTGCCTGCACTGCGAAGCGCCGGAATGCGTCACGGTCTGCCCCACCGGCGCTTCGTACAAGCGCGCGGAAGACGGGATCGTGCTGGTCGACGCCGGCACCTGTATCGGCTGCAGGCTGTGCGCCTGGGCGTGCCCCTATGGCGCGCGCGAGTTCGACCGGGACGACGGCGTGATGAAAAAGTGCACGCTGTGCATCGACCGCATCTACAACGAGAACCTGGAGGAGGTCGACCGCGTGCCGGCCTGCGTGTCCACCTGCCCGGTCGGGGCGCGGCATTTCGGCGACCTGGGCAACCCGGACTCGGCGGTTTCGAAGCTGGCGGCGGAGCGCGGCGGCTACGACCTGATGCCCGAGCTCGGCTACCGCCCGGTGAACAAGTACCTTCCGCCCCGCCCGCGCAAGGCCGAGGCGGGCTGCACCGGCGCGCCCGCCGCCCTGGTTCCGGCCGACGACGACCTTTCCGGCGCCGGGCTTCTGGTGCGCTGGCTCGACCGGCTGCTGTCGCGCTAATAATAAAAGGCGATGCACCCCAGCTTCTCGATCATCGTTTTCACGGTCCTGTCCGGGGCCGGCTACGGCATGCTGGCAATGCTGGGCTACGGCGCGGCCACCCGCCTGCTGCCGCCCGATCCCAGGTTCGCCCTGGCGGCGTTCGGCCTTGCCTTCGCGCTCGCCGTCGCCGGGCTGCTCGCTTCGCTGTTCCACCTCGGCCGCCCGGGGCGCTCGTGGCGCGCGATGTCGCAATGGCGCTCGTCGTGGCTGTCGCGCGAGGGCAGCGCGGCCCTCCTGACATTCCTGCCGGCCCTGCCGTTCGCCGCGGGCTGGGTGCTGCTCGGGAGCAATTCCGGATTCTTCGCCCTGTGCGGCGCGGTCGCCGGGCTGCTGGCGCTGGCGACCGTGTTCTGCACCGGCATGATCTACGCGTCCCTGAAGCCGATCCATCAGTGGCACAACCGCTGGATCGTGCCCGGCTACCTGGTGATCGCGGTCATGACTGGCGCGCTGTGGGTGAACGCGCTGCTCCAGGCGCGCGGACTCGCCCGCCCCTCGGTCGCCGGCATCGCGGCGGCCGCCGCCCTGATCGGGTTCATGCTGAAGGTCGGCTACTGGCGCTACATCGACACGACCGGCGCGCGCTCCACGCCGCAGACCGCCACCGGCCTCGACCAATACGGCCGCATGCGCATGATCGACCCCCCGCACACGCAGGAAAACTTCCTGTCGCAGGAGATGGGCTATCGCCTGGCCCGCAAGCACGCCTGGCAGCTGCGGCGCGTCTGCCTGCTTCTCGGGTTTTTCGTTCCGTTCGTCCTGGCGGGACTGACGGTCGCCATCACCGGCCGCTTCGCCACGGTCATCGCAACGACCGGCGCCGCGTCCGCGATGATCGGCATTCTGGTGGAACGGTGGCTGTTCTTCGCCGAGGCAAAGCACACGGTCATGCTGTACTATGGCGCGGAGAAAGTATAACATTGCCATAGGATACGGACCGAAAGATCGGTACCGTTTCTTCTCGGGAACGCCGATGGAGGGGGAAATCCGATGATCGCCCGCACTTGGCTGCCGCTTGTCGCGGCATTGGCTGGCGTCGCGGCCACGCCGGCTGCGGCGCAAACGCTGCCGTCCGCCCTGGCGTTGAGCTGTGCCGCGTGTCACGGCACCGACGGCAAGAGCCCCGGCTCGGTCCCGGCGATCGATGGGCGCAGCGTCAAGGAAGCGAAAGAGATACTGACGGGCTTCAAGAACGGCACGCGCCAGTCCACGGTGATGAACCGGATGGCCAAGGCATACTCGGACCAGGAGATCGACGCCCTGGCCGAATATTTCTCGAAAATAATGAAGTAGGCGGGAGGAAACCGATGAACCGAATCACCCGCAGGTCGTTCACCGCCATGGCCGGCGCCGCGGGCGCCGCTTTTTCCATGCCCAACCTCGCTTTCGGCGCGACTGCGCGCGTGGCGGTCGTGGGCGGCGGCTTCGGCGGAGCGACCGCCGCGCGCTACCTGAAGCGCCTGGACAAAGACCTCGACGTGACGCTGATCGAGGCGAGCCGAAAATACATAACCTGCCCGTTCTCGAACCTCGTGCTGGGCGGGCTGCGCGACATGAACAGCATCACGCACGGCTACGAGGGGCTGGCCAAGGGCGGCGTCCGCGTCGTGCATGCCACGGTGCAGGGCATCGACCCGGCGGCCAAGCGCCTGTCGCTGTCGACGGGCACGCCGATCAACTACGACAAGCTGATCCTGTCGCCCGGCATGGACCTCAATTTCGGCGCGATTCCCGGCTACGACCGGGCGGCCGCGGAGCGATTGCCGCACGCCTGGAAGGCCGGGCCGCAGACCCTGCTGCTGAAGCGGCAGATCGAAGCGATGCCGAACGGCGGCGTCGTGATCATGGTCTGCCCGGACAACCCCTATCGCTGCCCGCCGGGGCCGTACGAGCGCGCGAGCATGATCGCGCACTATCTGAAATCCAAGAAGCCGAAGTCGAAAATCCTGGTGCTCGACGCCAAGGAGGGCTTCTCGAAGCAGGCTCTGTTCCAGGATGGCTGGAAGCAAGTTTACGGCAACATGATCGAATGGCTGCCCGGCAAGGCCGGCGGCAAGGTGCTGTCGGTCGACGCCAGCGCCATGACCGTGAAGACCGAATTCGGCGACCACAAGGGCGCGGTCATCAACGTCATTGCGCCGCAGCGCGCCGGCGAGATCGCGCGCGCCGCGGGCTTCGCCAACGAAGCCGGCTGGTGCCCGGTCGATTTCGACAGCTTCCAGTCGAAGATGAACCCGGACGTCTACGTGATCGGCGACGCCTCGGTCGCGGGCGCGATGCCGAAATCCGGCTTTTCGGCCAACAGCCAAGCCAAAGTCGCGGCGATCGCCGTCATTCTGGCACTGGCGGGCAAGAAGCCGCCCTCCCCCGCCTTGGCGAACACCTGCTACAGCCTGGTGGCGCCGAAGTACGGCATCTCGATCGCCAACGTGTACCGCGTGACGGCACAGGGCCTGGTGAGCGTGGAAGGCGGCGTCAGCCCCGCCGAGGCGCCGGCGCTGGTGCGCGAGCGCGAAGCGAGCTACGCCGTGGGCTGGTACGACTCGATCACGCAGGACATGTTCGGCTGAGCCTGGAGATCAGGGCGCGGCGGCACGCGCCGCCCGCCCGCCCACCGTCTTTGCCGCACACACGCGGCAGACGCCGTGGATTTCGACCGTCTGCCGGTCGATGCCGAAGCCGCGCTGGTCGGCCTGGCGCCGCACCGCTTCGCTGATGCCGTCGTCGTCGAGCTCGGTCACCGTGCCGCAGTCGCGGCAGATCAGGTATTGACCGGTGTGCGGGTTCGCCGGGTCGACGCAGCCGACGAACGCGTTCATCGACTCGATGCGGTGGATCAACTTCTGCTCGATCAGGAAATCGAGCGCGCGATAGACCGTGGGCGGCGCCGCGGAGCGCCCGTCCTCCACCCGGAGCCAGTCGAGTATCTCGTATGCGCCGACCGGACCGTGCGAGCGCCACACCAGTTCCAGCACGCGCCGGCGCAGCGGCGTCAGCCGCGCGCCGCGACGCTGGCAAAGCTCGGCCGCGACGGAAAGCGCGCCGCCGACGCACAGGCGGTGGTCGTGCTCGGAGGACGGCGGCTGCGGCGGCTGGGTTTTCCTCGGCGCCATCGGAAATCCTCGCTGGTCGACTTGATATAGTATAACACGACGCCGCGGCGCGCAGGCGCTCCGCGCCGACCCCTATCGGGAGCCGTGCCATGACCTCGTCCCCGCCCTTCGCTCCGCCCGTTTCCGGGCCCGCGCTCGAGCAGGTGCTGTCCGCCCTGACGTTCGATCAAGCAGGGCTGGTGCCGGCGATCGCCCAGCAGCACGATTCGGGAGCGGTCCTGATGATGGCGTGGATGAACCGCGAGGCGCTCGGCGAAACCCTGCGCACGGGCCGGGTGTGCTATTGGTCGCGCTCGCGCGGCGCCCTGTGGCGCAAGGGCGAAACCTCGGGGAACACGCAGCGCCTGGTGGATTTCCTGGTGGATTGCGACGGGGACACGATCCTGCTCAAGGTGGACCAGAAGGGCCCGGCCTGCCATACCGGCCGCCCGACATGCTTTTTCCGGGCGCTGCGCGGCTCGGGATTGGCGGAATTGCGCCCCGGTAGAGCAGGCTCTTTTTGATCTGGATCAAAGTGCCGCTTTGACGGCGGGGCTATAGATGCATCGTCTCATACCCTTCCCTGTATTCGATTGGCCGGGTCGCGCAAGCGTCCCGGCCACATTTTTCGCCCTGGCGCTCGCCTTGGGCCTGCTCGCGCCGGGCGGGCTGCGCGCGGACAACAACGAAGACCTGCTGCGCAGTCCCCACAGCTACGTGCCGGCGCGGCCGAAGAACACCGGCGAGTTCCTGAAGCGCTGCCGCGACGAGGCGCTCTATTGCGACGACCAGTTCACGGCCTACATCCAGCGCTACGCCGCCGTGCGAGTCGCGGAGATGGCGCAAAGGCCGGAATACCGGCTCATGCGCCAGGGCCTGCGCGACCAAAACGCGTTCGACGGCATCTGCCTGCCGCGCGAGCGCCTGTTCAGCGACGATTTTTTGACGGAGATCCAGCGCGGGTTCCGGCGCTGGGCGGAACAACATCCCGAGATGCACGGCGAGCGCGTGCCGGCGGGCGTGAAGGCGGCGCTGCAGGCGCTCTACCCCTGCCCCCTGCCGCCGCTCGGGGACTGAATGCCACGGGAATTTGGCTGCTTGGCCGGGGAAGGCGCCTCGCCGTCGGCATCGACGGCCTGCGCCGCAAGCGCATCCGGGTCTTTGATGAATTCGCGCAGCAGCAGGTAGTGGCTGGTCCGCCGGAAATCGACCCGCCGGATCGACCCGTCCTCTTCGATCAGGAGGATATCGGCGCCCGGGTATGCCATCAAAATGGGGGAGTGCGTCGCGAGGATGACTTGGCAATTCTGCCGTTCGAGCATGCGGAGGATGCGCAGGAACACGAGCTGCCGGCTGGGGGACAGCGCGGCCTCGGGCTCGTCCAGGACATAGATCGAATCCGGCCCGAAGCGGTTCTCGAACAGCACGAGAAACGCTTCGCCGTGCGACTG
>Ga0233425_10003401_pt1 | contig 28939 bp, 29 predicted proteins | sample Watercolumn_Towu_2_FD_181712 | JGI IMG/M metagenome (GOLD analysis project Ga0233425, IMG submission 181712) | Freshwater microbial communities from Lake Towuti, South Sulawesi, Indonesia - Watercolumn_Towuti2014_140_MG | ecosystem: Environmental > Aquatic > Freshwater > Lake | place...
TGGAGCATGTACCGTGCCTCGTTTATGAAGCCGATGATGAGCCGGAGCGTGACGTTGCGATTGAATTTGACACAGAGATATTCCGGCGGCATCTGGATGAGGAAACGCGCCTAAAGCTCGCATCAGTCCGCAACGAACATCTTGACCAGGCCAAGGCCGAGGCGTTTAACCGACTGCTTACACGCATAATGCCTAAACTCCATGATGCAGTATTGACACTATGGACACGTTCAAAAGACCTCAGAGTAATCCGCGCAATAGCCACGCTTGGCCCGGATACACAGGCAGAAATGCTCAAGGAAATGACAATACAGGTGGAGGGTGCAAGCGACAAGGAGAAGCAGCTTCAGCTTACTTCTGAGATCAATACTCTGAGGAAGCGGGAAATACAGCTTGAGCAAGAAGTGAATCGTTTGGGCGGTATCGAAAAAAAGCTCGCTTTCGCGGAAAGCCAGATCAAGGCCATAACCGACAACCTCAAGAAGCAGGTTGATGAGCGCATCAAGCAGAAGGAGCGAGAGCTTGAAGCTACCTATGCCAGCAATAACTCGGAAGCAATCGAGGATCAGCTTGAAGCTGTGCGCGATGAGTACCGCGGCGAGATAGAGGAGTTGCAGCGTGAACTACGAGAGATGTCCACATCCCGGAAACATGCACAAAGCCAGCTTGATAGCATGAGAGATGAATTGGATTCCACTGCTCGGAAAGCAAAAGACACAGAATTGATATTGGGCCGCATGGAAGACAAGATCAAGAAAAAGGACGCCATGCTTCTCAGCATGACAAATCCTCACAAGTTTTTGAAGCGAGCAAGCCTTATTGCTGACGACCTCAATAATATGTATCTAAATCTTACAGAGGCTGGAATCGAAGACTTCAAGGAAGACGAGCTTGCGGCAATAAGGCATTCGATCGAGGAGATCGCAGGATTTACCGAAGAACTGCGGATCATGTTTTCATAGTGCAGTATTCGGACGAGTCATATGCGATGCGATTTTTGCTTTACCGCCGGAGTGAGTTGAGGTAATATATAAATGCCCTTCCCGGCGGCGTTGTGCGGTTCGAAAGCAGCGCCGCCACCTTTTTTTTCGGTCAAACATTAATACCCTTCCATGGATTCATTAAGCGGTGTTGTCACCTTCGTGCAGCAGACTAGATCCGGCGGTGATTGGGTGAGGTTGCGTATTGGTTCACGGCAATGGGTACTTGCACAATTACCATTTCATAACTTGATCGGTTCGGCTATGACGTTTGACGGTGAATGGTCAAACAAGCCATCCGGTCGCGTATTCTTAGCTCAGTCATGGTGTATAAATGACGAATTTGATCCGGCTCGGGCCATCCGGAATATCAAGAAGCTGCTCGACAATGCCCCAAAATCCTGCCTTACACCAATTCGCTTGATTGCTCTTCAGCCGATATTGCTTGCGCTGTATCGCATCGGCAAGCGTAAACTTATCGAGGAATTTGCAGGCTGGCCGACAACCAAGCAGCGCCAATATACTGCGAATCCATACCTGTTCTTCCTCAATCGACATCTCGACTATGAAAGCGCCGAAGCGTTGGTGTATCTGAAAAGCATTCCGGTTGCTATTGAGAAAGCACTTTGTGCGAAAGTAGTGTATAACTTGCAATGCGAATACCGCAACAATCGAGAAAGTTTACCCATTTCCGAACTGCACAACAAAGCGGCAGAATGGGGTTATATCGATGATGCCATAGCATTTTCATCGCTTTTGCAAGAGTGTCCCCGCGTGGCAATTGACGTTGCTGCGGATCGTGTCTATCTGGATCACATTTTCTACCTGCGCGAGAAAGCTCTGAAGATCATGGAGCGCCACGAAGATCGAGAAGTGTCGGCTCCGGAAGACATCGTGCGGTTGTTGCGCTCCAAGTACGTTGTGCTAACCGGTGGCCCAGGAACCGGCAAAACGACTCTGCTTCGCAAGCTCGATCAATATTGCAACGTGATTTATTCGGCCTCGACCGGCAAGGCTGCCCAAGCGCTTTCTCCGGCCGCAACGACTATTCATCACCTCCTTGGGTTTCAAGGCGGTAAGTTCAAGGTTAAAAACCTGCCCTGTGATGTGCTGGTGGTTGATGAGGCGTCAATGCTCGACTGGCACACGCTTTATGCAATCGTGCGCGCCGCGCCGCGCGTGATTTTCGCTGGCGATCCGGCTCAGTTGCCACCGGTGGAGGGCGAGCCTGTATTCAGGCATCTATGTAAGACATTGCCAAATGTCGAGCTCACCAAAACGTGGCGATTCGGCGCTGATACCAAACTGAATGTGATCCGGCGCACCAGCCCTGACACTGTAGCGTCGGCAGTATGCACCTTAACCTCACAATTACACAGGAAATGCTGCAATTACCAGATAATCGCGCCGCTAAAAGGGAAGATATGTGGTGTCCAGATGTTGAACAATTCACTACAACGCATTCTGAACGGTAATTCGTCGCCATTAACGATTAATCCTGCGTACCGGGTAAGTGATAAAATCATAGTGACTCGCAATGTGTATTGCGATGGCGAACGGATTGCGGCCAATGGGGATATTGGCCGTATTCAGGGCGAACAGCACGGCTATATTGCCGTCCGATTCGGCGACAATAAACACCCTGTGCTAGTTGAGGATCGAGACATTTCCCTTGCTTATGCGATTACTGTCCACAAAGCGCAGGGTTCCGAATACGACGAGGTGGTGTTTGTGCTTCCATCCAATATCGACGACGAGTTTTTAACGGACGAGCTATTTTGTGTCGGTACTTCGCGCGGGCGGAAAACAACATGGGTGGTCACGGACAGAAATGACATTACGGCAAGTCGAAATTCTTGAGCGGCTGAAAAACTCATCAATAACCCGCCTCGGCGCTGTCGCACTAGGCCCGGCCGCGTATGCTGTCGAGCGCAGGGGTTGGATAGTTCTATATCGCGCAATGGAACAATGAAAAACGAAGGCGAATTATGGGGCCTTCAGCCACTTGACCGCGGGTTTATGTCGCGGGCGTTTTTGTTATGCGCTTTGCCGCATTCCAAGCCACCCAACATGTATGTCACCGTATCGCGCGGGAATATCCACATGCAAATATCTGGCAACGTATGGGCGGGTGGTGTGCCGTATGGCAGTCTCCCGCGTCTTATGCTCGCATGGCTTTCCACTGAGGTGATTCGCACCAAAGAGCAACGGCTTAACCTTGGACGATCGCTTTACGAGTTTACGTTCAAGCTGGGAATAACCGTCGGCGGAAAACAGGCTGCGCTGTTGCAAAAACAGTTGCTTCGCTTACTGTTGTGTTCGTGTTTGATTTTGACCACCGTACCCGGCGAGGAACTGGATTTTGTGAATTTCCCGTTTGTTGATAACGGCAAATTATGGGTTATGTCCAAGGATGGAGAAAAACAGTTCCATTGGGGTGGCGAAATATCGTTAAGTAAGCACGTTTTCGACGAAATGATCAGTCATCCCGTTCCGATTGACCTGAACGCGCTCAGAGCGTTACGCCATTCCCCACTGGCGATAGACATCTACACATGGTTGACCTACCGCATGAGCTATTTGTCGAGTTGCCCAATACTGTCATGGGAGACCCTGCATGAACAATTCGGCTCCGAATACGCAAGGGATCGCGCTTTCAAGGCGAAGTTTTTGCCTCAGTTGAAATCGGTTCTTCAAATCTATTCGCAGGCAAAGGTAGATATTCTCGATACCGGCTTACGACTGAAGCCATCCCGTCCGCATGTGGGCAGGATACGCTAATGTTACTCGAAGGCATGTACTTTGGTGGCGCTCGTCATCCGTTTGACATGTACTTTGGTGGCGCTACTCATGTACTTTGGTGGCGCTCATCGCTTTTTATGTGTTACTTTATGCTGTAATTTCAATGGGTTGCAAGGGCCGAAAAAATCCCCTCTTAGTCTTTTCTTGTAGTTAGAGTATGCCTACGCGCGATTTTGCCGGTTTGCCGGGTTATGTGCCATACGCTAACCGCGAATGGACGGGCTTGCAGCCCGGATTTTAACCGACCCGCCCAACCGCCCGGACTCGCTTCGCTCGCCCAAAAGACCGCAATGAAAAAAGACGTTGGCCGAATGGCAAGACATGTGTTTAGCCTCGATATGCTTGTGCGAGCTGTGCCTGCCCAAGATTCCGCTGAAGCGGTTCGCAACTTCAAAATTCCGATGTTTTTTGGGTAGCGGTATTACAAACGCATGTTATGGATTAATCACAAAGCCACGGCATTTTCGGCTGCTTGGGCAATAACCGGCAAGCCGCTCTTTGCCCTTGGCGCGGCGCTGTTTTCGGTTATGCCTGATGCGATTGAGTTTATACTTGGCCCATTGCTGGCGCGGCATCGAGGTGTTTGGCATAACCCGCTTACTTGGCTTGCGTTGTTTGCGGGCGCTTGGATTACACTTGCACTGTCCGGATTTGGCGGGTTTCCGTTTCAGGCGTGTTTTCCGCGCCGGATATTTCCGGAGGCGCTTGCGCTTACACCTGATTTGCTTATTCTTGCCGCGATGTTTGGGGTTGCGATGCACTTGGTTACGGATGCTTTGTCGATTTCTGGCATACCGGTTTGGCGCCGCAGGAGGCTTGCGGGGCGGCTCTATCGCACTGGCGGTATTTCCGAGTGGATAGTGTCACTGGCTATGGTTGCCGTGCTTCTAATTGCGCGGTGGATGGTGTGGAAATGAAAAGCCTGTCACTGCTTTTTTTCATTGCTATCATCTTCGTGGCAACCGCCGCCAGTGCATTTTGTTTCGATGAGGCGGCATCCGAATACGACGTGCCGGTTGACCTTCTCCGCGCTATCGCAAGGGTGGAATCGTCCATGCGTGTTGATGCGCTGAACTGGAACAATAATGGCAGCTACGATTTTGGTGTGATGCAGATCAATTCGTGGTGGGCCGACCGGATCGGGCCGGAGCTTTGGCGGCAGCTTGGCGATCCATGTACCAATGTGCGTGTTGGCGCGTGGATATTGGCACAGTGTATTGAGCGGTACGACCGTACCGCTCGTGCCGTTGGTTGTTATAACTCATCGAGTCCGACCCGGCAAGTGGTATATGCGCGTCGAGTTCTCAGCGTGTTGGCAAAAAATAATGCGGCAACGGATTAATGAATTCAGGGTCATCGTTTACTTAGCTTGGGCTATGCTGAAGCTTGGTGTTGCGATAGGCTGGCTGTCACATGTATTTCAGGAATGGTGTGAAGTAATACCGAAGTAACAATTATTCAGGTAGGTTTCGAACAGGGCTGTGCGTCAGAGGTTTCCTCGGCACGGCCCTTTTTGCGTTTATGGTATCGAAACCACCACATAGGAAGGGCAGCTTATGGGAACGTTTGTTATGGAAAAAGAAGGGCAGCGCCGTCGTTTAAGAATGACGGTCGCGGAGTACATTCGTCATGCGGCGTTGCGGAGCCGCAATTGGCGCGACGTTATTGAGCCGGTGCAGTATGTGCCGGTTAACAATGACAAGCGGTTTGCCGATTCGCTACGGCAGATTGGGTTGAGGTCTTGATATGTTGATTCAGGATTGTTCAATTACGCAGAAGGGGGAGTTGTCTAGCCCTAGAATGATTGCCGATTTGATATGGTCAATTTTGGCAGTTGAGCACGAGATTGATCGTGCAAAGGAGCATTTTTGGGTTATCGGTCTGAACACTCGCAACCAAGTCGTTTATGTCGATCTCGTCTCGATGGGATCGTTAAACCAGTCGGTTGTGTTTCCACGGGAAACCTTTCGCATGGCGATTTTCAAGGGCGTTGCCTCGTTGATACTTTGTCACAATCACCCAAGCGGATGCGCGACACCATCGCGCGAAGATATTAAATTAACAGAGCGCTTGGCGAAAGCGGGCGAAATATTGTGCATCGATGTGATCGATCATGTAATTGTCAGCAATGACAATTACTATTCGATCAAAGAGAACCACTGCTCACTTTTTCTGTGAAATCTTTTTTGCCCCCGGCTTATGCTGCGGGGCTTTTTTCGTGGTATTTTCCGGAATTTTCAATTTCCTTCTTACACGTTCTGAGTCAGCGCAGCGATATTGCGATATTGGCGCATGGTAATACACGGATATGCGTTCAACACTGAAGATGGAGCATGGTGTGGCTGAAAATGGTTAACAAAACCGAATCCAGCCCGAATTTGATTAATCCTGATCCTGTCCGGACTTGCGTTGCAATTTCGCGCGAGTTGTGGGAACTGCTCAAGATTGAATCGATCAGGGAGCACCAAACGTTGAGCGCGTTGATTGAGCGATATGTTCGCGCCGGCATAGCAGCGAAGGCGGCAGAGACGGTGAATAATGACTGAAACCGAATCCATACGATGTCTGTTTGTTCGTTACAGATACAAAAGCCCTGAGTTCTCGGTGATCATGCTTGAGCGCGTTGATGGCGGCCAGAAAATCACGGCCGTCGGCTCAATCCCTAATGAGATGTGCTTGAAGGATGGCAAAACCTTACTGGATATATCTGGCGCATGGTCGGAGCATAAAACGTATGGCCGTCAGTTCAAGGTATTTTCGATAGGAGTGCCATTACCTCAAGATGCCGCTGGAATCGAAGCCTACCTGTCGTCCGGTGTGGTTAAGGGTATCGGCCCGACAACCGCGCGGAACATGATTAAGGCGTTTGGCGCTGAGACACTCAACATTCTCGACGATAATCCATTGCGGATCACAGAGGTTGCCGGCATCGGTGCAAAGACCGCGCAGAAAATCATGGAATCTTGGACGGAACAACGTCAGACCGCGCGGCTTTTAACAACGCTGTGTTCGCTTGGCCTGTCTGTATCGTTTGCGCGTAAGGCGTTCAGGTTGTTCGGCGTGGCCGCCGCCGCGAAGATACAAGCGAATCCGTACCTGCTTATCCGGTTGCGCGGCGTGGGTTTTTTCAAGGCCGACGAAATTGCGCGGCGCAATGGAATATCGGAAACCGCCCCTGAGCGCATCAACGCCGGCCTTACGTACACATTGCAGGAAGCGACCTACACGCAGGGGCATTGCTATCTGCCTGTTGCCGAATGGATTGAGAGAGCGCACACGTTACTGGAGGTTCGCCGAGAGACGATTCAGGCTGCATTATCGGCGGTGTCAGAATCGATGTCGGTATTGGAAAATATCACAGTAGTCCGCGAATCGGGCCGTGAGCTCGCCTATTTGACCGAGGTATTGGCTGCCGAACAGTATGTATCGGCTCGCATTGGCGAACTGGTACGGGAGAAATCCAAATGCGCCGACATCCCTGCCATGAATGTTGAGGCTGCGCTTGCCGCTGCTACCGGTCATCTCACACCCGAACAAGTTGAAGCCGTAAAAGTTGCCCTGCTGTCCGGCCGCCTGTCTGTCATTACCGGCCTTCCGGGTGTCGGTAAAACCACATCGGTAAAAACACTGATTGGCGTACTGGAATCGCTCGGACTGACGTATCAGCTTGCCGCGCCGACGGGCCGGGCGGCGAAGCGTTTGGCCGAACAGACAAGCCATGAGGCCCGCACAATTCACCGGCTTCTGGAAGTTCAGAAAAATGGCACGTTTGCCCGATGCGAGGGCAACCCGCTTGAGACGGGGTTTGTGATTATCGATGAAACCTCGATGATCGATATTCGCTTGATGGCCGATCTGATGAAGGCTGTGCAATACCGTACATCGCTGGTATTGATTGGTGACCCACATCAGCTTCCCTCCGTTGGGCCGGGCCGGATACTCGCTGACCTGCTAGACCGTAATCTTTGTCCGAACACTCAGCTTACAAGGATTCAGCGTCAGGCGGCTGATTCTCCCATAATTGCGGCGGCGCACCGGATTCATGCCGGGCTTTCACCGCTTGGACTGGAGGGGCGCAACGAGTACAGGTTCATGGTCTGCGTATCTCCGGAAGACGTGCGGGACACGATTGTCAATCTGGTGGCTTCCGCTTCTGTTCCGGCGGATGTGCAGGTGCTTTCACCCATGAAAAAGGGTGTGTGTGGCACGGTCGAGCTTAACCGGGCAATACAGCGGCGGATTATTCCCGCCACGGCAACCGTCACCAAGATTCCCTTTTTCATTGGAGATCGTGTTATTCAGACATTGAACAATTACGACAAGGAAGTTTTTAACGGCGAGATTGGCTATGTAACGGCAGTAAACGAGGATGACCGCGAGTTGACGGTTCATTTTCCGGATCGGGCCATTACCTACGATTCCGACGATTGGGAGCAGATTTCCCTTGCGTATGCGATCACCGTTCATAAATCGCAAGGTTCTGAGTTTCCGACGGTCATTATTCCGGCGCATACGCAACATTACGTTATGCTGTACCGCAATCTGATATACACGGCAGTCACCAGGGCGCGGCAAAATCTGGTGATTGTTGGAACGGCGAAGGCGCTTGGTATAGCGGTGCGAAACAACAAGCAGTTGACGCGATATAGTGGTTTGTGTCGGTTGTAGTGTCTGGATATGCTACGGATTGGGTACATGGTTGCGTTCCAAGTGCAGAAGAACATGCCCGATTACGATTCGTATTTGGTGTTTTTGCAAGAGGATCGTGTATTGGCCTTGCTGCCGCGTATTCGATCTGTAAAGAACTACCGGATCGGTGAAACGGGATGGGCGACTGTTTACAGTATTGACGGGCCGCGCGTTGTGCTGTCTCAGACATCGCCTCAGTATGTGAAATACCAAGTCGAATTTCATGTAAAGCGTGTGCATGTTCATCGTATGGCTCGATGTCGGGATGCTACATGGGTTAAGGTTGCTGTGTCTGTTGAGTACCTTCCCGGAGAGACATGGCGCGATTTCCTGTCTTCCAGCCAGTCAGAAATTAGTAATCTCGATAATGCCCTGAATGCCAAGGTGATTTTGGTTGAATTTTCTCTCAACAAGAAGCAGTTCATTCTGAACGCCTTGCTTCCTGCTCCGGTTAAAGCGGTGAAGGACGTAATACTTCTTAGTAATAACACTGAAGCTGAAGTTTATGTCCCGGCGGAACATGCCGGAAAGTTTTTGGGATCACGCGGTGCGAACGTATCCGCGGCTGGCAAGCTCGTCAATATCGAGTTGAGAATTATCCCCTTCGGGGGAATCATGCAAGAGTGAGGTGTGGATATGGATGGTCAGGGTATTCAGAATGCAAAAACAGATGAACAGGTGGACAAGTATCAAAGGGCGCTTAACAGAAAGATGGATGCACTGAAAAATATCGATTCAGTTTTCATTCGTCCGTTTGGCACTGAGGGATACCGCATGGCGCGGATGATTATGACGGCCGATCGCTGCATAACCGCGATCAAGCGGAAGGCTGGCATGCAGATACCCATTACTGAGGCCCGCGAGATGTTTGCGGATTTTGAAAGTTTTGCAAGCGACATGTGGGCGTTGGTTCATAAGTATGCGCCTAACCTGCATCATGTTTCTGCGTGGAACTGGCGCAAGGTCAACGATGAGGTTGATACAAAAAAGGTTCTCGCCCATCAGCGGGCGACGGTAGTTATAATTCCACGGTGCGAAGAGTCCGGGATAATTGCAATGGCTACGAAGGTCATTATGGGTATCAACGTCGAAATGCACAATCGATCGTTTGACGAGCTTGAGCAGTTCGTCGCTGACTACCAGCGTATATTGCAACATCTCCATGAGATACTGACGGTGGTGGCGCCGAAGATTGGCGTGGACTATCGGGAAGATTCGCGGAAAACTGATTCGGCTCATCCATCTCAGACCTCATCGTCCGTCCCGGCCGCTGTCGAAGTGTAAAAATATGGAAAGTGCTTTTTTACGCGATTTGGCGTACTCGCCCCATGCGCGGCATTTTGTGCGGCGGTTTATGGACGGGTCATTGCCTGAACTCTTTTTGGGCCTTGATGCCAATAGCGCCAGATCGAAGGCGATTGAGTGGGGAATCTTGCTCGAAGCCTATTTGCGCCGACGCTACGAGGCCGATCCTGACCGCCCACCTACGTTTCGCGCATATATGGAGACGGACGGCGCGGTAGCCAGTGGTGTTGTGTTTATTCTGGACACTTTTTATGCAGCATATCCACAACAATTCATAGATGTATTGGTACATATTCTGAAAGAAGTCCCTGTATATGTCTGATCTTTTTAAAAATCTAACCGCAAAGCAGAAAAGCCAACTCAAGATGATAAGTATTGGTCTTGGTGTATTGGTGCTGGTCGCCTTTGTCGCAATGGTCATGGGTGGCGGCAAGAAACAGGATAAACTTGCACCTCCACACAAGAAAAGCGATTTCTCTCTCGTGACCAATGACATTGACAAGGATGTCTGGATGGCGACAAAGGAAAATGACATCCGGCGGCTTGAGCAGGAGAATCAGGCGTTAAAGTCGGTTGTTGAGAGTATCAACCAGCGGCTTACCGAGATGAGTCAGCAGAATCTTGAAAAGCCCAAAACCAAGGACAGTTTCATGGACACATTCAGGAAGAAGCCGCAACCGCCCATTCCAGAAGTTCAACAGCCGTCCAAGCTGGCGCCGCCATCCATAACTCCCGCCACGGAGATGCCGCATCCCATGCCTGCGGCTACAGGGTTCGGTGGTGGTGGACGCGCGGCGGGAATACTGCCCGGCTCTGCGGGCAATAGCATTTTAGCCGGCACGGGTAATGCGCCTTCCGCATTTTTGCCTTCGTCGTCACTTGATCGAGTACAGGGGATCAATGTTATCCCCGACGCTGCGCCGGTTAAGGATAATGGCGGCAAGAGCCGTTCCAGCAAGGGTGCAACATTGCCCGCTGGCAGCTTCATGGGCGCTGTGATTCTTAACGGCATTGACGCGCCTACCGGCCTTGGGGAGAAATCCGAGCCGTATCCCGTCATGTTGTCTATTACCGATCTGTCACACCTGCCAAACCGTTGGGCGATGGATTTGCGCGAGTGCGTGGCGATAGGTGCTGGATATGGCAATTTAGCCGACGAACGCGCCTATATTCGCATGGAGCATATGTCATGTATCCGCCGCTCCGGTGAGTCGATCGACTTTTCGCTTAAAGGACACGTAGTCGGTGAAGATGGCAAGCTTGGCTTGCGCGGCCGATTGGTCAGTAAGCAGGGGCAGATGATCATGAAGGCGCTGCTTGCCGGCACGATGTCCGGTTTTGCCAATGCGTTCAAACCGCAACAAAACGTAACGCTCTCGCTTGACGGCAAGACCACCGCGATGCCGACCTCTCAGGAGGTTTTTACGCAGGGTACGCTTGGCGGCCTGAACACAGGATTGAATCGCATTGCTGATTTTTTTCTGAAACAGGCTGAGGGAATTTTCCCTGTCATAGAGATTGGTACAGGGCGGCACATTGAGGTTATGGTTCTGAGTTCAGCCGAGATTCCCGCGCCCGGCGCATCCTCCGAAACGGCCGGAACTGTTTCTGGTGCTGTTTCTGGTGCTGTTTCTGGTGTAAGTGACAAGGTTTCGGCGCTGACGGACAAGTTGCCGTCATTGAGCCGGATAACAAGCGCGGTACAGGGCTTTACGGCGGCCAAGGGAGGTTCCAAGTGAATAAAGTAATGGTGGTTGCGGCCATAATATTGGTGGCGGGTGGCTGTGCACCGAAATATACATGTTCGGAACTCACGCCTGACGGAAAATGTACTACGTTGACACAGACGTATGAGCGCGAGGTGTTGCATCGTGGCAAGAAGACCGTCGATGACAACCGCGAAAGAGCTGCTGACAAGTCCGAGTCCGACAGCGTTAAGCCGCCGGCTGCAACCACTGCCGCAAGCCCGCCTGTCGAGCAAATGGTAAGTTCGCAAGAGCCTGTGCGCCCACTCCGCAACCCGCCGAAGGTGGTGCGTGTTTGGATCGCGCCGTGGGTTGACCGTGACGACGATTTGCATACGGAGAAGTATATCTATGTCGAAATCGAGCGGCGCAAATGGCTTATAGGAAATCACGCGCCCGCAAGCGTATTTCCCGAAGGTAAGTAATGGACACATTGATTGCCGCCGCAAAGCTTCTTGAGCGGGATTCGCTGTCTGAATATCTGAACTATCAGGCATACGATCCAGATAGCGGGATATTCACACTTAACCGGACGATGGGATTTATTTTTGAGTGTCAGCCCTTGCTACGAGCGGGTCATGACTCTGTGGCATCACTGCGCGGCTTGTTTGGCTCAGCCCTTCCTGTTGGTGCAATAATCCAGGTTCATATGCTTGCTTCGCCGGAAATTGATCACATACTAAACATGTATGTGCTATACAGAGAGTCCTCCGGCGGGGCAGGAATGTATTCCCAAATCGCCGGCAAGCGGAGGGATTTTTATCTTTCCGGCGGCATTGGCGGGAAAAGCCTATGCCGCGGTTTTGATTATGCGTTGCGCGATTTCCGGCTATTCGTGAGTGTGCAGTTGCCCGTTGTTCAGACACCTCAAGGATTCGAAGATGGTTTGACAGCGGCTGCCGCCCTGAAAAACACTGTTAAGCAGATTTTACGCACCGCGTCATTGGAACCCGCGAGCATGGATGCCGAAAAACTGACCAACCTGCTTCGCCTGCTCCTCAATCCCGGTCACATACCACGCACGTGGAATCGATATGACAATACGCGCTCTATCAGCGAGCAGGTGCTGTCATACGAGACTATTCTTGCCGTCGATCAGAAATCTCTACAGATCGACGGCAAGCATGTTAAGAGCTTCAGTGCGTTTCAGTATCCGGAACAGTGGAGCGTGCTTACCGGCGGCAGCTACATGGGCGACCTTTTTTCCAATCTGAAGCAGATTCCGGCGATGATGATGGTAACGCTGACATGCGTGATCCCCGATCAGGCGAAAGAGCGGGTCGCCTTCCGCAAGAAACACCTCTGGACGAAACATCAGGCCGCTCGCTTCGGTCGTATATCCAATGATTTGGTGTTACGTGAGGAACAGATGGGTCTGCTCGAACAGGCGTTGCAGGATCAGGATGAAATTGTGCATGGGTATATGCAGGTGACGCTGTATGGCGACAACAGCAGCCACATAGCGACATTGAGCAGCGCTCTGACCAGCTACTGGCGCACGATGGGGATAGAGCTTCAAGAAGACGAATCTATTCATCTGCCCATGTTTATGCTGTCGCTGCCGCTTGGTTATGTAGACGATGGGGGGCAGGTAAGAAAAATCCTGCGGCGCATGCAGACATTGACATCCCGCATTGCCTCGGAGCTTGCGCCGATACAATCGGAGTGGAAGGGAACCGGATCGCCCGGTTTTCTGCTCCTGTCGCGCCGTGGTCAGGTGCAGAATGTTGACCTGTTTGATAACCGCCAAGGAGCCAAAAACGGCATTATCGTGGCGGCAACAGGCAAAGGCAAGAGCTTTCTCGTGAACGACATCATCATGTCGTACCTTGGCCTTGGCGCGAAGTTCTGGATTATTGACGTGGGCCGCAGCTATGCCAAGATTGCTGATACATTCGGCGGCGATATGTTGTCATTTTCGCCTGACGCAAACGTCTGCATCAACCCATTTTCCCGTATCGCCTCCGAGAAGGAACTGCTTGACGAGCATATGCCAGTACTGAAGAACATTCTGGCTCAAATGGCATCCACCCAAAACGTGCTGTCCGACCTTGAGCTGTCGTACCTTGAAGAGGCTATCGGGAACTCCTACGCCCAGCATGGCTCCGATATGACGGTAACAGATGTGGCGGAATATCTGGAGCGCGGGATCGATCATCAGGGCAGGGATCGAGACTTGGCCCGGATGCTATATCCGTACACGTCACGCGGCACATACGGGCGATTTTTCGACGGCATCAGCAATTTAAACGTTAAGTCGAATTTCACACTGCTTGAGCTGGAGGAGCTGAAATCAAAGAAGGACTTACAGGAGGTGGTGCTTCTTTCATTGATCCACCTGATCCAGCAAGAGCTTTACCTATCCAAGCAGCGTGATATAAGGAAGATCGTGATCATAGATGAGGCGTGGGACTTGCTGGGCGGCCAGAACACCGGCAAGTTCATGGAGGATGGTTATCGCCGGTTCCGTAAGTACGGTGGCGCGGCTATCGCCATAACACAGAGCATTGAGGACTTTCTCCGAACGCCCGCTGGCCGCGCCATGATCGCCAACAGCCCGTACCGGTTCTTCTTGCAGCAGGAGCGCGAGAGTGTTGCGGCCCTGCGAAAAAGTGAACAGGTAGTCCTCGACGATGCCGAGCTTGAGATGATCATGTCGGTGCATACCGACCCCGGCAACTATTCAGAGATAATGGCCCTGACACCGCAAGGAGCCGGTATCGGCCGACTGATAGTGGATCGATTCACGCAGCTACTCTATACCACGGATAGTACGGAGTGGGCGGCGATCGAAAAATATATTGGCAAAGGTATGAAGCTGACCGATGCCATTGACGCGGTAATTGCCGATGAAAGGAGATAAAGAGGGATGCTGACGCTCGCCCTAGCTGTTGCCATCGTGATCCAGCCGCACACATATCAGTCTGATGTTGTCGATTATCACGCCGAACCCGCGTACCTTGTTGTCGAGGGTAGTCCTCCCGCGTCTGCCGTGCCGGTTTCGGCGGATGCTTTGGCAGAGCCGGTAAAGCCTGTATTGATTGTCGGCCGGGATTATTTTGTGATGCCTGTTCAGCTTGATCCCGAACCCAATCCTGTTGCTCCGGAACCGCCGCCTCCTGTGGTAATGCCAAAGCTTGAGCCTGCTGGCCCTCAACCTCAAACGAGTGTAACAGTGCTGTTTGAGTACAACTCATCATTGCTCCCTGAAAGTGAACGCGCGAAACTACACGGTACTCCGCGCAATGCTCAGGCGATGATAACTGGCTATACCAGTCAGGGCCGCAATATCAAGCGGAATCAGCAGCTTGCCTTTGAGCGGGCGCGGGCCGTGGAACAGGCATTGCGGTCAATGGGTTTTACTGGCTCTGTTACAACCGAGGCAAAGGCAAATTGCTGCTTTGTGCCTTCGATAGACGTTGCGAGCGCCAAAAATCAGCGGGCCACGGTTGTGTTTACCTTACCGTCTCCGCCTCCATCGGAGGTAAAATGATGGAATTCTCCAAGTTTCAGAAGAATTGGAAGAGCGCAATAGCGGAAAACTTCTTTTTCCGGATCGTGATTCTGATGCTTCTGGCAATCATCGCTATTGGCAGTGTGATTCTTCAATCCGATCCCATTGTGGTGCTCGCGCCGCCGGAAATCAAAGACAAGATGCGAATCGAGCGTCAATCGGCATCTCCTGAATACTACCGTGAGATGGCCGTGTTTTTTTCGATTCTGGCCGGCAATCTATCGCCGCAAAACGCTGCCTTCAACGTGGAAGCTCTGCTCAAGTATGTGCATCCGAGCGTGTTCGCCGAGGTAAAGAACGTGCTTATGGGGCAGGTGGTCGGCGTCATAAAGAATCAGGTCACTCAGGCATACTATCCGGATCGCGCCGAAGTGAATGGCAGCACTGTGCTAGTCAGCGGAATGTTGTCGCGCAAGGTGGCCAACTCCACGCCGGTCGTCGAGCGGCTAGACTATCAGATGAGGATTAATATACGAGACTACAAGGCATACCTAGAGGAATTTACCGCCATCTATCCTGATCGCAAAGGTGTTGCTGCCGAATCGATCGAAGATAAGGTAAGAAAAGAATTCAACCAATTTACGAAACCGAAAGAGGAATCGCCATGAAAAGAAAGCTCTTTGCATTGGTTGCGGCGGTGCTTGCATGCACATTCTCCACTGCTGTTGATGCGTTGCAAGTGGTTGACCTGCATGACGGCGCGACTGCCTACGTCAACGTATCGCAAGCCGATATGAACGTGATCGTCTTCCCGAAAACGGTGAAGGTATATACCAGGGGCGATGCCCTGACGATCCAGAACGAGGACAAGAGGGTATTCGTGACATTTAAGTTAGCGCCGAAGGTGGAGGAGGTTTTCTTTGCGACCGATACCGGCACATACTCGTTGATATTGGTTCCGAAAGGCATTCCGGCGGAAACGGTTATGGTGCGTATGCCTGATATGCGCCGCGACGATACGTTGGCTTGGGAGCGGTCGTCCGATTACGAACGGACGCTGAAGGAGATTGTGCGAGTTATGTACTCCGAGGAAGTACCGGTGGGATACGACATAACCGAGATCAAGCATGGCAGTCCCGATTTTGGCGGCCGCTGCATACCCGAAGCAATGTATGGCGGGGCGATGCTGGACGGCTGGCGCTACCGGTGCGAGAATCTGGGCGCTGAAGTGTTGCATCTTCGGGAATCCGAGTTTTTCCGTGACGGTGTGCTGGCCGTGTCGGTTGAGCATCCTGACGTACCGCCCGGTGGCCGGACGCATGTTTACATGGTTCGCGCTTCCGGCTCCGAATCCCTTGGGGCTGGCGCGGCTGGTGGTGTTTTGAAACCGCTTGAGGCGAGGTAGTTAATATCTGTTTAGCCGATAGTCGGCATTTCCCTCCCGTTGGGCTTGTAGCCCCTAGCTTTGGGCCGGAGTTTTCCGGCCCATTCTTTTTTGCCCTGAGCGTCAATTCCATTTGGCAAATGATAGTAATACTCCTTTAAACGGTTGAATGGAGGTTTTTTATGTTTCGCGCGGCTATATTTTTCATTGTTCTTGCGGTTGTCTCTGTATGCACACCTTCTTATGCGGCAAATTATTGCAATCTCTTTACTTCCTGCTATGACGATCCCTCCAGCGATTTGGAGGTGGGGCTTGTTTTTTACAATGGTCGCGCCTACATGATGTTGCTTGCCGATACAGATCCTATCACAAACCCAACATCGCAGAGGTACACGCTGACAAAATGGCAGACCAACGCTGTGCCATATTATGTAGGGGAGGGGAGTTGTAGCAATTCGTTGGTTGGTACGACTGTCAATATTAATTCCGCGTGTAATTACAGTACTGCGAGCATCCGGTTAACTGCGGTTGCGCCATCATATCCTTCTCCTGCTAATGCGTATCAAATGTCAGTTACCGGCTCCGGAAATTACTATACAATGGCAACCGTTAAGTCGAATACAACCGGCCAGACCACCACTTACCGTTGCGACATGGTTGGTACTGCGTCAGCTCAGTGTTACAGTGTTGTTGCGCCCGTCGTCAGTATAACCTGTCCCCAATCGTTGCATATTGGAGAATCCGGACAGTGTACGTCGAGTGTGAATGATCCCTCTGGTACGCCAAGTTATTTATGGACAGTTGGCGGCATAACAGCCACAACGTCCACCTTTAACCTGACTGGCGCCGGAACCGCCGGAACCAACATGAATGTTGATTTCAAGGTATGTTCCAAGATCGATAGCACTCTTTGCACTACCGTTAATAAATCCGTTTCGCTCGTTGCCAGTCCGACGCTGACGATTGACACCGCCACCTGTTCGACAACAAATAGTGACATATCCTGCACGGCTTCGGCGTCAGCGAGTTCTGGCGGTGTGACCTATCAATGGAAGGATGAGACGGGTGCGGTGCGGGGAAACTCCGCCGCGATCAATTACGCTGCGGCAGTCGGCAACCACGTTTTGACTGTGACAGCAACCAGTACCGAATATTCTCCTGTTACAGCGAGCAGAGCGGTCAACGTGTCCGTCCAGGCTTCCGTTACCAGCACAACTCTGACCTGTCCTGACAATCTCGTTCCTGGCGAATCCGGCTCGTGCAGTGTTACGGCTGTCACCAGCGACGGTTCGGCCACAACATCATCCTGGACGGTTCGCGGCATATCGGCTGGCCTTGGCAATACTCTCGATGTGATGATGGGCGCGGGTGATGCAAATGGCATTGACGTATCTGTTACCTCGTGCATTGTCAATGGTGGTGTTTGCGGCAACGCCACGGTAAAGCACATAAGTGTGTTGCCGGTCAGTCAGGTGTCGCTTATGCTTACCGGCCCGTCCGAGGTTCGCAAGGATGCCATGGGTAATTACTTTGCGTCATATACCGTATCTTCGCTGGCCGAGCAAACTATTCCGATGCAGTACAATTGGACTTTTCCCGACGGGGTTGTAGCTGCCGGCAGTTCTGTCACGCACATTTATGCCGCGCCAATATCGGGACAGGTTAAGGTTGCGGCCGTTCGTGTATCGACCCCCAATAGTGTTGTGAGCAGCGCGAGCATGCTTGCGAAGGTTGGCCCATCAATTTTGGGCGCAGCACTGGATTGTCCATTTGAGACATTGCCCAATAATTCTGTGATTTGTGTGGCAAAGGGCGATGCGAGTTACGGTACTCTCCGGTTTATCTGGACTACCGATGGCGGTGTGATTGTTCCCGATCCGGCCGATTCGAAGAAGGCCAGCGTTACGTTTTCGGTTTCTGATATTGGCAGCCGCACGGTGTCTCTTCTGGTTGCCAGCGACGAGGACGCGCGTATCGCGGAATTAAAGAGTGTAAACATCAACATATCTGCGCCATCTGTCAAGATCGAGACTTTAACTTGTCCGACAAGCATTGCTGTGGGTAACGATGCTGTTTGCACCACGTCTGTAACCAGCACTGCCGGCGACGTGACATATACCTGGGCAGTGGACGACGTGGCTGTGAATGACACACTGATTGCACATAATGGAAGTTCCGATCATGGCATTAAATTCCCCGTTGTTGCTACCGGCCAGAAGGTTATCACTCTGACCGCTTCAAGTGGGCAATATTCCGATACGAAGACTGCTTTGGTGCGTGTAACCTATGTTTCGCCGACTATTAATCAACTGGTTTGCACTCCGGAAGTGTTCTTGGGCCAGCAAGTGTCATGCACTCTCGACGCAACCGCGCCGGCCGGAACGTTGATGGTGAACTGGAGCGCATCTTCCGGCAGCCTGTCCGATCCGGATGCGCCGCAGGACGGTAATGTGCATATCCCGGTCGGGAAAAAAGCTAATGTCATGTTTTCTGCATCCGGCGATGAAACGGTTGATGTGAAGGTATCGCTGGTCGAAGATTCGATATCAACTGTTTCCACACGAGCAACGGTCAAAGTTGTCAGAGAGATAATCAACGCCAGTTTGTCATGCGAAGCTACAACCGTATGGACAAACGCGCCGGTGAAGTGTACTGCCACTGCTGCGACCACTTGGGGTACTCTGGGTTATAAGTGGTCGTCGATGGGCGGCACTTTCGTCGCGGATCAACATAGCGCATCCGCAAGTTTTCTGTTTACCAAGCCCGGCAGCGGAGCTATTACCGTTAAGCCGTATGTGGTGGAAGCTCCGAACGTAAGTATTTCGAAGACGGTTAATATCAAGGTGAACGGATACAAGAAGCCGGTTATCCAGTTTAGCAAGCCAAAAGTCTGTTACAGGGGTGTAAATCAGTCTGTTACGCTGAAAGCTGACGTAATTTCGCCGTCCGGCCCGGTCGATATTACATGGGCGCTTTCCGACGTGGCAAATACTCAGACTGGAGATGAGGCTGTCTTCCAGTGTGACGATTTTGTTTCGCATCTGCTCACCATCACAGCCATGATTCAGAACGCCGGTGACGATCCAAACAGTAAAAGTTCAATAACACAAAAACTGCTTGTGCAGACACCACAACCGCCTCGTGTGATACTACCTGATCCGGATCGTATCTATGCCGACACATCGTTAACCCTGACGGCCAAGGTTAACAGTGACAAAATAATTTCTGATATTCATCCGGTAGTTGCGCGGTGGGTACTGCCGGACGGTACGTTTGATGTGAGCGGCCCGGCGATTACGAAGACATTTCCCGCTCCCGGCGAGTATCAATACACCTTTGAGGCATGGTATCAAAACTTGCCCGAACTGACTGACAGGAAGACTGTCACGGTTAAGGTTATACCGTATGTTATGCCTGAATTTGAGATCATCAAGACTGGGCGCGGGTTGTCTAATGCGCCGGAAGTGCCGATCACGGTCAAATTTACCGCGCAGCCGTCGAGCCGCATGAAAATAGATGATCTCAGCCTCCAGTTTGCTTGGCGTTTTAATGACGGTATTGGCGACAAGGTGACGGCGGAAAATACGATAACCCGGACATTTGATGTGGCTGGTGAATATGTGCTTGACCTTACCGTTACTGATTCAACCGGCGAAACTAAGACTGCCAAAACATTGCTCAATCTTGCGCCGACTACGCCGCTAACCGCCTCATTGTCTGCGACGTTCAGTAACAAATTCATGCGCGTACCACTAAGCGTCACAATCAATTCGGGTTTTAGTGGTGGTGGCGGCAACCCGATTATTTCGTTGTACCAGTGGAGCATAGACGGTCAGATAGTATCTACTGCCAGCCGGTTGCAATACTCATTTTCGCAGCCGGGTAATTACCTTGTATCGCTTGAGGCTGTATCGAGTAGTGGAGTGGTTACTCATAGCGAAGAGCGGATTTCAGTGGTGGCGAACAAGCTGCCTGTATGTACCATTGCCGAACGGCAATATAAGTCTGGTGTAACGCCGATAGTTGATGCAAGCGCGGTCTGCACTGATACCGATGGCAGTATAGGGACGTGTAAATGGAGAGTATTCAACAAGCCGTTTGCGAATATCTCCCCTGATGAATTGAAGTCCCGTAACAATATTGCTTGCACGGGCCACAGTTGCAAGCGTCAGGTTGTGTCAGGTGAAACCTATACATTTGTGCTGACAGCCTTTGATGATTCTTACGACTCGATTGTTGTTACGAAAGAGGTTGTCGCGCAGTGACAAGATACTTTAGGATCGACAAGGTTAATCCGGCAAATCTCCGTCTGACAATTGCCGTACTGCTTGCCCTGCTAACGTATGCGCCCATTTTCGCGTTGACGCACCATTACACGGTTGCTGTTGGCAGCAAAAATCATCATTGTTTGGATGACTGGTATTTTTTGGTTGACAAGCGGCTGCATCCGGCACATACCGGGCAGTATGTAGCATTCCGGATGCAGAATGTTCCATATGTTCCTGACGGATTGAAATTCACGAAAATGGTGTCTGGTACTCCGGGCGATAAAGTATCGATCCGAATGTACGAAGGCGACGAATTGCAAAAATTCATCATTGCTCAACGTTTCGATGTCGATTTCAGGCGGTATCTGAAGGGTGAAGTATCGGTTGAGCGCAAGGATGGCTCGACAACAGTTTATCCGGTTGTGGCACAAAACATGGAAGGTAAGCCCATGCCAATGATTTCGCCGGGGATAATACCTGAAGGAAAGCTGTTTGTTACCGGAACCAATACCGACAGTTATGATTCACGGTATTGGGGGTACATCGACGAGTTACAAATAATTGGTCGGGCGTTCCCGATCAGGTGGAAAAATGGCATACAAATCGTTCATTAAAGATTACCTGAAAGCTATGCTCATCATTGGCGCGATAATCATGGCATTCGTTCTGGCTATATATGTAGCGGCTGTAAATGCGGCTGATACAGGCGATGTTTTTTCCGCCGGCGAATCTTTTGGCCGAAGCCTCATGAACGGCGGTGGCACGGTCAGCCCTGAATCCGCCGGTCAATCATCAACGTCAGGAGAGTATGCGCCGGCCGTTCCGTCCGGGACGGCGGCGGCTCAGGCGCATGTGGAAAAGTACCCGAAAGTCCGGTACTGCGTTTCATTTTCGTTGCCAACTATCTTTTTGAGGGCCGCTGTTATCGATGCTCTCAGACTGCGCGAATCAGGTGTAAACATTGCATTGTCATTTCAGGGGTTTCATGGCGGCACTCTGAATGCTGTTATCAAGCGCGTGGTGGAATTTCAGAGGGACAGCGGGCTTGAGGGCCGAGAGCTTCCCTTTGAGATTGATCCGGAGTTTTTCGCTACACACAATATCACGCGCGTTCCCCAGACAGCGATAGAGTACAGGAATGGTGAGGTTGCGATTGTCGGTGGTCTAGGTCTGTCGGCTTCCGTCGAGAAGCTGGCGTTTGCCCTTGGCAGTCGGAATATTGGCAACTTGGGGCCGGTTTACGAGATTGCCGAGGAGAATCTGTTGGCTCTGATCGAACGCCGCGTAAAATCCCCGGAGGTTCAGGCCCGTATTGCGGCATCCATGCAGAAGGCATGGAGCCGGGCGTTCGAGCCAAAATATCAGCTTCCTGCGGCAACCCAAAGCCGCGCATGGCATGTTGATCCGACGTATGAATTACCCGAAGATGTCTTGGATCAAAATGGCAACGTCTTGTTCGCACAGGGTACGCGGCTGCATCCGGCCGATTTTGCACCGCTTACCGGGCGGTATGTGGTTGTTGATGGCCGTGATGAAGCTCAGATGCGGTTTGCGCTGGCCGGCGAGTATCGGCAGATCATGCTGGCCGGCGGAAACCTGCTGGACACCATGAAGCAATACCACAAGCGTTTTTACATGGTATCGGGCGAGATTATTGACAGGTTGGGCATCAAACACGTTCCGGCGGTGTTCGAGCAAGACGGTCGAAATATAAAGGTGACGGAGGTGGCATTGCGATGACGGACTTGGACGACGATTTTTTTTACGCTCCCATGTATCGCTGCTTGATAGATGTTAAGCCATGGAAGCTGACGATGGTTGCGTCTTTGCTTCTGTTCGGATGGTGGTCAACGCGATGAGCCATGATGATTTCCTTGAAAACGCTTACCGTGAAGACGCTTACCGTGAAGACGATTACCATTATGATCCCGCTTTTGCATATATGCCAGAGAATATCCATCATTCCCTGTATGTAAACGGCATGGAAAAGGCATTCTCGCGTCCAAGCATCCCGCTACATCATAACAACAAGAGGGGCTGGAAGATGCTGATTGTTTTTGCTCTGCTTCTTTGGGGTATCTGGTGGTTGAAGCATTGAAGCGCGTTTTGCCGGTGGTGCTTTCCGCCGCCGTTTTTTTTTCAAGCGTGGTATTCCCGGCTGTCTTGCCTGCCGCTGAAACAACTGCCGTCACACGCGCTGCGTGTCCGAGCACATTTCCGAATCTGATTACCGATATTTGCTGGAAGTGCATGTTTCCACTCCGCATTGGTGGTATGGAAATATTGCATTCCGGTGGTATTCCTGACGCGATTAACACGGCTAATTCTGACGATTTCAACCCTGGCAACCCCATCTGCTTGTGCAGCGATTCACTTGGTGTTCCTTCCATCGGCACATACGTTTCCTTTTGGGAGCCTGCCAAAGTTCTTGAGGTCACTCAGATTCCCGGCTGCTTCTCGTTTTTGGCGGGAGCCGATTTCGCCGACGTGGTTGATCTGTTTGGCGCATATGGCACAAAGGGCAGCGATCCGGCAAACGGCTCCGACAACAAGGCGTTCTATAACGTGCATTCGTATATGGCCCCTCTCATGACGGTGCTCAACTTGATTCAGGGAGCGCAGTGGTGCAATGATGCCTTTTTGGGTGTTGACCTTGACATCGCATATTTCACCGAAGCTGATCCGCTCTGGAATAATGACGAGCTTTCCCTTTGGCTAAACGGCGAAGCCCTTGTGTTTGGTAATCCAATAGCTCAGGCGCTATGTGCCGTCGATTGCGGCGCGACAACGGTAGGGTATCCGCTCAATCCGATGTTCTGGTGCGCCGGTTGTTGGGGCTCACTTTATCCGTTCACCGGCAATGTTGGCACTGTGGGATCGCCGGTGCGAACGACCAGCCTGCTGGCCGCGCGAGTCATGGCAAAAATGGCGAGGGTTCCTGTGCCGCCGTCCTATGAGATGGACACAAGCGGCAGCGGCGCGAAATGCGGCGGTGTCATTCGTCCGGTGCTCAAGAAAAGCCAGTATCGCTTTGCCACGCTGTTTCCAATTGCTGAGACAAAGATGTGCCATACGCTTGGAGCCAACACGATGGCGTGGGGCGAATGGCGCAATATTCCCGGAACCGGCGAGTTTCAGAGCTACCTGTTGTGGAGGAAGCGGAATTGCTGCATGCGAATATTCTAGCCCGCCGATCAAGCGGCATCATCGCGCTCGTTCTTTCATGGCAGCTTTCCGGCGTTTTCTGCCTTGCGTATGCCGACGATTTTTCTGAAGGAGTTTTGGCGGGGCAGACACAAGCAAGCGGCCTCATGAATCGATTCACACCGTCACAACTGGATGCTACTTTGCAATCGAGCGGCATTGACAAGGCAGCCTTAGTGCCGGGTCAGGCTGACGCGGAAACCCAGAAGGGCAATTACACAACATACTACGGCAATCCGGCTGGCATGGCTGGCGAAGGCGCTGCTGATGGCTCTGCGGGCGCTCATGTGCTAAACAGTTATCAGCATCGCCCTGTAACCGACCTGCACAACGATCCCATCTTCGGGAAGGTTTGTCTGGAACGCGATGTTGATGGCAAATGCACATTATGGAGCGGCTCGAAGGGCATTTTGACATCGACATACCCGGACTGTCAGGAGATTACAACCGTCACCAATACCGATCCGGCTGATGTTAAGACATGTGTGCGGGATCAAAGTCTTGTGGATACATCATGTGTGCAGAAGGCTATGATCCAGACTGTTTCAGAGATTGTGCCGGGCAGGTGTGCAGATACGCAGTTGGACGTACAGCCCGGACAGCTATATGCTGGATGTAGGGACGAATACCGGTATGTCAAAGTCTTGATCGGCTCGCAAGAGGCTGTTGGGCCGAACATATCCGGTACTGGTAGCATGTGTCGTAACTGGTCTCGTCCGGACATTCGCAATATTGACGGTAGCGGCCCTGAGTTTGTCGATCAGCTTTTATGTCCTCGGTATGACGCTTCGTCGCTTACGCCACCCATTCCTGGCGAAATCGGCATGGAGGCGTTTCCCAACTTCCGAATAGATATGATAGGTAATATGGATATGGGCTATGGTTTTGCCTACACATCCACCCCCGGCATTTTACGCCCTGAAGTTCCTCGCGCGTTGCCCGGCAGTGCTTTGCCAGTGGAAGCCGTCCCTGCCGGAGCCGCATATGTTGGCCGGTCGTATGAAAATCCGGTGGCAATTTTTCATCCCGGTGATTACGCATACTTTACATGGGTGTGGGATCAATATGCGTGGTATGCTCTATTTGACCATGCGCGAATCGAGCGGGTGTCCCTTGTTGCTGATGCCGTATGCGGCGGCGGCAAGGAATACATGGAGACGAATTGTACGGTTAAGGATTTGGTATATTGCAATGACGATGGATCGGACTGTCTGCCGGTTGTTTCGAGCGGTGCGCCCGCGCAGGGGGTATTTGGTCAATCCTTCATATCAAACTATTATACCGCCGTAAAGACTGATTGGGCGAAGGGCAGTTGCGCCGATTGCGACACGATAGATTTGATTGTCAACGGCGGATATTACGAGACGGGTTATAGTGCCAATCCTCTTTACGATGTATCGATGTTAGCTCATACGGCGGCGAATTGCCAGCCTGTGCAATGTTCCGGCTTATGTCCTCGCTTTCCCGCGCAGACAAACGCGCCGGGAGAAGTTTTGGTGGGCAGGCAGGTTGAAACTGTGCCCGACGTATCGGTGGAAGCGTACCGGTATGGATCTTGTGACATTACTCCGTACAGTTGCAAGCCGGAAACCGGGATCTGTTTTCCCCCTCCTCTGCTGCATAGTCACAGTAGCCGGGCAACCGATTATTACATAAACGCTACCGGGTTGCAGTGCGTTAAAGCCGCCGGAGTGCTCGATAATTATACGATCTGTTTCAAGGATGGCGCCGTTGGACTTGCAAACAGCGACGCGGCGCATACAATTTCAGAGAATGTCATTCATTACGATTACAGTCAGACCGACAATTACGGATTAACCGTTACCGGAGCCTACACGTTTGGCGGCCAGAAGATCGATTTTACGCTGGCATCGCCCCACACCAAGGTTACATGGTCGTGCGGTCAAACCGATAATCCATGTCAGCAATACAATGATCAGGGCTGCTATCAGACAGCGGCAAAGTGTGTTAACGATACTTGTAGCCAGATAGAAGAAACATGGAATTGCGGCGGCTCAGGGGCCGGCCAGAGCGCGACCAAAACTGTAACATGCCTGGGCGAGGTCAAGTGTATGGGGACAGAGTGCGCGGCGGCGCAGGATGGTTCCAGCACAACGTTTTCCGACTCGGTTGCCGGAACCAGCATCTTGAATCAAACTCGCGCCGATGCCGTATCCGACGGGAATGCAACAACCTTTTTCGCCAGCAAGCAGTCGCAATGTTCCAAGAAAATGGGACATGACTGTTGTACCGAAATCACTGCATCGCCCGGTCAGCTTGTCGCGGCTTACAATCTGGCGCTTGATGCGTATGCGATCGAGCTAGCATCCAGTCAGGGTTTTATGGCAAATGGCGCATTGTTGATCGATAAGACCATTGAGAGCGCCCAAAGCGTGATGAGTTGGTTTTCCACCGGTGATCCCGGGCAAGCACAGGCGGCGGCTGACGCCGGATTTCAGACTGCGGGTAATGGTGGCCTGGAATCTGGCACAGTTGATCCAGTATCGGGCGAAATGACGCCCGGCACGTCGGCCATGCAAGTTATCGGCCCCGTGTTGACAGCATACGCGATGTATAAATTCGGCAAAACGATGTATGAAATAATGACGGCGTGTGGTAAAGACGAACTTGCGACATCGTATAGGCAAAGCGCCGGGTTATGTCATTTTATTGGTAAGGAATGCACGAGCAGAGGGCCGACGGGCGGCTGTCTTGAGCGGCAGTCAACGTACTGCTGCTTTAACTCGCTTTTTGGCCGTGTTTTTCAGGAGCAGGCGCGCGCGCAATTGAGCATACCATGGGTGGATGCCGCCGGTATTGCCGTTTGCCGGGCGTTGACGATGGACGAAATTCAGCGGCTTGACGGCTCGAAAATCGACCTGAGCGAGTACATGAACTATGTCTTGGGGGATAAAGATTTCACTCAGGCCAAGAAGGATGAGCTTATGGGCAAGCTGCCCGGACAGGTTCAGTCGGTGTTACAAGCAATCCAGCAACAATAATGCAACAACAATAGCGGTTCGAAACCGCTGAATATCGATAGGAGGATGCTCATGAGGACAAAAAAGATTTGGTTGGCTGTTGTGGCAATGATGATGGTTACGGCATGGAATGGCGTATCTTACGCCGCTGATACGGCGGCAGGCGCAAGCATTAATCGTCCGTGGCGCGTGGATGCGGCGATTACCGATGGTGCGGCTGTCGATTTCGGCGTGATGCGGACATTAAGGGAAGGGCTTGCTGTTCGCGGGGAGATCGGAAAGGGGATGAGCGATAAGATCAGCCGGGTTTACCTTGGCGGCCGGACATACGGCGGCCACGAAGGGATGGCGTATGCTGAAGCAGGGTTGGAGCAATTCAGCAGCCGGTACGGCGTCAATACGACAGGGATTCGTCTTGGTGTTGGCATTGAGCGGGAGATATTTGCTCGCAACCCTCGTTTCATATCCGGCATGGGTATTGAATATCACACTGCCCCGCTGGGAGACACATCGTCTTTTGGACTTCGCGTAATGGCCGGATTTACGTTCTGACCGGATCGGTTATAACCTTCAAGCAGCCTGCCGGCTTTTACTCCGGCAGGCTGTTTTTGCTTTTAAGTGATTTGCGAAGTAATACCACAACAATACAGGGCAATCACAATTCAACAGGACGGGAAAATGCGAAGCATATTGCGAACCGAAGGAAACGCTGATGCCGAGGTACTGCTTTTAGAGGCTCGGAGGCATGTTTTGACGTTGATGCCGGCATTTCTGTTTGTGTTGGTATCGTTTCTGCTTGCCGTTTCAATCGGCAAAATGGGCGTGATGAGCCTGATTGTCTCATCCGGGTTTTTCGTATTTACGTGGTACTCGCGCGAGTTGAACGTGTTTGTCGTGACCACCGAACGAGTAATCGAGGAGAAGGGTGTCTATTCCCTTGACGTTCGTGAGTGCAATCTTGAGCGGATCAACAATGTTAATGTAAAGCAAACTGTGACGGGCCGCATGATCGGCTATGGCGACATCGACGTTCAAACTGCGGCGGAACATGGTTCGATCGAGTTAAAAACCGTATCCTCTCCCGCAAAAATACGCTCTGCGATCATGGATGCTGTCAACTGCGGCAAGAAATCGGCTGCTCGCCGTGACATGCAGGAGATAGCCGGCATTATAGCCGACAGCATCAAGAAGTCCAATGATAAAAACGGAATTGCCAATGAAAACGGAATCAGCCGCCGCGACTTAAACATCGCGGTTTGGCGGGTATTTGAGGAATACGGCATGGTTCCTCCCGACGGTATGGTAGGCCGAATTGTGAATGAAGTGACGAAAGGTGGTTCTTGATGGTTACGATTCCTCGTTACCTGGATGCTCAGGCCAAAGTAATAATGTGGGACATGGATGAGTTTGCCGCGTTTTTACTATGCTTCATGCTTGGCATATTCATCCATCAGATATTCATCATGATATTGGTTGGCTACATGGCCGCCGAAGGCGTTGCGTATTTCAAAAAAGGCAAATCACAGGGGTACATGCTTCATTATATGTACTGGCTGGGTTTTGTCCGGATTAAGGGATTTCCGGCGTCATATCAGCGGACGTTTTTGGAATAATTTCGACGGCATGAAGCTTTCGGCGACTTTATATTCATTGATTCTTGCCATGCCCATGTTTCTTGCCATGTCCATATCGGCATCCGTATTTGCCGAACCTCCGAAGTCTGGTCAATGGTGGCACGGTCACGATCAGGGCTGGTTTTTTTACGCGCCTGATCCGCCCCCTGAACCTGCGCCGGCGAAGCAGCCCGAACAGCCTATGGTAGAGCAGAAACCTGAGATGTTCACTGACCGCATGAAGCGGCTTGGCGAGGAACTCAAGAGCCGCGCGATCGAAAATCCGACGCACGACAATGTGCTGGCGTATGCGCGGTACAACAAGATGATGCTCGACATGTCGCAGCGCTTTGGCCTTGCGTGGCAGCAGGTGGCGTTACAGCATCCGGCGCTTATGAGTAACCAGCCATCTGCGGAGATGGACAGGCAGTTGGCATTTGTTCAGGAGCATAATCGGCTCGGTGACGATCTGCGCGCCATGTCGTCGCGGTACGGCATGTTTTTCTTTACTCCA
>Ga0233425_10003402_pt1 | contig 28931 bp, 32 predicted proteins | sample Watercolumn_Towu_2_FD_181712 | JGI IMG/M metagenome (GOLD analysis project Ga0233425, IMG submission 181712) | Freshwater microbial communities from Lake Towuti, South Sulawesi, Indonesia - Watercolumn_Towuti2014_140_MG | ecosystem: Environmental > Aquatic > Freshwater > Lake | place...
AATGAAATTTTGCACACTTCGCGTGGCTTTCGGAGTGGGAATCCTGCCGATTCTCCCGGCACGAAGCCTGTCCGGGCTGCAAAAAGCGTCAGGTGCGCGCTCAATGCCGCCTGAGCACAGCGGGGTTTTATACTGACCAGCATAAAATCCCTCACAGAAGCCCGTCCATAGGGCTGCGGACACCCAAACGCTTACCTGCTTGCCAGTGTAACCCTCTTGATGATTTGCAATATTCCCTCTTTCCGGGCCTCGATTTGGGCAATATTGTCATCCGCAGTCAACTGAATCGGAACAAGGGTGAATTTCTTCGATCCAGTGCCGAAATACACGTTAAAGGACATCGCATAGGCGTTCGCATGTAACAACGAGGATATGCGATCGGCCTTCCGGAGATGCTGGATAATGCGCCGCATAGCGCTGTCCTTGTCGGTATGGTAGAGAAACAGGTCATCGAGGATCTTCTTTTCATTGCACAGATCCTTCACTGTCGAGTAAACATGATCGGTGGTGGTGTAAAGAATCCCCTGAAACGTAAAACTGTTCCACCGGCCATTCCTGTCGGTAACATTAGCGTTTTTCAGCACTCGTTCAATGAAAACAGCGGGGGAGAACCAGTCTTGAAAAGGCTTTATCTCGTAGTCCTTCGTAAAGCTCAGAAGCTCCATGCGCCTAGCGTACCGATCCGCCTCGCGGAGCATCAACGCCAAATTATCATTGGCGGCCGGCGCATGATGGCTTTCAACAGCGCGTACAACGTCTTTTAACCACGGAACGTCCTTGCCAATAAAAAGTTCCATCAGTTTCTGTGCGCTGACAAGATGATGTTCAGTTGTGTTGAACGCGCCTGACAGCCGGTATGCGGGAATCTTCCCAATATCATGTGCCAAGGCCGTAACCAATGCCTTCGGAATATGCTGGCCGGCATCGTTGTATCGCTCTTTCACAATGTCGAGCAGATGCCTAGCGACGGAATATGTGTGCTCGCGGAGCGTTATCTTCGCCAGATTATCACGAACCGACGCGAGAAAATGAACAACTTCAGTGTCCGCGCTATCAAGCGCGATCGATGAGCATTGTCCATGTTCCTCGATCAGATCGATCAGACTTCGCACAATGTCCGTTACGCCCTGCATTGCAATGGCCGATTGATAGGGTTCCACACAGTCGTTCCAGAAAAGCCGCAGCATTTCGGATACTGGAGGGGCGGATTGCTGACAAACCGGCGGCTGGTTGTTCGCCGACGGCGATGCTGGCGACACAATAACAATCTCAGGCGTTGCCGACTCAATAAGGTCTTCAGTGGCGGAAGTGGATGGCGGTATGTACTCGTAATATTTGTTGTATGGCAGCCAGATGGTTGCCAGTGATTGTAGAGATATGGTGATTTCCTGTTGCTGGACAGACTTGCGAGAGCCGTACAGAATTACGCCAGCCCATCCGATCAGGCCCACAATACCGGTTACGGCAGCACCAAAGACAATCGCGTCGGTAAACATTACGACGGCACCCACTGGTGCAGGTATCCGGTGAAGGGAAGGCCATATTGAGCTGTGTGCCGCCCAATCTCAATCCGCAGCACATTCTCCCCGCTCTCCACGAGCGGGGAGAACCGCGATTGAAAGTTGTAGGCTGGCATTTCAGTTTTCGGTTTCGGTTGCAGTACGAGCCGCCAACTGCTCCTTGAGCTTCGAAATCACAACTTCCTTGTGCGGCTCGGAAAGAGCCGATATAGTGCGTTTCCCCGGCACAAGTTTGTTGTCGCTGCCAGTAAATGACGAAAACCGATAAAGCGTTGATTCATCGCTTTCCCCGTTCATAACCGCAACACGACGCAAATATGCGGCCAATACGCTGTCGCGCGTACTGATAATGTCCAACACCTTCTTGTTGTCATCATGCTGTAAGAACGATCCCAACGCTTGAATCAGTCCATGGCTGTACTTCGCCGTCATCAGCAGACGTAAGCTCTTGCCTTCTGAATACGACTGAATCGTGCCAGACATCCGAACGCAATCCGAGCCATCTTCAGATTCCAGTGTTACGTTTGACTGTCGGGTTTTCAGCTTGCGGATTCCGGCAAGGTCGATTTTCTCGCTTTCAATCACGCGCAGGTTCATGGAGATCAATCCCTTTCGAACTGAAAACCCTGTAAAACAGACGGAGATTTTCACGACACGCACCATTTGGAGCGCGATGGCGGCCTGTTTACGGCCCACCGGCCGCGTATCGCGGCTGCCCATTGCTGTGCGTCCGATATGCGTTTCGATACGGCGATCCCGGTGGTAACAGCGTGTCCGTTGGAGCAGTGGTACAGCTTTATGACGGGAGCGTTGAGATACCGTCCGCCATGCCATTTCCCACGCAGTTCTATGCCGGATATGTATTCGTATGGAATGTGGATCACGGGAGCGTCAGGCGTATTAAGCCGCTCAATCCTGATGCCATGATTGTCAAGAGATATGCGAGCCGGATAGCGAGACTGCAATCCCTCGCCAGTATAGCTTCGCCACCATGCATCGCCATACGTCGTGCCGGCATAAAACGCTTTTTCAATGAAAAGAAACGGCTTGTCTTGGTCGTTGTCGTTCTGGACTGATTTTGAAAATTCACACATTGCTATCTCCATTGGAAATGCTTAGAACATCCACCCAAAAAACATCCCGCCATACGCAAACAGCACGGCAAAAAAGAAACACAAGAACGTTACTACAGGTCGAAACTTGCGACGCATGGCCGAATACACGCTGGCAAACAGAAATATCGTGCCAAATATCTTCGCCCATGTGCCAGTTAGCAGCGCACCGGCCACGCGATACCACTGCGAGTTATACGCTTCATGACTGATGCCCCAAGTTGTTGGATCGAATGCGCCAAACATGTGTGGTTCCCTTTGGCCTAGTATTACTGCACGTTGGTTTGACTGCTTGCATTTTCCTCTGTCATAACTCACCGAATTGATGAGCGAGGATGATTACCGCGCCATGAACCGGATTGCCGCCAGCCAACCCTTCACAGCGTTCCAACCGCGTTTTTCACCCTGCCGTCTCTGACCTGCGCGTATCTGGCGGTTGTCTGGATCGATTCATGCCCCAAAAACGCCTGAATTGTCCTGATGTCCGCGCCCTGTTCCAGCATGACCGTGGCCGACGTGTGGCGCATGACGTGAGGGTGAATGTTTCCGGTCAGTCCGGCTCGTCCGGCCGCCGCCCTGACCCGCCGCCAGATGCCGTTGTAGCCGGCGTAAACAATCCGCGGATTCTCGCCCGCGCGGGCCGGCAATTCGCTCATTCGCGCGTGAAGCAACGGATAAAGTGCCTGGGCCACCGGGATAACGCGCGTTTTACCGCCCTTTCCTTTCACCACAAGCCTGTATTCATGCCGCGCGTGATCCGGCTCAGGCGCGGCGGCATCGATGGCGCTGGCCGCTTGAACGTCGTGGTAACGCAGATCGGCAACCTCGCGCCGGCGCAACCCGGCGAAGTACATAAGCGCGATTATCAGCCGGTCGTCGTCGCTGGCGGCCGCATCCATGAGTTCGTCGATCATGAACCTGTCGCCCGCCTGCGGAACCGTGCTTGCTGCCCTGGGGCGAAGCGGCTGTATGTCTGAGGGCGCGATATTTGTGAGCTTCAGCACGGAATGCAGATATGCGGCATACGCTGTTATCGCGGCGATCTCGGCGGCGATGAAAGCGGACGACGCCCTTTCCCTGCGTTGTCTTCCGCCCTTCTTTTTCATTGAAAACCCGGCAAGCCTGAGCGTTGAGACGATCCGGGAGAGCGCCGGGCCGTCGATACCAACGGCTGCCGCGATGGACGCGGGAGAATATCGCGGCCAGTTCGCAACGATGTATTCCTGCCTGTCCCGCGCGCTTTGGCCTTTGTACGGCGGAGGGGTATCGCCTGAAACCGGTGTCATCAGATGCGCCTTGTACCGGATGACATGATCCGCGCAAAGCTCCGGGACCGGCGGATCGCCAACCAGAGCGGCAAACCGCCGAAGCGCCGACGTGTAGGCGGAAACGGTCGATTCCGCCGCGCCATGCCTTACGCCGCGCACCCGGAGAAAACCGGCGAAACCGTCGATCGATTCGGTTATACGCATCTGTGCCGCGCCATTTTCCCTGTTATTGTCACTTTTCATGTTTTCCCCGCTCGTTTCTCCATATGGAAGGTGCTTGAGGCCCGAAACCGCATATTTTTATATTATCACAAGATACAAATATTTATTTGTATTATCTACCGCATTTTCTCAGGTGGTAATACTCCATTGCGTAGGGTAATCAAATTGAGTATCAAAAGAGGATGAACATGAAAGCAAACAATGAAGATAAGGACAAGGTAGCCAACGAGAGTGAGAGCTTGCGTGATATGTGTCGCAATACCGCCAATAATGGCCTCTTTACGGTCTGCTTTGAGGGTAAAGCTATCGAGCCGGGCAAAATGCCGATCCGACTTCTTTTGGGCTTCTTGGCAGGATTTAACAAAGTGCTTCGATGCTCAAGTCAGGTAGTACGTGGCAAGAAAAGCCCTTGTCCGGGCCGAATACCTCAAATTGTAACCGTGGAGTTAGCCTTGAATTTGGTATCGCTTACCCGTTTCGGTCAGACAACTATTCTCGTATTCGAAAAACAGTCTGAGCAGAAATTCCCCGAAATGGACTTCACTGTGGCCGTTCTCAGTAAATCACTGGAACACCTCGTTGCGGCACAAAATTCGGGCGATTTTCCGGTTCATGACAGAAGCATCTCGATGGCATGGCTCGACATTGGCGATCTGTTTCAGCAAGGTGTGGATCGTATCGACTTTGCGCTTCAGTTATCGTCGTTGACGGCTCGGTTTACGCCAGACGGCTTCGCACGGATTCGGGCAGGATTGCCAAAGCTGTGTTGAATACGGCCACCATAATTGCTGAAATGGGCCAATTGATACACAACGTGGCTCCAACCCTTTCGCCAACGCAAGGAATGCTTCTTATTTACCTTTATAGTCATACGGCTCTTGTTGGCAAAACGTATTGCGAGCATTCGCTATCCGATTGGGCGCGAATTTCCGGCCTGAGTCAACAGGCAATCGCAAACGCATTTAACCGGCTCGAAAAGATGCGGCTGGTCGAGATCGTCCGGCCCGGCAAGCGGCACATCCCGCTTAAATACCGGCTTACGCTCGGTAATTTCATGCCGCAAAACGCCCGGCGCGGAAATGCTCGCCATGCCTTGCAGTCGGCCACCCATCCGGGCCGCACGGACGAAACGCGCCCTGCCTTGCCCGAAAAGCGATTCCTTACGCGCTCCATGCTGAACGCTGGCGATCAAGCCATTTTTGACAGCATCGCGGCTTCTCTTAGTCAGGCGGAATCTGGCGGCATCATGCGCGAGGCCCGCGAAACATGGGGGCAGGACGCAACCGGAATCGGCTACGAAGACATCCTTATACGCCGCTATTTCGGCCCGGACAGGCTAGAGAAGTACCAGTAATGCGTTTGATTACCGACATCTTTGCCATCCTGTTTGCGGCCGGGAGATTGGACATTGAGGACATTTGCCGCTGCTTGCAGATTGAAAGACATGCGGCTGGCGATGCGCTTGACGATCTGGATGCTTTCTTGCAGGCACAAACTCCGCTTATGCTTTGCCGCGCCGGCGATACGGTTTATCTGGCTACCCGTCCCGAATTTGCGAGCATTGCCCTCCGGATAGACACCGTGCGGGAGCGGCAGCCAAAGAAATTAAGCGACAGCGCCCTTGAAACGCTGGCGGTAATCGCGTACAGGCAACCGGTTTCAAAGGAGGAAATAGATCGCATACGCAAGGCCGATTCCGAAAAAACCCTTGCCACGCTTCAGCAGGCAGGGCTGATAACGGCGTTTCAGTCAACCGGAAGGGCGCACCTCTACCGCACAATGCCAAAATTTCTGGAGATGTCGGCCATCAAAAGCCTCTCGGAGCTTCCGCCGCTTTCTTCGTTCACGCCTCCCCAACCGGACAGACAGACGATAGTAACGAACGAAGCGATGCGCGGGCCGGACGATGAATAATTTCAGACAAGTAACACCATAACATCACCGCACGATGAAAGTCTTGCCTCGGAGAGAAGCGGCCCCTGGGGGCCGGACCGCCGGTTTTTCGGCGGGGGAGGGGTGAGAGGAAGGAGCAGGAGACGTGACAGACGGGAGCGAAGCGGACGGCTGGCGCGGCGCTTGCCCTAGAGCGAACGAAGGAAGGGGGGAAGGAGCTAAGGCCCGTGGCCGGGAGCGGGAAGAGCTACCGACAGTATAGTGAAGCTGCAGCGGAGCGAATCTGATAAACAGGGAGCCCCTTTGAGGGGCGGACGGGACGGGCGGCGGGGTGATCTGATGTCTCTTATCAAACTAACTGTGGTCAATCATTCTATCTTTCTGATAGAATTCTTTAGAGGTATATCCCATGGCAAAACCAATTAAAGAAACGCCTATTCTGAGAGGCAAGGAAGCAGAGCAGTTTTTTGACAAGGTTCATAAGAACGAGTCAGTAAAAGTCTCGGCAAAGGAATACAAGCGTGCAGTTGCCATTTTCGAAAAAGTCAGGGAAAAGAACAAGGGACATTTTTAGCCCTGAATGATAGAGCAATTTTCCTTCCGTCGTATTGAACTCGTCTCAAAGATTAAGCCTTTCGATTGCGGAGATTCTGACCTTAACGAATTTTTCCAGAAAGATGCTCTTGACTACCTTCGCCAGCTCCTTGCCGTTACCTACGTATTTGAGGATAAGAAACAGACCGTTGCCTTCTTCAGTGTTCTCAATGACAGGATAAGCGGTGAAGATAGCGAAAAGAAGGTATTTCGCAAAATCAGGAAGGATATCCCGCACAAGAAACATTTCCGGAGCTACCCTGCTGTAAAAGTCGGTCGTTTCGGTGTTGACATGAATTTCCACAATCAGCGCATTGGGACCGAGGTGATGGATTTCATTAAGGCCTTCTTCACTCTCAAGAATAAGACCGGTTGTCGATTCATAACCATTGATGCTTACAACAATCCCGGGACAGTCAGCTTTTATGAGAAGAACGGATTTGAGTTCCTCACCTCTCAGGATGAGAACGAGGATACCCGCTCGATGTATTTCGACCTCATGACCTTTGTTAGAAATAATTCTTCTTCTAAATAGTCGTTAGGTATTGCCCGGTACTCAGAAGAAGTTGAAACGGTTCGTGTAGTACTCCTTTTTGTCTGCAATTCTGAAGTGGCCCCCTAAAACGGGACAAGTCGTCCGCGCTGATGTTTTTCGGCTTTCCCGGTTCCCGTGCAACATCCTCCGGCGGAAACAGAAACGGTATGCTTTCGGCCTCGATTTTCAGCCTGATGCATTCGGCAAGGCGCTGGAGTTCCTCCATCTCTGCGTCGTCCATGGCAACGCCCACATGCCGCACGATCTTCTGCGTGATCTTGCCGCCCTTACGCACGGATTCCACTATCTGCACGGATTTCCTTGGGCTGTTTGGCGTGGTTTTAACCCTGACGAACATGCGCCTATTCTACCACGGCCCGCCCGGCCGTATTAACATGCCCAGACAGCTAGGCACTACACGGCCGGGTTTCAAACCACGAAAAACACAATATGCGTTATTTCAACGGGTTATGCCCACGACCGGCCACGGGAAAAGGCTGGAAACGGCGAAGTCGGGAAATACACGTTCCTAACCAATGCGTTTCACGTGGACGCAAAGACGGTTGCCGACATATACAAAAGCCGTTGGCAGATCGGACTGTTTTTCAAATGGATCAAGCAGAATCTGAAGATAAAGTCTTTTTTGGGAACGTCGCGCAATGCCGTGCTCACGCAGATATGGATAGCGCTTTGCGCCTATCTGCTGATTGCATATCGGGCGTTTATGAACGGCGCCGCCATGTCGATGCAGCGGGCGCTCAGGCGCATACGTTCAGCCCTCTTCGACACGGACGCTTGCTCGATGATCTGTTGAAACCGCCAAGGCTTCAACTCATGCCAAATCCCGCATGGCCATGTATGTTCAAATAATTGTGGGACAGCAGTGATGTGCATTACCCTCTTCGTTCGCTATAGCTTACAAAAGTATTTCTTGCATGTCAAGAAAAATGTAAGCTATAATTTACATGTGAAGAAGGTCGGAGAATACCTGAGAGAAAAGAGAGAGGCAAGGGAGATGTCTTTCAGGGAAGCCGCGACAGCTTCAGGCCTGTCCCACGTTCACGTCAAAGATATTGAGGACGGTAAAAAAGCCCCCTCGTTTGATAAGGTCATGAGCCTGCTGAAGGCCTACCATGCCGACGTTCAGGAATTCCTGAGAGAGACGGGCTATTTGCCGGTCAATGTTGAGCCTGCAGAGTTGCCGAAGACAAGACAGGTCCCGCTTGTATCCTGGGTAATCGCCGGCAAGTGGGAAGAAGCACGCGGCGCTTTCCAGTCTGGCGACGTTGAAGCGTGGATAGATACGGACATAAAAGGCGCGGACATCTTTGCTCTGACGGTGAAAGGTGACTCCATGGAGCCTGAGTTTCAGGAAGGAGACACCGTCATTGTAAACCCGCACATCAAGCCGGATCATAACGACTATGTTGTTGTTCGGAACGAGGAAGACGAGGCCACTTTCAAACAACTCAAGAAGTTTGGAAAAGAGCGGGTCCTTCATCCACTCAATCCAAATTATGAGGATATCCGTCTTTCTGAGACCGTGCAGTATAAGATTGTCGGGAAAGTCGTGCAGAAGATAAAGACGAAGAGGTATTAGTGGGCAATACAACTGGTGCTACCGAATTGTCTTGTAATCCAGATAATGACAGACATTAAGAGTAAATCGAATACAAAGGTGCTAGAGTGCTTTTAGGTTATCTACGCATTGAAAACTATTTAATAAACGTGAGAGGCCAAGTCGTTGGCAATATTATTACCGATGCAAAAGACCGGCAATATCGACAGACGTACACGACAGAAGACAACGTTGACAAACTCGTTGTGAGTCGTGCAGATGGCAACGGGGATGCGGTAGCAATCCCGAAAAGTATCGAACTCGATGAGTCACTCGTTGCATTTTTTGGTCTTTACAGTGGTGACGGGGCAAAAGGTTCAGAGGAAAAAAATGAGCCGGGCAGAATCATTCCAACAATTTCCTTTTCACAAAAGGAAAAGCACCTTGTCAGGTTCGCGGTCGATCAATTTAGAAAGCTCTTTCCCGGCAACATTCGATTTACCTTTTCCCTTGGAGAAGATAGCGCCTACTTCATGGCTGGTGAGGGCAAGAACAAGTTAGAAACCTACTACTTGACAACTACGGGAACAGGGACTCCTGCACCCCTACCATTAACAACCGTGCGTACGAATCTAAATCCCAAGGACATTCAGTATTTAGGAGAAATTCGCCCCGACGTTCAGGACAGCAATGAAGAGCACCTTGCTTTCTATTATCAACACAAGGCTGCCATGGAAGCGATCTTTATTGCAGAGAAGAAGAACGAGCTTGCTTCCGTCGGAATCAATGCAGCCTCTGACATCAGAGTGACTGCTTCACTGCGGCGTCCTTTTAAAAAAGGAGCTCGTGAACCCGGGGGCTCCAGCCGATCCGATGAGATTCATCTTGGGGGACTGAATGGAGTTGGTGAGCTGTTCTTGAAGATGCTGCACGAAATCGAAGATTCTATTCTGCAAGACTCCAGGATGTCCAGTAGTGGACTAGTCGAGTGGATAGATCAACCATCCGTCGTTGGGCAAACCATAGATCTTTTCGATTTTTTTCGCTGTAGTCCGTATGGCCAGATAAACAACGTTCATCCTGTAGAGCTTGCTGCTGTAAATGAGAAAATTGTTGGTAAATGGCGGCAATCCAGCGAAACGACGCTGATGAGACATATCCGTTTTGACCCTATGTGGTGTTATATTGCGGGACTCTATCTCGCCGAAGGCTCAACGCCTAAAGAGACTTTATTCAAAATGTTTTCTGGACGACCCGGCTCAATGGCGCTAGGGTTCACATCCTCCGAAGGGACAAGCATTGAACTAATGCTGCGAACACTCCGGAAACTCTTCCCGAAGGAAGACTGTGTTGATGCGTGGAAGGTAAAAGTTGGCTCTCAATATTTCCCTGAACTTGTTGTAACTGGTTTGAAGCATGGCATGCCGATGCTCCGTGGCGGAAACAGCGGAGACGGCAAGCTCAGAACAATGGAGATATCATTGTCTATCAAGGAATGGGCACTTGATATAGCAGATGTCCCGTTGAATGGCAGAATTAGCATTCTGCGGCAAGATTATGCAGATTGCTACTCACATGTCGAGCCCACAGGCTCGGGTGTAGCGCGTATCGATTTTTGGGCTTCTTCTACGCTATGCCGATGGTATTTCCCCCTGCTCATGTACACCGTGTTCGGCTGTATCGTCTCCGATCCGACACAGGAGTTTTATCAATGATACAGCACATCTTCTTACCAGCTATTCCGTTGCAAGAGGGTTACATCAATCCTGCCTACATACAACTCTTGAAGTCGTGGCGCGAAAAGGCGATTCAGTGTGCCGACAGTGGTGATGTTGCTGCCTCGATCTGTCATCAGGCAACCTTGATTGATCTCGTCCTCTTTGGGAAACCACGTCATGACTGGTTAGGAATTATGGATGAGTTGCTGATGGACAATGGTATTCCGCTTGCATACTCGGCGGCATTTGGGAAGCGACTGCATAAGTTCGGGAATCAATATCATCAATCTACAATTCACGCAATTCATACGCGCTGGTGGGTCGAACGACTGCATGTTACAGCAACAGTTGATCATGAGAAATTTGCGGATCTTATTCTCACAAAGAAGCAAGACGATGGGTTGTTCTACGACAGAGATATTAGCGAAACCATCTTACGCCATAGGATGAAATCCGAACTTACTATGTCTATGGCAATGTCGGTAGAAATACTTGCGGCTGCTAATAAACTCACAGGTATGACTCCGGTCGAGTTTGCGACTAATATTACCAGCCCGACGAAATGCCCAACCCTCGGCTACATGAGTATGGAGTATTTCAGACTCAAAGCGCTTCAGATGCTCGGACACGATCACTTGTTTCCTGTGGGGATTGACGGCCACATCAAAGCTTGTGCTAAAGATCTGCAGGTTGGCTGGTGCGATTTTGCGATGGAGTCAAAGGTAGATGCATACATGGGAACTGCGAAGAGAACTCAACGGGACAAGCCGATTCACTCCCCCCTCATCGCTTGCCATGTTTCTGCGCTTCTGGAAAAGGTGCAAGACGCCACGAAAAAGGAGGATTTTACTCGAAGGCTGAACGCCTACGCTTGCCACTTGATAGGTAACCCGATGGATATTCCAGCGTTCCAGATGCGTGATGTACCAATTCGCTTCGGGGCAGACAGGACGCCGATAGAGGTAATATGTGCCTCATTCCTAATGACACAATGCAAAAACAATTGACCCCAATACAAGTAGCTGAAGCAATTCGCCAGAAATTCTCGGTTTCTACACCGGTATTTTTTGCGGCTGACACGGAGTCGATTAAAATTGAGTTAAAACCATACTTGCAACCCTTTGAGAGAGAGCTTGCAATGCGAGAGCTCCGAGCTTTGCTGAATACTGGAGACCTCATTAATGAGGAACATGGTTATCGCCTTGTTAGGACAATAAAGACCGAGATTTTTTTCAGAGAGCGCCTCACTTATTGGCAGAGAGTTGGTAGGTTATATTTGGAGCCATCAGTTCAGACGGCACTTGAATTTACTCAAAACGGACTTACGAGCATCCAGGGAAAGAACGGACTTCATAATGCGCGCCGCCTCCGTTACGGCCCGCACGATCTTCATGAATACCGGGGAAAGTTTTTTCCACAGCTTGTTAGAAGCCTCATTAATATTTCCGGCATTGCAGATGGTGACTTGGTTCTCGATCCTATGAGTGGAAGCGGTACAACGCCATGTGAAGCGCTCGCATCCGGCAGATCGACTATTGGCGCTGATCTAAACCCCTTGTCAGTTTTAATTTCACTGGTGAAAGCTGGCGTAGTTCTCGAAGACCCATCATTTTTTTTCAAAACAGTATCCGGATATTTGAAGAGATTCAAATACAAAAGTGCGTCTCCAAACGACATCTGGACAGAGGTAGACCTGACCTACTTGAGCCGATGGTTTGATGCTGCAGCAGTACGAGATTTGGCGGCTATCTTAGGTGAGATAAAAATAATTCGTGAGCCGTTTTATTATGACTTCTTCCGAGTGTGCCTGAGTAACATCATTCGATCCATCTCATGGCAAAAAGATACCGATCTTCGAGTTCGGAAGGAAATAAAATCATACGAGCCGGGTACTGCTATCGTACAGTTTAATGATGAAGTCAAGAAACAGATCGAAAAGATCTATCCGTACCTATGTGTATTACCGCAGCCGGGAGCTGCTCTCAAGCTGACGATTCGTCAGGGGAATGCAGTTAATGTTGTTGGCTTATTTCCCGAATACCGAGGAAAGGCCAACCTGCTGATCACATCTCCTCCTTATGCTACAGCTTTGCCATATCTGGACACAGACAGATTGAGTCTTATCGTCCTTGGGTTGCTCCCTCGGCAGCAACACAGAGATGCAGAAACAATAATGGTAGGAACGCGAGAAATAAGCGAGCGCCAGCGGCGCGAAGTATGGGAAAGATACCTTGGGAGAAAACATGAATTGCCAAAGAAAGTTGCCAGCCTGATCACGCAGATTGCCGAATATAATCATGGCGACCATGTTGGCTTTCGCAGGAGAAATCTGCCGGCACTTCTGGGGAAATACTTTATAGATATGTTCGACGCTATGAGATCGGCTCACGCTTTAATGGCCGCAGGAGCGCACGGCTACTACGTCGTTGGCAATAACAGTACGATTGTCAACGGCCAAAAAATAGAAATTCCTACTGATAAATTCCTTTTTGAGATCGGCAAGGCGGCTGGATGGAAACAGGACGAAATGATCCCAATGGAACTGTTGATCTCAAGGGATATATTTAAGGAGAACAGAGGGTCGTCTGAAACAATTCTCTGTTTTAGTGCATAGCCCCATGAAGAGAAAAGCAATTTATACGAAGGAAGACGCAGACGCTCTCACTATGAAAGGGATTGAATGGAATTTTCATGATGCTGAAACGCAAGGACATCTCCATGGGCTACACCCATACCCTGCAAAGTTCATTCCACAAATACCACGAAAAGCTATAGAGGCTTGGACGGCCAAGGGCAAACTGGTCTATGATCCATTTTCCGGATGCGGCACGACACTGCTTGAGGCAAGTCTGCTCGGCCGGCCGTCAGTGGGAACAGACAATAACGCGGTAGCTCATCTGATTAGCAGGGCGAAGACTGCGAACTACAGTAGTGCAGATATTGATTCTCTTCGGTCATTTGCATTTGAACTTGATAAACGTCTGTCGAAAACGAAGCCACAAAGAAAACTAATTCCTGACAACAAGAACTTTCACTACTGGTTCAGCGAAGAAGTCTTAGACAGGTTATCAGCATTGAAAAGCCTTATCCTTATGAGGCCTCAACCTGTTCAGACGATGCTGCTGGCAGTGTTCTCTTCGATCATCGTTCGGGTATCCTACCAAGACAGCGATACCCGCTACGCAAAGATCGAGAGGAAAGTAAAACCCTCTGATGTTGACCGAATCTTTCGAACTAAGCTTATTGAGGTTTCAACGCGACTACATGAAATAAGTACGCTTGGCCGCGCCGCTGTTTCCATTCATCACGCTGATGCGCGCAGAGTTCCGTTCATCCAGTCGAAGAGTGTTTCTCTGATTGTGACATCACCTCCATATCTCAATGCCTACGACTATCACAAGTACCATCGACAGAGGCTTCATTGGATCAATGGCAGTGTGGAGTTTGCCCGCGATATCGAGATCGGAAGCCACGACAAATTTACGAAGCCAAACGCCACGCCTGATCAATATTTTATTGACATGGCTGCCTGCTTCTCTGAATGGGAGCGAGTGCTTTTGAAGGGTGGGAGATGCGTCATTGTAATCGGGGATGCAATCGTAAATAAAAAACCGGTTTATGTTGCGGATACCTTTGTCGATTTGATGAACGCGAGGGGCGTTACACTTGAACACCGTTGGATAAGGGTATTGCACTCAACAAAGAGAGCTTTCAATATAAAGAACAGCCGTATCAGTCACGAACATGTATTGCTATTCAGAAAGTGAAGAGAATAGAACAGTATGAACGTTGGTATCTGGATAAGAGTGAAGTGGCCCCCGTGCCCGGCATTATTTTCCGCCGGGATTAAGGTGTAGCCCTCCTGATGGAGGGCGTTCTTATTCTCCACAAAACGCATACTCTGTTCCAACCGGCGCTACGCGTGAGACGGCCGCGCCGAGCGGAGCCCTGCGAAGCTCAGGCGAGGCGTGGCCGTCACCGCGCGATCCGGCGGACTCTTCCGTCGGGAGTCCATGATACACCTCGGCGGGCGTCCGGTTGCCAAGCGATTGGTGCGGACGCAGGTTGTTGTAAAACTCGAAGTACGACCGCAGCGATTCCACAAGCCCTGCAACCGTCTCGTGCTCCTTGATGTAAATATCCTCGTACTTCACCGTGCGCCACAACCGCTCGATCATCACGTTGTCGATGGCCCGGCCCTTGCCGTCCATGCTCATCCGTATGCCGTTGTCCGACAGCACGCCCGTGAACGCCGCGCCGGTAAACTGCGACCCCTGATCCGTATTGAATATCTCAGGCGTTCCGTAACGGCGTATCGCACGCTCAAGCGCACTCACGCAAAAGTCGTCGTTCATCGTCACCGACACCTCCCACGACAGCACGTACCGGCTGTGCCAGTCCATCACTGCCGTCAGATACGCGAAACCGCGCGCCATCGGAATGTACGTTATGTCGCTGCACCATACCTGATCCCGGCGGACTATCTCAAGCCCACGAAGCAGATACGGATACACCTTGTGCTCAGGCGACGGCTTGCTTGTGTTGCCGCGCGGTGACACCGCCGCAAGGCCCATCACGCGCATCAGACGGCTCACCCGCTTGCGGTTGACCGCATGACCGAGCCTGCGGAGATACGTCGTCATGCGGCGGCTTCCGTAAAACGGATGACGCGTGTACTCCTCGTCGATCAGACGCATAAGCTTCAGGTTCCCACCGCTCTCGACCGCAGGCCTCCGGTAGTAGCTCGAAAGCGAAAGCCCAAACAGTTCGCACTGGCGGCGCACACTCAACCGGGCGTGATCAGGCTCAACAATCCTGCGCTTCGCCGCCACCGTCAGACCCCGTATGGACTCTTTTTTTTAAGAAAGTCCACCTCTACCTGAAGCTTCCCGATATGACGGTACAAACCGTCACGCTCCATCTCAAGCTTCTCAACCGCCGGATCGCCGCCCCTGCCGAACACCTCCGCCGCACCGGAAAGCAACTGCTTCTTCCACTGCCCTATCTGATTGACATGCACGCCAAACTCCTGCGCCAGCTCGGCGGCCGTGCGCTGACCCTTCAGCGCCTCTATCGCCACCTTCGCCTTGAACTCCTTGCCAAACACCTGACGCTTCTTCATATCATTCCCCTTTCTGCTGGAACCTTCGGCACACTTTAACCGATTGTCCCGTTTTAGGGGGCCACTTCAGAACTCAAAGGCCCGGATATGGCAATCAAGCCAGGTGGCCACATCTTGGTGTTCGACAAAACGGACAAAACGATGGCGGCTGTAGGAAAGCGTCATCACAAATGCCCATAACCGCTTGCGCACCCCGGCAAAGGTGAGGGTTGCCTGGCCGAAGTCAACTTGAGCCTGCGTGCCGGGATCTACCTCCAACCTGACTGTTACAGCAGGTGACGATGGCGCAACCTGCTGAATGTAGCGATTGATGCTTCGTTCGCTGAACGCGTGGCCGGATTCCGAGAGAAGCCGCCAGATCTGTTTGGCGGTCATGTCCCGCTCTTTCAACCACTCTTTGATCTGAGTCTCATGAGCAGCAATCGCGGTAAGAACCGGTGCGGCAGACTTGCTGCCGGATACCTTTGCCGTGACTGACAAAGCAATAGCTGTCACTTTATCAGGGCTGCTGTCAGTCGTAAGGCCTGCGGCAACAGCAAGTTTCAAGTAATTGCGCACCGTGGGGCGGGTTATCCCCAGACTCTCGGCAATCTTGCTTTTACCGCGTCCCTGCTGCCATTGGTACAACACTTCACTGATTTCGATCATCGGTATGCTCCTTCGTGCCATGTGGTCTCCTGTACGGTAATGTTCCGAACAGGGTAAAAGGAAACCGTTGATCACATCAGTGGAAAATCAACTTGACGCCAACAACAGCCAAACTGGAAAATTAGCTTGGCGCAGCAGGTGGCAAATTAACTTGGCGCTAACCCATCTCAAACTGGAAAATTACCATGGCGCTCGACAATTGTATGCCGTTTGCATGCCACTGGCATCGGATCGGCCTGTATTAAGGCTTTGCCGGTACCTGCTTCTCCATCTTTTTTCTGCATTCTCCTTTGCGATCCGTGAGCGCATCTGAGCATTTGCAGCCTAGGGGTTATGTTCCTCCCAGTCATGGATCGTCAATGTCCCGTCCTAGTCATCGAGAAATCCGAGGCTGACAAGCGCCTTCAGGTATCTGTCCGGATCGCCTTCCCAGTCCGAGGCGATAGCGATATCTTCGGCTGACATGCCGGTGAGGTCGCCATCCGGCTTATTCACAGCGGCATACATCCAGAGCTTGATCATGGATATGATTCCCTCACAGCCGAGCTCTCTCCTGAGTCTCTTTGTCTTCAGATGAGAAAAGAAGGAGACTTTCAGCCTGATATCCTTATTTACGTCGTTTCCGGACATACGCCTGATTTATCCGACCGGCCCCGCTGGTGCGGCTGCAAATTCCCTCTCGATGGGATCACCGATAGGCAGTTCCTGCTGGGAAGGCATAAGGGATGCCTCGACAACATCGCCCTGGAGCTCGATAAGCCTGAAGACGTTTTCCTTGCTTGCGGCGTTGGACGCGATAAACTCCAGGACCACCGTCACCCGGAGGTCACTATCTACCGAAACCTTCTTGATATTTACGACCTGCCTCATTCTGCCACCTCCTCTTTTCTAACGATTGTTTGTGCTGTTGACAAAAAAATACTCGACCCTGCATTTCAGAGCAGCGGCCAGCTTGCATAATGTGTTTGCCCTCGGCACCTTTCGCCCCTTCTCGATATAGGCAATCCCGGCATCACTTAGACCGGTTTCTCTTGCCAATTCGCGCATGGCCGAGCTTTTCCCGTCGTTCTGCTAACCTTGATGGACTGAATACCTGCATAAAGCCACATCCTTTCAAAATAACAACTGTTAGAACTAACCATAAACGAAAATTGTCCGGCCTGTCAAGCAGAGTAAATAACATGTGTTATAAAAAGTTCTTGACAAAGGCCATTTATTAGAACTATAGTTATAATCATGAGGACCGTTGCGGAGTATATAAAGGCCAAGAGAGAAGACAAAGGACTGTCTGCCAGAGAGCTTGCCAAGACCGCAGGGATCACCGGCGAGCATATCCGTTATATCGAGAGCGGCCAGAGAAAAACCCCTTCCTTTGATGTTGTCATGAAGATCCTCAAGGCCCTGCATGTTGACCTTCAGGAGTTCCTGCAGGAGACCGGGTACCTGCCTGTGAATGTGGAGCCTGCAGCTCTAAAGAAAATGAGGCCTGTGCCAATCATCTCCTGGGTTATTGCCGGCAAGTGGGAAGCGGTCTGCGACAATTTTCAGCTAGGCGATGCTGATGAATGGATAGAGACTGAGATCAAGGGCAAGAACGTCTTTGCCCTAAAGATAAAAGGCGACTCCATGGAACCTGAATTCAAAGAAGGTGAGATCGTCATGGTGAACCCTCATGTTGAGGCTAAAGCAAACGACTATGTGGTCGTAAAGAACGATGAAGAGGAAGCCACCTTCAAGCAGCTGAAGATTTACGGTGATACGACAGTTTTGCACCCGCTCAATCCGAAATATCCTGACATCGAGCTGAAGAAGGGTGTGAAATACCATATTGTCGGGAAGATCGTGGAGAAGAAGAAGAGGTACTGAGGGATAGGCGTGTCATGAAAAAAGGCGATATAGTGAAGTTCAAAAATGTAGTTGATCCGGGGGATGACAATGCCCTGATGATTCTCAAAGAAGATCCTGACGGGGGCAGAGTATTGGTGCAGCATCTGGTGGATTTACCATTACAGCCGACGGGTATTTACCCTGTTGATGATTTAGAAATTGTTCGCGAGTCTTGACTGCTCCAAGACTATCGCGAAAACGGCAATGCGATAATTCCGGGGAATGAATAGTCTACTATGGCAGATGTTAATGATAAAGAGACCAGAAGCTTTAATATGTCGAGGATCAGGAGCAAGGACACACGGCCTGAAATTCTTGTCAGAACATTTCTGTTCGGAAAAGGTTTCAGGTACAAACTGCATGACAGGACTTTGCCAGGCACGCCTGATCTCGTTTTTCCGAAATATAATTCGGTTATTTTTGTGCACGGCTGCTTCTGGCATGGACATGAGGGGTGTAAATATTTCGTAATGCCAAAGACACGCAGAAAATGGTGGACTGACAAGATTAATCGTACCAAACAGCTTGACACTGAAAATATAAGGCGGTTACGTCAATTGGGCTGGAAAATCATATCTGTTTTTGAGTGCAGGTTGAAACCTCAGAGCCGTGAGAGAACCCTGAATCAGTTGGCAATGAGACTGTTGAAATGAGATACATTGATTTATTTGCAGGCGCAGGTGGATTTTCGGAAGGCTTCAAAAGAGCTGGCTTTGAGCCAATTGCGCATGTTGAAGTTGATTCGGCTGCATGCTTCACACTCAGGACAAGGCTCGCCTATTACTATCTCGCAGAAAACAACAAGATAAATATCTACGTGCAATACCTGAAGGGGGAAATAAGCCGCGAACAGCTTTATTCTCATGTGCCTGCTGAAATTCTCAAATCGGTCATCAATATGGCTATAGGCGATGCAACTAATCATAATATTTTCAGAGAAATAGATAGGCTGAAGGGCAATAAAGAGATCGACATTATCGTTGGCGGGCCCCCATGTCAGGCATACTCACTTGTTGGACGCGCCCGTGACAAGAACAAGATGAAAGATGATCCAAGAAATCACCTTTATGTCCAGTATGGAAAGTATCTCAAGAAATACTTACCTAAACTCTTCGTCTTTGAAAATGTGCCCGGAATGCAGTCTGCCGCTGGTGGCAAGTATTTCGAGGATATGAAGCAATATTTTGAGAGCCTCAATTATCAGCTCAAGGCAGAAAGAGTAAACGCAAGTGACTTCGGCGTATTACAGAACAGGCAAAGAGTAATCATAGTGGGATGGAGAAAAGAATTTAATTGCTCAATTGACTTCCGGAACGACAAAAGTAGTTTGAAATATAAGGTGGCAGCAATCTTCAATGACTTGCCGATCATACATGATGGTGGAGGGAAGGATAAGAATTTTAAATACAGGAAGCCAATCAATGATTATCTCAGGTTATCGAAAATCCGTAATGGCATAGGGATACTGACACAGCATGTTGCAAGACCACATAATGATCAGGATAAAAAGATTTACAGGATTGCCGTGGAAAAATGGGCAAATGGGCAAACTCGCCTTGATTATAATGACCTGCCTGAAAGGCTTAAGACTCATAAAAACAGGCTCGCCTTTCTCGATAGGTTTAAGGTCGTAGCTGATGACCTGACATGCGCCCAGACAGTGGTAGCTCATATCGCTAAAGACGGGCATTACTATATTCACCCTGATATAGGACAAAATCGCTCAATCTCAGTGAGAGAGGCTGCGAGATTGCAGTCTTTCCCTGATGATTACTATTTTGAGGGGATCAAAGAGGGCCAGAACAGAACTGCAGCTTTCAAGCAGATTGGGAATGCTGTGCCACCGCTCATGATAGAAAGCATTGCAAAAAAAATAAGGGCTTATCTTATCAGACAATGAAAGAATTTCTTTTGCCTCCAGACGCGAAAACACTGATTAATTCAATGCGCGCTGTTGGGTACTCGTTTGAGGCTGCAGTAGCAGATATCATTGACAATAGTATTGCGGCAGGAGCATCTAACATACGAATTCGATTTAGTCCGTATAATGCGGCTTACGTTGCAGTCATAGATGATGGCCGTGGCATGACTGGTTCAGAACTTACACAGGCGATGCGACATGGTAGTCGCAATCCAGAAGAGATACGGAGCGAGACTGATTTAGGGCGTTTTGGTCTTGGACTCAAGACAGCGTCTTTATCTCAATGTAGAAAACTAACGGTTATATCAGTAAAAAGCAAGAGTTTGTCTTCAAGGAGATGGGACCTGGATTTCATTGAAGAGCGCAATGATTGGGCCTTACTTGTCCTTGATGAAAGAGATCTTGATGATATTGCAGTATTGCCGGAACTGGGTAACAAAGGCACTGCAGTCATTTGGGAAAATTTTGATCGGGTAAGTGCGGGAGAATCATCTCTTGAAAGGTGCCTCTGTGACGCGCTTGATCGAACCAGAGATCACCTATCATTGGTTTTTCACAGATATTTAACTGCAGAGCCTGGATTCCGCAAGATCGCCATCTCGATAAATGATAATTACATTGAAGCGTTTGATCCATTTATGACTTGGCAAAGTGCAACTCAGCGGCTGCAAGTCGAGAAAATCAAAGTTGATGGCGAAGATATAATCGTTGAACCTTTTATACTCCCCCACCAGAGCAAGCTGAAGACGTCGGAAATTGAAAAAGCCGGAGGGAAAGAAGGACTGTTACGGCACCAGGGGTTTTATGTTTATCGCAATAGGCGCTTGATCAGCTGGGGAACGTGGTTTAGACTTGCTAAACAGGAAGAGCTGACTAAACTCGCACGGGTTAAGGTTGATATCCCAAACTCGCTCGATCATCTCTGGGAGGTGGACATAAAGAAATCCGTTGCCCACCCACCCGAGGCTGTTCGTCAAAATTTAAAGCGAATAATCGCTCGTATTTTTGAAAGTAGCCGGCGCGTTTATACATACAGGGGAAGAATTTCTCATACAGACAATCTCATTCATGCATGGAATCGAGTTGTTGACAGAGAGGGGATTGCCTATAGTGTCAACAGAAGTCATCCGGCAATTAATGAATTGCGAGGTTCTCTGGGCGATCACCAGAAGTACCTCCTCGACGGTATGCTCAGAACACTCGAAATAAGTTTTCCAGCGGAGGCTTTTTATGCTGATATGGCTGGTGATCAACGCAACGTGAAGCAGGGGATAGATACTCCAGAAGAACTTCTCGATCTCGCAAGGGCATTGCTTTCAACTGCGGTAAGCGCAGAAGCTGCCGAGAAATTACTCGCAGGTCTGCGCCTGATCGAGCCATTTTGTCATTATCCTGAAATATTAGATAAGTTACCAGCTTTATTGAAGGAGCAAGACATTGCCAACTAATAAGGAGATACTCGAGAACGTTATTGTAGTCTCATTATCATTCGACAATCCGATAGGGGAACAAGAAATTATTGACAAGGTGAATCAGTTTAGATCTGTGATACCCGTCTCCGATGAGGAAGCTGATGCTGTAATTAGAAGTCTGCAGGCTCGTTTCCGCATTCGTATGGATCTCGGTGTCAAGCTTGTGGGGCATGAACACAGGCCTTGGTTGGCTTCCAGAAAGCCATCTATTGATCCTTTTTTCTGGGATAGGTATACGCAATACTTATACCGTCAGAAATGGCCGCCTTTTGTTGTAGCGACAATGGATCGTTCCACCGATGAAATACTTGACTTATTTGGCAACCCAACAGAGGGGGGAAAATGGACACGACGCGGCCTTGTCAAAGGAGACGTACAATCCGGCAAAACGGCGACATATACTGCTCTCTGCAATAAGGCTGCTGACGCTGGCTACAGGCTGATCATTCTGCTGACTGGCACCATGGAGAATCTGAGACGCCAGACGCAGGAGCGCCTTGATGCTGGGTTTGTCGGGCTCGACAGTTCCCATGTGCTTTCTAAAAATCCAATGATGAAGGTATATGGGGTTGGCGAATTAAATTCTTCCCGCCATGCGGCGGTTTTTACGTCAACGAAGAATGATTTTAGCAGTATATTGATAAACTCCCTCAATTTTACACTTAGTGCATTCTCAGAGCCTGTTCTGTTGGTCGTCAAAAAACATACAAGAATATTAACGAATCTTCAGAACTGGTTGCGCGCTTATAATGCTGATTCAAACGGCATCATCGATTTACCCGTATTGCTTATTGATGATGAGTCAGACAATGCTTCTATTAATACAAATGCAGCAGGTGCTGATGCGACGAAAATCAACTCGCACATACGTAGCGTTCTATCATTGTTTACACGCTCAACTTATGTCGGATTTACCGCTACTCCATTCGCAAATATTTTTATTGACCCTGATACTGAAAGCGAAATGATTGGAGATGATTTATTTCCAAAAGACTTCATCTATGCCCTTGATTCTCCATCCAACTATTTTGGGCCCCAAACAATATTTGCAGACGAACCTGAATGGTCAGCTCGAAGAGCAATTGAAGATTGGGAAGCTATATTCCCACTAAAACATAAAAAGACTCTTGTTGTCTCAGTGCTTCCAGAGTCGCTTGTCACAGCAATTCAAACTTTTATTCTTGCTAATGTAGTTAGAGACCTGAGAGGGGAACAAGTAACACATCGTTCGATGCTTGTGAATGTCAGTCCATACACAGATGTGCAGCAGCAGGTTTATGATTTAATTACGGAAGAGCTGCACAGACTACAGAGCGACATACGAAACTTTAGCCAGCTGCCAGCGAAAGAAGCATTGAGCAATTCAGGCATTTCAGCCCTTCATCGTGTCTGGAAAAGGGAATTTGATGGTGAAGAGTTTAAATGGACTCAAATACAAAGGGGGCTCTTGAATGCAGTTCTTCAGATTGTTGTAAAGGCTGTAAACCAGCGGACGGGCGCACAAGCACTTGATTATTCGGCACACAAAGAGCACGGTCTTCGAGTCATTGCGGTGGGTGGTAATAGTCTGTCACGGGGACTCACCTTAGAAGGTTTGTGCATAAGCTACTTTCTAAGGAATTCACAAATGTATGATACCCTCCTGCAAATGGGACGTTGGTTTGGCTATCGAGATGGCTATGCTGACCTCTGCCGCATATGGATAAGGGATGAGGCAGCCCACTGGTATGCTCACATTTCTGAGGCTACAGATGAGCTTCAGGAAGAAATAAGAAAAATGAACCGTCTCAATATGACTCCCAGGGACTTCGGCTTAAAGGTGCGTGCACATCCTGATTCCCTGATTGTGACTGCCAGAAATAAGATGAGAACAGCAAGAACGATTGAAAGGGAAATCTCACTTTCCGAGAGACTTCTTGAAACAGCAATGCTTCGGTCAGATGCGGTTTCTGTTAAGAATAATACCAGAGCAGTTGAAGAATTCCTGAGGCAGATTATACAAGCTGGAGCAGAGACAAAGCAGTCACAATATGATAATTACATATGGCATGGTGTTTCAAAAGCTATGGTAGCAGCTTTAGTCAGACGATTCTATTTCTTTCCACTTAGTTTTGAGTTCAATAATGATAGCCTGCCGGACTTTATTGAGAATACAGATGAAGCCATGTTAGAAACATGGGATGTAGTATTGCCTACGGTGAGGGGTGCTGAAGAAGAAAAAACTTTTGCTGATCTACCTCTCAGATTACAAAGAAGAGCTGTATTATTGACAGAGGGTGGGCGCTGCATTCTTGTATCGGGTCATAAAGCACGTGTTGGTTCTCGCGGCATTGAAAGGGAGGGTCTTCGTCCAGAGGTCGTCGAACGAATCAAAGGTGTATATAAAGAACAAAATAAAGCTGTCCCTGATAAAGCATACAGGGAAGTTCGGGAGAGACCCCTGCTTTTGCTCCATATGATTTCACCTTACGTGGGAGATACACCCTTGGATACAGGGGGGAGCCTCTTAGCCGCTCTGGCTATGAGCTTCCCTAGGTTTGATGATAGATCTTCGCGTAGGAGAATCCACTACAGAGTAAATGTTGTTGAGTGGAGAAATCTCTTTGAAGCAGAGCAAGACGACGACCAAGAGGCAGACAATGTCGATTGAAGCTCGGCTGAACGCCATAATACCATCAGCAGAAGGTCCGGTTTTTCAAAGAATTGACGAAAAGGGGCAATCTGAACTTTTTATAGGTAAGGATGCTCTCGGATATCCGATGCTCCTCCTTATTTGTGAAGAAGAACCCGCAGCCAACCCGAGCTATCGGGCAATAGAAGTTACCATAAATCAACGGCATGATCAAAGATGGGCACTTGTTATCCGACTCACTAAACTCGATCTTTATCATGTGTTTATATGTTTATGTGATGATCTTGCTGCAGTATTGACTACCTCAACAAAGGACGGGGGAAATCCGGCAAATATTGTTCTGGCCAGACTTGCGCGGTGGCAGCGATTAATGGATCATGGACGAGATGGGGCACTTGATGAAGCAGCACTTCGTGGCCTTATCGGTGAGCTGCTTATATTGGGAAAAGATATTTTTCCCCGTTGGGGGATAGCTGACGGGATCAGATCATGGTCCGGCCCATTACATGGTGCTCAAGATTTTTCGTTTCCTGACTGTTTCATCGAGGTAAAGACCTGCAGACGGGGTGCTGGCAGTGTCACCATATCGTCAGCCAGTCAGCTTGACACCGAAGGGAGTCGATTATTTCTTGTAGTTACTGAACTGGAAAAAACTCAGCAGACTACTGCCAATCGCTTCAGCATAATTGAATTAGTCTCGCGGATTAGAAATGAAATAGCGTCGTCAGAAGTAATAGAAGATTTTGAAGATCGCCTCGCTCAGATAGGTTATCTTGATCGCAAAGAATATGAGAACATTTTTTACGTATTGCATGCCATTCATTACTATGATGTCACTAATGATTTTCCAAAAATAACACGCAAAATGCTGTCGCCGGGCATTATCGATACATGTTATGAGTTAGATCTGTCTCAGTGCACCAGTTTTAAAGTAAATACACTCCAGAGATGAGCGAATGGAACTTGATCAATTCAGAAAAGATTTGATTGAAACTGTTAAGGCAATAGCCGCATCAGAGAGCACATTTACGGAAAGTGCTTTCATAGAACACACCGCGCGTCTTCTTGCCGACGCCGAAGAAGTAGCTGACTTTGAGCCATGCTATTACAGAGGAACTGGCAGCAGAAACAGGGCAATTCGAGTTGATGGCTACTGCGAAGATGATATTGACGGGACGCTGAGTCTTGTCCTGGCTGATTTTCGGGGTACCGATGAAGGTCCAAGCTTAACTGCAACTGAAGCAACCGCTCATTTTTCAAAACTGAGAACATTTTTTGAGGACTCAATAGCCGGGAAATTGCATTCATCTATTGAAGAAAGTGCGCCAGGTTACGCGCTATCAAGTCTGATTCACTCTCGTGGTGATTCCATTTCAAAGCTTAGTCTCATTTTGGTTACTGATGCCCTATTAAGTTCACGAATCAAGAACTTGCCGGCAGACCGTATATCTGGAATTCATACAGAATTTCATATATGGGATATTGCACGATTTCATCGTGTTCACGAGTCAAAGCTTGGGCGGGAGGAAATAGAGGTCGACTTCACTGAATTTCACAGTGACGGCCTACCCTGCCTGATAGCACATATTGATTCGGATCAGTACAGATCATTTCTTTGTGTGCTGCCCGGCACTGTTCTTGCCGATATTTACGAAAAATACGGTAGCCGCCTGCTGGAGCAAAATGTGCGGTCTTTTTTGACAGTCCGGGGAGGAGTCAACAAGGGCATCCGCAATACAATACTTAATGAGCCGGGGATGTTCTTTGCCTACAACAATGGCATTACAACTACTGCGGTGGATGTTACGGCTTCAGAAGATGCATCAGGGCGACTTCGCATAATTGGCGCAAAACACCTGCAGATTGTTAACGGTGGTCAAACTACTGCTTCCCTCGCGTTGGCAAAGAAGAAGGACAAGGCGAAGCTTGACAATATCTTTGTTCAAATGAAGTTGTCAGTAATTGAGCCCGAGAGAGCCCCCAAGATAATTCCCAATATCTCACGCTTTGCAAACAGCCAAAATAAAGTATCGGATGCCGATTTTTTTGCCAATCATCAATTTCACTGGCGGATGGAGGAAATATCCCGAAGAATTTGGGCGCCTGCGGTCGGTGGTGCACAGCATGAGACTAAATGGTTTTATGAGCGTGCAAGGGGGCAATATCTTAATGAACAAACACTGCTCACACCCTCAGAACGTCAGAGGTTTTTGAGGCAGCATCCGCGCGATCAGGTTATGACTAAGACAGACATTGCGAAATTTGACAACTCATGGCGCCTCTTGCCACATAAAGTAAGTCTTGGTGCTCAAAAGAACTTTCGTGAGTTTGCTGACTACATTGGAAAAGAATGGGATAAGAAAAATGAAGTTTTTAATGAAGAATATTTTCGGCGGCTGATTGCTAAAGCAATTATATTCAGACATACCGAGAGAATAGTATCCCGACAGGATTGGTATCAGGGTGGCTGGCGTGCTCAGACAGTAACCTATACCATTGCCAGATTCTCACACCTGATTGATCAGGAAGGGCGGGGCAGAACAACAGATTTGCGGGCAATTTGGAACCGTCAAGGATTGTCATCTCAAATGGAGGGACAGTTAGAAGGTATCGCGCGGGAGGTATACCAGGTGATCTCGACTCCTGACAGTGGCTTTCAAAATATTGGTGAATGGTGCAAGAAGGAGTCCTGCTGGAAACGGGTACAAGAGATCAATGTCAGACTTGCAAAAGGTATGTTTGCTGAATTGGTAATGCATGAAGAAGAGAAGGCAATTCTAAGTGAAGCACGGACCCGGCAAAAAGTTGATAACAGTATCAATGCACAGGCTGCAGTTATTAATTTTGGACAGGAGTATTGGCAGGGATTAACCGAATGGGCGCGTTCCAATTCAGTCGTAACTGCAGAGGATGAAAAACTACTGCGGATTGCTTGTAACATCCCACGCAAGATTCCTAATTCCCGGCAGGGTGAGCTTCTGCTCATGCTGAAGGAGCGATTTGAAAAGGACGGTTTTCCAGTTCAGGAATAGGTTAGTTGCGGGCAGAGGGTCAGGGCGCTTGGCCCTGGCCTTTATTATGTCTTAGCAGCCTTTTCCTTTTTCCCGGTGTCCTTTGCCTGCGCCTTCTTCTGTTCCTCATATATGCTGATGAAGTTCACAGGGTCAATATGGAAAGGCGGAAGACCGGCTCTCCGGGTCAGGTCAGCAAGAGACTCCCTGATGTAAGGGAAGATGATCGAGGCACAATTGATATGCGCCACTTTCTCAAGCTCCTGCTTCTGCGGCAGCTTGTTGAAATTAAACACCCCGGCAGTAGCGATATTGAACGTAAACGGCTGGGTCTTCTTGTCCGAGACAATCAAGACGATGACATTGATCATCTTGTCCCTTTTATCAAAGGTTATATTTATGCCGTAGCCGATCTCAATAGGCTTGTCCTCCTCCGGCTTGAAATCAGGATTGAGCGCGAAATGGCTTTCGAGCTGTTTAATTGCGGTAATCTTAAACTTAAGTTCCATACGCCACTCCTTCCGCCTTGACTGTAAACTCCTTAGTCTTGGTCCTGTATCTCTTCAAGGCCTTGAAATCCTCGTAGGTGATCACCTTCTTTTCCTTATGCATGGCAAGCTTCTTCACCTGATTCTTCTGGATCACGTTCATGGTGAACGGGTACGCATCCAGGATTCTCAGAAGATTATCCATTCCTCTGCTCTGACAGACTTGGCCGGTTTCATAACGGGCAAAGCTCTTGAGGCCACCGCCGAGGATTTCGGCCATTTCCTCCTGTGAGAGGTTAAGCCTCTTCCTGATATTCTTGATCTCCTCTGCCAGCAACAGGCCGTCAACTTTGCGCTGAAAGTCTTTCAGGATGCGCCCGGATTCCTTCAGGGTTGTTTTGTCCACGATGGCCTCGCCGCATTCATCACACTTGTGGGTGACGTAATTAGGGATGGCCGTGCTCATGCCTTTATATTCAAAGGTTTCGGTGCCTACTTCCTTCTTTAATGTGCCTACGCCACAAACAGGGCAGTTCTGGGCTTTCATGTTATTCATCTCCTCCTTCGTCTCTTTTCATCTGTATCAGTACCGTCTGTGTCTTATCGACGGACAATTGCAGCTTGATGTAAAGGTTCTTTTCCTCGTCCTTAAACTTGTAAACGTCCTGCCATATCTGGCTGTTATGGTGCGCTGTCATCGACTTATAAAAATGCTGCGAACAGAGCTTGTTGATCACTTCCGCAATATCGTCTTCATCCATGTATCCCAGGGCTGCTGCGCCTTTCTGGGCTGTTGCTGTTATAACTCCGGTTGCTTCGCCGCTAAAAAGCTTTTTGAGTTTCTTGAGGTCATAGTGGGGCTTTCGCTTTTCCATTTGCACAATATTAGCATAAATAACGGCATATTAGCCTTAACCATTTCTCTTAAGACAAGCTCTCCCATAGCCAAAGTGTAGCATATTTTGTATCATTATGATACTGAACATGGGATTTTGTCAAGTGGTGGAAGTTTCAGGTGTGGTTTCGGGCAGCTTGGCCGAGCATTGCTGAAGCTCTCATTCCCTGCAAGGCGCTGGACAAGCTCGGAGGAGCGAAGGCATGCAGCTTGCCCATGGCATGAGCTTGATGCGTGGTGCGGAGACTAAGGTGCTGCCGGAGCGGAGCAACAGGCTTGAAGCGGACCCTTGCCTGTGCCGGAATGTCAACCGGCATTGAAAATTGCCCCGCCCTTGCGGTTAGTTTTGGGTTAAGTTTCTGGTTTTGATTCTCCAGCTTTCGTTTCCGGTTTCGATGATTTCGCAGTGATGCGTGGCCCTGTCCAGCAGGGCGG
>Ga0233425_10003403_pt1 | contig 28920 bp, 17 predicted proteins | sample Watercolumn_Towu_2_FD_181712 | JGI IMG/M metagenome (GOLD analysis project Ga0233425, IMG submission 181712) | Freshwater microbial communities from Lake Towuti, South Sulawesi, Indonesia - Watercolumn_Towuti2014_140_MG | ecosystem: Environmental > Aquatic > Freshwater > Lake | place...
CTCTCGCGGGCACGGGTGAGGTCGCACCAGGGCCTCGTCCCGCTCCGCGCGCATCCGGCGAACTCCCGCCACTGCTGCACCGCTCCGGAGTGGACCGCTCCCTCCTCTCGGAAGCCCGCCTCCGCCTGCCAGGCGGCTCCGGTCGGGTCGGGCGGGAAGACCCGCCGCTTCATCGGCTCGCGGTGCACGTACACCAGCCGGTCCATCTCGTGGACGTCGATCTTCCACTCGTCGCCCAGGAGCCCCATGTGGAACTCGCGACCCCAGGGGCAGAAGAAGCTCAGCCCGAGCTGGGCGCGCACGCCGTTCTCGTACTCGACGAGCACCCAGGCGTGGTCCGGGACCTCGCTCGCGGGGAGCAGCTTCTTTTCGTAGAAGCACCAGCACTCCCTCGGCTGGTCCTTGAGCACCGCCTGGCCGCCGAAGGCGACCACGCGCCGCGCGCGCACCACGTCGCCGAGCATCCAGTTGAAGAGGTCGAAGTGGTGGCAGTTCTTCTCGATGAACACCCCGCCGCTCACCGCGCGCGAGAAGCGCCACGCTACGTGCGGGAATGGGCGCAGCTCGCTGATGGACATCATCAGCGGCGGATGCGACGGATCGCGCTCGACGAGCGAGCGCACGTGCCGGAACACGGCCGAGTACCGCAGCACGAGGCCCACCTGCACGACCAGACCGCGCTCGGCGGCCAGGCGGTCGAGCTCGTCGTGGGCCTCCACGGTGAAGGCCACGGGCTTCTCGCAGAACACGTGGACCCCAGCGGCCAGGCAGTCGCGCACGATGTCCAGATGCGTATTGTTCGGCGTGGCCACGAGCACCGCGTCAACGCCGCCCGCACCGAGCAGCGCGACGTGATCGGGGTGATGTCGAGCCTCGACGAAGCGGCGCACGTCGGCGTGCTCCCGGTGAGCGCCCGCTGGGTCCTGCGGCACGTCGAGCCAGGCCGCGGCCACGTCGGCCGCCGCGTCGGCCGACGGATCGGCGATCGCTGTCAGCTCGAAGCAACCGGCGGCGCGGATCGCGGGCACGTGCTGCGCACGCACGATCGCCCCGCATCCGATGACGCCGATCCGCAGGTCCGACCCGGAGCTCGAACGATATGGTGTCGGTCCCACGAGTCCCTCCTCGTCCCGAGAGCCTACATGATCGTCCCTGGACCCTCACCAGGTCTCCTCTGCCCCCGGCCCGATCGCTTGCGGAAAACACGTTGAACACATCGTCAACGGGGCTCTCTCCCGTGGCGAGGCGTTGATGGATCTGTCCGAACGATGGGTCGTTGACGAATGTCCGCGTGGCGGCTTGTCGGAGAAGATCCTCCGGGCAGCGGGCTTCGGGTCCCACGTCCCGGTGTTGTTCCGCGGGCCAGATGGGCCGAGAGTGACTCTCGTCTTGGCGTCATGCGACACCGACCGGGACGAGCTCGACGAGATCGTCGACTTCGACGTGTTTGACGACCCTATCATCGGGGCCATCCCGGACACCTGGAGCATGGAGCCCTCGACGTTCTGCGGGTTCGTCCGGGATCGCCTCGTCACCGCGTGTCTGAGCCTCTCCCTGGCCATGGTCGAGCGCGCGGAGCGGCTCTCGGGGCTGAGGCTCGCCAGGCTCCTCCGCGACGTCATCACCGGGAAGGCCGGCGATGACAGCCAGAGACCGCCCTCGCACGAGGACGCACGACGCCGGATCGACCTCTGGCGCCGGGCGGTCCGCGAGGTCCCGGTGCCGGCCCTCCCCGAGGGGCTCCTGGCCGCCATCGCCTCCGCCGACCTCGGGCAGACGTACCTCTGGACGCCCGCCGTCCACTGTGACGATGCCATCCTTGGAGCACCGTATACCTGCCTCCTCGAGACGTCCTTCCTCGAATGGCTCGATCGCGTGGTCCTGTCACCCCCTCACCCTGCTCTCCTGGACCTCCTGAGCTGCAACCCTCGAGTCGATGTGAGCAGCGAGGACCTCGACAGGGCGCTGGACGAGGACTTCCTCCGCGACCTCGATGCCTCGGGTGGTCTGGTCCGGGCCACGACCGTCGAGCATGGCGGCATCGAGATCCAGCGCGTCGGCCGCTCGCTCCGGCTCAGCGTGTCCATCCCGGAGCACATCGCTGGCACCGATATCGTGATGGGATCGGGAAGCCGGTTCGTGCACTGGCCGGCGACGACCGCTGGGATACAGATCCCGTTGGACGAGTCATTCAGCGGCTCCGGCATCCTCCCGAACGAGTACAGGGTGTGGAACGGAGAGCCGTTTCAGCACCACCCCATCGTCAGAGTGAGGAGTGGAGTCCTACCCCTCGGCGCGGGCCTGGTCTGCGTGGACAGGTCGGCCCAGTACGCGGCGCACAACGCCATCCAGCTCGGCCATTCGCCCGGGCTCGTCGTCGCGGCACAGCTCCTGGAGGTGCGTCACACGTTCCTCCATGGAGTCAATTCGACGAACGGGAACCAGCTCTTCAACAGATACTCCGGTGTCTGTTCGAGCTGTGCCTCGAACAACCTCTCCATCCCCTACGAGCTGCTCGACGAGGACGCCGCGCGCCGCATGTCGCACGAGCGCGGAATCCCGCTGATCCGCTACTGGCGATGAGCTCGATGTATGGCCGTCTTGTCCGCACTCGGAGAGCCTGGTAAGCACGATGGGTACGCGGTCCATCGTTCGAGTGCGAGGAGATCGAGATGTCAATCAAGAAGCGGGTCGTGGTCGCCGGCGACGTGACCATCGACTGGTTCATGTACCCGGTCGTCCCCGATGACGAGGGAGAGAACTGGCGGCTCCACGCCGCGGCCCACGCGGATGCGCTCCCTGGCGGCGCGATGCTGCTGGCCGATCTCGTCCGGCACTCGATCGCGGCGTCGGGTGTGGAAGCAGAGGTCTCGGGTCCAACGCTCGGCAAGCCAATCCGCGTGGTCCCGCCAGACGAGGTGGTGCACTCGAACGCCATGCTCGGCTTCTTCCCCGCGCACGAGAGGAAGGGGCGCGTGCTGCGCGTGGACCGGGCGCTCGGCTACATCGGACCGAGAAAAGGTCGGCCGCGCGCGCTCAAGCCCAGCCCGGACGTCAGGCGCGCCGACGTCGTGGTGCTCGACGACGCGGGCAACGCCTTCCGTCACGAGCCCGGTGCCTGGCCGAAGGCCCTCGACAGGAGCGGCGATCCGGTCGTCGTGTACAAGATGTGCCGGCCGCTCGGCGGTGGCGCGCTCTGGCGCAAGGCGGGCTCACGCCACGGAGAGAACCTCGTCGTCGTCGTGAACGCGAGGGACCTGCGCGCCACGCCCGGGGTGTACATCAGCCGCTCGCTCTCGTGGGAGCGCACCGCCAAGGAGCTCCTGTACCAGCTCCAGCGGTCTCAGGAGCTCGAGGTGCTCCGGAGCTGCTCGCACCTCGTCGTCCTCTTCGGCACGGAGGGGGCGGTGATCTATCGCAAAGACGAGGCCCCGCACGCGCACCTCCTCTTCGATCCCCTCCACCTCGAGGACGGGTTCGACGCGCGGATCGCCGGCACCATGCACGGCATCACCGCGGTGCTCACGGCCACGATCGCCGCCGAGGTGGCCGCGTCAGGGCTTCAGGCGCTCGAGAGGGCCGTGCCGCTCGGGCTCGCCCGGGCGCGCGCTCTGCTCGCGGCCGGCCTCGAGGAGGTCGAGGGCGCCCTCCGGTACCCGCTCGGGCGCGTGTTCGGCGAGAATGTCGGAGGGTCCGGTTACGCATCGTGTCCCGTGACGCTGTCGACCGATTCGAAGGACCCCGATCCGCAACCTCAGTGGCGGATCTTCGACGAGAAGACCCGGAACACCCGGCACGTCGTCGCCAAGGAGATCGTGGTGCACGGCGAATCGGGCGGGCTCGGCGGCGTGCCCGTGGGGGAGTTCGGCAAGCTCAGGACCATCGACCGCGCCGAGGTCGAGAGCTACGGCGCGATCCGCGAGCTGCTCGTCGAGTTCCTCGCCAACCCCAGGCCCCCGCGGCCGCTGTGCTTCGCCGTGTTCGGCCCTCCGGGATCGGGCAAGTCCTTCGGCGTCAAGCAGGTGATGAAGTCCATCAACGCCGCGGACGTCGAGAGCGTGACCTTCAACATCTCCCAGTTCGCCGACTACTCCGACCTCGTGGCCGCGTTCCACCGGGTGCGGGACATCGCGCTGTCGGGCAAGGTGCCCTTCGTGTTCTTCGACGAGTTCGACTCGGCGCGACCCAACCAGCCGCTCGGGTGGTTGAAGCTCTTCCTCGCGCCCATGCAGGACGGCGAGTTCAAGGACGGCGAGGCCATCCACCCCATCGGCAAGGCGGTCTTCGTCTTCGCCGGCGGGACGCGGTCGACCTTCGGCAGCTTCGTCCGCAACCTCTCCGACAGCGACGCCGGGCTCTCCGACCCGTCGAACGAGGCCTCGGCGGAGGACCGGGAGCGTGCCGCCCGCAAGGCGTTCGGCGAGGCCAAGGGTCCCGACTTCGTGAGCCGGTTGCGCGGGTTCATCGACATCATGGGCCCGAACCGCCAGGGCACGGACGACGAGGCGTTCGTCATCCGTCGCGCCATGGTGCTTCGCGCCATGCTGCTCGAGACCCCGAAGACCGCCGGGCTCCTCGACTCCCGCAACCGTCTCAGGATCGATGACGGCGTGCTCCGGGCCATGCTGCACGTGAGCGAGTACCGCCACGGCACGCGATCGCTCGGGGCGCTCCTCGACATGAGCCGCATCGCGGGCGCCTCGAGATACGACCTCTCCGCTCTCCCGCCGCGGAGCCAGCTCGACCTCCACGTCGATGCCGAGGAGTTCATGTTCCTGACCAAGCAGGAGAGGTTCCAGTCGCTCGTGAGCCTGCGGGACCGGCGCTGGCTGGTCGATGAGCATCGCGGCGACCTCATTTCCGTGAAGTCCGAGGAGGACCTCGGCCAGCCGGTCGAGCACCGGCGGCACGAGGACGTGTTCATCCACGTCATCGCCCGGAAGGTCCGGGAGCACCGGGATCGCCTCCGTCAGCGCCAGCAGGCCGACCCCGTCGAGCCGTTCGACGACCTCCCCGGCGAGCCGGACTGGTCGAGCGAGCAGTTCGCCAGCGACATCCCACGAAAACTCCGCGCCGTGAATCACGGGCTCCGGAGGTGCTCCGAGGACGCGACGCCCTGGTCTCCGGGGCGAACGAAGGACAGGAGACCGAGGACGCCCGACCTGTCCGACCAGGACGTCGAGGACCTCGCTCGCATGGACCACGAGCGGTTCTGCCGTCAGCTCCGGCAGAAGGGTTACGTGTTCGAAAAGGTCCTCGATCACGAGCGCAAGACGACACCCTATCTCGTCTCCTACGACAAGCTCCCGGCTCCGGTCAGGGTACACTTCCGGCAGATGATCCAGGGCATCCCCGTGGTGCTCTCGGAGATCGGCTTCGAGGTCTATCGCATGGAGGAGGTCGGAGTGCTCGACGACCCGGTCTTCATCGAACGCCTCGCTCGCGCCATGCACGAGGACTACGTGAGCAAACGTCTCGCCGGAGGAGACACACCGGAGTCGAACCCGTCGCTCGTTCCCTTCGACGACCTCCCCGACGACCTCAAGAACGCGAACTGGGACAGCGCCGCCTCGATCCCCCGGAAGCTGGCCCGCGTCGGATACACCGTCCACAGGGTCAGGCGCGGCGCCGAGCCGCGACATCTCGAGCTCACCGCCGAGGAGATCGAGGAGATGTCGGTCCTGGAGCACGCCCGGTGGAACTGGCACATGCTCCTCCAGGGCTGGGTGTACGGACCAAAGCCGAAAGACAAGGACCGCAAGACGACCCCGCACCTGGTCCCGTGGAGCGAGCTCGAGGACTCCATCAGGGAGTACGACCGCGAGAACATCCGCCTGATCCCGGAGCTGCTCGCGGGGATCGGTCATGAAGCCACCAGGGGGTGACGCTGTCATTGGACCCGAGAGTCGTACCAATGGAGGCGTGAGATGATCACGACCGCGCAGGCCAGAGACAGCATGCTCGATCTCGAGCCGAACACGACAGAAAAGGTCATGGAGGATTTCTACGCCCGCCTCGTCCGCTGCGCTCGTGATGGGTACCGTGTCGTGTTGCACGGTCCGAGCGGATCGGGCAAGGGGTTCGCTGCACGCTACTACTCGACCGAGTACGCACGAGTCACGAAGAACAAGGACGGGAAACCAACGGACAGGGATCGCCAGCCGTTCTGCCTCATGAGCTGCTCGAACCTCGTCACGAGAGAGCAGGCGAACAACGACCTCTTCGGTGTCGTGCCAGGGGTCTTCACCGATGCCTACAGGAAAGGGAAAGCAGGTTACTTCGAGGTGTGTCGCAACGGCGGAATCCTCTTCCTCGACGAGGTGGCCGATCTCCCCCTGGAGACCCAGTCGCTCCTCCTCACAGCACTGGACCGACCTGGGTCTGCCAATAGAGTCGGAGCAGGACCGGACGATGAGTACCACTACGTCACAACCGATGTCAAAGTCATTTTCGCAACGAACAAGCCACTGGAAAGCATCCGTTTCGATCTGCTCGAGCGCATCGATGTATGCCTTGAAATCCCTGGTCTGGACCAGCGTAAGTCAGAGATTGGACCTGCCATAGAGCTGCACGCAAGCCGTGCGCTGGAAGGACATCAAGAGTTCAGAGGCGACCTGAAAGAGACATCCGTCCTCATCCGAGAACGACTGGAGAGCTTCGCACAAGACAGGACCTGGCCGGGGAACTTCAGGACACTGCGAAACGTCACGGCCGAAGCCGTCTGCTTCTCGGATGCGACCAAGCCACGTCCCGATTTCATCGATGAAGTCGAACGTTATTTCAAGAGCATGGTGGACGTGGCGAAGATCGTCCCGTCCGGCGTTGGCTCACTGACACCCGAACCGCGTGAGGCCGGACGAGTCGCTCCTGGCACTGCCGGGTCGATCAGTCTCGACGAGCGAGAGATCGTGTCCCTCGAGCACTGGGTCAAGGGGATTTCACGGCGCGGCGCCCTTGCCAACTCCAGGGAGATCGCGGAGTTCCTCATCGGGACTGAGGGACGGTGGTTCACGAGAGCCGAGCTGGACAAGGTCATCGGGAAGTCGGAGCAAACCACACGGAACAGGATAGCAGGCCTGATCAGTGTCGAATTGATCAAGCAAGAAGGTGAGAAGTACAGGTTCCTGGGACTCCCGGTGGCATCTCCCGACCTTGCGATCAAGTGGCCGTCGTGGGAGGACATCGAGGCATTCGAGTGGGAGCCCCAGCACGTCGTGTCAGGGTCGGAGTGGACCAGGGCGAGAGACGACATCGTTCGCCTTCTCGACACGACCCGGGGCGTGTACATCGGTGGCGAGAAGCGGACCGGCAAGACGACGCTCGCGTGGGATGTCGCGACATCGCAGCATCGGACCGTATGGTGGTGGGACCTCACGAGGACCGGTAGCCTCGAGGGGTGCCTGAAACGCCTCGAGGAGTTCGTGGTCCGGTGCGGTTGGGACGAGGCCGGAGAGCTCGGGACCGAGGGGTTGACGTTGTGCGACCGGGCAGCCAGGCTCGGCCCGTTCGTGAACTGCATGAGGAGCCGGGCACACCGGAACGGTGCATTGCTCATCGTGATCGACGGAGAGGGAGCACTCGTATCGGAGGACGATCGCGACGCGTTGAAGGTCATCGTCTCGGAGTGGACGAGCTGCAGTCTCGTGGTGGTCGGACCGAAACTGGAAGACAACCTCGGCGCCAGCGACTCACGGAAGGAGCTCAAGGAGTACAGGATCGGTTCCGGGTCGGGGCATACGGAGAAATGACACCTCCGGGGCGCCCTCTACCGGAGCTCACTCCAACCCGAGCCGCTCGCGGACCCAGCCCGTCAGGTGATACCCCCGCGGCTGCTTCCAGGTGTGAGCGGGCGCGAAGAAGTCGGTGAGCGGCGGCCGCAGCCACACGGACCAGCCCTGCACCAGGGTCGGCTCGTGCTTCGCCCGCCACCAGTTCTCCTCGAGGAAGCTGAACTGCTCCTCCGTCTCGACGCCCTCGATGATGTATGGCTTCTGGTCCATCCGGAACGTGGCCAGCCCGTTGATCAGGCCCTCGAGGCTCCCGCTCGCACCCCAGGCTCCGGCGAACACCTGCGCGGTGTAGCGGGCATCCGTCTTGACCTTCTTGGCATGCTGCTGGATCGCTGCCTTGATGCGAGGATCGAGGCCGTCGCTGTCGTCCAGCACGAGCGTGATGTTGAACGCCTGAGCCACCGACTGGAGCCGGGTGCACGCGTCGGTGACGATCGCCGCACGCCTGCTCGGGTCCGTCTCCCCCCTCAATCCCTCCGGGAAGTCCTCGCTCAGCTCGATGTGGACCTGCTCGAGCGCCGCCGGATCGAGGTAGTGGTTGAGGATCGTGGCGAGGAGCGGCGACCGGAGCATGCCGTGGTTCATGTTGAGCGCGAAGGTCAACCGCGAGAACGGCCTGCCTAACTTGATCTGGAGGAGCGTCCGGAGTTGCTGGACCGTCCCGAGGCCCAGCGCTAGCAGCGCGAGGTCCAGGTCGGTGCGTTCCACCCCGGCTTCGATGGCCTGCTTGAGGAGGAGCCCGTACGGGCTCCGGTCCCGGTGCATGCCGAGGACCTCGAACCCGACGATCGGCGGCTCCGCGAACCTGGGCGCGATCAGCACCTGAGGCTCGAATCGGAGGTCGAGCTCCGAGAACAGCCTCGCAGCCTGAGGTCGGGTTTCGTACGACGCCCAGCGCTCGTTGATGCCGGCGTCCGCGCCCTTGCGGCACAGCTCGACGAGATCGAGGAACCATGGCCGCAGCACCGGCGCGGCCAGCTCGACGGGGGACGGTGCCGGGGAATGATCAGCGAGCTCCACTCCCGTCGATGACATCCCGCCGATGCCGAGCACGACGACGTGCTCGCCGCCGTAGACTCTGGCGGAGCACAGCATCCAGGTGTCGACACGGTCGCGCACCGATGTGCCGGGGGGAGCGGCGCCGATGTGGTCCACCATGACCAGTGCCTCGGCGGCCCTGGTGCCCGGGGCCGATCGCTTGCGGGCGACGGCCAGGACTTCCCTGACCCGCAGGTCCCACGTGGGGCCCGCCTCCGCGAGGAGCTTCGCGACGACTTCGTCCTCGCGGCTCTCGAGATGAAGGACGCAGGGAACGCCCTCGGCCAGACAGGTCTCGGCGAGGACGACGTCCGCGGGGCCGGACAGGCCGAGGTAGACCACGGCGCTTCCTGGCGGGACGGCGCGGAGCGCGTCCCTGAACGCCGCCCCGAGCAAAGGCTCGTCCAGCTCCCTGGCCGGGAGACTCCCGCGTGTCGCTCCTTTCGAGCGGAAGACGACGCGAGTCCGGGGGAGATCCGGCCTGGGCATGAGGTCCCAGGCGTGCTCCAGGAGATCGAGAGCGGGGGTCACGACCCCCGGCTTGAACCCGATCCCCAGCATCGTCCTGAGCTGCTGGATGGTGCTGTCGAGCACGAAGGGCGACGAGCGAGCGTGCCAGAACGCTTCGCGGAGGAGCTTGCAGACCTCGAGGACCGCGGCCCGAGGGTCGTCGTCACCGGCCATGCAGACGTCGAGCTCGGCACGGCTCACCAGGAGCCAGTAGAACGCCTCGTCATCGACCGACGAGGTCAACCCGGCTCGCTTCTCCTCGAGGAGCCGATCGATCTCCTCGATGAGCCTTGCTTTCTCGGTGGCGATGCGGGACGCCGGCCACCGGGAGCCGTCCGGCGTGCCGAGGAGGCCGGCCATGGCGAGCAGGCTCACGGCGTTGAGGCCTGGATAGAAATCCTGGCCGCGCAGGCTCTCCTGCGCCTCGATGTAGAGCTCGATGGCCTGGAACAGCTCCTCGATGGAGCCCCTGGCGAGCTTCCGGTTGGCCTCGACGACGTCCGGCGCTGGCCTCCCCTCGTGCTGATACCAACCGGCACGCCAGGCTTCCTTGTGAAGCCGCGCCATGAGCGCGCTCGACTCGCTCGCGCCTCTGGCGATCTCGTTGGCCCGTTTCAGGAGCGCCAGGACCTCATCGTTCTGTCCGGGCTTCAGCCTCGACTGGGCGGTCGCGCGCAGCTCGAGCGCCCGGTGATCGGACGTTCCACCGAGGAGCAGACGGTCGGTCACCTCCACCACCGCCGGGAAGGCCAGGAGGTTGCGGAGGTACCTGGCGCACAGGACGAGGAACGCCACGTCGTCGTCCGGGGCCTCCTGGGCCAGGAGCAGGATGTCCCCCGCGCGTCCCGCCTGGAATGCGTCCTCGACCTGTTGCTGCCTCGTAATAGGGTTCATATCACCTCCATTGGGCGTGCGCGATGTCCTCGAGGAGGACCTTGATGGCGACCCGCTGGTTCAGTCTCGTGTCCAGCGCCTCGTACACGATGCCCATCCCGCCGCGGCCGATCTCGCGGATGATCACGTAGTGATCGATTCTCTCTGGCATACTGTTCGACATGAGCCGACGCTATCATGGATCGATGTCGAGCGTCATCCGATGAAGAACATCACTGAAACGATGCAGTGCCTGAGAACGGCGAACGAGATCCGGTCTTCCCTCGAGCAAGGGGTCCCAGTCGTCGTCCTCGGCTCGCCGGGCTCCGGGAAGACCGAGCAGGTGGTCATCGCGACCAGGGGGGTTCGCCGGAGGACCTTCGACCTGCGGCAACGGTTCCTGGACCACTACTTCGCAGCGAACGGTGTGATCGATCCGGCGGCTCGGAAGGCCGCGAAGCGCCGGTACAACACGACACGGGACCTGAAGCAGCTCGAATGGAGCTGGCTCGGATCGATCGTGGGCGAGGCCGAGAGGGAGCTCACGGAGTGCAAAGAACAGGTCATCGTCTTCGACGAGCTCGATCTCGCTTCGGGTGAGCGGCTCGAGGGCGACGAGCTGTCCAGCGCGCTCCTCGTCATGGACCTCGCGGCCAGGGTCCGGGACGCAGGGAAGAACGTCGTACTCATCATCCACTCGAAAGGCCAGCGGACGCCCGGCTTCATCGAGGCTCTGGTCGAGAAGGGGTTGCTGCGCTCCGTGGACGGCGTGGTGAAAATACGGTTCTTCGACTCGAAAAACGAGGAGACGCTGCTACGCTTCATCGGACTCGAGGACGGAAGTTTCGACGAGATCCTGGGTGACTTCCGCGGACTCCCGGCGGCATACCTCGGAGTGATCGAGTGTCTCGCGGACGCAGCGGACGCAGCGGACGGAGCGGCGACGGAGACGTGCCGGAAGAGCGCTGCCGATCTCGTCCGCGATGCGGAGTGGTCCGTGGAGAAGGTCTGGGACGTGGCTCGATCGACCTCGCCTCACGAGGTCGTGGAGCTCCTCGTCCGGCTCGCTTGCGGCACTGCCGAGCTCCGCTCCCCGGCGGTCGTCGGCGAGAGAGACCGGCTCATCGACACCGGATTGCTCGGAGTCGTGGACGGCGCGCTGGTGATGCCCCCGATCGTGAGGCGAGTCGTCCTGCGGCGCGAGTGAGCTGCCTCGTGGTCGTACCCGCAATCGGATCTGCGCCCCTGTCCGTGCTCGTCTTGACCACCCTGGGGCTTTGTGGCATCCCTCGCCGCGCGAGGCGTTGATGATGCGAGGACGGAGGCGGAGCGGCACGCGGTACCGCGTGTTCCTCATCAACCCCAGGTTCCGCCTCAAGCACTACGCCGCGCAGCACGAGCTGAGCAGGCTCTTCGGCAAGCGGAAGGTCACCGTCCCCCTCGCGCTGCCCATCCTCGCGGCCTTGACTCCCGACACCTACGACGTCCGCATCATCGACGACGAGGACGAGGACATCCCCTGGAAAGAGCGGCCAGACCTGGTCGGGATCACGACCACCGTGACGACCGTGGACAGGGCGTACGAGATCGCCGACATCTACCGGGCCCTCGGTGTCCCCGTGGTCCTCGGCGGCTCGTACGTCACCTTCGTGCCCGACGAGGCGCTCGCGCACGCCGACAGCGTCGTCGTCGGCGAGGCCGAAGGCGCCTGGCAGCGCCTCCTCGAGGACTTCGAGCGCGGCTCACTCGCGCGGACCTACCAGGCGGCGGAGCGGGTGAGCTACGCGCGCAGCCCGGTCCCCCGATGGGACCTCGTGGACACCAGCGCGATCATGACCATCTTCGTCCACGCGTCCCGCGGGTGCCCATTCAACTGTGAGTTCTGTCTCGTCCAGAAGATGTTCGGCCGCAAGATGCGGTGCCGCGACATCGACGACGTCATCTCGGAGATCGAGGCGCTGCCGCTCAAGACCATCTTCTTCGCCGACGACAACTTGACCCTCAAGCGGCCGTGGGCGAAGGAGCTCATGCGACGGCTCCGGCCCCTCGGCATCTCGTTCATCTGCCAGGCCAGCGTGGACGTGGCGGACGACGAGGAGCTGCTGGGGCTCATGGCCGCGGCCGGGTGCGTGGGCATCCTCGTGGGGTTCGAGTCGCTCGACCCCGACGCGCTGCGCGAGACCAGGAAGACCCAGAACAAGGTCCAGGAGTACGAGGGCGCCGTGCGCAGGATCCACTCGCACGGCATCCACGTCTTCGGGTCCTTCGTCGTCGGGTTCGACGCCGACACGCTCGACACCTTCGACGCCATCGTCGATTTCGTCGAGCGCAACGACATGATGTACCCGATCCTCAGCATCCTGGCCGTGGCGCCTGGGACCGACATCCACGACCGGATGCGGGCCGCGGGCCGCCTGACCGACGTACCCAACCAGATGATCAACGGGATCTTCCCGGGCATCCACTACGCGCGGATGTCCCAGGTCGAGCTGCTGGACAGGTACCAGCAGACCCTGCAGCGGCTCCTCATGTTCGAGAGCGCGGGGCAGCGCGTGTTGAGACTGGCGCGGTCCGGGTGGTTCCGCGACGAGGGCTCCTCCGGCGTCGGCATCCGCGAGAAGCTCGTGACGTCGCTGCGGATGCTCCGGGCGTTCCTGCTGTCGCCCGACCCGGCCAGGCGCCGCGTCTTCTTCGAGCTCTTCGATCTCCATCGCCAGGGGCTCGTGGCCATGGACCGGGTCGTCATGATGCTCCTGACCATCGAGGCCAACGCGCGGTGGATGGAGTCGACGGACGGCCTGTTCCGGAGCGCCCGCCGCCGGATCGCGGCCCAGGACCGGGGACCGTGGCTGACGGCATCCCGCGAGGGGGAGGGGGCCGCGTGAGCCCCGCGGCCAGGGTCGCTCGGCTTCGCGCGGAGATGCGACGGGCGAAGCTCGACGCGTACCTCGTCCCGAGCACGGATCCGCACCAGAGCGAGACCACGCCCGCGCGCTGGCAACGGCGACAGTGGCTCACCGGGTTCACCGGGTCGGTCGGCGACGCCCTGGTCGCCGCACGCGAGGCGCACCTGTGGATCGACAGCCGGTACTTCATCCAGGCGGAGCAGGAGCTCGCGGGCTCGGGGATCACGCTCCAGCGGCAGGGCCGCAGGGGCGTCCCGACCCTGACCAAGTGGATCGAGGACCACCTCGCCGAGGGGCAGGTGCTGGGGGTGGACCCGGAGCTCGTCTCGCTCACGGCGCTCGACGACCTTCGGCGCTCCGCGGCTCGGGCCGGCGCGCGGGTCCGGCTCGTGGAGCGGAACCTGGTTGACGCCGTGCGGGGGGACGTCCCGCCGCTGCCAGCCGAGGACGTGTGGCGGCACCCCTCGAGGTATGCCGGTCGGACGACGAGCGACAAGCTCGCCGCGGTCCGGGCCCTGATGGAACGGGAGCGGGCCGACGCGCTGGTCGAGACGCGGCTGGACAGCATCGCGTGGCTGTTCAACATCCGCGGAGGAGACGTCGAGCACACGCCCGTGGCCGTGGCCTACGGGGTGGTGGCTCGCGATGGAGCCGCGCTGTACATCGACCGTGCGAAGGTCCAGCACGGGGTCGAGCGGTCGTTCGGCCGCGCCGTGTCGGTCCGGCCGTACGGCGCGATCGCCGCCGACCTGCGCGACCTGGCGGGGAAGCGCGTGTGGGTCGACCCCGGGGCGGCCAGCGCCCGGATCGGCCAGGCATTGAAGGGCGCCGTCCTGGTCCGCAAGCCCGGTCCGATCCAGGGGCTCAAGGCGCGCAAGAACCAGGTGGAGATCGAAGGGGCGCGGCGGGCCCACCTGCGAGACGCCGTGGCGCTGGCGCGGTTCCTGTGCTGGCTCGACGAGGCGGTCGAGCGCGAGCGGGTGACCGAGCTGAGCGCGGCGGCGGGGCTCGAGGCGCTCCGGGCCGAGGCGCCCCTCTCCCGAGGCCCCAGCTTCCGGACCATCTCGGCCGTCGGCAGCCACGGCGCGATCGTCCACTACACACCGTCGCCCGGGTCCGACAGGGTCCTGCGGCGCGGCGGGATCTACCTGGTCGACTCGGGTGGCCAGTACCTCGACGGGACCACGGACGTGACCCGTACCGTGCTCCTGGGCGGCGAGGCGACAGCCGAGCAGCGGGAGGCGTTCACCCGCGTCCTCAAGGGGATGATCGCCTTCGCCACGGTCCGGTTTCCGGCCGGGACCTCCGGCATGCAGCTCGATGTCCTGGCGCGGCGCAGCCTCTGGGAGGCGGGGCTGGATTACGGCCACGGGACGGGGCACGGCGTGGGCTCGTTCCTTGGCGTTCACGAGAGTCCGCCCGGCGTGGCCCCGCGCCGGATGCCGGAGGTGCCGCTCGAGGCGGGCCACATCCTGTCGAACGAGCCCGGGATCTACCGCAAGGGGCGGTTCGGCGTCCGGACGGAGAACCTGATGCTCGTCGTGAGAGACGGCGAGCTCTCGAGGAGGGGCGACACATTCCTGCGGTTCGAGACCCTCACCCTGTGCCCGATCGACCGGCGGTTGATCGATGTGTCGCTCCTCGCCTCGCACGAACGACGATGGCTCGACGCCTACCACGCCGAGATCGCCAGGCTCGTGGGTCCGGAGCTCTCGCGCCGCGAGAAGATCTGGTTGCGCGCGGCCACCCGGCGCCTGTGAGCGCCGACTCGGGTTCCCGGTGGACATCGTGGACGGTGTGGACGCAGTGGACAGGGGGGACCTTCCAGGGTGAGATCCGCGGCGACCTCCACAAGCGGGGAGGGTCCACTCCGTCCACGTAGTCCACGTCGTCCACTCTTACCGGGGTACTGAAGCCAACGCCGGCTTGACGCGTCTCCGACGCCTCCGTATCGTTGATTCCGCATGAGCATGCGCTGTTGGAAACACATCCCCGGTCTCGTCGTGGCGTGCCTCGTGATCGGCGGTGCGCCGCAGGCCCTGGGAGAGACGGGTCCGAAGATCCGGCCGCCGACGATGCCCGAGATCAACGCCGCGCGGTCCATGTTCGACCGTGGACTGGCCGTGCTCATCGAGTCGAACCCCCACGGGGCGCTCGTGCAGGCCAACATCTACGGCCGGATCGACGCGCTGCAGGCCACGGTGTTCGACGTCGTGTCCGATCCCGACGCGCTCCCCGGCATCCTCCCGTGCGTGTCGAAGGAGAGCGTGCAGGTCCGCGAGCGGACCGGCAGCGCGATCACCTACAGGTGGGAGTACAACGCGGCGCTCCTCGACTTCGAGGGCGTGACGTCCCAGGCCAGCGCGCCGCCGGCCGCGGTGCAGTGGCTCCTCCAGAAAGGCTTCGGCCCGGGCCAGATGCTCTGGCGCCTCTACCCGGATGGCGACCGGACCATCGTCGCCCTGTCTCTGAACGTGGAAGTCGCCAAGAGCCCCCACTCCATCCTGCGCTGGCTGTCCCGAGCGAACCCGTCCCAGCCCCAGGCGTTCAACATCGGGCACGGGGTCGTCTCGTTCCGCGGCGTGCAGCACGTGGCGACCAAGCGGGCCGGACGCAAGGCCCTGCCGCCGCCGACGGGCAAGGCGGGTGCCGGCCCGCTCCGGACGCTGTCCGCGGGCGAGATCAAGACACTCGCGCCCCTGCTCCAGCGGGGCATCGCCGGGGTCATCGAGCAGGATGCGCAGGGACGAGTCCAGCAAGCGGCTCTGGCCCACCGGATCGCGGCGCCGGCTCAGAAGATGATCGACCTGATGCACCGCCCTGGAGCCTGGGGATCGCCCGTGCAGGGCGTCGAGATGCAGGTCCCGGAAGGCGACACGTCGGGCGAGCGGTTCGTCCTCTCCTTGTCGTTCCCCGTCCTCACCATATCGACCGACATGCATTTGACCAATCGGGCTGACGGGATGGACATCGAGAGCCCGTCGGGCCAACTCAAGGGGACCGTCGCGGCGTGGCGGGTCATCCCCGACGGCCAGGGCGCCATCATCAGCGGCGCCTCGCGGTTCAACGTGCGCGACTCGCATCGGCTCGTGCGGACCATGGTCGATGAGGACCCCTACTTCGGCCACGCGCTCAACGCCTCCTGCCTCGCCATCTGGGCGCGGTTCTTCCAGCTCGCCATCGAGGGCGCGCGCTAGGTGCGGGGCGCCCTGGCCAGCGCCGCGCTGGTCTGCACCGCATGGCTGGGACCCTTCGCGGCCCGGGCCGAGGACGCCGCGGCCGGAGGCGGCGAGGCGGCGGGCGCCGACGAGGCGGAGCCGGACGAGCGGAGCCGGTACGACTGGTACATCGTCCCCAACATCGCGTACGACTCCGATGACGGCCTGGGCTTCGGCGTCCGCGGCGAGCTCGCCGTCCCCGAGGAGGGATACGACCCGTACCGGGTCGCCTACGTCGTCCACGCGTTCGCGTCGCTGCGGAACTTCCACCATCACCGGTTCCGCTTCGACCGCGTCGGGCTGGGCCGGAACAGGAATATCCGGCTGACCCTGCACCTCGCCTACCGCCAGTGGGGCAACGACGGGTACTGGGGCATCGGCAACGGGACCACCCGGGAACGGGAGTTCGCCGGCGACTACGACACCGACGATCCGAGGCGGAAGCGGTACCGCTACAACCTCATCCAGCCCTTCGGCCACCTCACGCTGCGGGCCGAGCAGGGGCACGGGCTGGCCGTGTTCTGCTCGCTGAACGCGAAGTACACCTGGGTCAGGACCCACGGGAACCCGGACACGGGGTTCCTCACGCTGCTCGACGAGCAGCAACCCTACGGCATGGACGGCGGGTTGACGATCCTCGTCTCCGCCGGGCTGATCTACGACTCGCGCCGCCCCGAGGTCGACCCGCAGCGCGGGGTCCTGGCCGAGGTGAGCGGCCAGTGGGCGCTGCCGCTACCCTGGGGTCCGGGGAGCTTCGGCGGCCTCTTCCTCTCCTTGCGCGCTTTCTACGCCGTGACGCCCTGGCTGGTCCTCGCCGGGCGGATCATGGGCGAGATGCTCTCCGGTCAGGTCCCGTTCTACGAGATGGTGCACTGGCGGGGCTCGGTCCCAATCTCCGGCTTCGGTGGGTTCGAGACGCTCCGCGGGATCTCGTTCGGCCGGTGGCGCGCGCCGAGCAAGGCCGTGATGAACCTCGAGCTCAGGTTCCGGCTCGGCCAGCACTCCCTGGCCCGGAGGCCCGCGGTCTGGCAGCTCGCCCTGTTCGGCGACACGGGCGTCGTCTGGGGCGCGGGCGACCAGGCCACTGCGCCGGAGCCGGACTTCCCCCTGCACGTCACCGGCGGCCTGGGCATCCGCCTCGTCTACGCCGAGAGCTTCGTCGGGCGCGTGGACGCGGGGTTCGGGCTCGACCCCGTCAGGGAGCCGGACGGAGCGATCACCCAGGAGCTCTCGTACGGGGTGTACGTGGTGTTCGACCACGCCTTCTGAACGAGTCGAGCCCGACTCGCGCCCGCAGGGGCGCGGGATGGGTCGCGGGTGCTTCTGCCCTCTTGATTGGGGTCTGTAGACCACGGTCAGTGGGCGACAAACCCCAAGAAACGCCTTGACTGCCGTCGAATTCTCGAAATAGGCTTCTAGTGTGTGGTCCAGACACCATTTATGGGGGTAATGGACCACGGGCATGAGGCCGCTGTCACGAGCGGTTCGAGAGAGGGACGACAGATGTTTCAAGTGGACCTCGGACTGAACATCGAGCGCGGTGCGGGCGCGCAGCTCATCACGCTCCGCGCCGGGGACGGGGTAGCCCGGCTGCGACTCCTCGGCTCCGACCACCGCGGGAGCTTCACCGGGCATCTGTACGGAGACGCGTTCCTCTCGGCTCCGGACAGGGTCCGCGGCGGCGCCTTCGTCCGGACCCTCGCCGGGTGGCTCCACCGGTCCATCCGAACCCCCTGCGCGAACCCCGGCGAGCTCCGGGACTTCCCGTGCAGGTACATCAGGCAGGTCGAGCCGGAAGGCGAGCACCTCAGGCTCGACATGGGGAGCTGGAGCTCGGGAGCGAGCCTCCTGCTCTACATCAATCCTGGCGCCACCGTCTGCAAGCTGATGACCTATGCCATGCAGGAGAGGGAGCTCAGGGCGCTCACGGTGGCGCTCCGCGACGGCTGGCCACCTCCGCGCCGGACCTCCGACGACGACCCACTCGTCTCGAGATCCGACCCCCTCGTGCCCGAGCTCGTGCCGCTCCCCGGGTCGGAGCACGCCTCGCGGAGCGCGAGCGTCTGGGTTGGTCCGGGCCTCCTCGGCCTCGTGGAGCATGATGACGAGCACGAGGTCCTGCACTGGTCAGATCTACGGTCTGTTCCGCGAGCGATCTGGCGCTTCAAGGGGTTCCCGCTGAACGTCGAGCCGTCGCCCGACGGGAGGTGGGCGGCTCTCACCATCTGTCACGCGACCCGGGAACAAACGTGCTCCATCGAGGACGCGACCGTCGTCCTCGTCCCGATCGATCCCCTCGTCCGGGACCTGATCGAGGTCCTGCCGCTCGCCCGGAGCGAGGAGTCGTTCACCCTGGGCCCCGACGCCGTGCGGTGGTCGCCGCCGGGCGATCGGATCGCGCTGCGGGGGCAGGACCGGACGTCGCTGCTCCGGCCCGAGGTCGTGCGCATCTACAACCCCGCGAAGCGGGGGCTCGAGTCCACCCACCGCCTCTCGGCCCGGCGGTCGGACCCTCCCGGGTCGGTGCTCCCCATCTGGGCGGTGCAGCCGTCCCGACGGTTCCAGGGCCTGGGGAGCGGTCCGCGGCCCTCGCCCGACGGGCGGTATCTGGTGGGGTTGGACGACGGCGCGCTCGTCGTGACCGATCGGAGCGGCCATCGCCGCAACGTCGTCTTCACGAACGACCACGACCGCGAGGCGCTCGAGAAGCTCGAGGTCGATGTGAGCTGGCTCGGGGGAAGCGCGTTCCTCTTCGACAGCGACGAGCTGTTCGTGCTCGACCTCGAACGGCTCCGGCTCAGGTACCTGCTCCCGCCGCTCCCCCTCGGAGCGTTCTTCTGGAGCGCCAGCCCGGACCACCGGCGCGTCCTGGTCCCACGGCTCGGGACCACGCCCGGCGATGGTCCGTGCGCCGACCTCTGGGGCGAGGTCCGCTGGTAATCGCCGACCCCAACGCGTGAAGTTGGTGCTGGACTGGAAGCCAGGGTCCGGCCAACAATGGCCCTGATGACACGAGCCGGGTCGATGCTGACGGCCTTCGCTCTAGCGGTCCTCGCCGCAGCCCAGGCCGAGGCGGGTGGGTTCCACATCTCCATCATCGGCGGGCGTCGGAACGCGATGCTGACGAACCTCGCGGCGCCCGACGACATGACCGCGCTGTTCCACAACCCCGCCGGTCTCGCCGACCTGCGCGGCCGGAGGTTCCATCTCTTCGGGTCGATGAACTTCCTCCAGAACGAGTTCGAGGTGATGGCCCTCGATCCCGAGCGGTTCCCGGAGATCAACCCCGAGGGATGCGGCCAGGGCGACACCGACCCCTGCCCCTGGCCGATCGCCGACGACGGGTACTACGAGCAGGCCATCTCCCCGGAGTCCACCTTCGGCGTGCTCCCCTTCCTCGGGTTCAGCACGGACCTCGGCTTCGTCAGCCGCCGCCTCGAGGACGTCGTGCTCTCGGTGGGCGCCTACGCCCCGAACCTGTACGGCGGGACGCTGTCGACCGAGGCGCCGACGCGGTACTTCATGACCAAAGGGTACTTCGCCGTGGTGTCGGCCACGCTCGGGCTCGGGTGGCGCGTCAACCGCCGACTCTCGCTGGGGTTCAACGTCTCGTACAACTACATGCGGATGGTCTACGGCGTGAGGTACAGCTCGATCGACGTGCTCACCGACGAAGGCGAGGACCCGGACTGGATCGCAGATTTGGTCCAGCAGACCTACGGCGACCTCGACATGAGCTACGAGGGCGAGGACCACGGCATGGGGTGGTCGGTCGGCGCGCTGATCACCCCGACGGACTGGATGTCGATCGGGCTCTCCTTCATGGTCACCCAGGGCCCGACCTTCCGCGGCGACCTCGACCTGCGCTCCACCCGCAACCCGGAGGTCGATCTCGAAGAGGAGTTCGCGGGGCTGGGCTACTCGCTCCCCTACGGGCTGGAGGTCGAGATGCCCATCCCGCCCGCGATCGGCGTGGGTCTGAACTTCACGCCGCTCGACTGGTTCGAATTCGGCATCGATCTCAGGCTCTGGCTCTACACGGTCTACACCTACCAGGCGCTGCGACCGCTCTACCGCGACGACCAGACGGGGATCCGGCCCATGACCGAGGCGTCGCTCTCGCGGGAGAAGGACTACGACCTGAGCACCGAGATCGCGCTCGGGCTGCTGTTCCGCCCGTTCCGCACGCAGCCGGGGCTGGAGCTGATGGCGGGGATCGGCTACGACCAGTCGCCCGTGCCCGACGAGTCCTTCTCACTGGACAACCCATCGATGTCCCAGGTGGTCGCCTCGGCCGGGGTGCGCTGGCAGCTCCACCGGAACGTGCGCATGTCCGCGGCCTACATGCTGCTCGTCTACCTCCGCCGAGACGTCACCTCGAGCGAGACCAGCCCGCCGACGAACGTCCGCGGCCAGGGGCTCAACCACATCCCGAGCCTCGAGATCGAGGTGGCGTTCTGATGTCACGCTGGTCGATGGTCGTGCCGTTGATCGCCGTCGTGCTCGCGGTCGCGCCGCTCCGTGCCTCGGCGCAGGACGCGGGCACCCGCGAGCTGCGGACGAGCACCTTCGGGAACTGGTCCCTGTCGGCCACGACGGACCGTGGTCTGCAGATCAACAACCGGCTCGCCCCGTCGGCGGTGCGCCTGAGGCTCACGCACGACAGCAACGGGTGGTTCTGGATCGAGACGCTGCGCGGCCGGGCCGTCCTGTGGACGGCCGGGCACTTCAGCGGTCAGAGCTTCGAGTTCGACGACCGGAAGCCGGACCCCGGCGCGCCGCCGCTCGCCCCCGGCGTGTACACGTTCGGGACCTGGACCGTGAGGGTGACGGGCGACGAGCTCTCGATCGAGCACCCCGAGAACCCGCATCGCATCGTGCTCACCCGCACGGCCGACGGGTGGATCGTGGTCCAGGGCCTCCGATCTCGAGGCGACCTGACCGTCCGGCCGGGTGACGACGTGCTCGAGGGCGCCGGACCGGGGACCCCATGAGAGCAGGGGAGGTGCTGGACGGCCGCTACGAGCTCGTCCGCGCCATCGGGGGAGGTGGCATGGGCTCGGTCTGGGAAGCGGCCACGCTGTCCGGCAACCGCCGAGTCGCCATCAAGGTCCTCCACCAACACCTCGTCGAGGAGAGAGACCTGGTCGCGCGGTTCCTTCAAGAAGGGAAGGCCGCGATGGAGGCGCGGTACTCGGGCCACATCATCGAGGTCCTCGACATCGTGAACCGACATGGGACGCCGCCGTTCCTCGTCATGGAGTTCCTCGAAGGGGAGAACCTGTCGCAGATCCTGCGTCGCGAGGGCCGCCTCGACGCGCGCCGGGCGTCGGGCCTCGTGATCCAGTCGTGCCACGCGGTGGCCGAGGTCCACCGTCAGGACATCATCCACAGGGACATCAAGCCGGACAACCTCTTCGTCACGCGCCTGAACGACGGCTCGGAGTGGATCAAGCTCCTCGACTTCGGCGTGGCGAAGCTCGGCGGGTCCGCTGACCACGTGCCGCGCCCGCTGACGGCCATCGGCTCGGCCGTCGGCACTCCGCACTACATGGCCCCGGAGCAGATCCTGGCGAAACGCGAGCTGGACTACCGGCTCGACGTCTACTCGATGGGCGTGGTGCTGTACGAGCTCCTGATCGGGCGGCGGCCCTACGAGACCTCGAGCCTCGCCGAGCTCGTGATGGTCATCGCCAGAGGCGACCCTCCTCGCCCGCGCAACTCCCGGCCGGAGCTCGACCCCGGGCTGGAGCGGGTCGTGCTCCGCGCCATGGCGATGGACCCCGACAACCGGTATCAGTCGATGTTCGACATGGCCGAGGCGCTCGAGCCCCACGCTCGAGGCCACGAGCGGCGCACTCCACAGTCCGGACAGCTCTCGACCGTGCGGACCGCGGCGAAACCTGCCGGCGTCCAGCCGGAGACGCAACCGAGCCTGTCGGTCCATGAGATCGCCGCGGCCGCTCCCCACTTCCCGCTGACCGCCGCGGCCCCTCCGGACCCGAACGCGCTCGCGGAGCTGCCTCGGTTCTATGTCGATGACGAGGTCCACGAGCACGAGGAGACATGGGTCACGCCACCGCGCTCCGCTGCGCCGGCGCGACAGGCGGACCTCGAGTCCGGGGCTGCCCGCGACGCGTTGTTGCCGCGCCTGTACCGCGAGGCTGACGACGACGAGACGTTCGTCGCGCACGGACGCGCCAGCACCGCCGAAGAAGAGACGTTCGTCGCGCGCGGGAGAGCCAGGACCCCCGGTCCCGAAGGGATGACAGGGTCGGCTCCGGCGGCCGGAGCCGGCGCGGTCCACTCGAGGAGCGTGTCGGTCTCGTCGTTGCCGCGCCTGTACTCCGCAGACGACGACGACGCGACCGCGCTGTCTCCGCCGCACGCGAGGCTCGCCCCGCCCCAGGTGCACACGGTGGAAATCGCCGCGGCCGCACCAGCGCGCCCGAGCACGGTCGTCATCTCGCCGCAGTACCAGGAGGAGGTCCGGCGCGACGTGCTCCCGTTCGTCGAGGGGCCTCCTGGGCATGGCCTGACCCCGCTCGCCCCGGTCGTCTCGGACCCCGCGCCGACCCTGGGGAGGCTGACGGAGACCGGGCTGCGGCGGCTGCGTCGTTCCCGGGTCGCGCTCTACGTGCTCGTCGGGCTCGCGATGGCGATGCTCCTGGTCAGCGTCGTCCTCGCGGCCGTGACATTCACCGGGTGAGCGCACCAGGATCAGTGCGCTTCGAGGAATTCACCCACGGCCTCGGGGTAGAGGCTCCGGAGCATGCCGAGCCGCGCGGCGCGTTCCGGCAGACACAGCAGGACCTCCTCGAAGGCCGAGGCCGTGGCGAAGCTCGTCACCTCCCAGCCGATCTCGGGGTCGAGGCTGTCGTCGCCGCACCCGTCCGTGGAGAGGGGCTCGATGATCGAGTAGAAGACCGGATCGAACGCGACGCCGGCATTCCGCGCCGCGGCGAGGATGCCGCCCTCGTCCGCGCCGATCGGACAGAACGACGTGAAGGCCATGTGCCCCGCGTCTGCGAGCCCCAGCAACCGTCGCGGGACGGGCGAGCTCGCATACCCGCGGCGCTGCCACGCGTACGGGACGATGCCGTCCTCCATCCCACCGATCACGAAAGACGACCTGACGTACCGCCCCTCGCACACGCCGCCGAACGAGATGGGCACGACGACCTGGACCCCTGGGACCTGGCTCAGCGCGGCGACGGCGGCGCCGCCCGCGCTGTGTCCGGCCGCGCCGACCCGGGTCATGTCGAGCCGCCCCGCCAGGAACCCGAGGTCGCCGGACGGCTCCTGGAGCGCGTCGAGCACCGCGACGGCCTCCGCGCGCTGCCCGCCCGCCGCGCCCAGGTCGCAGTCGCCGAGCATGGTGGCGAGCCCGCCGCCGAAGACCATGTTGAAGGCCATCCCACCGAGCCCGTCCTCGAGGAAGGTCCGCAGCCCGATGCTCACGTGGTCGGCGGCCACCACCACGAACCCCCGGCTCGCCCAGTGGGTCATGAGCCACAGGCTCTGGCCCCGGAACCCCGAGAAGCCGTGGAGGAAGACCACCACGGGGTAGAGCCCGTGGTCCCTGTCGAGCGGGAGGTCACGGTAACAGTCGCACCGCTGGAAGAAGGTCGCGCTCTCCTCGATCCCGGCGCCTCCGTCCGGCAGGTGCTCGCGCAGGTCGTACACGTGGAGGTCGTGCCCGGCCTCGGAGCCCCACGCGGCGGGGTACCAGACCTCTGTGACGAGGTCGTCGATCCGGACCGTCCTGGAGCTCACGGTGAAGGGGCCGCGAGCCGCCGGGTCGTCGGGCAGCTCGTACAGGATGCTCCCGCCGAAACAGTACGAGCGGACCGGTGGGGCCGTCTCGCCGTCATCGGCGTCCCCGCCATCGGGATCGGCGTCCGGGCGCTCGTGCGTTTCGTCGGCGTCGCCGCCCGCGTCGGCGTCCACGCTCGTGTCGCCGTCGGCGTCGCCGTCCGCGTCCGAGCTCCCGTCCGGGTGGACGACATCCGGCCCCGCGTCCGACGAGTTGCCGGAGCCTCCGCAGGCCGATGCCAGCGCCGCGACGGCCACGACGCATCCGCGCGGAGACGTCCAACCGCCAGCGCGAGCACGCCAGGGCTCGACCGGCCGTCCGCTCACTGGGCGACCTCGCCCATGTCGATGAAGATCTTCGTCGCGCTTCCCTGCCTGATATCGATCCGGCGCGAGAGCCTGCGGCCCTCGGCGTCGACCAGCGTCACCGTGTGCCTCCCCGCGGGCAAGGGCACGCCCATCAGCGGGGTCGAGCCGTAGCTCCGGCCGCCGATCCGGACCTTCGACCACGGGTTGGTGTGGAGATAGAGGCGTCCCGGTGGAGCGGCCGTACCGGCGTCGTGGACCGGCTCCGGAGCCGGTGCGTCGGTCGCTGTCCCGCCGTCGGTGTCGCTCCACACCTGCTCGCTGACCTGGGCATCGGTCGTCGATCCGCCGTCGAGCCCGGCCGGGGGAATTACCGCGACGGGTGCGACGCCTGCCTCGGGCAGGGGAGCCGCGACGACCGTCGCGGGTCCGCCGGCGATCGACACGACCTCGGTCGAGGACGCGGCGGCGGCGCTGTCGTCCCGTGATCCCCGGTCCTCCGTGGAGCGCCAGAGGCGCCCCACGGTCACGACCCCCGCCGCGACGCCGAACACCACGAGGAGCCCCCCGACCAGTGCGATGAAGATCCACCCGAAGCTGCTCCTGGTCGGCACGTCGGAGGCGGGGCTGGGCGTCACGCTCGACGGCTCGTACGACGGATGGGAGGTGTGCATGGGACTGGTCGCGACCGTCTCCAAGCCCTCGACGGAGCCCAGGATGTCCGGCGGAGGGATGGACGGGTCGGTGGTCTCGGTCTCGGGCTCCGGAGCAGGCCCGAGCGCAATCACGGCGTCTCCCCCGGGCTCGGCGGACCGGTCGTCAGCGCCGGTGCGCTCCGGGGTCGGGGCGCGGTGCGCCGCGGCCTCCGCCATCTTCGCCGAGACGAACTGCCCGACCGTGAACGGCGAAACGGTGATGCCGGCGGCGCCGATGAGATGCTCGAGCGCGGCCTGCATCTCCAGGGCGGTCGCGTACCGGTGGGCCGGGTCCTTGGCCAGGGCTCGGCCGATGACCTCCTCGAGGCCGGCCGGGAGCGCGGCCTGCGCGGGCAGCGGCGGGACATCGTCGTGCAGGATGGCGTTCACCGTGGCGGCCTCGGTCTCCCGGACGAAGGCGCGCGTGCCGGAGAGCAGCTCGTGCAGCACCACGCCGGCGCTGAACACGTCGGCGCGACGGTCGAGCGGCTGGTTGTGGAACTGCTCGGGCGCGATGTACCCGAGCTTGCCCTTGAGCTGGCCCGCCCTTGTGCTGTGCGACTGGGTCGAGGCGCGCGCGACCCCGAAGTCCAGGAGCTTGGCCGCGCCGGCGCGCGAGACCATGACGTTCTGCGGGCTGACGTCGCGGTGGACCACGCCGAGGAGCTGGTCCCGCAGGTCCCTGGTCTCATGGGCATGGTGCAGCCCGGCGCAGACGTCGGCCACGACTCGCAGGGCGATCTCGACGGGGATCAGGCCCGGGCGGCACTGGCGCATCAGCGCGCTCAACGTCATCCCGTCCACGTACTCCATGGCCATGAAGTAGACGCCCTGCACCTCGCCGAAGTTGTAGACGTGGGCGATGTTGGGGTGGGAGAACCGCGCGGCCACGCGGGCTTCGTCAAGGAACATCGCGATGAAGTCCTCGGCCTCGGCCATGTGCGGCACGATCCGCTTGAGCACGACCTGCCGCTCGACCCCCTCCATGCCCCTCTCGATGGCGAGGAAGATCTCGGCCATCCCGCCCCGGGCGAGCCGTCTGACCAGCTCGTACTGGCCGAAGGTGACGACTGGTCCTTCCATCGAGATCGACCCGAGGGGATTCTATCACGCGAGCGGGATCTCCCTCACTTCGGCCGCGGAGGCTGCCTCAAAAGGGATCTGGCGAGCTGCCGGCTTCAGCCGGCGAGGGCGCTAGAGCCTGGGTCTTCCAGGCCCAGGCTCGGAGTGACGGTGCGCGGTACATCTCGTAGCGACTTCGCATGGGGGTGGGGACGGAGGCTTGCCAACACGCCGAGATCACGGCGTGGCCCTCGCCTCCGTCGCCGGGAGCTCCCGTTGCCAGGCCTGAAGCCCCGCCGACAAGAGTGGACGAGGTGGACTCGGTGGACGGAGTGGACGATGTGAACCGAGTGGAAAACGGGGCCAGCCAACCTCTCGCGGTCCACTCAGTCCACTCCGTCCACATCGTCCACCAACGGAACGGAACGTCTGGCGACGCTTCGACTGCCCAGAGGGGCGGCACGAGCCTGCGAGCCGTGCAAAGTCCTCGACCTGGCATGAGGCTCGAGACCTGCGGCTCGAGGAAAAAGGTCACCTCGAGGGTGAACGGGAATTCGCCGTCTGGGTGATCCTCACCCAACGGCGTCCCGGCGCGTTCCCGTGCCCGATGAGCCGTGGTATGGTGCGCGTCCTGGAGCGCTGGACGTGACGCGATTGCGGCCGTGGTTGTTGGTGCTCGTGGGCGGGGTGCTGCTGCCCATCAGCTTCTGCGGGTTCGACCAGTGGTACCTCACCTGGATCGCGTTCGTCCCGCTGCTGGCGGCCATCGAGGGGGTCGGCCGCGGCCGGGCGGCGCTCCTCGGGTTCGTCTACGGCCTGATCGCCAACCAGATCGGGTACTACTGGATCCCGTACACCATCCACGTCTTCGGCGGGTTCCCCGCGGTCCTGGCCGGGCTCTTCTCGCTCGCGCTCTGCTCGTACCAGGCCGTGCAGTACATGCTGCTCGCCTATCTCGTGGTGCGGCTCCGCGAGCGAGGGTGGTCGCCGCTCTGGGTGGTCCCGGCGACCATGGTCGGGCTCGAGACGGTCTTCCCCCTCCTGTTCCCCATCTTCATGGGCGACACACAGCACCCTGTACCGCTCCTGATCCAGTCCTGCGACCTGCTCGGGCCGCTCGGGATCACGGCGGTGATCATGCTGTTCAACGTCTCGGTCTATCTTGGGCTCCGCGCGACGTTCCGCAAGGAGCCGGTCCCGTGGCGGCAGGTGGCCGCCGGTCCGGCCGGCGTGCTGCTCCTCGTGGTCTACGGCGCCATCAGGATGCCCGTGGTGGAGTCCTGGGTCGAACAATCCGGCGTGCCGCTGGAGCTGGGCGTGATCCAGCCCAACATGGGGATCGAGGAGAAGTGGTCGGACGTCGAGAAGGGCCTGCAGATCCACCGCGAGGCGGCGATGGACCTGGAGCGGCGAGGCGCGGAGCTGATCGTCTGGTCCGAGGCGGCCTTCACCAAGGGATACGTGCTCCCCGAGGAGCGCAACCTGCGCCACCGCCTCGTCCCGAGGATCCGCACTCCCATGCTCGTCGGCGCCCTGACTCGCCACGACACCGAGGTCTGCGGCTTCCGCGAGGGCGAGCTCCGGTGCCGGCCGGAGCACCGGACGTTCAACTCCGCGTTCATCCTCGACGCCGAGGGCGACATCGAAGGGACCTACGACAAGCACTACCTCCTCGCGTTCGGCGAGTACATGCCGTTCGGCGACGTCTTCCCCCAGCTCCACGACTACTCGCCCAACTCGGGGAACATGAACGCCGGGACCCGGATCGACGCGCTCCCGTTCCCGCACCGCGGGCGCGACTGGGCGCTGAGCGTGTTGATCTGCTACGAGGACATCCTCCCCGGCTTCACTCGCGACCTGGTGCGCCACGGCAACCCGGACCTGCTGATCAACATGACCAACGACGCCTGGTTCGGAGACTCGAACGAGCCGTGGATCCACATGGACCTCGCAAAGTTCCGCGCAGTGGAGCACCGGCGTTACCTGGTCCGCGCCACCAACACCGGCGTCTCCGCCGTCATCGATCCACTGGGGCGGCTCGTGGCGCACACGTCGGTGTTCCGGCAGGAGGACATCCTCACGACCGTCCGGCTCCTCCGCGGCGGCCGGACCGTCTATGCTCTGGTTGGCGACGTGCTGGGCTACCTCGCGCTCGCGGTGCTCGGCCTCGGTCTCTGGCTGACGCGGCGGGTCTGGTTCGCCAGACCGACGGAGAAGGGCCGGCGGGGCGTGACCCAGGCGGCGGCGATGCTCCTCGTGACGGGATGCCTCGACGCCGTGTTCCTCGGGCTCACCTGGCTGGCGCGGCCCGCGGGCTGGGAGATCGGGCGGCCCGAGGTCGTGCTCTGGCCGTTCTCGGTCGTCGCGGCGATCGCATCCTTCGTCCTCCTACGGCGCCGGAGCCGCTGGGGGCTCCGCGCGGCCTGGGCAGGCGGCGCGGCGCGGATCGTGGTCGCGATCGTGCTCGTGCCCGTGTTCGTCCAGGTCGACCAGCTCGGGGTGGCGGTGACGATGGCCGCGCCGGCCTTCACGGCCCTGCTCGCCGGGGTCAACCTCTGGCTCTGGCGTGCTCGATGCCGCCATTGAGCTGTCGAGCTTGACACCCGCGACTCGTCTCAACGACCATTGACCTACACGACATCGTCACAGGAGGGGCTCATGAACGGCGCGCGGCGTGTTGGACATACCCGCTTCGCGGGGCCTCAGC
>Ga0233425_10003404_pt1 | contig 28898 bp, 30 predicted proteins | sample Watercolumn_Towu_2_FD_181712 | JGI IMG/M metagenome (GOLD analysis project Ga0233425, IMG submission 181712) | Freshwater microbial communities from Lake Towuti, South Sulawesi, Indonesia - Watercolumn_Towuti2014_140_MG | ecosystem: Environmental > Aquatic > Freshwater > Lake | place...
AGAGCCGCTGCTGGTCACGCTTCAGATCTTGAGCGGCCACGTACGCAGCCAAATCGGCCATCCGACACGAATACCCCCACTCGTTGTCATACCAGGCCACCACCTTGACAATCCGGTCCTTCAGCACAAGTGTCATCAGGGCATCCACGATGGACGAATGCGGATTACCCTTGAAGTCCATGGACACCAGCGGCCGTTCGCTTACCTCCAGGATCCCGCGCAGCCGTCCTGTGGTCGCCGCCCGGAATGCGGCATTCACCGTCTCAGGGGTCACGTCACAACCAAGCTCCGCAACAAGGTCGATGACCGACACTGTAGGCGTCGGCACCCGGTAGGCCATCCCGTTGAAGCGGCCGGCGAGCTCCGGGATCACCTTGACGAGAGCGCGCGCGGCGCCGGTATCGGTCGGAATGATGTTGAGAGCAGCGGCCCTTGACTCCCTGACGTCTTCCGCCCCGCGATCATGGATCGCTTGCGAATTGGTGTAGCTGTGCACCGTACTCATGAACCCCCACTGAATCCCGAACGCATCAAGCAGGACCTTCGCGACCGGCGCCAGACAGTTGGTGGTGCAGGACCCATTTGAAATAACCCGGTGTTGCCCGGGATCGTATCGTTCCTCATTGACCCCCAGGACAACCGTCAGATCCTCGCCCTTCCCGGGGGCGGAGATCAGCACCCGTTTCGCTCCCGCCGCAAGATGCTTTTCGGCCTCCGGCCGACTGGTTCCCCGGCCGCTGCACTCCAGTACGATGTCGGCCCCCACATCCGACCAGTTCAGCCTGCTCCAATCGCGCTCCCGGAAAACCACAATCCGCTTCCCATCGACCCGCATGCTGCCTTCGTCACTCTCGACCTTTGCGGGAAACGGCCCATAGTTCGAGTCGAATTCCAACAACAACGCGTCGGTGCGGGCGCCGGCCGGATCGTTGATAGCCACCACATCGAGCGCCCGTTTCTGCTCCCATGCCGCGCGAAACGCCAGCCGGCCGATTCGTCCGAAACCGTTGATCGCAATTTTCACCATCGGTTATCCCTCAGTTACTCCAGTAAGGTCGTCCTGCAGGGCCATGTTGTCGGCCGCCGGATACAGGGCGGTCAGTCTGTAGATATTGCGTTGAACGCGGTCGAACGTGTGGTAGTCGTCAAGATTGATATTTGTAATCTTGTCGGGACCGAAAATTTTATAGATACCTCCGACAAACGTAGACTTCCCGGTCCCACTATCCCCTCCGATACCGAGTAAAAGCGGGGCGGTCTTAGCCATCCGCATCATCTCCTTTCGCGTGGATTGTATGGATAACGGAATCAGGTTCCGATGTCAGGGTTGATCCACGACGATCTCGCCGCCACCTTATCGCTGAGGCGCCGCCATTCGTTTGGTTTCGAGATGATAGTCCTATCTCGCCGCACATTTTCAAATCTTGTGCGGGGCAAATGTTACCACTTGCCCCATTGTCTGTCTAGCAGTTGTTTCACAATGACGCCAAATCTGGCTTGACATCCGACGCACCAGTGCGATAGCTTCCAGTTGGTCGGACAAGGGCGTCATCTAGGAGGTGCTATGGCTGCGTTTCGCATCAGGATTGACCACGAGAATTTGAAGTTCAGCTCGGCCCATTTTGTACTTTTCGGGAACGGCCAATGCGAGGGTTTACATGGGCATAACTACAGGGCCTGGGTGGAACTGGAAGGGTCGCTTCAGCCGAACGATTATGTCCTCGATTTCCTCGCCGTCAAGCCGCTTATGAAAGCGATCTGCGAGCAGCTCAACCACAAGGTCATGCTGCCCACCGAGAATGCGGGCCTAGAGATCGACAGCGGCGACGTGGTCGTCGACGCGGTCTACGGTAAGAAGCAGTACCGCTTCCCGGCGGAAGATGTGCTGCTGCTGCCGATCCACAATACCAGCGCGGAACTCCTGGCCAGATACATCTGCGGACTGTTGCGGGAAGAGATCAAGCGCCAGTACGGAGGCGAAGGGGTCATCACCATCAGAGTCGGCGTGCAGGAATCGTTTGGGCAGGAAGCCTCCTACGAAGAGGCCTTCTGAGCCTCCGCCTTCACGTACTCCAGATCCGCTCGTGTGATCGTACCGTTGTGCAGCGCAGTAGCAAGGAGTACGCCGAACGCGCCGGCGCGTTGGAGACGGACAAGCTCCGCAACCGAGGCGATTCCGCCGCCGACAATGAATCGCACGTCGGGCACCGTCGCAGTGAGTCTGTCGAATAGGGCTACGTCGACCCCGCTACCCGCGCCGATCCGATCCATCTCCAGGAGAATCGCCTCACGAAACCCAAGCGACAACAGACGCACGGCCGCCACAATCGGATCTTTCGACTCGGTCGAGGGTTCGCGCCACATCGTCACGTGTGCGTTGAGATCGAGGCTGAAGAGCGCCCTGTCAGTTCCCAGGACGGCAAGAAGCGGTGATACTGCGTCGAAACCCGTCAACGACTCAGAAGCGATAATGACTCTCTTTACACCCACATCCAACAGCCGCCTCGACTGTAAGGGGTCGTGAATGCCGGCATCGACCAGCAGTTCAAGCTCCGGCTCGGCGGCGGCCATTTTCTCGATGACGGCGAGGTTCTCCCCGCTGCCCATGATAGCATCCAGGTCGGCAATATACGCCGCTTTACTCCCGATGGTTGCTCGATACGCCTGCAGAAGAGCGATGGGATCGGCTCCCCGGACCAGAACACTCCGGATGGGCTGGTACGTCGACCGCTCTCCGCGGCGGGCATGGACCGCAATCCCCCGCATGATATCGATGACGGGTATGACCTGCATGAGTGTACTCACGGCCTCTCCACGATGAAGATCTTCGTACACGAATCTATCACGGCAGGCGGGTTCGGGAAAAGCCCGGTCCCGCCGACACTGCTGGCAGAGGGACGCATGATGCTTGAGGCGCTGCTGGCCGATCTGCTGAGCCTTCAGGAGCATCGACTGTCAGTGCGGGTGGATCGGCGGCACCTCCCACAGATTCGTTCCCGCCCCGGCCTTCAGGTGGTTGACGGCAGCAATCGCGACGACCCATGCTTCCGACGAATGGTTGAGGAGGCGGATGCCGCATTCCTGATCGCCCCGGAGACAGACGGCCGACTCGAAACGATCACGGCGATGGTCGAGGAGTGCGGCAAGTTAGTCGTAGGATCCAGTGCGGTCGGTGTCAAGGCTGCCGGCGATAAGATGCTGACGTACCGATTGCTGAAGGCTCATGACATCCCCACCCCCAGGACGATTCGCCTTCGGCCTGCTGATGATCCTGCGTCGATAGATCGTCGGCTTGGCTATCCTGTGGTGGTGAAGCCGGTTGACGGAGTTGGGTGTCACAGCGTATTCATCGCGCGGCAACCGTCGGAATTAGAGGAGGCGATCAAGGCGGCCAGGCAGACGGCGCCGGGCAAGAGCCTCCTGGCGCAAGCCTTCATCGACGGCGTTCACGTCAGCGTCTCGTTCTTGACTGATGGCGTCCGGTCTCTCCCCTTAACCCTCAACCTCCAGGAGATCCTGGGAGGGAGCAGGCTCAGGTATGACGGAGGCTGCGTTCCGTTCGAACACCCGCTGCGCGCGCTGGCGTTCCGGCGGGCCACAGAGGTCGTACAGGCGATTCCGGGCCTCAAAGGGTATGTGGGGATCGATCTGGTCCTGACCGACCACGACGCGGTCGTCATCGAGGTCAACCCCCGCCTGACCACCTCGTATGTCGGGGTCCGACAGGTCCTTCGCCAAAATCCTGCAGCCCTGATTCTTGACGCGGTAGCAGGCAAGTTTCCGGATCCTGCCGAAATCGATATTATCGGGTCGGCGAGATTTACCATACGTAACGGCCGGATGAAAGTCTCGGAGGGCGGACGGTGAGTCGAATTATCGGATGGGACATCGGCGGCGCAAACGTGAAGGCCGCCCGCCTGCTGTTCAGCGACGGACGCGCTGAGAGCGGGCGAGCGGTTCGCCGCTATTTCGAACTGTGGAATAACGCGCGCGGTCTGCGCCAGCTCCTCAAAGAGATCTACGGCGATCTGGGACCTGCCGATGCGATGGCGTTGACGATGACCGGAGAGCTCTGCGACGCCTTTGACAGCAAGGCCGAAGGGGTCGCCTGTATCATCAATGCGGTGAAAGAGGCCGCCCATGACATTCCGCTGTATGCCATTGATGACAATGGTCGACTCGTGTGCCCGGACGGAAGTAAGTCGGATCTCCTTGCGCTGGCGGCAACCAATTGGATCGCGACGGCACAGGTATTGGCAAGCCGCCAGCCGAACGGCCTGCTTATCGATATCGGCAGCACGACGACCGATCTGATTCCGATCGTTGATGGAAAGGTTGCCACGCAGGGCAAGCGCGATATCGAGCGGTTGGCGCACGGGGAGCTGCTCTACACGGGTGTCCTCCGGACGCCTGTAGCTGCCATCGTATCGCAGCTCCCCATACGAGGGACGATCTGTCGGGTCTCGGCTGAATACTTTGCGATCTCAGCGGACGTTTATCTGATATTAGGAAGGCTGAAGCCGGAGGACTACACCTGCGCGGCTCCTGATGGTCGCGACAAATCAAAGGAGGGCGCGCTCCGCCGCTTGGCCAGGGTCGCTTGCGAGGACAGCAAGCATCTCACGGCCGGAGAGCTTCACGCCATGGCCGCCTACATCGCCGAGCAACAGACCCAGCAGATCACGGAGGGGATGTTCCAGGTACTCTCCAGAATTGAGAACGGGCTCCATCTCCCTGCGGTGCCGGTGGGGATCGGCGCCTTCCTGGGAGAGATCTGCGCCGAACGACTGAATCTCACGACCTGCAACCCTCCGGTATTGACTGATACCGGATCGATATCGTTGAGCCCCTGCACGGCAGCCGCCTATCTCTTGGGGGAAGCGCTTTCCCGCCCATGACAATCGACATCGTCATTAAGGTGGGGGGCAGCCTTGGTCGGTGGAACGGGCTGGGGAAGTTGCTCGACTCGATCGAGCAGTGGAGGGGTTCCGCGAAAGTACTCGTGATTCCTGGTGGCGGGGTGTTTGCCGATCTGGTGCGGGCAGAGTATCGCCGAGTACGGCTGGCTGAGCACGCCGCGCACCGGATGGCTATCCTGGCGATGGATCAGTACGGCCTGGAGCTGTGCGATCTCGCTTTTCGGGCTGCGCCGGCCTCCAGTCTGAACCAAGCCATCAAGGTGATCCGGAGCGGCCGCCTACCCGTCTACCTTCCCTCCAGATCTTTCGCTCGGCACGATCCCTTTACACATTCGTGGCGCGTGACCTCGGATTCGATCGCCGCCTATATCGCCGGACTCGTGCAAGCAAGGGCTTTGCTGCTGTTGAAGTCTGTGGACGGGATCTTTGCGCGCGACCCAACGGTTGATCCGTCTGCCCCGTTGCTTGCGCGCGTCGCGCGCTCACATCTTGCCCGCTACGGCTGCGTAGATCGTGAGTTTGTCAAGTGGGTGAACAGCATTGACTGTTGCTGGATCATCAACGGGACGCATCCGGCCCGTGTCAAGGAGTGGCTGGAGTCCGGAAAGACGGTGGGGACGTGCGTGATTATGCGGGGGAAGAGGTACATAGCGTGAGATGCGGGGAGAGACTCGCTTTGAGGTGTTCCACCAAACTCGTAGAAATGGACCCGCTCCGCTGTCCTCCCTCGCAGGCTGCGGTGCGTACACCGACAATGTCGGCGCCAAGCGCCAGGGCTCTGGCGAGATCTGCCTGCTGCAGTGAGCCCGCCAGGCCACAGAACAGCCCGCGATCATGGCACTGCCGGATGAAGCGGCTGATGGCGTCCTCGTCGAGACACTGAAAGAGCGTCCGGCCGTCTTTACTGGCCGTATCGATGAGGCACCCTTCGACAAACGGGGCGGCAGCCTCGGGAAGCTCAAACGGATCGAGTGAACCGACCGAGGCGGCATCGGCGTACACACACGCGACCAAGCCCGCCGTGCCGTTCGTCATCTGCAGCGCGCCCCTGACGGCCTCGAGCAGATTCGCCGCCTCCGCTTCGGTCCTGACCCCCAGCAGCCCCACCTTGACGAATCGGACCCCACACGTGGCCGCTCCCAAACCGGCCAGGGCCACGGTCCCCGGGAGATTCGGAACGTCGCCGATCGATGCGCTGACAGGGACGGCGTCCCGAACCGCCCTCATGACGGTCATGATGGTCTCCGGCCGCCCGGCGCCCAGCGATCCCTCAGCCGGATTCTTGACATCGATGATATCGGCGCCGCCGACCAAAGCGGCCGCCGCCTCGTGCTCATCCCGCACGCTGATCATCAGCTTCATGGCACTCCTCCGTAACCTGTGCATTCACGAGTAATTGCTGTTTTGTATCGGAAAGCACCGGAAAGTGTCAAGGAAGAAATACGTAGAGAGTGTCAGACATTGCAGATTGCTTTTCCCGATGAGCTGCTGTATAGTGAATGTATGGCGCGCTTAATTTCGACAACGGTTCGTCTCGAAGAGGAGGACGTGCGGGCGCTCAAAAGGGCCAGAGCGGCAGGTCACTCCGCCTCGGAGCTCATTCGCAAGGGTTTGCGCGTGGTGGCGTCACGATACTACACGGGGCGGCGTGCGCCCTCGTCACGTCTATTCGAGTCGACCAACACCAAGCTGGGAGACGAATCTGAGCTTTTCCGGGATCTTGAGGGGTGATTCCGCCGGTCGTGGCCGATACCGGCGGTCTCCTGCGAGCGCTCGCCTGTACGGCCAATGGCACACCAACCTTTCCTGAGTACGAGCATATCCTGACCTCCGCCAGTCTGATCATCGTACCGGCACTCGTCCTGGCCGAGGTAGATTATTTTCTTCGCGAGAATCGGCCGGCCATGCGAAAGCTTGTCGCGGAGATTTTCGATCCCGGGACGCGGTACGAGTATGAGGTCCCCCTCCCATCCGACATTGTTCGAGCGCTGGAACTCGACGCCAGATTCAAGACGCTGCGGTTAGGATTAGTCGATGGAACCGTCATTGCTGTTGCTGAGCGACGACGCGTCTACTGCGTCCTGACGACAGATCGTCGAGATTTCGGCGCCATCCGCGTAGGTCCACGTCATGACCGCACACTTGAGCTGTTGCCATGACGGGGCAGTAGATACCCACGGGCTCACGCCCGTGGGTATCTACTGCCCCATTATTGCTTGCCGACCTCACCTCCCTCCGCTATAGTCACGGAGTTCAAGGGCAGCTCTCAGCTCTCAGCAATCAGCTAGGGCTTCACCAACAGTCTTGCTGGAATCCAGCCGGAAGAACCGAATTCCCGTCGTCAGTCTTCGACGAGATCACACACCTCGCGAATTGCCTCTGCCACTTGTTCCATGAGGGGAGTCGAGAGGCGAGTGATCGGGCCCTGAATCAGCCGACGATTATCGATTGCCCGGATCTGGTCAATGAGCAGGTCGGAGTCATGGCGCAACTGGCCCGACGCCGGGACGCGAATTCGGAGCGGCGCGGCATCCTCTACGAGGTTGGTGGTCAACGGGATGATCAGTGTTGATGGGTGCTGTGCATCGAGAAGAGCCTGGGACTGGATGATCAAGACTGGTCGGGTTTTGCCGGGCTCGGTAGCGCGTTGTGGATCCAGATGCGCCAGCCAAATCTCGCTACGATTGGGCATCGGGGTCGCGTTCGATGGCGGCGAACTCGGCATTGATTCGCATGCTCTCCCGACGGACCTTCTTTGACGCCTCGCCCAATCGTGTGGCCCGAAGTCTGGCGCAGGTTTCACGATTCATCCGCACAAGGGCACGCCGGATATACTCTGCGCGAGACAATTTGAGTGTCTCAGCACACTGCTTGCTGGTCTCGAGCAGGTCATCGGAGAGTTTCAGAGAAATTGCTCCCATGAGTCACCTCCGTGATATGCGTATGCAATATATTAATAATATATCCCACTGTGCGACTCATCTCAATCATTTTCCTGCAATTCGCATTCAGGAACCGTCCCAGACGCCATCTCCTCGCGGTAACTCTGCAACCAACCAACCCAAGGGGGCGAGACCATGGCTCAGGACTGGTCCCCTGATGACCTATTTTTGCTTGCTGACCTCACCTGCCTCCGTTATAGTGGCAGCGTTCAAAGGCAGCTATCAGCCGTCAGCTCTCAGCAATCAGCCAGAGCTTCACCGACAGTCTTGCTGGAATCCAGTCGGAAGAACTGGATTCCTGGTTCAGCCCGAAATGACAATCAGAGTAAAGAGGTTTCTGGGACACTGCTTGAGCTGATAGCTGAACGCTGACAGCCAATAGCCGGAGTTGTGATGGCATACGAGGATCTGCGGGGTTTCATTGCGGCGCTCGAACAGCGGGGACTGCTGAAGCGGATCAAGACCGAGGTCGATCCGATTCTGGAGATCACCGAAATCACCGATCGGGTCAGCAAGCGGCTCGGACCGGCGCTGCTCTTTGAGCGCGTCAAGGGTTCGTCCATGCCGCTCCTGATCAACGCCTTCGGTTCCGAGGCGCATCTCTGCGTGGCACTACAGCGCGCATCGCTGGACGAGCTGGCCGGGGAGCTGGACGGCATCTTCGAGATCAAGAGCCCGGAAGGATGGCTCGAAAAGCTCCGGATGTTGCCGAAGCTCACGGAGATGGCGAGCTACCTGCCGAAACGGGTGAAAGACGGCCAGTGCAAGGAAGTGCGCATCACGAAGGAGCCTTCGTTCGACCTGTTGCCGGTCATCAAGTGCTGGCCGCTGGACGGCGGGCGGTTTATCACATTTCCCCTGGTCTTCACCAAAGACCCGGAGACCGGCACGCGCAACTGCGGCATGTATCGGATGCAGATCTACGACGAACGGACCGCAGGCATGCACTGGCACATCCACCATGGCGGGGCCAGACATTACGAGAAAAACCGGCGATTGGGACGCCGCACCGAGGTCGCGGTGGCTATCGGACCCGATCCGGCGACCACCCTGTCGGCGGTCATTCCGGCGCCCGAAGGGATCGATGAGATGCTGATTGCCGGCTTCCTGCGGAGGCGGTCGGTCGAGCTTGTCCGATGCGAGACTATCGACCTGGAAGTCCCGGCCAACGCCGAGATCGTACTGGAAGGGTATGTTGAGTCGGATGAGTTGCGTCTGGAGGGGCCGTTCGGCGACCATACCGGCTTTTACTCTCTCCCCGACTATTACCCCGTCTTTCACCTGACGGCCGTCACCCATCGCCGGGACCCGATCTACCAGACCACCATCGTCGGCCGCCCGCCCATGGAGGACTGCCACATGGGCACGGCCGTGGAACGGATGTCGCTCCCCCTCCTGCGAAAACAGTTGCCGGAGATCGTGGACTTCCACATGCCGTTCGCAGGGGTCTTCCACAACCTGGTCATCGTCAGCATCGACAAGTCGTATCCGGGCCATGCACGCAAGATCATGCACGCCATCTGGGGCATGGGTCAGGCGATGTTCTCGAAGGTGATCGTGGTCGTCGACAAGGAGGTCAACGTTCGCGATCCGGCCGAAGTGGTCTGGAAGGTCTTGAACCACATCGACCCGCAGCGCGACATCGAGTTTGTCATGGGCCCGGTCGAAACCCTGGATCATGCCAGTCGGCTGCCGCGATATGGGTCAAAGATGGGGATCGACGGAACGCGGAAGTGGAAGGAGGAGGGATTCACGCGCGACTGGCCGGAGGAGCAGGTGATGGATCATGAGACGAAGACTCTCGTGGACCGACGCTGGAAAGAGTATGGGCTGGATTAAGATAAGCTGTCAGCAATCAGCGATCAGCCATCAGCGAGCTGAACGCTTACTACGGAGGAATCAGATATGAGCACTCTTTTGCAACGAGTACGATTCATTCCCTTGTTAATTGGCGTATTACTTATTGCCCAGGCGGCCCATGCTGCGACTGTCCCGGACTTTACGCTTCCGCTCCTGGATGGCAAGTCGGTTGCGCTGAAGGATTTTCGCGGCAAGCCGGTTCTGATCAACTTCTTCCACTCCAAATGACCCCACTGTCAACGGGAGGCTCCCGTTCTGGCAAAGATTTACCAGCAGTACAATGGCAAGGGCCTCGTCATGCTAGGTATAAACGTCGTCAGAGATAACGAAGCCGACGCGCGGAAGTTTATCGACACGTATAAGATCCCTTACCCCGTGGGACGCGACAGCACCGGCGACATCGGCAGACAGTATAAAATCGAAGGGACGCCGACCACCTTCCTGATAAATCGAGATGGCAGCTTATATGGGCGCTCGGTCGGGGCAATGACAGAGGAGGAGTTTCAGAAAAATATCGACGCGCTCCTCGATCAGAAAGGCAAATAAACGACCCGAGGTTAAGGTGTGCGGGATCGCGGCTGCTCTGCCCGGGCGATGTGGTAGCTCAGTGTCTTCAGAAGGGCTGACAGGTCCACGTTTTGGACCTTGACCGAATCAGGGGCGGTCAATTGGGCGGGGGCAAAGTTTAACACCGCAATCACCCCGCCCTTCACCAACGCGTCGAGGACAGCCTGGGCGCCGGCGGCGGGAACAGCCAGGATACCGATTTTGATTTTCCGCTTGCGGACGACCGGGGCGATCGTCCCTGTATCCATCACCTGCAACCCGTCAATCCGTCGACCGATCTTGGCCGGGTCCCGGTCGAACACAGCGGCGATCTTGAATCCTTTCTCCTGAAATCCTTTATAGGCAATCAACGCCGAGCCCAGGTTCCCCAATCCGACCAACGCCACCTCCCACGCTCGCTTCAAACCAAGAATCTCCTCCAGGCTGTGCCGGAGCGGGGTCACGTAATACCCCAAACCCCTGATACCGAACTGGCCGAAGTAGGCCAGGTCTTTTCGTACTTGGGCGGAGTTCAGGCCGAAACGATCGGCCAGTTGCTTAGACGAGACGCTCGTCGTCCCTTCATTCTCCAACTCTTCCACACATCGCAGATAGATCGAGAGACGGGTGACGGTTTTCTCGGGAATCTTGATCGCTTTCATCGATAGAGACCCTCTCATCCTATAATCGCGGAGACCGACTGCCGAGCCAGATCAAGTAACCTCGCCGGGAACAGGCCCAAATGAAGAGTTCCCAGCACAGACACCAGCACGGCCAGAACGGCCGCTGCAGATGCCGGGATACGCGGCGGCGGCGAAGGCGTCTCGCTCATATACATGATGACAACGATGCGAAGATAATAGTAGACCGATACGACGCTGTTCAGGACACCGATGATCGCGAGGCCCGGGTAGTCGCTCTCAAGGGCGGCGCTAAAAATGTACAGCTTGCCCATGAAACCGGCTGTCGGCGGGATCCCCGCCAGCGAGAACATAAAGAGCGCCATGCAGACGGCCAACATCGGCTGCTGCCAACCAAGACCGGCGTAATCGGCGAGCAACGGTCGCTCCTGCTCGGAACCTTGTACCGCGATGATCACGGCGAAAGCGCCAAGGTTCATCAGGGCATAAGCAACCAGGTAAAAGAGGATACTGCCGACCCCGGATGACCCGCCGGCGACCAATGCGACCAGCAGATACCCGGCATGTGCAATCGAGCTATAGGCAAGCATCCGCTTGATGTTGCTTTGTACCAGGGCCACCAGATTACCCACGGTCATCGTCAGGACCGCCAGGACCCAGATCGCGGCCGACCAACGCATGTGCAGGGCAGGCAATGCCAGAAGAAATACCCGCAGGAAGGCGGCGAAGGCGGCGGCTTTAGTTCCGGCGATCATGAACGCCGTCACTGAGGTAGGCGCCCCCTCGTACACATCGGGGACCCACATATGAAAGGGGACTGAAGCAATCTTAAAGCCAAAGCCGACCAGCAGCAACCCTCCCCCGATCAGGAACAGGAGCGAGGGGGGATGCCCGTCAGCCAGGGAGTCCGGAATCTGTCGAAGAATGGTCGTGCCGGTCGCCCCATAGATCAGGGCAATGCCATAGAGGAAAAAGCCGCCGGCAAAGGCCCCAAGCAAGAGGTATTTGAGTGCAGACTCGTTCGAGCGAAGCTCTGTCTTCCAGAACCCGGCGAGAGTGTACAGAGCGAGCGAGAAGGTTTCCAGCCCCAGGAAAATCACGATCAAGTCCCCTCCTGCAGCCATCAGCATCATCCCCAACACCGAGAAGAGCACCAGAGTGTAATACTCACCCTGGTCGGCGACAGCAGTGTCGAGATAGCTCATGGACAACAGGATCGTCAGTATGCCGATCAGGCCAAGTACGAGATAAAAGAAGAGTGAAAATCGGTCCAACACGACCGCATCATGAATGCCGTAGCGAACGGTCCCCCATGAGTTGATCGAGAGAAGGATCGACGCCGCAAGCGCGATCAGGCTCAGAATAGCGATAAACTGTTTCCGCCCTGGTGGAAGAAAGAGATCGACCGTCAACGTCATCAGTCCGCCTACGGCCACCGGCGCGAGCGGCGCAAAGGGAGTCCAGTCGATCTGAGGCAACACAAGCTCCGTCAATTTGTACTCCGCGCCTCAACAACAGGGTATAGGGTGTAGGGGGTAGGGTATAGGACGAAAGACGGGGAAACTTGTCCGGCTCCGTTATCCGACACCCGCCACGCTGTACCCTGTCTTTCGCACTCTGTACTTCGCACATCGCACAGGAGTTGCGCAACCGATGCATCCATCCGTCTGAGAAGGGGATTCGGATTCAAGCCAATCCACAGAATAAGCAGGATGATCGGGATCAGTATCGCCATCTCACGACGGCCGATATCGTGAAGCGTCAGGTTCTCAGACCGCCGACTCTGGCCCCACATGACGCGTTGCCACATCCAGAGCATATAGACCGCCGCCAGGATAATGCCAAGGGCGGCGAGTATCGCCAATACTTTGTGGGCGCGAAATGTCCCCGCCAGGATCAGGAACTCTCCGACAAACCCGTTCAGACCCGGCAGACCGATGGACGACATGGTCACGACCAGAAAACAGAGCGCGAAACGCGGGAGCAGTCGCGAGAGTCCGCCGAACTCCTCGATCATCCTGGTGTGCCGTCGCTCATAGATCATTCCAACCAGCAGAAAGAGCGCGCCGGTGGAGAGGCCATGATTGACCATTTGGAGAATGGAACCTTCTATGGCCTGCAAGTTCATGGCAAAGATCCCCAGCATGACAAATCCCAGGTGGCTCACGGAGCTATAGGCCACCAGTCGCTTGAGATCATCCTGAACCATAGCGACCAGCGCGCCATACAGGATACCGATGACGGCCAGCACCGAGATCAACGGGGTAAAGGCGGCGGCGGCTTCCGGAAAGAGCGGCAACGCGAATCGGAGGAACCCATACGTTCCCATTTTCAAGAGTACTCCGGCCAACAGTACGCTCCCCGCTGTCGGCGCCTCCACGTGGGCGTCCGGCAACCATGTGTGAAACGGAAACATCGGCACCTTGATAGCAAAGGCAAGGGCAAAGGCAGCAAACAGCCACAGTTGCGTGCCATACGGAATCGGCCCACCGATCAACTCCAGAAGATCGAACGTCAATCGACCCACGCGCCCTTGGTGCAGGTAGGCGACGGCGATCATCGCCAACAGCATCAGGACGCTTCCCGCCATCGTATAGAGGACAAACTTCAGGGTGGCATACACCCGCCGTCGGCCGCCCCACACACCGATCAGAAAATACATCGGAATCAGCATCCCTTCCCAGAACAGATAGAAGAGTATCAAATCGAGGGCGACAAACACGCCAATCATACCGGCCTGGAGCAGCAGCATACAGATCATGTACGCCTTTACCCGGCTCACGATCCCTGAGAAAGAGGCAAGGATCGCGATGGGCGTCAGGAACGTCGTCAGAAGCACCAGCGGCAGGCTGATACCATCCACACCAAGAAGATAGCTGCTCCCGATCGAATCGATCCACGACGTCCGCTCAACAAACTGCATCCCGGCTATGGCCGGATCGAATTGCGCATACATGATGAGCGACAGGAGAAAAGCTAGAGATGAGATGGCCAGCGCAAGCCGCTTGATCAGCGCATCCCGCGCTCCATCGATGAAGACAAGCAACAGGGCGCCACAGAGTGGAATGGCAATCAATATCGAGAGGATCGGACCGCCTGTCGGACTCATGCCTCCCCCTGTGCCCTATCCGGAAAACGCCAGGTATCCCAGAAGGACCACGGCCCCCACCAGGATCGAAAGCACATAGGCCGGAACCTGGCCGGTTTGCAGTCGGCGCACCAGGCTGCCGGTACGGTTCGCAAGTGCGGCGATGCCGTTGACCGATCCGTCGACCACGCGCGTATCGAACGACTCTGATAGCGTCCGAGCGGAGTTGACGGTTGGTCTGATCACGGCCGCGTCGTACAGCTCATCGACCCAATATTTGTGAAAGAGGATGCGATATAGCGTGGGATATCGCGCGGCGAGCGCCTCAGATCTTTGAAGGTCCACGAGATAGAAACGATAGGCTATGACAATTCCACCCGCTGCCATCGCAAGGGCTGCAACCGCGAGTACGATCTCGGAGCCCGGCCCGGCTGCAACCTCATGCGCCGACACGGGAACGACCGAACCCAGGAACTGCTGCAACAGCCCTGAACCCGGCGGGACGCCGACAAATCCGACGGTCGCTGATCCGAACGCCAGCAACACCAGCGGCAGGCGCATGCTCCACGGCGCCTCGTGTACGTGGCCGAGGGTATGAGCATCAAGCCGTGACTTCCCCTCAAAAGCAAGGAAGTAGAGGCGAAACATATACAACCCGGTACCCAGCGCGGTCAGCGCTCCGATGACCCAGAGCGGCCAGTGTCCCGAGGCGTAGGCGGCGGCGAGGATCTCGTCCTTACTCCAGAAGCCGGCAAAGGGAGCAATGCCGGCATTGGCCAGCGCCCCGACCAGAAAGCTTCCCGCAGTCACGCGAAGGGATCGCCGCAACCCTCCCATCTTTCGTATATCTTGCTCGCCGGCCAGCGCATGAATGACCGATCCGGCCGACAGGAAAAGCAGGGCCTTGAAAAAGGCGTGGGTCATCAGGTGAAAAATCCCTGCGGCGTAGGCCCCGACCCCCAAGCCCAAAAACATATAGCCAAGTTGGGAGATGGTCGAGTAGGCGATGATCCGCTTGATGTCGGTCTGCACTAGGGCGATGCTCGCGGCATACAGTGCCGTGAGGCCGCCGACCCAGGCCACGATCTCCAGGCTCACGGGCGCCAGTTGGAACAACGGCGCCGAGCGCGCGATCAGGTAGACACCCGCCGTTACCATGGTGGCCGCATGAATAAGCGCCGAGACGGGCGTAGGACCCTCCATCGCGTCGGGCAACCAGACATACAACGGCAGTTGCGCCGACTTCCCGGTTGCCCCGATGAACAGAAGAAGCGTCAGCAACGACACGGCTACAGAGCCGTACGCCAGCACAGTCGGCGCGTCCATCAACACAATCCGGAAGTCCAGTGATCCGAACAGCAGGATCATCCAGATCAGTCCTACCACCATTGCAGCATCGCCGATCCGGTTTACCAGGAAGGCCTTGGTCCCTGCCGATGCCGCAGTCGGTCGCTCAAACCAGAATCCGATCAACAGGTACGAACAGAGACCGACGCCCTCCCACCCCACAAAGAGCAGGAGGTAGTTGTCGGCCAGGACCAGGACCAGCATCTCGGCCAGGAACAGGTTGAGCAGTGCGAAGAAGCGGTGGTGGTCGCGGTCTTCTCCCATATAACCGATCGAGTAGATGTGGATCAGCAGGCCCACGCCGCACACCACCAGCGTCATGATGGCAGAAAGGGGATCGAACAGAAATCCGAATGAGACCAGGAAATCGCCGGAGGCGATCCAGGAGCCGAGAGAGGCACGGAGCAATCGCTCCTCCACCGGCAGCGAGAGGAGGCGAGCAAACGAAATCGCCGAGAGCATCAGCGAGAGCGCCGCAGCCCCGCAGGCGATCGCTGCCGCCGGTATTCGCGGCATCCGCCGACCCATCAGACCGACGACGAGGCTTCCCGCGAGCGGGATAACCGGAATCAGCCAAATCATCTCGCGCATCTCACGTGTGTCAACGCGCAAGCGTATTGACCCCAACGCCTCTGAACACTAATTCTAAAGTCGTCATTCCCGCGAAAGCGGGAATCCAGCATAAAAAGACTGGATCCCGGGTCAAGCCCGGAATGACAATTAAGGTGAAGAGACCTATGGGACACTAGACTATCCTTTAAGCAGATTGATCTCGTCCACATTCACAGACTCTTTGTTTCTATGCAGCGCAATGATGATGGCCAACCCCACTGCTACCTCGGCGGCCGCCACCGCCATCACAAACAGCACAATAATCTGTCCATCCATCGAGTGGAGAAACCTCGAGAACGCTACAAAGGTGAGATTGACCGCGTTCAGCATCAGCTCAATCGCCATGAAGATTACCAGCGCATTGCGCCGAATAAGGACCCCGGCTACCCCGATGACGAAGAGGACGGCGCTCAGGATCAGATACGCATTTAACGGTACGGTTCCGGTCATAGCGCCTCGCCCCCCGTATCTCGCATACTCCAACCTTGCACGTTGAACATTGCACCTCGTGTAGCCACAAGGGCTGTCCCTCTATTCCGCATTGTCCTACCTCCTGGCCAGGACCATCGCACCAATGATGGCGATGAGCAGGATGATCGACGTAATCTCAAATGGGACGAGAAAATCGGTAAATAAGAGTCGGCCGACGAGTTGCGTATTGCCGACACCGCCTACCGATTCAGATCCGGAGGAACCCTGGGGCGCGCGAGCGGTCCAGGAGCCGATAGGGATCACCAGCTCGAGCAGCAGGAGGACAACCACACCGGCCCCAATGAGGAGCCTGGGGCGATCACGCTGCAACCAAACTGGAAGTTCATGGCCAAGGTCGAGCAGCATCACGACGAACAGGAACAGGACCATGATCGCCCCGGCGTAGACGATGACCTGTACGACGGCAATAAACTGCGCCTGCAACAACAGATAGATCCCCGACAGCGCGAAAAACGTCCCGACCAGCGAAAGCGCGCAGTAGACCGGATTCCGCAGGACGATGACCAGTACCGCGGTCACAAGCGCCATGGCAGCCAGCGGCACAAACAGCAGCCATTCCATCCTTACCTCAACGCCACAAACACAGCCGTGATCATAATGTTGCCCAACGCGATGGGCAGCAGAACCTTCCATCCAAACCGCATCAGTTGGTCGTATCTGAAGCGCGGCAACGTGCTTCGAAGCCAGATAAACAGGAAGATCAAGAGATAGAGCTTGATGAGAAACCAGACGACCGGCGGTAACCAGGGCCCCCTCCATCCGCCCAGGAACAGCGTGGTCGTCATGGCCGAGACGGTGATCATATTGGCGTACTCAGCCATGAAGTACATAGCGAACTTCATGGAGCCGTACTCGACATGGAAGCCGGCCACCAGTTCCGTCTCGGCCTCCGGGAGATCGAAGGGGGCGCGGTTGGTCTCGGCGACCGCACAGATCAGGAAGATGAGGAAGCCAATCGGCTGGAGGACGATAAACCATGTCCTGGCCTGAGCATCCACAATCTCCACCAGGCTCAGCGACTGCGACAGCATCACCACGCCGATCACCGACAGGCCCAAGGAGAGCTCATAGCTGATCATCTGGGCTGAGGAACGCAGCCCCCCGAGCAGCGCGTACTTGTTATTCGATGCCCAGCCGCCCAGGACGATCCCATAGACGCCGAGCGAGGCCACGCCGAATACATACAGCAGCCCGATGTTCACGTCGGTGATGACCAGGTCGATGGTCTGTCCGAAGAACCGGACCTGGTCTCCGAACGGAATGACCGCGAAGGAGATAAAGGCGGGGATCAGCGCGATCGCCGGCGCCAGGAGGTAGAGCGTCCGGTCCGCCGCATGGGGAACGATCTCCTCCTTGAACAGGAGCTTGAGCCCATCAGCAATCGGCTGCAGCAAACCGTGGGGACCAACCCGCATCGGACCGAGCCGTACCTGGATGTCGCCGATCACCTTGCGCTCCACCCAGGTCAGGTAGCTGACGCTCAGCAACATCAACCCGAAGACCACGACAATCTTCGTTACCATGATGATGAAGAAGGCGCCCTCCGGCATCGTATTCCCCTATCGCCTCTCTACGACTGGTGCATGGGGCCGAACGGGCATCCGCGCTCGACGACGTGCCGCTCGAATTCGTCACGAAAGTATTTCAGATAGCTTTCAATCGGCATGGCGGCCGCATCACTTAAGGGGCAGATAGTCTTGCCCTTCATGTTGTCGCAGATATCCAGGAGCAGATCAAGATCTGCCGTCCGCCCGCGACCCTCCTCTATCCTGCGCAGCGTCTTGTGAAGCCACGCCGTCCCCTCGCGACACTGCGTACACTGCCCGCACGATTCATGATGATAGAACCGAGACACGATCTCTCCTACTCGAACCATGCAGGTGGTCTCATCCATCACAATAACGCCGCCGGACCCGGCCATAGAGCCTGCCGTCGCCAACGACTCAAAGTCCATGCTGGTATCAAGGTGCCGCTCGGTCAGGACGGGCACCGAAGAACCGCCGGGAATCACCGCCTTCAGACGGCGCCCTTCGCGCATCCCGCCCGCGTGCTCAAAGATCAGCTCCCGCATCGAGACATTCATTGGGCACTCATAGATACCCGGACGGCGAACGTGGCCGCTCACGCCGAAAATCCGGGTACCTGTACTCTTGGAGGTCCCAATGGCCGCGAACCACTCTGCTCCACGCATCACGATGTGTGGGATATTGCTGAGGGTTTCCACATTGTTCACGACGGTGGGCTTGCGGTAGAGCCCCGACGTCGCGGGAAACGGCGGCTTCAGCCGCGGCAACCCTCGTTTACCCTCCAGCGATTCCAGCAGGGCGGTCTCCTCTCCACAGATGTAGGCGCCGGCGCCCCGGTGCGCGTGGATGTTCAGACTGAAGCCGCTCCCCAGGATATCCTCCCCCACAAGACCGCGTGCGGTCGCCTCGCTGATCGCCCGTTCGAGGATCCGCGCGCCCGCCACGAACTCGCCACGGATGTAGATATAGGCGTTCCGACACCCGATGGCAAAACCGGCCAGCATGATCCCTTCGAGGAGCTGGTGCGGGTCCCGCATAATCAGTTCCCGATCCTTGAACGTCCCCGGCTCGCTCTCATCGGCATTACAGATGAGATACGTGGGCAGCTCGGAATCCTTAGGTACAAACCCCCACTTGACGCCGGTTGGGAAGCCCGCACCGCCACGCCCCCGGAGGCCGGATCGCTTCACCAGATCGATCAGGCCGGCGGGGGTATGCTCCTTGAGCGCCTTTGCGATGGCCTGATACCCTCCGGTGGCCTCGTACTCCGCGAGGGTCCCCCGATACTCCGGGATCTCAAACCGCTTTGTGAGGATCTTTTCGCTCATGGAAATAAAGCCGTCAGCGGTCAGCTATCAGCTTTCAGCGCCGAGCTGACCGCTGATTGCTGTTTCAACTGCTCCACTAGTCCGTCTACATCGTTAGCCGAGACCGGGCCGTAGTAGTCCGGCCCCACCTGAATAACCGGCGCCAGTCCGCACGCCCCAAGACACTCAACCCGCTTGATCGTAAACAGCCCGTCGGGCGTCGCCTGTCCCGCGGTCACTCCAAGTCTCTCTTCAAGACGCCTGATCACCTGTTCCGCACCCAAAAGCCCGCAACTCAGGTTGTGGCAGACCCAGATCTCTCGCTGTCCACCCGGCTTCAAGCGGAACATGTCGTAAAATGCGGCCACCTCCGCAACTTGAATCGGCGGCACGTCAAGACGGGCGGCCAACTCACGCATAGCGTCCTCCGTCAGATACCCTGCCTCCTCCTGACACAGGTGCATAAGCGGCAGCAGCGCGGAACGCCGATCAGGGTACCGAGCCAAGATCGCTTGAATGGTCTCTTCAGTCATCTCACCTCTCATGGGGCACAGCCGGCATGGTGCAGGCGGCGGGTGACGAGGCGTCGTCGATGGCAGGCGGAGCACGGACAGCGCAGTCTGCCGGCGCCGATTCGAGCCGTACATGGACGTACGGCGAGATTAAGCAGAGTCACCCGCCGCCTACGCCACATACCTTGCGCCCCGCACAGTTTTACTACCGGTCCACCTCGCCAAGGACGATATCGATGCTGCCGATGATCGCCACCAGATCGGCCACCAGTCGCCCCTCCGCCATCCGCGGTAACGACTGCAGATTCACAAAGGAGGGCGTCCGGAAATGGACGCGATACGGCTTATTACCACCGTCACTCACCAAGTAGATGCCGTACTCCCCCCTCGGCGACTCGACGCTCTGATAGACCTCTCCCGCCGGTACGACGAAGCCCTTCGACCAGAGCAGAAAGTGGTCAATGAGCGCCTCCATGCTCTGCTTGATCATCGGCTTGGGTGGCGGGATCAGCTTCGGATCGGCCACCACGACCGGCCCGTCCGGGAGACCTTCCAAGGCCTGACGCACAATAGCCACACTCTGCCGCATCTCAAAGATGCGGCAGAGATATCGATCGTAAACATCGCCATGGTATCCCCTGGACATCTCGAAGTGAAATTGCTCATACCCTGAATAGGGATTCGACTTACGGATATCCCACGCTACCCCGCAGGCCCGCAGGCTCGGACCGCTCAGGCCAAGGTCGACAGCCTCTTCCGGCTTGATGACACCGACCCCCCTGGTCCGCTCGATCCAGATCGGGTTGTGCGTCAGCAGATCTTCGTATTCAGCCAGGCGGTCGGGGAAACTGGCGATGAACGACCGGACTGTCTTCTCGAACCCCTCTGGCAGATCGGCAAGCAGGCCACCGACCCTGAAGTAGCTGGACATCATCCTGGCGCCGGACACCTGCTCATACATATCCAAGATCGCCTCGCGCTCCCGAAAGGCGTAGAGGAAGACACTCATCGCCCCGATGTCAATGGCGTGGGTCCCGAGCCAGACCAAGTGGCTTCCGATCCTGGTCAGCTCCGTCAGCATGACGCGGATGACCTGCGCCCGCGGAGGCGCCTCTATTCCGAGCAACTTCTCGACGGCCAGCGCATAGGCCAGATTGTTGCTGAGAGGAGCGAGGTAATCCATCCGGTCCGTAATGGGGACCACCTGCTGAAACCGCTTGCTTTCCGCGACCTTCTCCATTCCCGTATGCAAATAGCCGATGTGCGGCATGCACCGAACAATGATCTCTCCGTCCAGCTCCAGAACCAGACGCAGCACGCCGTGGGTGCTAGGGTGCTGGGGTCCCATGTTGATGGTCATGGTGCGCCGTTCAGTCACTTGTCGCCCCCTCTTCCCACCATTTCGGCGCGGCCTGCACGGGGTAGTCCTTCCGAAGCGGGAATCCCTCCCATTCCTCCGGCATGAGGATCCGCCGAAGATCGGGATGTCCCTCAAAGCAAATGCCGAACATATCGAACACTTCACGTTCGTGCCAATCGGCGGCGCCCCAGACGGACGTGACGCTGGGCACCGCTTCACCTTCACCAACTTGCACCTTAAGCCGAATTCGCTGTGTGTACTGAAGGGAATAGAGATGGTAGACCACCTCGAAACGCGGGTGGTCTCCGAGCCGATCGACTGCGGTGAGATCAGAAAGGAAATCGTAGAGAAGACCGGGATCCTCTTTCAGGTAGCGGCAGATGCGAATAAGGTCGCCCGACCTGATAAGAAGGGTGGTTTCATTGCGAAAGTCCTTGGTCGAGAAGGTCGCGTCCGGAAACCATTCTCGCAGCTTTGAAACGGTGAGATTCTCCTCCGCCCCCTTTACGTGACCCATTCCAGGCCCCCCTTCTTCCAGACATATAGGAGTCCGATCAGGAGGATACCGAGGAAGAGAATCATTTCTATCAACCCGAACAGCTTGAGACTATTCAGGATCACCGCCCAGGGGTACAGGAAGACGATCTCGATGTCGAAGATGATAAACAACATCGCGACCAGGTAAAACTTGACCGAGAACCGTTCCCTGGCGGAGCCCACGGGGTCGATGCCGCACTCGTACGGGGTGAGCTTCGCACGTGTGGGTCGCCGAGGCCCAAGTACGTGTGATAGAAAGAGAGTAGCAAGGGCAAAACCGGTCGCCAACAGGATCAGGATGAAGATCGGCAAATACGAAAGCAGCACCGCGTCCTTCTCCTGGGCGATCGGTTATCGCCCCCTAAGCCTCACCTTCCGCTATGCACCAGGAACCACGTACTTAATAAAGGGATTTGCGAAGAAGATGATCAGCGCAACAAGCAGAACATAGATCGCCAGCGACTCGATCAACGCAAGACCGATGATCATCGCAACCTGAATCTTCGGAGCGGCTGCCGGCTGCCGTCCCATGGCTTCCAGTGCACTGACGATGGCTCGGCTCTGGCCGATGGCGGCCGCTCCAGAGGCGATCGCCATGGCAAATCCACCCGTAAGGACCGAGACGACAAAGAAGTTCGAAGCAGCAGAAGACTCCGTTGCGGCCCCTTCAGCGGCAAACGCAATCTGGGACCCAAAGGTCAGCATAACCGTTACCAACAGCAGGGTGAGCGCTCCTTGCGTACGACTCATCGGTACAACTCCTTTCAGAATGAAGAATGAAGATGGGGTTAGTGGTGCTCCTCGTGTTCGACGTGAACGGCTCCGGCAATATAGACCATGGACAGCATGACAAAGATGAAGGCCTGGACAAAACTGGTGAAGAGACTCAAGGGCATCATGATACCCAGATAGATGACATACGGAATACCCAGCCAGATCAGCGATAACAGGATAATAATAACGCTTTCCTCCCCAAAAATGTTCCCGAACAACCGGATCGACAGAGAGATCGGCCTGGCAAGATGACCGATCAGCTCTATCGGAAACATAATGGGCGCCAACCACAGGATCGGTCCGCAGAAATGACGAAGATAGGCGACGACCCCCTGCTCCCGTATGCCGAAATAGTTGTAGGAGAGGAAGATGATGATGGCGAGGGCGGCCGTTGTGTTGAGGTTCGCCGTCGGAGGCTTCAGCCCTGGGAACATGCCCAGGAGATTGCCGACGAGAATAAACAGGCCGGCCGTTCCGATCAAGGGGAGGTACCGTTTCCCGTTATGTCCGATCATCTGCGTGAGCAGATCCATAAACGTCTCGATCACAACCTCCATGAAGTTCTGGATCGGCCCTGGAACCGCCTGGAGCTGCCGCGTCGCCAGATACGACACAACGATCAGAATCGCCATGACTAGCCATGCCATCGCGATATGCTCCGGTATCCAGGCCCCAGGAATCCCGATTGCCCCAAGAAAATTTGGAATCTGAAAGACTGTAGGATGATGCTCCATCACGCCTCCCGATTTTTGTGCGGGAAATCACATACGGGCCGCAAAAAGATTAACCCCCCCAGTGCTTGAGGTCCTTCATGAGATTCATAAAACCCGCCGCAACCCCGAAGATGAAAAACAGAATCATCAGCCACGGTGATGTTCCCAGCCAGCGATCCAGGGCGATACCGATCGCGGCCCCGATCGCGATCGAGGCAGCGAATGTAATCCCCAGCGAACTCAGCCCTGCAAGCTGCCGCCACAACCGTGCCTGATTGTCCTTCATCGTCCTGTCGATGCACCGGGGGCATCGCCTCTGTCGTCTTCAACTTTACTCTAGCCCTCCCGCCTCCACCCTGTCAAGGTTCGCCATCCCGTTCAATGTGCAACGTTCAAGGTTAGGTTCAGGTGCAGGATTTGCAACGTCGAACTTTGAACCTTGAACGGTTTTTTACCAAAGCCCGACAACCGAGGCCCTGGCCAATTCCAGGAAGGGGCCTGGGTAGATACCGATCGCAATGGTCGCGACCAAGGTGACCAAGAGCGCCACACGCAGCGGCATAGAGGAACTCAAAGTCAGACCCTGCGGCGGGAGATCTCGCATGTACATCGCCACCACGACTTTCATATAGTAGAAGAGCGAGATAGCTGAATTGATCACGGCAATTAGCGCGAGCCAGACATACCCTCGTTCGATGGCGGCGCCGAACAGGTAAAACTTCCCGACGAAGCCGGCGGTTGGCGGAACGCCCGCCAATGAGAGGAGGAAAATCAACATGACGGCAGCCGCCATCGGGCTTCGCTGAGCCAAACCGGTGAAGTCGTCAATCCGCTCCCCCTTGACCTCCCCCACACAGAGCAGGATCACCATAGCAAAGGCGCCCAGTGTCATCAGAGCGTAGATCAGGGTATACAGCAGTACCGCGGAGATCCCCAGCTCCCGTCCTGCTACTAACCCGATCAGCAGGTACCCGATGTGAGCGATAGAGCTGTAGGCCAACATCCGTTTGATGTTGCTCTGCGCGATCGCCACAACATTGCCCACTGTCATTGTAAGGAGAGACAGGAGATAAAAGAGCAGCGTCCAGCGCTCCTGCAGATCCGGGATGGCGACCAAAAACACTCGGAGGAGAATGGCGAGCCCGGCAACCTCTGAAGCCGCCGACAGGAGCGCCGCCACAGGGGTGGGCGCCCCTTCGTAGACGTCCGGGATATACATGTGGAAGGGGACTGCGGCGATTTTAAATCCGAAGCCGGCCACCAACATGACCATACCCAGGATAAGCGCGGGATTCGACACGGTATCGGCTGAGATCATCGAAGCAATCTCTCGCAGGCCGATGGTACCGGTCACACCGTACAGCATCACGATGCCGTACAGCATGATCCCGGAAGAGAATCCACCCATCAGCAGGTACTTTAGCGCGGCCTCGCTGCTGCGCCGCTCCCGCTTCATAAATCCTGCCAGAATGTAGATGGAGATCGACATCGTCTCCAGGCCGATATACAGGATCAGGAGATCGACCGCGCTGACCATCAACATCATGCCCAGTGTGGAAAAGAGGATCAGGGAATAAAACTCTCCTTTATCAATTCGCTCGCTCTTCAGGTAGCCGATCGACATCAGCAGGATCAGCGCAGCGGAGACCAGAAAGACAATCTTGAAGAAAAACGCGAACGGATCGCTGATATACTGCCCGCTGAAGGCCGGCTGCATAGCCCCCCATTGACCCATCAGGACCCCGAAGGTGCCCAGAACGCCAAGGATGCTGAGATACCCCAGCCAGTCTCGTCCGCCTGGAGGGGCGATAAAGTCGAGCGCCAGGATCATCAACGCCACCAGGCTGAGGATCACCTCCGGCGAGGTCGTGGAGAGATCGGCCATGTTGAATACTTGAGTCATCGGGTTCCCTCGACGTGGCCGGCCGCAGACCCTTTGACCGGGAGAACTGACCCCTCGCGACCGGGCTCCGGGGCGGCTTCGACCTGGCCTGCGGCGGGCGGTATTGACTTGCTCAGGTACGGTTCGGCGGTCGTTTCCGTTTTATGCACCCGCGCCAGAACATAGTTCACCGACGCCTCGGTCCGACTCAGGAATGGAGAGGGATAGAGTCCGATCCAGAAACACATAATCACGATCGGTACAAGGGTGCTGATTTCCCTCGCGCTCAGATCGGGAAGCTGCGCATTCTTCGGGTTCTCCAGCGCCCCAAACATGGTCCGCTGGAACAACCACAGCATATAGGCGGCGCCAAGGATAATGCCGGTCACGGCAAAGGTAGCCCAGACGTAATTGACCTTGAAGGCGCCGACCAGAATCAAAAACTCCCCGATGAAGCCGTTCAATCCAGGGAGCCCCATCGAAGAAAACATCACAATCGCGAACAAAGTAGAGTAGACCGGCATCTGCTTGGATAGGCCCCCGAACTCCGAAATCTGCCTCGTATGTCGGCGATCGTAGATCAGACCGACGATCAGGAAGAGGGCGCCGGTCGACAGACCGTGATTGATCATCTGGATAATGGCGCCCTGAACCCCTTGAAAATTCAGCGCAAACATGCCCAACATCACAAACCCCATATGGCTGACCGAGCTGTAGGCAATCAGTCGCTTCATGTCGACCTGAACCATGCAGACCAACGCCCCGTAAATGATGGCGATAATCGACAGGATCATGATCATCGGAACAAAGTGTTGGGTCGCCTCCGGGAGCATCGGCAGGTTGAACCGGACGAAGCCGTACGTCCCCATCTTCAGGAGGACACCGGCCAGGATGACGCTGCCGGCTGTCGGGGCATCGGTGTGCGCGTCAGGCAGCCACGTATGAAAGGGAAACAACGGAACCTTGATGGCAAATCCCAGAAAAAAGGCCAGCCAGACCAGATCCTGAAACGACAGCGGAACACCCAGCAGCGTGAAGAGAGGTGTTGACGGATACGACACCTTCATCAACTCAAAAATATCAAAGGTGTAGGTCCCCGTCTCGGCGCCGTGATAAAAATAGACGGCAAGGATCCCCAACAACATGATGACGCCGCCGAACAGCGTATACAGAAAAAACTTGATGGCCGAGTACAGGCGCCGGTCGCTGCCCCAGATGCCGATCAGAAAATACATCGGCACCAGCATCACCTCCCAGAAGATATAGAAGAGAAAGAAGTCGAGGGAGAAAAAGACACCGAGCATGCCGGTCTCGAGCATCAGCATGAAGGCATAATACTCCTTCAACCTCATGCTCACCGATTCCCATGAACAGACGACCGTAATGACAGAGAGGAAGGTGGTCAGCATGACCAGCCACAGGGTGATCCCATCGAGACCGAAGAAGTAGGTCACACCAATAGAGGGAATCCATGAGGCCCGTTCGACAAACTGCATCTCCGCCGTCGTCGAGTCGAAGAAGGCCGGAATCCACAGGGACACCAGGAGGTCGGCTACCGTGAAGGCCAGGGCGGTCCAGCGGATGCCGTTTTTCGACTCCTTCGGGAGAAGTGCGATCACGACGATCCCGGCGAGGGGCAGGTACGTCATCAGAGATAAGATGGGAAACTCAAGCACATTCATGGGAACCGCAAACCTCCTGTCTCAGATCCGACTATTGCGTCCGCCACCCAGCCGCCAGCTTTCAACCAAAACGCCATTTCCCATTTCTTGCTGACCGCTGATAGCTGTCGGCTGATCGCTCATAAAAACAGATAGAATACGGCCATACCAAGAATCCCGACCATCATGGCCAGGATATAGTTCTGAATATCTCCTGTCTGTAGCCTTCGCAGAGTGAAGCTTCCACCTTGAATCATACTAGCGATGGCGTTGACCAAGCCATCAACAATCTTCATATCGTACCAGGACGAAACCACACTCAGCCGCATAGTCAGCCAGCTACTGCCATTGACCGCGCCATCCACAACCCGGGCGTCGACGCCCCAGAGGAAGCGACAAAAGGCCTTGCCAAAATCGATGAAGATCGCCTGATAGATTTCATCTACCCAATATTTATTCAGCAGCAGGTTATAGAGACCACGCATCCTGTCGCCCAGCGCCGCCGGTATATCGGGCCGTTTGACGTAGAACAGGTAGGCGAGGCCGATCCCGGCTAACGCGACGGCCAGAGACAACACGGCCAAGCCAAGTTCAGAGGCACCGGCCGCGTGCCCGGCAGCCGCAGCCACCGCATGCCCGGCACCTCCTTCCACCACGTGCTCAGCAACCTCGCCGACACTATGCCCGGCAGCGGCCTCTGATCCGTGGGCAGCCTCAAAGATCGGCGCGACGAATTTGTGATAGAGCCCATGGTCCGGGGGAAATCCGAACACCACCCCTGCAACCACCGAGAGAGCGCCGAGCACCAACAGCGGATACGCCATGTTCGGCGGCGATTCGTGCAGGTGATGGGCGGTGTGATGGTCGCCGCGAAAATGCCCGGTAAAGACCTGAAAGAAGAGTCTGAACATGTAGAAGGCAGTCATGAAGGCGCCGATTAGCCCCAGCAGCCACGGAATCGTCAACCCACGTACAAAGGCATTAAAGAGAATCTCATCCTTAGACCAGAAGCCGGCCAGCGGAAAGATTCCGGCGTTCGCCAGCGAGGCCAGCAGGAAGGTCCAGGTCGTAATCGGCATCGCCTTCCACAGTCCGCCCATCTTCCTGATGTCCTGCTCGCCGTGCAGCGAATGGATAACCGATCCGGCGCCGAGAAACAGGAGCGCCTTAAAAAAGGCGTGGGTGGCGAGGTGAAATACGGCGGAAGGATACGCGGCTGCGCCGGCGCCGAGAAACATATAACCGAGCTGGGAGATTGTGGAGTAGGCCACCACTTTCTTGATATCGTTCTGAACCAACGCGATGGTGGCCGCGAAGACCGCCGTCAGCGCGCCGACCCAGGCCACCACCTCGAGACTGAACGGGGCCAGATTGAACAGGGCGTTCGACCGCGCTACCATGTAGACGCCCGCCGTCACCATCGTGGCCGCGTGAATCAGGGCCGAGACCGGCGTGGGACCCTCCATCGCGTCGGGAAGCCAGACATAGAGCGGAAGCTGGGCCGACTTTCCTGCCGCGCCGACGAACAAAAGCAGCGTAATAGTCGTGTAGATCCCGGCGCCCAGCGCGGGATCGACCGCCGCAAATACCTCGGTATACTTCAGCGACCCGAAGGTCGTCCAAATGAAAAAGAGCCCGAGGATAAACCCCGCATCACCGACTCTGTTGACGACAAACGCCTTTTTTCCCGCGTCGCCGGCCGATTTTTTCTCATACCAAAAGCCGATCAGCAGATACGAACAGAGCCCGACGCCCTCCCACCCCAGGAACATTAGGAGGTAGTTGTTGGCCAGGACCAGCATGAGCATGGAGAACATGAACAGGTTGAGGTAAGTAAAGAAGCGGGCGTAACCCCGATCCCCATGCATATAGCCGATCGAGTAGACATGGATGAGGAATCCGACGAAGGTCACCACCAGCATCATGACGGTGGACAGGGGGTCGACCAGGAAGCCGATCGGCACCTTCATGTCGCCGACTGCCAGCCACGGATAGACGTCCCAATCGAGCGTCTCGCCGCTCAGCGCCTGGAAAAAGACGACAAACGCGACGACACACGATAAGCCCGCGGCTGGGACGGCGACCAGATGAGCCCGATCCTTAATCTTGGCGCCGAACAGGCCGTTGATCAGTACCCCGATCAGCGGTAACAGCGGAACAAGCGCGACCAGTTTCATCT
>Ga0233425_10003405_pt1 | contig 28885 bp, 24 predicted proteins | sample Watercolumn_Towu_2_FD_181712 | JGI IMG/M metagenome (GOLD analysis project Ga0233425, IMG submission 181712) | Freshwater microbial communities from Lake Towuti, South Sulawesi, Indonesia - Watercolumn_Towuti2014_140_MG | ecosystem: Environmental > Aquatic > Freshwater > Lake | place...
CGACAAGCTCTCGAATCCGGCTGAGCTGCCTCGCCTCGAGCGCGGCTCCCCGGAAAGCGACGTGCATCGAATCATCGACTCGGCGTTTCACCCTTCAGGCTATGCCACAATACGCCGAGCGGCGCCAGCCCCTTTCGCTATCTCAACTGATGTCCAGGGGTTCTACGACTTTGCCGGAGTCCTGAGGTGTTGGTTTCTTGACCCCTCAGGAAGGATCCGACTATTTCCCATGAACATGAGACAGGGTGGGTGGAGGGCTCTGGTGAGTCGGATCGCGATCGGCGTGGCCTTGCTGGCCGTGGTCCTGATCTCGCCGGACGGCGGGCGGCGGGTCGCCGCCGAGGCAGAGGTCCGCGTGGCCCCCGAGGCGCTCCCGGAGAGCGTCGACGAGGACTCGATACGCCCGGTAGAGGCTCGACCCGCCCCGTGGCACGGCCTCGACCTGAACAACCTCGTGGAACGGGGCGGGCGGCTTGTCCAGGACGTGGACGGTCAGACCCTCGTCACGACCCTCGACCCCGAGCTCCAGCGGTTCGCGGTCGAGCTGCTGGCGAGCTTCGAGGTGCCTGACGGAGCCGCCGTGGCGATCAACTCACGCACCGGCGAGGTGCTCGCGCTCGCCGAGCACTCCGAACGTTCACCAGGGCGGCACGTGGCGCTCGAGCCGGAGCCGCCGGCGGCCTCGATTTTCAAGATCGTCACGGCCGCGGCGCTGCTGGAGATCGCGGGGCTCTCGCCGGACACGGAAACCTGCTACCACGGTGGCGCCGACGGCATCACCGTGGACCTGCTCGACCCCGACGCAGCGCTGGACAGGTCGTGCGCGAGCCTCTCGCTGGCCCTCGGACGGTCCATCAACGTGATCTTCGCCCGCCTCGCCGACGAGCACCTCTCCGCCGAGCAGCTCGACGACGCCGCTCGTGCCTTCGGTTTCAACGTCCCGATCCCGTTCGAGATCGGTCTCGCTCCCTCCACGGCCGTCGTGCCCGCGGAGCGCCTGGAGCGCGCGCGCATGGCCGCCGGTTTCTGGCATTCGAACCTGTCTCCGATCCAGGCCGCGGTCATGGCGCAGGCCGTGGCTCAGGACGGGGCGATGCTCCGGCCTTACCTCGTGGACGAGGTCCGCGACGCGAGCGGCGACGTCGTCTACGACGGCCAGCCGCAGTTCCTCTGGCGTGCGTGCTCGGCCGAGACCGCCCGGGCGCTCGCCCGGATGATGGTCGTCACCACGTCCGTCGGGACCGCGCGCTCGTCGTTCCGCGACCGTGACGGGCGGCCCGTCATCCGCGGGATCGACGTGTCGGGCAAGACGGGGACCCTGCATGGGCGGTCTCCGTTCCGCGCGTACGACTGGTTCATGGGCTTCGCGCCGGCCACCAACCCCGAGATCGCCGTGGCCGGGCTCGTGATCAACGACCCCGAGTGGCGCATCAAGGGCCACTACGTCGGCCGCGAGCTCCTCCGGAGGTACTTCCAGCTCCATCCGCACCGCCCCGGACAGTCCGCGAGCTCACCCGAGCCTTGACGTCATCCGCCGCGCTGGTAGCGTAGGAAAAGCGCGAGGGGTTTTCATCAGTGGACAAGGACGCAGACACTCTGCAGCGGCTCGCCGAGGCCGTCGAGCACATCGATCGACTCCTCACTGCCCGGACACCAGAGCAGGCGATGGAGCTCACCGCGGAGCTCCTGCTCTCCGTGTCGGGCGCAAACGGCGTGATCGTCTACCTCAAGTCAGGCGAGGAGCTGACGGAGCAATGGGCGGCAGGCCAGCTCGAGGGCGGCGACGAGGAGCGCGGCCAGCTCGCCGCGAAGTCCCTCGAGGAGGACCGGCCGCTGGTGCGAGATTCTCTCTGCGCCATCCCGGTGAAGGCCGGCCTCGTCCGCGCGGCGCTGGTGGCGCAGGGCGGGACGGCGCTGAAGGGAGAGCTCGCCTCGCTGCTGTCGATCTTCAGCTCTCGTGGCCTGGAGATCGCCGCCCTCAGGTCCGGGTCGCATGACCAGAGGCAGCTCCGAGTGAGCCTCGGCCGCTTCGTCGAGCCCACGCTGGCCCTGTGCACGCAACAGGCCGATTCGGTCCTCGAGGCCCGACATCGCCCCGTGTCGGTGATGCTGCTCGACATCGAGGGCCTCGCGGACGAGGTGAACCTCGTCGGTCCCGAGCGCCTCTTGCCGGTGATCCACCAGTTCTTCTCGTCCGTCGTCGATACCGTGTACGAGCATGAAGGCGTCATCCTTCGTTGCGGGCTCGACGGCGTGACGGCGGTCTTCGGCGCCCCGGTGGCGACGAACGAAGCGACCGCGGCCGACCTCGCCGCGGCGACCGGCCTGCAGCTCCTCGCGCGCCTGAAGGCGATGACCGAGGACTGGGGCGTGGAAGGGTTACCGCTCCACCTCATGGTCCGCGCCGGTGTGAGCAGCGGACCGGCCATGACGGGCGTGTTCGGTCCGGCCGATCGGCCGAGCTACACGGTCCTCGGCCCGCTGGTGAGCCTCGTCCACGAGCTCGCGGCGCACGGGAGCCCGGGCGAGCTCGTCATCGACAGCTCGACGCGGAGCCTCCTCGCGGAGCATATCTCGACGCGTTCCGTCGGCGCCGTCGAGGTCAAGGGACTCGATTATCCGGTCTTCGCCTACGTGGCCGACCTCACCGGCCTCGACGCCGCTGGGTAGAGAGTAACGGGGGAGGGACTTTTCTGGAGCCGTCGACTGAAGTCGCGGCTGGGTCCACGCGAATTCTGCCTACGCAGACTTCTGGGTCGAGCCCGCGAAGGCGGGTTTGGCTCGATACAGCCGCGACTTCAGTCGACGGCTTTGGGCAATGAGCGGCTCGTCGATTTTTTTCGTGAGTGTGAGCAAGAGCGGCCCAGCTTGACCGAGCCCAACAGCGAGAACGCGCGAATCCGACTCTCGAAGCAGTCTCCGAAACCAGCCCGATGCCTCGGAGCCGTTCGCTCACGCTCACGCTCTGGGGCTCTTCCCTTGAAGAGATCTTCACCCGGGACGAGGGAGATCGACCGTTGCTCAGTGATCACCACCCAGACGTTCGGCGCAGCTCGCGAGCGCCGACTGGAGCTCGGCGTCACCCTGATACCTGTCCTCGGGGCGCTGCGCGAGCATGGTCCCGAGGATCGCGCGCAGGTCCTCCCGAGCATCCGTGACGCCCCCGAGGGCGAGGTCGGGGGCGTCGGCGAGGATCGATCGGACCCGGGCGGTCGGGCTCCGACCACCGAAGCACGACCGCCCCGTGAGCGCTTCGTGGAGGACCAGCCCCAGAGAGAACTGATCGCTCCTGTCGTCGACGTGTCCGAAGCGGAGCTGCTCGGGCGAGAGGAAGGGCATGGTGTCGAGACGGTCTCGCAGTGGGAGGAGGTCCCAGGCGAGCACGCCCGCCACGCCGATGTCCGTCAGCACCGCGTCCCCGCCGGCGCCCAGGAGGACGTTGCTCGGACGCACCAGCCGGTGCGCGAAGCCGGCCTCGTGCACGGCCGCCAGCGCGCCTGCGATCTGAGAGGCCGTCTTCAGCGCGGCGGCGGGTGACAGCGGACCGTGCTCGAGCTTCCGGGACAGCGGTTCCCCCTCGGCGAGCTCGGACACGAGGTAGACGATCGGCTCATCGTCGCTCGTCCCGTGGTCGAGGACCGCCGCGACGTGCGGGTGTGTCACCGCCGCCGCCGCGCTCGCCTCGCGCGCGAGCCAGTCCTTCCACACCCTGGTGGTCCCCAGCCGCTCGAGCAGCCCCCTGGGCAGCAACCGGACGGCCACCGTGCGTCCCGTGGACGAAATCGACCCGCTGAACACCGTGCCGGCCTTGCCTCCGCCGAGCCGCTCGTTCAGGTCGTACCGTCCGATCCGTGCTCTCTGGCTACCGGTCCTCCGAGCGGACCTCTTCCCCTCCGTAGCCGTGCCGCCGTTGCTCTTCGACACGTTCGTGAAGAAGGCGCCGTGGGCCTGTGCCTGGACGTGATCGATGGCGCGGGTGATCGCCACGGTCAGTGTGGTCCGGGAGATCGGGAGCGACAGCATGTCGTGGATGATCCCGGCGGTCTCGGGCGCGAGCGCGGCATGCCGCTCGGACCGGGCCACGGTCAGGATCAGCGGCGCGGGGCGCACCGCGGACAGCGACTGGAGCAACCTCGCCGGCGAGATCCCGTCGAGCTCGAGCGATACGATGACGATGTGGTACTGGCCGAGCGCCCCGCGTTCGAGGCCCGCCTGGACCTCGTCCACCGCTTCGACCTCGAGCTGCGCGAAGCGACGGAGGTGGTTCTCGATCAACAGCCGCAACGTCCAGTTCTTCTCGATGAGCAAGGTGCGCGTGAGACCCATTCCGTCCCTCGATCGAAATCCCCTGGCGCTATCGTTGGCACTCGCCTCTGAAAAGGTCAATGGGGAGCCGCAAACGCGCCGTGCCGTTTTCTGGACACGCCCGGTCGGGGTGTGGTCCACAAGAGAGGTGCGTCGAGCCGTCATCGTCACGAGCGCGTGTCTGGTCGTGGTCGTCGCCGGGTGCGGCACGGAGCGTGCGCTGTCCCAGCTCCAGTTCTCCGAGCTCGTCCGGGATCGCGTGGTCGATGAGGTCCCCGGGATCCTCATCAGCCGCTTCGACGAGCGGGGCTTCGACTACGCGGTCGGCACCGGGGAGCGGAGTCGCCTGGTCGTGGGTGAAGAATATACCTATTACACCCGACACCCGGAGTCGCTGGACGCGCTCGTCGATCGACTGGTCTCGCTCGTCGGGACCCGGAGCCGCAACGACCAGCCCCGAGGCGAGCCAGGGCAAGTCCAGCAGTCCATCATGCCCGTGATCAAGCCCAGGTCGTTCCTCGCCGAGGCCGAGGCGAGGGCGCCGGGGCAACAGCTCCTCTATGGCGAGCACACGACGGGGCTGCTCGTGTTCTTCGTGCTCGACCAGCCCACGGCCGTGTCGTTCCTTGCCGCTGGCACCCTCCAGGGGCTTGGCCTGACCACTCGGCAGCTCGAGCAGCTCGCGATGGACAACCTGGCCCGCCTCACGGTCGAGGAGCGGTTCGACCTGGAAGAGACCGCGTACGGTCCCGTCGTGGTGAGCGACACAGCGGACGGATACGATGCGGCGATGCTCCTCAGCCCGGTCCTCCTGCTCACCCTCGGCCGGCGGCTCGACTGCTCGTCGCTCGTCGTGGCCATCCCGCGGCGCGACCTGCTGATCGCTGTGCCCGCGGACGACCCGGCGCTCCGAGGCCAGGTGAGCGCCCGGGCGCGCGCCGAGTACCACGCCGGTCCCTACGGGATCTCTCCTGACCTCTTCGTCGTCGATCAGGCCGGGGTTCGCCGGATCGACTGATCGACTCGGGGAACCCGCGCTGCTCCCGCTCCGGAACAGCGAACGCTCCGTGTTCCCCCCCCGGGGCCACCTGGCCCTGACGTCCCCGTGGATTTCGAGGAGTTCGAGAACCGGGAGCGGATCTTGCTTAGAATAGTTGAGAAGGAGTCTGACATGAGAGCAGTGGCGACAAACGAGCATCCTCGGACCCGGTGGCGAGCCATTCTCGTGTTCGTGCTCCTGCCGATCCTGGCGATGGCCTGCTCCGACTCGTGCAATGACAACGAGTGGAACGACGCCGGCGGCGACGGGGACTCCGACACGGACAGCGACGGCGACGGCGACACCGACAGCGACAGCGACCCCACGGGCTGCGTGGACCTCGACGGCGACGGTTACGGCACCAACTGCGAGGCCGGCGCGGACTGCGACGATTCGGACCCGACGCGGTACGCGAACTGCGTGATGGTCGAGATCGGCGACGGCACCGACAACCCATGGGACCCGACCGACGACAACTCACGGGGTGTCATCGTGGACGAGGACGGGGCGCTGACCCTCGACGCGTACCCCGAGATCGAGCCCGCGGTCTGGATCGCCAACGCCACGGAAGGGACCGTCACGAGGCTCGACGCCCGGACCGGGAACGAGATCGCGCGCTATCCCGCCGCCATCCCGGGCGGCAACAGCGCCCGCCCGTGGAGCGAGGCGTGCAACTACTCGAGCCAGGGCAACTGCCCATCTCGTACCGCCATCGATTTCCGGGGCGACTGCTGGGTCGCCAACCGCGCCTTCGGCAACCAGGGCTCGGTGACGAAGATCGCCAGTCACGTGGAGGACTGCGTGGACCGCAACGGCGACGGCGTCATCCAGACCTCGCGGGACCTGGACGGCAACGGCCGCATCGGCCTCCGTGGCGAGGAGTTCCTCGGTGATAACGACGAGTGCGTCCTGTTCACCGTGGACGTCGGGAACTTCAACGGCGTCCCGCGGGCACTGGCCATCGCACCCGACATGACGGGCACCGCCTCGGGCGGCAACGCCTGGGTGGGCATGAACCTGGAGCGGCGGTTCGCCGAGATCGACGGCGACACCGGAGCGATCCGTCGCTACGTCGAGGTGCCGCTCAACCCGTACGGCGCCCTGGCGTCGAAATTCGAGGGGAAGGTCTGGGTGACCAACGCCGGCTGGCAGAGCGCGCCGGACAACCCGCCGGGGATCTGCGCCATCGACTTCCGCACCGGCGAGGTCAGCCCGCGGTACAACGTCGAGTCCACGTCCCGGTGCGTTGGGACCTACGGCATCACGGTGGACGAGTCGAGCAGGGTCTGGGTCGGGGGTTACCCCTGCGACGGCCACGCGTTCCGATACGACCCCGCGTCCGGGCGCTGGATGACCGTGGTCGTACCCGACAGCGGGCTGCCGCGCGGGCTCGTGGCCGACGGCATCGGGCACATCTGGCTCGCGCACTGCTCCTGCGGCGGGACCGAGTGTGGGCTGGTGACGCGCTTCAACCAGTCGGACGGAGGCGACATCCAGCGGTACCGCTTGCCGTCCGGCCGCGACACGATCGGCGTCGACCTCGACGCGGAGGGGCGGATCTGGACCGTGAGCCGCACGTCCAACAACGCGGCGCGCATCGACCCCATGACGGGCGAGGTGATGGAGGTCCCGACGGGCGAGGGACCCTACACCTACAGCGACTTCACGGGCCACTCGCTCCTGCTCCAGTTCCCGCGCGGCTACTACCGCGACGTCCTCGAGGCCTGCCTGAACGCTCACTGGCTCAACCTCCGGTGGGACGGGGACACGCCAGGCGCGACATCGATAGAGATCCGGATCCGGACCGCAGCGACGCAGGTCGGGCTCTCCTCGGCCGAGTGGTACGGCCCGTTCGTCTCTTCTCCGGTCGATCTCCAGGCCCCTCCGGGACCAGTGCCCGACGGTCAGTACATGGAGATGGAGATCACGTTGCTCACGTCGGACGAGACCGCGGTGCCCACCCTCCGGTCGCTCGAGCTCACGTACGAGTGCCCAGTCGGCTGACCGCGCCCGGAGCACGCCCAGACCGGTCGACGGCGTCGTGTGTCGCGGCCGGACTTGACAGGTCGATGTGGCCACGTCATAGTCCACCGTCGTAATAGAAAAGGTGCAATGTCTCTGAAGCTCTCCACGAAGGGGCGTTACGGGTTGCGCGCGATGGTCGACCTTGCACGTCACCACGGCGAGGGCCCCGTCCTGGTGCGTTCGATCGCCGAGCGACAGGAGATCTCCAGCAAGTACCTCCACGCGCTGCTCGCCTCGCTCAAGGCAGCCAAGCTGGTCCGCAGCGTCCGCGGGAGCGGAGGCGGCTACACGCTCGCCAGGCCGGCCCGCGAGATCAAGGTCATCCAGGTCCTCGAGGCGCTCGAGGGTCCCATCGCCGTGGTCGATTGCGTCGCCGACAGCGCGCTCTGCGATCGCGCGCGGACCTGCGCCACGCGCGACCTGTGGACCAATCTGAGCAAGACGTTCGACGAGATACTCTCAGGCATCACCCTGGAGGAGCTCTCCCGGCGGCAGGTGGAGAAGGAGACTTCCAGGTAGGGTGCGACGCTCTCGGAGAAACATGATCTCCCCTTCCGTTCTCGCACAGATCGTTCCCCGCACGAAGGGGAGCTCTTGAAGCACAGAGGACGTACCGTGGAACACCCGACCAGAGACCACGCGGCGCTCGTCGAGAGGCTCGGCGAGCTGCGCCGCCTCCGTAACGCCGTGATCCTGGCGCACAACTACCAGCTCGGCGAGGTCCAGGACGTCGCCGACTTCCTTGGCGACTCGCTCGATCTCAGCCGCAAGGCCATGGCCACCGACGCGGACGTCATCGTGTTCTGCGGCGTGCACTTCATGGCCGAGACCGCGGCCATCCTCTCGCCGCACAAGACCGTCGTCCTCCCGGAGCCGAGGGCCGGCTGCCCGATGGCCGACATGATCGACGCCGAGACGTTGCGAGACCTCCGGGGGAAGCACCCCGGCGCAGTGGTCGTGTGCTACGTGAACACCTCGGCCGAGGTCAAAGCCGAGTCCGACGTCTGCTGCACGTCGGCCAATGCCGCCGAGGTCGTGTCGCGATTCGCGCCGGACCAGGAGATCATCTTCGTCCCGGACCGCAACCTCGGGGCGAACACCGCCGCCCGTATGGGCCGCGAGATGATCCTCTGGCCCGGGTTCTGCGCCGTGCACGACCGCATCCGGCTCGACGACATCGCCCGGCGCCGCGCCCGATTCCCAGGTTCAGTGGTCATGGTCCACCCCGAGTGTCGGCCGGAGGTCGTCGGAGCCGCCGACACGGCGCTCAGCACGAGCGGCATGGTGCGCTTCGCCAGGGAGACCACCGCGGACACGGTGATCGTCGGGACCGAGCTCGGCTTGGTCCACCGCCTCCAGAAGGAGAGCCCCGAGAAGCTGTTCGTCCCGCTCACCGAGCAGGCCGTCTGCCCCAACATGAAGCTCACGACGCTCGAGAAGGTCGTCGCGGCGCTCGAGAGCCTCGCGCCGAGGATCACGGTGCCCGAGGACGTCAGGCTCCGGGCCGAGCGGGCCGTGCGGCGGATGACCGATGGGACCTGATCTCCGCGGCCCCGGCGGCCTGCTCGTCGCCTTCTCGGGCGGTGTGGACAGCTCGCTCGTGCTCGCGTCGGCGCTGCGCGCGCGCGGCGCGGACGCGGTCGTGGCCGTGACCGTCACGTCTCCCTTCCATCCGGCGAGCGAGCTCGAGCTGGCCCGACGGACTGCCGCGATCCTCGGCGCGCGGCACGTCGTGCTCGAGCTGGACCCCCTGTCCGACCCCGAGCTCCGGGCCAATCCGCCGGACCGGTGCTACCGCTGCAAGCGCATGGTGTTCATGGCCATGCGCGACCTCGCCCGCGACGAAGGTCTCGACTCGCTCGTCGACGGCTCCAACGCCGACGACGACGGCGACTACCGTCCAGGCCGGCGCGCGCTCGAGGAGCTGGGGGTACGCTCGCCGCTGCGCGAAGCCGGGCTCGGCAAACCCGAGATCCGGGAGCTGGCGCGCGCCCTCGGGATCCCGGCCTGGGACCGGCCGGCTCAGGCGTGCCTCGCCTCGCGCATACCGTACGGCACGGAGCTCACCACGGACGTTCTGCGGCGCGTGGAACGGGCGGAGCAGCTCGTGCTGGCGCTGGGCCTTCGGACCGTGAGGGTCCGGGACCACGGCGACGTCGCCCGCATCGAGGTCGACCCCGACGCGCTCGCGTGCGTGGTCGAGCCCGCGGCGCGCGCCTCAGTGGTCGCGGAGCTGAAGCACCTCGGGTACCGGTACGTCACGCTCGATCTCGAGGGATACAGGACCGGCTCGATGAACGAGGTCCTCGGTCATCCCGCCGCGAGCCAGATCGGCGGGAGTGGAGGGGCGGCGGAGTCTCGGTCATGACGACGTCGGGAATCGATCGGCGAGAAGCGCTCGAGCTCATCGCGTGCGAGGGACCGGAGCTGCTCGAGCTGATCGCGCGAGCGGGGCGGACCAGGCTCGAACGCCGGGGCGACGAGGTCGTCCCCTGTGCCATCATCAACGCGAAGTGCGGCCTGTGCAGCCAGGACTGCGCGTTCTGTGCCCAGTCGGCGAGGTCGACGGCGGAGATCGAGCGCTTCCCGCTCAAACCGACCGAGGTGCTCGTCGCCGAGTCACGGGCCGCCGCCGAGATGGGAGCGTGCCGCATCGGCCTCGTGACGTCGGGCAAGTCGGTGAAGCCGGGGCCGGAGCTCGAGACCATCGCCGGCGTGATCGAGGTCATTGCCGCGGAGCTGCCAAGCGAGCCGTGCGCCTCGCTCGGCGTGCTCGACCGCCCCGCGCTCGAGCGGCTCCGCGACGCGGGGCTCACGCGCTACCACCACAACCTCGAGACGGCCGAGAGCTTCTTCCGCGAGGTGTGCACCACGAGGAGCTGGCGCGAGTCGGTCGATACCGCGGTCGACGCCAGGGCCGCGGGCCTCGCCGTGTGCTGCGGCGGGATCTTCGGCCTCGGCGAGTCACCCGCGCAGCGTGTCGAGCTGCTCGCGACGCTGGCGGAGCTGGAGCTGGACTCGATCCCGCTCAACTTCCTCCATCCGATCCCCGGGACCCCGCTCGGAGAGAGGGCGTCGATCCCGGCGCTCGAGTGCGTGAAGGTCGTGGCCGTGGCCCGGTTGATGATGCCGGACCGCGAGGTCCGCGTCTGCGGCGGGCGCGAGCGCAACATGCGCGACCTCCAGTCCTGGGCCCTGCTCGCCGGCGCCGACGGCCTCATGATCGGCGGTTATCTCACCACCACGGGGCGCACCGTCGCGGACGACCTCCGGATGGTGCGGGACGCCGGATTCCGCGTCGCGACGCGGTCTCGCGGGACGTGATGGACGGGGCGTGCCCGTCGCCAGGTGACGTCGTGGCCGTCGCCATGAGCGGCGGGGTGGACAGCAGCACGGCCGCCGCCTTCATGCTGGAGGCGGGGTGCCGGGTCGTCGGGTTGACCATGCTGCTGTCCGGGGACGAGGCGGGCACCACGACGGTCGGACGCGCTCGCGTGGTGGCGGGCTTCCTCGGCATCGAGCACCACGTGGTCGATTGCCGCGACCCGTTCCTCGATCGGGTGCTCCGGCCGGTGTGGACGGAGTACGCGCGCGGGCGGACGCCGAACCCGTGCGTCCTGTGCAACCCCGGGCTCAAGTTCGGGTTGCTCCTGGAGCACGCTCGATCGATCGGAGCCCGGTTCCTGGCCACCGGACACCACGCGCGCCTGCAGCAGCGAAGCGGCGGTACGGACGCACCGGTCCTGCTCCGGGGCCGCGATCCGGCCAAGGACCAGTCGTACTTCCTGGCCCGGCTCGCTCCGGAGCAACGCCGCGCCGCGGTCTTCCCCATCGGCCGGATGACCAAGGCCGAGGTCAGGCAGGCGGCACGGGAGCGGCGGTTGCCAAGCGCCGAGGCCCCCGAGAGCCAGGACACCTGCGTGGTGGTGCGAGGCGACCTCGACCTCCGTGAAGGTGTGTTCGCCGAGACCGTCCGTCTGCGCATGAACGAGGAGGCGCGTCCCGGGCGCATCGTCGAGGTCGGGACAGGCCGGGTGGTCGGCCGCCACCGCGGGGTCCACCTCTTCACCGTCGGACAGCGCAGGGGGCTCGGCGTGTCGCTCGGACGGCGCGCCCACGTCGTCGCGATCGACGGGGCGTACGGAGACGTGTGGGTGAGCGCCGATCCGCACGACCTGCTGGCCGGCGGGCTGGTCGCGACCGGCGTGGTCTGGAGTGGCGAAGCGGCGCCTCCGGGGGAGGGAAATCCCTTTGCCTGCGAGGTCCAGATCCGTTACCGTCACCGCCCGGTGGCGGCGCAGGTGGCCCCGGTCGGTCCCGACGGCGCTGATGTCCGGTTCCAGGACGCCGTGTCCGCGGTGACCCCAGGGCAGGCGGCGGTCTTCTACCGGCACGACGAGGTGCTCGGGTGCGGGTGGATCGACCGGGCCGCGCCGCTTCGAGTGACGGGAAGCTGAGGTCCATGGAGTTTCTGAGCGTCCTATTCCTTGAAGACCGCGACACGGTGGTCGGTCCGCTGGCCGAGACGTTCCTCCGGCGCGCCCTTGGAGACGGTGCGGCGCGGATCGTCAGCGCGGTCCTCGACGGAGGCGGGATCGACGTCGATGCCCTGGCCGTGATGTCCGAGGAGGGACTGGCGCCGGATCGAAGCAAGAGCCGAAGCCTTGCCGACCTGCGGGGGACGAGCTTCGACATCATCATCACTGTGAGCGAGGGCGCGGAGCGCGCCTGCTCCGCCGGGTCACGGGCCGCGTTGCAGCGCAGCGACCCAGCCCGCTGGCGCGAGCGGCTCCCGCTGTTCGTCGGCAGCCCCGTCCGGCTGTGCTGGGACATCGACCGTTCCGCTCTCGTGGCGGGCGCTGACCGGCTCCAGGCCGTGCGGGCCGTCCGGGACCTGGTCCGCCGCAAGGTCGATGCGCTCGTCGCCGACGGGCACCTCGCGGCGCTGCTCGCGGAGCGGCGCCGGACCAAGCTGCTGGTGGACGCGCTCGACGTGGGCATCGTGGTGCACGACGAGAGCCGGTGCTTCTACCTCTTCAACCGGGCGGCGGAGCGGGTGACGGGCTTCTCCCGCGACGAGGTGCTCGGCCGGGACTGCCACGTCGTGTTCGGCTCCGACGGGATCTGCGGAGGGCTGTGCGCGTTCCGCGGCGAGGCGACGCTCGCGTTCGAGCGGCGGGACTACGAGGTCGCGTTCACGACGCGCGACGGCGTGGAGCGCCGGCTCCGCATGCTGGTGACGCCCATCGAGGTCCACGAGGGGCGGCCCGTCGAGGTCGTGGCCCAGGTGGCGGACGTCACGGAGATCACCGGGCTCCGGTGGCAGCTCAAGGAGCAGCAGAGCCTGCGCGGCATCGTGGGTGTCTCGCCCGCGATGCGCGGCGTGTTCGAGACGATCCGGCAGGTCGCGCCCTCGGACTACCCCGTGCTCGTCACGGGCGAGAGCGGCACGGGCAAGGAATTGGTGGCGCGCGCCATCCACGAGGAGAGCCGGCGCGCGGGCGGGCCCTTCGTGCCGATCAACTGCGGCGCCCTGCCCGAGCACATCCTCGAGAGCGAGCTCTTCGGCCACGTCCGCGGCGCGTTCACCGGCGCCATCCGGGACAAGAAGGGCCGTTTCGAGCTCGCCCATGGCGGCACGCTGTTCCTCGACGAGGTGGGCGAGCTCACGCCCGCGTTCCAGGTCAAGCTCCTGCGCGTGCTCCAGGAGATGCGGTTCGAGCGCGTGGGGGGCGAGCAGACCGTCTCGGTCGACGTCCGGGTGATCAGCGCCACGAACCGTGACCTGCGTCAGATGGTGGGCCGGCGGGAGTTCCGGGAGGACCTGTTCTACCGGCTGTGCGTCGTGCCCATCGCGCTGCCCCCGATGCGCGAGCGGCGCGCGGACGTCCCGCTCCTCGTGGGACAGGTGCTCGGCCGCATCCGGGAGGAGACGGGGAAGCCCGACCTGACGGTCTCGGCATCCGCGATGGACCTCATCCTGGGCTACCCGTGGCCCGGGAACGTCCGCGAGCTCATCAACGCCCTGCAGTTCGCGTCGATCCGGACCCCCGGCGTCGAGATCTTCGCCGAGCACCTCCCGCCGGAGGTCCGTCAGTGCACCACGCGGTTCCTCGCGGTCAGGGCGGGTCCGGTCGGCGAGCCCTCGCCGGGTACCGGGGAAGCGCGGGGGCGCAAGAAGCTCACGCCGGAGGCCATCGAGGAGGCCCTGGCCCGGACCGGCGGGAACAAGGTCAAGGCCGCACGGCTCCTCGGCGTGGGCCGCGCCACGCTCTACCGGTTCCTGGACGAGGAGAAGTAGGTCACCTGCGAGCCCTGATGCCCTGGTGGACGAAGTGGGCGTGGTGGACGTGGTGGACAACGGTCGTTCGCTCACTCCGTCCACAGTGTCCACATCGTCCACCTCGTCCACGCTGAAGCGTTACGTCGAGCGGGGTTGGGGTTGTCTCATCCCGAGAGTTCCGATACACACCGTGAATCAAGAGACACTGTCGAGACACCCGAACTCACCACCAGTGGCAAGCCGCGGGTGGAAATCGTGCGCCGACGAGGGACGCGACTTTGGGTTCGGGTGTTGCAATCAGGCACTGTACGACGGCATGACCCCGTGACATCGAGAAAGGACGGCTCATGGACCCCGTGCTCCTGGCGCGAATCCAGTTCGCTCTGACGGTCGGTTTCCACTTCATCTTCCCGCCGCTGACCATCGGTCTCGCCTGGCTCATCGTCTGGATGAAGTGGCGGGCCCTGAGGACCGGCGACGCGGTGGTCGCGGAGATGGCGAGGTTCTGGACGCGGATCTTCGCGATCAGCTTCGCCGTGGGCGTGGCCACGGGCATCCCGATGGAGTTCCAGTTCGGCACGAACTGGTCGGCATACTCTCGGTACGTCGGCGACATCTTCGGCGCGCCGCTTGCGGCTGAGGGGGTCTTCGCGTTCTTCCTCGAGTCCAGCTTCCTCGGGCTCCTGCTGTTCGGCGAGAAGCGGATCTCGGCGCGGATGCACGTGGTGGCCGCGCTCATGGTCGCGCTCGGCTCCACGCTCTCGGCGTTCTGGATCATCGTGGCGAACTCGTGGCAGCAGACACCGGCCGGACATGAGATCCAGGGGGGCCGGGCCGTGCTGACAGACTTCGTCGCCGCCGTCTTCAACCCGTCCACGATCCCACGGTACACGCACACCGTCAGCGCCTCGCTGGTCACGGGTGCGTTCTTCGTGCTCGGGCTCTCGGCGCTCTACCTTTTGAAGGGCAGGCACCTCGAGATCGCCCGGCGGTCGTTCAGGATCTCGCTCGTCGCCGCGGCGGTCTTCGCCTGGGCCCAGTTCTTCACGGGGCACCACCACGCGGTGCAGGTGGCCCGGACGCAGCCGGCGAAGCTCGCGGCCTTCGAGGGGCTATTCGAGACCCAGCGCGGCGCGCCGCTGGCTCTCTTCGGCGTACCCAACGCCGAGGCGGGTCGGCTGGACTACGAGGTTTCGATCCCGGGCAACCTCAGCTTCCTGGTCGGAATGTCGTTCGACACCGAAGTCCAGGGGCTCAACGATTTCCCACGCGACGAGTGGCCGCCGCTCGGCCTGACCTTCTATCCCTTCCACCTGATGTTCATCATGGGAGTCTTCTTCATCGGCTTCGCGATGCTCGGCCTGCTGCTGCTCTGGCGACGGAAGCTCTTCGATCCCAGCTCGACCCTGTCGCGCTGGTACCTGGGCGGGGCGGTGATCGCGATGCCGCTGCCCTTCGTCGCCAACGAGCTCGGCTGGATCGCGGCCGAGGTCGGGCGCCAGCCCTGGGCTGTATACGGCATGCTGCTGACGCGCGACGCGGTCTCGGTGACCGTGCCGGCGTGGCAGATCCTCGCGTCCATCATCATGTTCGCCGTCGTGTACACCGCGCTGTTCGTGCTCTGGATCTTCCTGCTCCGCAGGAAGCTCGCGCAGGGACCCGAGGTGACGCCATGACCGCGCTGCAGACAACGTGGTTCTTCCTCGTCGGCGTGCTGCTCATCGGCTACGCCGTCCTCGACGGGTTCGACCTGGGCGTGGGCTTCTGGCACCTCTTCACCAGGCGGGACGACGAGCGCCGCGTGCTGATCAACTCGGTCGGACCGGTCTGGGACGGCAACGAGGTCTGGCTGCTGACGGGCGGCGGCGCCATCTTCGCGGCGTTCCCGCCGGTCTACGCGACCGTGTTCTCCGGCTTCTACCTCGCCCTGATGCTCGTGCTCCTGGCGCTGATCGCGCGGGCCGTCTCGCTCGAGTTTCGGAACAAGGTCCCGGACCCCCGATGGCGCGCGACCTGGGACGTCTCGTTCTCGCTGGGGAGCACCGTCGCGGCGCTCCTCTTTGGCGTTGCGCTCGGCAACGTGTTGCGCGGCATACCACTCGACGCCGAGGGCAACTCCGCGGTCGCGTTCCTCGACCTCCTCAACCCCTACGCGCTCCTCGTCGGTCTGACGGGGCTGGCGATGGTGGCCACCCACGGCGCGCTCTACCTCGTGCTGAAGACCGAGGGCTCGCTCGCGGATCGGGCCGAGCGCTGGGCTCGGGCGGCGTGGATCGCGTACGCGGCATCCTGGGTGGCCGCCGCCGTCTCGACCGTGGCGACCCAGCCCCACCTGGTGCGGAGCTACCGGGCGAGCCCCGTCCTCTGGCTGGTCCCCGCGGCGAGCCTCGCGGCCGTGGTCGCCATCCCGCTGCTCTCGCGCCGGGGCCGACCGGTGGCCGCGTTCCTCGCCTCGAGCGTCTCGATGGCGGCGCTGATGGCCACGGCCGGGCTCGCGCTCTTCCCGACCATCGTGCCCGACCTCGACGGCGGCGGGCACGACCTCACCGCATTCAACTCGTCGTCGTCGGCGACCACGCTCACGGTCATGCTGGTCGTCGCCCTCGTCGGGATGCCGGTCGTGCTGGGCTACACCGCCTACATCTATCGCGCGTTCAAGGGGAAGGTGCGGCCGGACGAGCACGGGTACTGACCAGCTCTTCGCCGGGCGGACCCTCACACGACGCGGAGGGGACGGGTCGGCGGCACGCCCTGGAGCTCTCTCAGCGCCTCGATCGCGGTCAGGAGCGACTCGGGCGTGAGCTCCCAGGACCACCACAGCCTGGCGACTCCGCGGGAGACGTGGAGCGTGGGGATGTCCTGGCGCGCGAGCGAGAGGAGGCGGTCCCGGACCGTCGGCGTGATCAGGGCCCGGGCGGCGTCGGGGTCGCCCTGGATCAGGAAGTAGCCGTCGAAATCCGGGTGCCCGAGCTTGATGTCCTGAGTCATGCGGAAGATGGAGAGGAGCTCGGCGCCGAAGTTCTGCGGGACGGCCCTGACCTCCGCGGTGCCAGGCGGAACCCGGACCGCGACGGCGTTCACCGCCTGGGTCTCGGCCGAGCGCGACGTCGCCCAGTCCTGGAACGTGACAGCGAACGCGACGCCGTCGATCTCGATCACGCTCCCCGTGCCGCCGGACTCCACGGGGGAGAGGGGTGTCCCGGGCGCGACCTGCGCGATGGTCGCCTTGAACGCTCCGAGGCCCGGCCCCCTGGCCTTGAACGCGCGGTCCACGCGCCCGACCCAGCTCTCGAAGACGAGCTCGAGCGGGGGAGGCTCGAGAGCCGGCCGCGTCCAGCGCTCCTCGATGCCGGGGAAGTCGCGTTCGACCCGCTGGAGCGCCGCGAGCCGTTCCTCCCGCTCCGTGGTGGCGGACATCAACGCCTCGGGCATCGCGTCGTCGCCCGGCGGCTCCCGCTCCGCGGGGCAGGGCAGCGAGAGTCCGGGCGCCACCTCGTCCCAGAACACATCGGTGAAGGTCTCCTCGAGGCGCGCGATCTCGAGATCGAGCGCTCCGATCCGGTCCCTCAGGGCTTCCAGCGAATCACGGTACGGGCTCGGCATCGGGCCAGGATACCACCTGCCGGCTCGACGAGGCTCCAGCTCGAAAGGATTTGAACGAACTCCAGCTTTCGGAGATGATGACCTCCCGTGATCGGAGCGCAGGTCACATGAGCCGATCTCGCTGGAGCGTGGACGAAGGCGACCTCATCGATGGCCGCTTTGCCGTCGTCCGCGAGATCGGCAGGGGCGGCATGGGGGCGGTCTACGAGGCGTTCGACCGGAAGCTCGAGCGATCGGTCGCCCTCAAGTTCCTCGATCCCGGGTTGATCGAGGAGGGCGATGCCGTCTCGCGGTTCCAGCGCGAGGCCCTCGCCGCCGGCCGCATCGGTCACGAGAGCATCTGCGACGTCAGGGACAGGGGCGAGACCGAGGAGGGAGTCCCGTACATCGTCATGGAGCTGCTCGACGGCCGGGCGCTGAGCTGGAGCATGCGCGACGGGCAGCGGATCGACCCCGGACGGCTCGGCCGCCTGATACTCCAGGTGCTGTCCGCGCTCGAGGCCGCGCACAGGGCCGGCATCGTGCACCGCGACCTCAAGCCCGAGAATCTCTTCGTCACCAAGGGCGTCGAAGGGCTGGAGCGGATCAAGATCCTGGATTTCGGCATCTCCAGGTTCCTGAGCGAGACCATCGGCGCGCGGTTGACACGCACCGGCACCGTCATGGGCTCTCCCCTGTACATGAGCCCCGAGCAGGCCGCGGGGAGCAAGGACATCGATCACCGCGCGGACATCTGGAGCTTGGGCGTGATCATGTACGAGGCGCTCACCGGGACGCCTCCGTTCGACGGAGACAACTACAACCAGATCATGATCTCCATCGTCACGACCGATCCCGCGTGGCCGCGGCTCCGCGTGCCCGAGATCCCCGAGCCCATCGAACGCGTCGTGCTCAAGGCCATGACCAAGGACCGGGACGAGCGGTACCGGACCGCCGCCGAATTCGCGGACGCGCTCCGGGCCGCGCTCGAGGCGTCGGGAGAAGACCCGTCGCTCTTTGCCGGTGCTCAGACGGCCTCGGCGCCTCACGCCGTGAAGCTGCCCGATCCGAGGCGCTCCACGCCGGTGAACAGCGAGTCGCGCGTCGATGCGGTCGCCGTGACGGTCCCCGAGCGACTCCCGGGGTCCAGACGTCCCGTACCGAGGAAGGGCACCGCGGCCCTGGCCGGGCTCGCGATCGGCGTCGCGATTGTCGGTCTTGCCATCTACGGGGCGTTGCACGGAACGGACGCAGGGTCGCGCCCGGCACCAGCGCACGCTGAGACGACGGCCCACCCGGCGAAGGCACCGGTCGACGCGGCGCGCTCCGCGAGCGTCGAGCTCCGCGGCCTCCCCGAGGGTGCGCGGGTCACCTTCGACGGTGAGCCCGTCCGAGGCGCCAGGCTCGAGGGGCCGACGGGCCGGCGAGGCCTGCTCGAGGTCGGCGGCGAAGGTCTGGAGACCGTGCGCGTGGACGTCACCATCAGGGAGGGGGGCGTCGTGGACCTGACGGACCGGTTCCGGCCCTCGCTCACCGTTGAGGCACCAGCCGACGAAGCCCCGGCCGACGAGACCCCGGCCGACGAGGCACGGCCCGAGGACCGGCGGGACCAGCGCGACCCGCGACACAGCGGGCGCGACGGATCGAAAGCCCCGAGCGCCATCGAAACCCCGATCAAGGGAAGGCACGGGAGCCCGGTGTTCACGGACTACCCCGGGACGGACTGAGTCATGTGGTCGCGAACGATCATCGTCGTCCTGGTGCTCTCGATCGCCGCGTTCCCAGGCGGAGCGCACGCGGAGGGAGCAGCGGACGCGCGAGCGCTGTTCCAGAGCGGTGTCGAGCTGTTCCAGGGGGGCGACTACGCGGCCGCGGCCGGCGCGTTCCGGGCGTCGTACGAGGCCAGCCCCGCGCCCATCGCGCTCCTCAACCTGGCCATGTGCCAGCGGGAGCTCTTTCAGTACGTGGAGTCCATCGACACGCTCGAGCAGGTCCTCGCGCACGGCGCCGAGGCCCTCCCGCCCGATCAGGCGGCCGCGGCGCGGCGCTTCATCGAGGAGATGACCGCGCTGCTCGGCACGGTGCGGGTCGCTGTCGAGCCGGCTGACGCCACGGTGACCGTTGACGAGCAGGAGGTCCCGCCAGCGCAGCTCGCCAACCTGCGCCTGCGCGCCGGCCCGCACCGGGTGGCGGCCCGGGCCGCGGGTCACGAGGACGCGGCGGATGTGGTCCAGGTCGTCGCGCAGCGGGTGAACGAGGTGCGGCTTGTGCTCGCGCCGATCGAGGGCCCCGCCGACGCCGAGCCGCTCGACGGCCCCCAGGACAGCCGGGACGTCACGCTGGTCGAGGCCCCCGAGCCGGCCAGACCGCCCGTGCACCGGCGCTGGGGGTTCTGGCTCGGCATGCTCGGCGCGGCCGCGGCCGTCGGCCTCGGCGTCGGGCTCGGTGTCGGGTTGAGCCAGGACAACGAGACCCCCGGGGCAGACCTGGTCACGAGGCTGCCATGAAACGACTGGGCCCGATTGTCGTGACGCTGTCCCTCGCCGGGTGCGCCGGCGACGCCAGTGGATTATGGATCACGATCGACGCGCCCGAGGGCCGCGTGGACCGGCTCGTGCTCGAGATGGTCGCCACGCTGACCCAGGCGACCGACGAGTATGCCGAGACCTGCCGCGTCTTCACCGCGGAGGTCCCGAACGACGAGATTGCGACTCTCGAGCTCCCGTTCGTCTGGGGCATCGCATTCGGCGACGAGCCGTGGTGGTGTGTGGGAGTCCGAGTCGCGGGGTCGTATCAGGGCGACGAGGTGGTCCGCACCGAGGACCTGTACTGCCCCGATCCGGACCTGCTCACCGAGGAGACGCTCCGCCTCGACGCCGCCTGCTTCGGCTTCGAGTGCCCGCTCGACCGGGTCTGTCGCGTGGGCGACGGCGGCGAGGCGCGATGCGAGCCCTCGAGGGTCGGCGACCTCTTCGGCGTCGCCCCCTCGGTCGAGCGACCGTGCGACGGAGGCGGGCAATGACACGGAGACCAGGGAGTCCCGTGCCGAGCTCGAGGTCACCACGCGCCGGCTCACCCAGGAGATCTCGACCGGGGTCGCTCCCGGTCCGTGGGATCGCCCTGGCCGTCGCGGCGCTCGCCGTCCTCTCCGGCTGCGGTGACGAGGCCACGCCCCGCGACCCGTGCGAGGGAGTGACCTGCTCGGGCTTCGGCCGTTGCATGAGCGACGGCTCGAGCGTGTGGTGCGAGTGCGACGACGACTACGAGCCCCACGGCCTCGTCTGCCGACCCGAGGGCACTGACGGCGACGCGGACGGCGATGGCGATGGCGATGGCGATGCCGACAACGATGGCGATATCGACGTCGATGCCGATGTTGACACCGATGAGGATTCCGACATCGACTTCGACATCGACTTCGACAACGAGGAGGAAGGCCCGACGATCACGGGAGTCAACGGCACCGGACCCGTGGATGGTGTCGAGCCGCGATCCGAGGACCGGGCCGCGTGGGACTCCCACGCCGGCGACCGCGTTCCAGCGTCGCAGCGAGTGGACAGCGCGGAGCCAGTGCTCCTGGTCACCGGCACCGGCCTCGCCGGCACCACCGCGGCCCACGCCGAAGGCCAGGACGGGACCGAGGGCAACCTGAGGCTCACGATCCTGGAGGCCGTCGCCGAGAGCGTGAGGCTCCGGTTTCCCTCCGACGCGGAGGCCGAGGCAGGGCTGTACCTCCTGACGCTCGAGACCCCCGGCGGCGACGCCACGGCGCTGGTCTACCTCCTGCGCGGCAACGACGGTCCGAGGGGCGACCCGGGCCGCGCCGGGACCGCCGGAGCCTCATTCCTCGAGTGCGACGGGACGACCTGCAGCCTGGACCGTGGCCTCGTCGTCGAGGGCCAGGGCTCGTTCGAGGCGTTCGAGACCGAGGTGGCCGACATCGGCTCGGTCGAGACCGGGACGTTGACCGTTCCCGAGAGCGCCCGGCTCCCCGTATGCCCGAGCGGGTACGTGGACGAAGCCGCTGGAGCCATCACGCGGTGCCGGCGCGACCTGGGCGACGGGCGGTTCGACGAGATGGTCAGGGTCGGCGACCTCTGGGTGGACCGGTTCGAGGCCAGCGTCTGGAGGACACAGGACTGCGGCGGCACGCTGTTCGACACCCAGGAGGAGTGGACGAGCGTGCTGGTGACCTTCCCGTACCACGGGAGCTACTCCGAGCCGTTGTATGCGTGCTCGGTCTCGGACGTGAGCCCATCGCGCTGGCTGACGTGGTTCCAGGCGCAGTCGGCCTGCGCCGCCTCGGGCAAGCGCCTGCTCACCAACGCCGAGTGGCAGGCCGCGGTGGCGGGGACTGGCGAGATGGCAGATTGCATGTCGGTTCCCAGTCTGAGGACCACCGGGGCAACATTGACCTGCATGTCCTACTGGGGCGTCGAGGACATGGTCGGCAACCTGGTCGAGTGGGTGGAAGACTGGTACGGGCAGGGTGCGAACAGCGACGACGGCTCGCAACCCGAGACGTACTTCGGCGACATCTTCACGAACGTGGACCCGGCGGAGTACCAGGGCGACGGCTCCCGCTTCCCGGCCGCGGGGCTCAGGGGTGGGAACTGGTACATCGGAGGCGGATCGGGCCCGTTCATGATGGACTTCCACAACGCGCCCTCGCGCTCGGACCTCGACATCGGGTTCCGCTGCGCGATGCGCTCGACTGAGTAGGGGGCTCGGAGCGGCGATGACGAACAGTCCACATCGGATGGGAGCCGGCGCGGTGATGCTGCTCCTGGCGCTCTCGGCTCGTGACGCCTCGGCGCAGGTGTTCTTCGTCCAGGGCGAGGACGGCTTGCCAGGAGGAGCGGGGGTAGAGGGCCCGGCTGGAGAGCCCGTGCTGGACTGCGACGAAACGACGTGCAGGTTGCACCAGGACCTCGACGTCGTGGGACGCGGCATGTTCGACTCAGCGGTTGCCGACCGAGGCGTGTTCGGGAGCCTCGTCTCCGACGAGGTCACGGTCGCCACGAGCATATGGCTGCCCGAATGCCCCTCGGGCTACACGCGCGACAGGACCTGCGGGGACTGCGAACAGATCGTGCTCTGCGTCCGGGGACGCGACCAGATGGTCAAGGTCGGCGACTTCTGGGTCGACCGCTACGAGGCGAGCGTGTGGGAGAACGACGACTGCTCCGGCACGCAGTACGTGGACACGGACGACTGGGCGGACGTGGCCGAGAGCTTCCCCTTCCACGGGAGCTTCGACACGCCGCTGTACGCGTGCTCGGTCGCGCTCGCGCCGCCGTCGCGCTGGCTGACGTGGTTCCAGGCGCAGTCGGCCTGCGCCGCCTCGGGCAAGCGCCTGCTCACCAACGCCGAGTGGCAGGCCGCCGTGGCAGGCACGCCAGACCCTGGCAGATGCCGTGTGAGCGGGGGCCCCAGGAACACGGGAGCGGGCTCGTGCGTCTCGTTGTGGGGCGCCGAGGACATGATCGGCAACCTGTGGGAGTGGGTCGAGGACTGGTACGGGCAGGGCGCGGACGGGGTCTCGGCATCCCAACCCGAGGAGTACTTCCTCGACGGGTGCTGGAACGTGGACGTCGCGGAGGCCCAGGGACCTGACGCGGCCTGCTTCCCGGCCGCCGGGCTCCGGGGCGGAGCCTGGAACAACAGCCGCGGCCAGGCGGGCGCGTTCGCGATCAACCTGGACAACGCACCTTCGGTCTCGAACGACACCATCGGGTTCCGCTGCGCCGTGCACTAGGGAGAAGAGGTGGTTCGGAGTCGAAAATGACGGATGGAAGGATGAACCGGGGCAGAAGGGAACGGGGGGCTCTCCCTCTCCCTCGGGGAGAGGGCGGGGTGAGGGCCGCCGTCTTCGCGATTCTCGCCCTGACGGTGGGTTCCGGCTCTGCCTCGGCTGAGCCCTTCTTCCTCCGGGGTGCCGACGGCGACGCGGGCCCCGAGGGAGCTCGCGGGCCGGCGGGCGATCCGGAGCTGGTCTGCGACGAGGACACGTGCACCTTGAGGCAGGACCTCGAGGTGTCCGGCCCAGGGGCGTTCGACTCGATCGCGGCCGACGAGGCCTTGATCGGGTCGCTCGACACCGATGCCCTCACCGTGTCGATGAGCATCTGGATGCCCGAGTGCCCAAGCGGGTACACACGAGACGCAACCGTTGACGACTTCATCCTCTGCACCGACGGGCTCGACCAGATGGTCAAGGTCGGCGACTTCTGGATCGACCGGTTCGAGTCGAGCGTGTGGTCGAGCTCGAGCTGCTTGGGGACACAGTACGGCGACTCGCCCGACTGGTCCACGGTGAGCGCCGTGTTCCCCTATCATGGGGGCTTCACGGCGCCGTTGTTTGCGTGCTCGGTCACGGGTGTGCCTCCGTCGCGGTGGCTGACGTGGTTCCAGGCCCAGTCCGCGTGCGCGGCGTCCGGGAAGCACCTCGTCACGAACGCCGAGTGGCAGGCCGCGGTGGCCGGGACCGAGGACGCGGACGGCTGCCTGGTGAGCAGCGACGGCCCGCGGAGCACGGGGGACGGGACGTGCGTGTCCTCCTGGGGCGCGGAGGACATGATCGGCAACCTCTGGGAGTGGACCGCGGACTGGTACGGGCAGGGGCAGGACTCGGCGCACGGCGCCCAGCCCCCGGAATACTCCTTCGACGCGTACTGGAACGTGGACGCGGCGCAATTTCAGGGACCGTACGCCACCGCCTTCCCGGCCGCGGGCATACGGGGCGGAGGTTGGAGCGACAGTGATCTGGCGGGGGCCTTCACGGTGAGCCTGCAGCACGCGCCTTCGTTCTCCAGCGACGGGATCGGCTTCCGCTGCGCCATGCACTGAGCTCGGCGACGGAGCACGCGCGCCGAGATGGCGTGACACGACATGACATGAAACTCTCGATGTGGGCACAGGCGGTGTACAAGGTCCCGCGGCTGGACAAGGCGGAGTGGGACAGGCTCGACCCCGTGGCCCGCTGGCTGATCGCCACCCGCGCGGCGGTGCTCGTTCTCACCCTGACGTCCTCGGCCATCGGCGGGCTCGTCGCGCTGAAGGACGGCCGGTTCGACCTCTGGCTGTGGCTCGCGGTGACGCTCGGGCTCTGCCTGGCTCACGCCACGAACAACCTCCTCAACGACCTCACCGATCACCTGAAGGGAGCCGACCGGGACAACGCGTTCCGGACCCAGTACGGGCCGCAGCCCATCGAGCAGGGGCTGCTCTCGATGCGGGCGTTCCTGGTGTACGTGGTCGTCACGGGCGTTGCGGCGCTGGCGGTCGGTGTGGTCCTCGTGGTCGTCCGCGGCGAGATCACGCTGGTCCTGCTCGCGGCGGGCGCGTTCTTCGTGCTCTTCTACACGTATCCGCTCAAGTATATCGGGCTCGGCGAGCTCGCGGTCCTGGCCGTGTGGGGGCCGCTCATGGTGGGCGGCGCGTACCAGGTCGTCACCGGGGAGTGGAGCTGGACCGCAGCCGCGATCGGCATCCCGCACGCCCTCGGCGCCACGGCCGTGATCTTCGGCAAGCACATCGACAAGCTCGACGCAGACCGCGGCAAGGAGATCCGGACCCTGCCCGTCATCATCGGCTCGAGGGCGAGCCGTCTCGTCGTGATCGCGGTGATCGTGCTCCAGTACCTCTCGGTCGTCGCGCTCGTGGCGCTCGGATGGCTCGGCATCCCGGCGCTGCTCGTGATCGGCGCGCTGCCGGCGTTCCGGTGGGTGCAGCGCGTCTACCGCGCGGAACGGCCCGCCGAGATGCCGCCGGAGTTCCGCGCGGACGTCTGGCCCCTGTGGTACGTCGCGTTCGCGTTCTGGCACACCCGCCGCTTCGGCTTGCTCTTCATGGCGGGCCTCGTGGCGGACGTCGTGATCGCGCGGCTCTGAGCCCTCGCGCCCGTCACCTCGCGCCGCTGTAGGATATCAGGGCTGAGAACGCGAGGATGTCGTAGCTGCCCTCGAAGTCGCCCGCGTTGACCGCGGGAGCGTCGAACGTGCCGCCCAGGGGAGAGGCGCGCAGCGCGAAGATCCGGCCACCCTCGGCCGACACGTGCCGGTCGGTCATGAAGATGTGCATGTAGGCCACAGTCAGCTCGAGCACGCGGACACGGTACGTCACGCCGAGCGCCACTCCGACGCTGTTCCAGGCCGGAAATACGAGGTGCGTGTACTCGAGGGGCGACGCCGCGCTCTGCCAGAAGACCCCAGCCGAGAGGCTCAGGCCGCCCTCGAGCAGGTTGACCATGCCGCCGAGCCGCAGGCTCACCGTGTCACGCCAGTGCTGCTGGATCACCAGGTCCGGCACGTCGTACACGCCCAGCGGCGTGTGGACCGGCTCGAGCGGGGCGACCACGATCCGCCTGAAAGAGGAATACGACTCGTATAGAAAGTCGAGCTCGACGTCGAAGAGCTCCGTTCTATGCGGCTCCGGCGCTGCGCCGGCTCCGGTTTGCGCGCCGGGCCTGGGATGGCGGTACCTGACGCCCCCGCGGAGCACGGTGAACGGAACCGGGACGTCGAGGCGTACCCGCGAGGCGGGGAACCGGATGCCGCCGTCCTGGGCGAACGGAACTCCGACGGGCACCGCGTCCCCGTACGCCTCGATCGAGTCGGAGAACCGGACCTGCGCGCCGATCTCGACCCTGTCGCCGATGCCGTAGAGGAAGCCGACCTGCATCGCGGGCACGAACGGGTCCTCGACGTCGCCCTCGACCCGGACGTCGAAGAGCGGGTCGTCCACGACGACCGTACCCGTATAGACCGAGATCGCGGCGCTGGCGACCGCGGGCTGGAAGCCGATGCCGATGCGCAGCGAGTCGAGGCCTCGGATCCGGAACCCGAGCGCCACGGTCGGGATGGCGTAGAAGAACGAGATGTCGGTGAACAGGTACCGGCTCGGCCCCGGGTCGCCGAGCGTCCCGCGGTCGTAATGCCCCTCGCCGACGGCGACCGGGCCATGCACTCCGATGGCGAGGACCAGGGACGGGGTCAGCCGGAACGCGGCCGCCACCATCGGGCCGACGAACGGCCGGCTCTCGTCCTCGATTTCTCGGAACCCGAGCCGCTGGAACCGGAGCTGCCGGAAGACCAGGTTGCCGGAGGTGTAGAACGAGCTTCCCTGAGTGTCGGCCACGCCCGCGATGTTCGAGTAGAGCGCCGAGGGAGTGGCGATGGCCGCGGCCGCGCCGCCCCGGCCGACGGCGAGGGCTCCGTTGTCCGTGCCGTACTCGAACCCGCCCGCGTCGGCGGGGCCGATCCAGATCCCGGTGGTGCTCATCACCGCGATGACCCCCGCCAGGCACCTGGAAACGATCGTCTTCAACGTCGCGCGCACCCTATATGCGCCGGGCGTCGAGCGCAAGGGACGGGTCAATGCCTGCGTGTGGTCCCGTGGACTGTGTGGACACAGTGGACCGAGTGGACATCGTCCAGATCGTCCACCTCGTCCACGTCGTCCACTTCGTCCACCCGATGGCCGAGGCTGGAGCCCGGTCGGGCGTTCTGGTAGGCTGACCGTGATGCTTCGGGTGCGTGATCTCGGCGTCGTGATACTGCTCGTCGCGGGGTGCTCGCGGGGCGACGATCCAACGCTCTCGGGTGAGTTCTCCGACGACTTCGAGCGCTCCGAGCTCGGGCCGAGCTGGCGCAACACCGGCGGGCCCTACCGGATCGTGGACGGGGAGCTGCGCGTGGCCGGCGCCCGCAACCACCCGCTGTGGTTGCGCAAACGGCTGCCCGACGGCGTTCGCGTCACCTTCGACGTCCGGAGCGACAGCAGCGACGGCGACATCAAGTTCGAGCTGTTCGGCGACGGGGTCTCGTTCGCACGCGAGGCGTCGTACGTCGCCACGGGGTACGTCGTCGTCTTCGGGGGCTGGCACAACCAGCGCAACGTGATCGCCCGCCTCGACGAGCACGGCACCGACCGACAGGTGCGGCACGACCCGCGCGTGGTCCGCGGGCAGACCTACCGCATCAAGGCCGAGCGGCGCGGTGGCCTGCTCCGCTGGTGGGTCGACGACGAGCTGATGCTCGAATTCGACGACGCGCTCCCGCTCAAGGGACCGGGGCACGACCACTTCGGGTTCAACAACTGGGAGACCCGGCTCTCCTTCGACAACCTGCGGATCGCTCCGCTCGAGTGACATGGAATCGCGAGAGCTCGAATCGGAGATCGGTCAGCTCGAGGTCGACCTGGACCGGCTCCGGGCCCTGTACGAGCAGTACTTCCTCGGGATGGAGAAGCTGGAGCCCCTGATCCCCAGGAAGCAGGTCGAGCGCAAGATGCGCATCCTCCGGAAAGAGCGGGTCACCAACACCGCCCTGAGGTTCCGGCTCCAGATGCTCATCCAGCGGTACAGCACCATGCTGACGTACTGGCAGCGAGTGAGCCGCCAGATCGAGGAGGGGACCTACCGACCCGACGTCATGAAGGCGCGCGCCCGGGCCGAGACGCGTCGTACCGAGGCCAAGCAGCGCATCAAGGACGAGCTGAAACGGAAGCGCGGCGAGGTGGATGAAGGAGACGGCGGGGGCGAGACGGCCGGGGACGCCGTCGCGGCGGCGCACCTGCCCCCGGCGGTCGCGACGAGGGACGCCGGCGCTCCGACCTCCGGGCAGTCGATCCGCGACACCGACGTCGGAGCCGGCGCGGCCTGGACCGGGGACGAGGGGTCGTTCCAGCTCGTGGACGAGCCTCCGCCGAGGCCGGTCGCCCAGCCGAGGGCCGCTCCGCCTCAGGCGCCCTTTCCTGCCGTCCCGCCCCCGGTCCCCGCGGCGACACGGCGGCCGCCGCCACCGCCTCCACCACCCGCCGCGCGGCCCGTCACGCCTCCGCCGCCACGGAACGGGCTGACCGATTCCCGGCTGCGGAGCATCTACGACGACTACATCGTGGCCAGGCAGCAGTGCAGCCAGCCCACCGCGGAGATCACCTTCGAGAAGGTCTCGGCGCAGCTCAAGGGCCAGGAGGAGTTGCTGCGCACCAAGCACGGCAAGGCCGTGGACTTCGAGGTCTCGGTCCGCGCCGGCAAGGCCGTCCTGCGCGCTGTCAGCAAGAAGTGACGATCCCCTGCATTGTTTCGATCAGGGGGTCGAGTGAGGCGTGGTCGATGGCCGAGATGACCCTCGCGTCGAAGCGGTGTGCGAGATCCGCCACGCGCTCGGGCTCGAGCAGGTCGATCTTGTTCAGCACGATCTTGCGGGGAATGGAGTGGAGGTCGAGGTCGACGAGGATGTTCTCGACAGCGCGGATCCGGTCGTCGATCGCCTCGTCCGACGCGTCCACGAGGTGGATGAGCAGGCTCGCCTCGCCGAGCTCCTCGAGGGTCGCGCGGAAGGCCGCGATCAGGTCCTGCGGGAGGTCGCGGATGAACCCGACGGTGTCCGTGATGATCACGTGCTCGCCGCCGGGCAGCCGGTACCGCCGCGAGCAGGGGTCGAGCGTTGCGAAGAGCCGGTCCTCGACGAGCACGCCCGCGTTGGTCAGCGCGTTGAGCACCGTCGACTTGCCCGCGTTCGTATACCCGACGATGGCGACGACCGGGACGCCGCTCCTGACCCGCTGCCCGCGCTTCTGCCGGCGCTGCCGCGCGAGGTGGTCGATGTCGCGATTGAGCTGTGCGATGCGCTCCCTGGCGCGCCGCC
>Ga0233425_10003406_pt1 | contig 28879 bp, 24 predicted proteins | sample Watercolumn_Towu_2_FD_181712 | JGI IMG/M metagenome (GOLD analysis project Ga0233425, IMG submission 181712) | Freshwater microbial communities from Lake Towuti, South Sulawesi, Indonesia - Watercolumn_Towuti2014_140_MG | ecosystem: Environmental > Aquatic > Freshwater > Lake | place...
ACGTAGCTTGGTAATGATTTGCTCGACGGTATATTTGAGGCGTGGCATCTTGCCCTCCTTCTGGCCCAGGGCTAACATACCGCCTGGACCGGTTTAAAGGGGGCAGGTCAGATCTGTATCACGCAGTGGCCAACTGGTTCAGCGGGCGCGCACGAGGCAAGGTTCTCGATCTGGGGACCGGCGACGGTAGACTGTCCTCCCGTCTGCATTCATTGGGATTCACCATGGCGGCACGCGATTGTATCCCCGAAGCCGATTGGCAGCTGAAAGACATCTTCTACAGGCGGTGCGATTTCGCAGAGGGGTTGCCGTTCGAGGACGAAAGCTTCGATTACGTGGTGTGCACCGAAGTGATTGAGCATGTTGAGAACCCCTTTGCCTTATGTCGCGAGATCAAGCGCGTGCTTCGTCCCGGCGGAGCGGTCATCATGTCCACGCCGAATATTCTCAACATGCGCAGCCGATTCAAGTTTCTTCTCGACGGCAGCTTCCTCTTTTACAACTATCCCCCCATCGAATGGGACAAGAAAGAATGGCGGCCGCAGGTCCATGCCTACCCGATCCGTTATCACGAGTTGGAATATTACCTCTACAAGGCGGGGCTCACCGTCGACGAAGCCTTTACGAACCTCCGTTCGTACAGCTGGCGTCTGTTCTTTCCAATGGAGTTGCTTCTCCGCCTGCATGCGAGACATATGGAGAAACGGTCGAGGAGGAAGGATGGGGTGGCGCTGGAACGGATCTATTCTCGCGTTCTGAGCAACGACCTACTCTTTGGAACGCACCTCATCGTGCACGCCACACGATCCTAGCAACGAGCACTTTTGGATAGCAGATGCTCCGGCGTCGCAAGAGGACCGGCGTGGCTGATTAGGCTGTCTTCGAGGTTCTCTAGGACGCCACGTTGCGCTCGCTTCCAGGCCCCTCCCGCGCTGCGGGAGGCAGCGACCACAACAGCCGAGTGAGCGCCTTCGATTCATGTTCGGCCAACTCCCGGAACTGCACTCCGAAAGCGGAAGCCCCTATCCAGCGTACGGTCGCAACGGGGACATAGATCGGAGCAGCCTGCCGGGGCCGGATCTGAAGATGAATCACCGTGTCGACAGACATGGCAATTGGGCTTCTCACCCTACAGCCTCCCAGGGAGAGATCCTGCACCACTCCTTCTTCGATCCGCACCGTAGCCGATGAAAAGACCCCCTGGAAATTGACGGGGAAACGTTGATGTTTACGTTGTTCCACGGTGCTCGTTCCCTCCCCGCACAGCACCCCGGATTATACGGAATCCTGAATTATCGGTCGAGCAAATAATTTCCCCATCCTTACGCCTTGCCCTTCCATGAAGAGCTGTGTAAGGATTCAGCTGGGAGGGCGACTCAAAGCCAGGTCAAACAGGTGGAGGAAGGAGGCGTCACATGCCGGCTAAAGTCGAGATCGGTCCCATCGTAAAGGTCGTGAAGACAGACGACGAATGGAGGAAGCTCCTGGTGCCCGCCGCCTACCGCGTACTGCGGCAGGAGGATACTGAGCGGCCCTTTGTCAATCCCCTGCATGAGAACCATGCACCGGGCATATACTGCTGCGCCGGCTGCGACTTGCCGTTGTTTTCATCCGAGCACAAGTACGACAGCCACACCGGTTGGCCCAGCTTCTGGCAGCCGATCGATCCCAGGGTGATTGAATCACGCACCGACTTCAAACTGTTCGTCCCCCGCACGGAAGTTCACTGTGCCCGTTGCGAAGGACATCAGGGCCATGTCTTCAAGGACGGCCCAAAGCCCACGGGCCTGCGCTATTGCATCAACGGCGTGGCGCTGAAGTTCATTGCCTCCTAGCCCTAGGAAGCCCGTCCACTCGCCGCTCGCCTATTGTGGCGCCTGCCACGCTTCAGAGATGCGCGACACATCACAACTGTGTAGAATCTCCCCGCATCAGAATCGTTCTGAACGACCGTTCAAGGAGCCATGCGATGGAGGAGGACCTTCGAATCGGATTCGTCGGTGTGGGCCGCATGGGTGCCAACATGGCGCGCCGCCTCAAAGAGGCGGGCTTTCACCTCACGGCGATCTTTGACATGCAGCACCAAGTCGCCTGCTCACTCGCCGCAGAACTCGGCGTGGAGGCGGTTCGCACACCTGCGCTGATTGCTGAATCCTCCTCGGTAGTCGTCACCGTGGTTTCGGACGATGCCTCGATGCAGGAGATCTTCGCGGAAGGCAATCCGGACAGCCTGCTCCCCAACGCCAGGAACAGGCTGTTCATCAATTGCGCGACGATCACCCCACAAGTCCAGATCCACGTCGCGCAGGCGGTCGAACGGTACGGAGGCTTTTGTCTCGAAGCCTGCATGGCCGGCAGTATTACCCAGGCTCGCCAGGGGACTCTCTATCTCATGTGCGGCGGCAGGCCCGAGGTCTTTGCCATGGCAAGACCGGTGCTCGGGGCCATCGGGCAAGCCGTTCGGCAGATCGGCCCGGCGGGAGAAGCCGCAAGAGTGAAGGCGCTCGTCAATATGGTCATGAACAGCAATACCGCGGCGTTGGCGGAAGGGTTGGGACTGGGCGCGGCGCTCGGTATCGATCTGACGTTGCTGCGGGAGGTCTTCGCCCAAACCGGCGCCGCCTCGCGTGTGCTGGAGACCGACGGCGAGGACATGCAGCAACGGGCGCACGAATGCTACTTCTCTGCAGCGCATGCGGCGAAAGACTCCGCCATCGCGCTGGCCTTGGCCGAGCAGGCCGGGCTCTCGCTGCCGGTCGCTCAGGCGACACTGGACCAGTACCGGCGTTTGATCGCATCGGGAAAGGGCGAATTGGACAAGTCAGCGGTAGCAGAGCTCACGTTCAAGGGGCGACAAAGACCGCTGCCATGAGATGACTCGGTGGCGGGGCTACATAGAATCCGGGAAACGCACCAAGCCATGTCAATGAAGGGGCTAGGAGACCGAGAGGAATCGCTTCAGGTCTGCTTCCCGCGCAAGCCCCACCAACAACATTCCGTCCGACCGTTCGAGTAAGGGCACGCCTGCTTGCCCTGTGCTGTGCCACTGACGATTCCATCCTTGAGGGACATGAGCAGTTGCCTTGTCTCCTTCCATAAGCCTCTGCTGGTTCAGGCCTAGCGAGGCCAGCGCCTCAGTCAAGACCCGGGTATCGGAAATATCCCTTCCCTCACGCCAGAAGAACCAGTAGAGACGGCGGACAAGATCGTTTCCCTGGACGACATTGGAGGCCAGAACCTTGGCCGCAAGCTGAATCGCCGGCCCAGTATTCGGTTTGCCTTCGGGCACGATGATGGGAAGCATCGGCGCCAGTCGGCCGACCATCGCCACCTCATGTCGCAGTTCGTCCATCAAGGGACCGTTCCAGCGCGCCATCGGGACCGGAAGATGGGGTGCATGTTGCACTCCACGCCACTCAACCCTATCCAGAACCCCATAGGTATGCAGTCGTTCGTGTATGGCATAGCAAAAGGGACAGTTGAAGTCGCTATAGAGAACTACGCGACCGGAAACGCCAAAATCACTCATGTGGCCACCATACCCAACCAGGGTTATGGAGTCCACCGGTATTTCGATTTGCCGGCGTAGCAATCAATCCCACCCCTGTGCTATCTGGAGAGCATGACCGCCCCTCGTGTCCTGTTGGTGATCCCACCGCTCACCCAACTGAACACCCCCTACCCCTCCACCGCCTATTTGAGCGGCTTTCTTCGGTCGCGCGACATCGCCTCTGATCAGGCCGATCTTGGAATTGAGATGGTGCTGCGGCTTTTCAGTCCCGACGGACTCAGGTTGCTGTTCCAACTGCTTCGCAGGCCGGGCAACGATCTCCCGAGGGAAGCCCTGCAAATGCTGGCCGACGAACAGGCCTATCGGAATACGATCGGTCTGGTCGTCACCTATTTGCAGGGGAAGAACCCCGCCGCCGCATCCCAACTGATCAGACCGGGAATCCTTCCGCAGGGGCCGCGCTTTCGAGGCCGTACGAAGTTCCCGCGCACAGTGCCGCTAGAAGACCGTGCCAAGCAATGGGCTACGCTCTATCTCGAAGATCTCGCGGACTTGGTCCAAGCAACTGTTTCGCCGCACTTTGCCCTGAGCCGGTACGCCGAACAGATCGCGCGTGCCGCCTCATCGTTCGACGGGATCGCCGCGGCGATGGCTGAGCCGCCGAACTTCACGGACGAATTCCTGCTCGCCGCGCTGTGGAATCACGTTGACCGATTCAAACCGACGCTGGTCGGGCTGTCGGTGCCGTTTCCGGGCAATCTCTACGGGGCCTTTCGCATCGCCCAGGGCCTGAAGCGACATCGTCCGGACATACCGATTGCGCTGGGCGGTGGCTATGCCAATACCGAGTTGCGGCGCGTCGCCGATTCGCGCGTCTTTGACTATGTCGATTTCATCACGCTCGACGACGGCGAACGGCCTCTGCTCTCCCTGATTGAACATCTCTCCGGGATGCGGCCGCGCCGATCCCTCTGCCGCACATTCTATTGAGAGAAGGGCAGGGTGTTCTTTGCCGACGATGCTTCGACCGCGGACTTTTCGATGGACGAGGTCGGCTGCCCGACCTATCGCGGGCTAGCGCTGGATCAGTACATGACGATCCTCGACAGCACCAACCCAATGCATCGCCTCTGGTCGGAAGGCCATTGGAACAAACTCACCGTGGCGCACGGCTGCTACTGGAAGCAATGTACTTTTTGCGATGTGGGGTTGAACTACATCAATCGCTACGAGACGACACCGACCGGGCGGCTCATCGGGCAGATCGAGCAGTTGATCGCCGAAACCGGCCGTCGCGGGTTCCACTTCGTCGATGAGGCAGCCCCTCCCGCCGCCTTAAAATCGCTCGCCCTGGCCTTACTGGAACGAGACATTACCATTTCATGGTGGAGCAACATCCGCTTTGAAGAAACCTTCACGCCGGACCTCTGCCGCCTGCTCGCCGCCTCCGGCTGCATCGCGGTCACAGCCGGGCTCGAAACGGCCTCGGACCGTCTCCTGGAAAAGATGAAGAAAGGGATCACCATCGATCAAATAGTCCTGGTGGCCAAGGCGTTCAAGGACGCAGGCATTCTAGTTCATGCTTATCTGATGTATGAATTCCCCTCAGAAACGGTCCAGGACACGATTGACTCACTCGAGCGGGTCCGTCAGCTGGTGGCTGCGGATCTCATTCAATCGGACTTCTGGCATCGCTTCACCGCCACGGCCCATAGTCCCATCGGCTTGAATCCAGCTGCGCATGGTCTGCGTATCCTCGGACCGGAATTCCAAGGCTTTGCCGAGAACGACCTGCTGCACCGGGATCGACGAAGCACGACGCCGGAGTGGCTCGGTGAAGGGCTGCGCCGGTCGATGCTCAATTTTATCGAGCAGCGCGGTCTCACGATAGATGTCCGGCATTGGTTCGATCATCCGGTGCCCGAGCCTCGGGTCTCCCCTACATGGGTCCCTCGCCTTCTCAAGGACCAGGATCTCGCCGATGACTCACGGGCGGAACGGCGGGTCGTGTGGCTGGGAGGACGACCGCGGTGGAAACCAGCCGGAACAGGAACGCGCCTGATTCTGCCTGGTCAGTCCAGCGATCAGGCGGTCATGCTGGCCGATCGACAAGCTGAATGGCTTGACGATCTGATCAAGCAATCCACTCCTCAGCACCAACGAGGGTCCTACCCCAGGTTGAAAGAAGCGGGTCGCCCATTCCCGGGAGGAGTACAGGAGTTCGAGAGTTTTCTGGCTACAAGAGCTTGGGAAAAACTTCGCTCCGTCGGACTTCTGCTCGTCTAGCACAAGAGAAATTTTCACGCTGCCATGAGTAGTTTTCAAGTTGTGGCAGAGAAGGGATCAGACGCATGAAAAGAGAAAAGGCCGAAACCCGCGAGGAGTTTCGGCCTTTTCCGAAGGGAGAAGGTTAGATCAAACCCACCTTCTTAATACTGTAACTGCAAGGCCACATGGAAAGAATCGACCCTATCGCCTGTGCGGCCGGGGGCGAATACGCCAGGCCCGCCAACGAAGCCTTTGGTGGCGATATCACCATACTGCCAGTAGGCCGATGCGCGCGCATTGAACCCGTCGATGACGTAGTTCACGCCGGCTTCCCATTCCTCGCGCTGAGAGCTGTCAATCGGGGAAATTCTGGTAAATCTCCCATAGGGCTGCAATCTCCCCCATCCCGTCTTCCACTTTTCCGGAAACAGATACAAGCCATAAATGGTCCAGGAATTCCCGTTCATAATCCACATGCCGGGGGTGGGGGTGTTGATTGAGCCGCATCCGCATGGGGTGGTGAGGCCTGTACCTCCGTCTAGTACACCGTCAGTAAAGGACTTTCTGTTCTGCGCCCAATACCGCTTGAACTCCCCGTTGATCGTGATGATGCCACCATCGTCCGGGAGGACTTTCTCAATCAAGCCATCAAAGACTATAGCATTCAAATCGTCCTTAGTGGTTGCTGATCCCACGCCATCTTTCTGATGGGCAAATCCCACGGCCAGCGCCACCAGGTCCCCGTAACCGCCGTAATAGGTCCCAGCGGTGTAGTACCCAGGATTGCCGGCATGCTCATCGGCCAGCAAGTTCCACGTGAAACGTCCCGCATACAGCAGGCTGGACCCCTGATTCGGACCTCCGTTTTGTCCCTGGAACACCGAGAAGGCGTACTGAAAATGGGTCCCCATCGGATGGATCCTCCCGAAGAAGACCACACCGTTGTCACGACCATAGAGCCCCGCCCCATCGTTGGCAGCTGTTGAGCGTCCAAAGTTCGCGCTTTGGTCATTGGGGAGGAACGGCGTCTTAAAGCCATCGTACGTCGGGTGGTAGAACGGACCGTTCAATTCGCCTCGGTCGAACGGCACCAAGGTGCGTCCTACCCACATGTTGACTGTCTCGCTATACTCGAATTTCCCGATCGAATCAATCAGGCCGATGTTAGACTGGCCTGCGAAAAGATTTCCCCCGCCAAATCTTCCATTGTTGGCACCGCAGTTAAAGCATTCGGTGTTTACCGTGAACTTGATGTACTTGTGGATCTGCCCGTTGATGTAGATACGAGTGTTGTCGACGTTGAACGCGTTGGTGTAGGCCTTTGCGCTCGGTGATGCATTTTCCTGCGCTGAGAAGTGCGTCCTCAAGCCTATGCCGATAGAAATCCACTTGGTCTCGTCGGCCTTGATCGTACCACCAGCGTACGCCGTGGGCAGCGTGGATCCTATCCCAGTCACTAGAGCCAGCGCGGCTCCAGCAACTAAAAACTTTTTCCACACTCTCTGTTTTACATTCATCGTGGCAGCCTCCCTTGTGAGTAATTAAATCTAACGCCTAACCCCCTTCGAGCCGATCAAAACCTGCTCAGGCTGATCCTGGCGGCGAGAGTATGCACAAGTCCGCCACACATAGCAAGAAAAATTTTCATGGTGGTAGCCCCCCCTCCAAAGAGGGGTAAGTATTCCTCCTTTTTGCCCAGCAGGGCCAACAGGCGTCCCTCTCAGAAACAAAAAAGGGGGGAGGGCATCAGGCCCTCCCGCCTTTCATTTCGCGAAGAAACCCCGCACTATCGGTTCGGCTGAGCTGTGTAGCGCAGGTAGGGCTTCACAACTTTGAAACCCTTCGGAAAGAGTGTCGTGGCTTCGGCGTCGGTCACGGCTGGGCTGATGATGCAATCCTCCCCGTCCTTCCAGTTCGCTGGGGTGGCGACCTTGTACTTGGAAGTCAGCTGGAGCGAGTCGATGACCCGCAGCAGCTCGTCGAAATTCCTTCCACAAGAAGCGGGATAGGTCAAGGTCAGTTTGATCTTCTTGTCCGGCCCGATGATAAAGACCGAGCGCACGGTCATGTTATCCAATGCATTCGGGTGAATCATGTCATACAGCGTCGCCACCTTCTTGTCCGGATCGGCGATGATCGGATAGTTCATGGTGGTGCGCTGGGTCTCGTTGATGTCATGGATCCACCCCTTGTGAGAATCCAGCGGATCGACGCTGACGGCAATGACTTTCACCCCCCGTTTCTTGAACTCCGGCGTAATCTTGGCCACCGTCCCCAACTCCGTCGTGCAGACGGGGGTAAAGTCCTTCGGGTGGGAAAAGAGAATACCCCAACCCCCACCAAGCCACTCGTGGAAATTGATCGTGCCCTCAGTTGTCTCAGCCGTAAAATTCGGCGCGTCGTCGCCCAATCGTAGTGCCATCATCCCCTCCTTGTATCGTGATAAATTGCAACAATGAATCGATGGGTATTGCTGCTGCTACGATACTGTGCTGCATAGGGTCAGTTCAAGAGGGGGCCAGCCTCTACGGGACGAGGATGCGGTATGGGATATAAAGTGGGCGGGATGCGCGCGGCGTACGCGACAGGCGCGAATCGGGAAGATGATGTCTCCGACCAGTCTCGCCTCTCTCGCAAGTCGCGCCAGTCTGGTCGGCATTCATGATGCCACTGCCAGGGCGAGTTGCGTGCGGACCTTGTCGTGACCGGACGCGGCCGTATTCGCCTCCAGAAGAAACACCCTCTCGTTTGCCAGACCGCCCTGTTCCAACAGATGGTTGCGCACCGCTTCGGCCCGCTGCCGGGCCAGGGCCTCCAGCTCGGCCTGCGACACAGGGATGACCGAGAGCAACTGGTGCTTCATCTCTTCGAGAGTCGCAGGTTTCTGTTCGTCCGCCTCCAGCTGGCCCAGGAAAACTCCGGTGAGGGGGCGCGGACGAACGATCCAACGCATACCATCTGGAACTCTTGGAAGACCACCGCGGAGGTAAGACTATAAGTGATGTGACCGTTCGGTGTCTGCCGGTGGCTGCCTTGTCAGCAGGAAATTCCTAGGGGGATGATAGAAGGTCTCTCTCCGCGGGCGAAACCCGAGCAAGCCTTCGCCTCGTGAGCCGGCGGAACGAGGAAGAAAAGAGATTAGATCACTGGTGGTGTTTATCCCGTCGCCTCACATTAGGCTCCGGGTCGAGCAAGCTCTGTTTGGCGCGCCCGGCTGGAATCGAACCAGCGACCCTCAGCTTAGAAGGCTGATGCTCTATCCAACTGAGCTACGGGCGCGAGCTTGAAATACAAGCACTTACGGTTTCGGCCCCAGCAGGTACAGGGCCAGGTGTTATTACAGTGCTAGCGTGGTACGTCGCCAATTGCGAGACGGCCCGACAAAGGTCTTCCGGTTCGACAGTATTATTGCAGCGGTGCATCCGCTCGGATTTGTGTCCCACAATCTTCATGGCGGTCCTTGCATCCACCCCAGCTCGTCTGAGATTCGTACTCGCCGTATGTCTGAGATCGTAAGCCGAAGGTTGTTGATTCCAACACGACGGCACGCCTTATCAAAGGCGGTTTTTACATCTCGAATCGGTCTGTCCTTGTACAGGAAGACCCGATGAGTGTCTAGTCTACGCTCTCGCCATAACTCCGTAAATACTCGGTAGACCTCTGGAGTCATTGGCACTGTATGGGTTTCCCCATTCTTGGTATTGCGCAACGTAATCTCTCGACGTTGCATGTCCACGTCCGGCCACTCTAGCCTCAGCAATTCCCCCCCAAGGCCCTAGGGTATACAGCACAATCAGAATCCGTCGCAGAACGGGGCCAACGTTAGTGATTGTCTGTACGAGACGGACACTATATTATTGACCGCAACCACTATGACAGCTCCCCACCCCAATCTTTTTCTTGAAGTATTTGGAGTATTGGGAGTATGCAGTGAGTCTACCGAGCACCGAACAGCACCTTGAAAAGACTTTGCACATTTCTCACCGTCGGCTGCCTTGGCCTGGTCGTATATGCAGCCGACACCCTTGGATCGCTGGACCCGTTGCTCCAGGGACGCGAGATTTTCGAAAAAAACTGCATCATATGTCACGGTGAGGACGCCAAGGGAACTGGGGAACTGGCCGTCGCGCTGCCCGTCAGGCCGGCCAACCTGACCGACTGCCGGCTCACGGCTGAGGATCCGGTGGAGGTAGTGGAGGGTATTATTCGTCACGGAGGGTCTTACGCTGGCCGGTCTTCGGTCATGCCCGCATTCGGGAACGCGCTCACGGACGCCGAGATTGCCGACGTGGCCCGTTACGTCAAATCCCTGTGTGCGGATCCGGATTGGGTCCCCGGGGAATTGGATTTCCCGCGCCCCCTCATTACGGACAAGGCCTTTCCTGAACAGGAAATGATCGTAGGCGGGCGGTTCGGGCGAAACAGCAAGAACGTCAGCGAATACTTCGGTCGGCTGGAATATCGGGTAAACGGGCTGACCAGCATCGAAATCATCTCCCGCACCCTTTCCATCAATCCCAACATCGGCCCGACGGAGTCAGGCCTTGGCGACACAAGCCTTTCAGTGAAAAGGGTCGTGGCGTTCAGCCCTCGGTATCGGACGTTGGCAAGCGTGGGTATGGAGCTAACGTTGCCAACCGGGAGCAACCGGCGGGGTTTGGGGGATGGAAGTGTTGCGTTCGAGCCCAACCTCCGTGCCGGCGTCGATTGGAAGCAAATTGTCATGCAGCTGGCCGGGGCTTTAGCGTTTTCCACGAGATCGTCGAATATCAATTCCTTGGCGCAGCTCAATGTGGCAATCGGGCGCTATTATTCCCCAGACCCGCGCCTGCAAATCACCCCGATGATCGAATTCAATACCATCACGCGCATATCCGGACCGGCGACCGGCGAGACAAAAAGCGCCATTCTTCCTCAGATCCGAGTGAAATGGCTGGTCTGGGCGCTGGGGGTCGGTGTCCAGGTGCCAATCACACACGCGAGAGATTTTGAAGTTCGCCCCATGTTCGACGTGGTATATGAGTATGCGTTCTAGGGTAATGCGTCTAATGTAAGTGTTGAGGTCCAATCGATGAGATGAGACGAGATCAGACCCTATAGTCTCTGGGCCTATCTATATGGTGTTCAAATCTCGCCCCCTCCGCCATTTTGTCAAGGTGTTGTCCCAATTGCATCGAGGAAAGAGGACGGAAGGACGTTCAGTTTGTGCTCACCGCTATCTCGTGCCGTAATGGGCTGACCTTTTCCGAGAACGTTCCTGTTTCTCCCCCCTCTTGGTTCCGATCGGCATGAGCACCTGTGCGTGAGGAACGCCCCGACACCCGTCCCGTTGCTTTTCCGTCCCCTGCTCTGTCACATAATAGTCATGCCGGTTCCGATGCCGAGAGCCCGACTGCATCGGGAATTCTGCACGTTTCCGGGGAACAATCCGGTCGAGGTCTGAGCTGAGCGAAAGTGCATGGAGCTGCTAAAGAAATGCTGGACGTGGTTCTGGCGGCAGAGTCGGCTCAACAAGATTGTCATCCTCGGCCTGCTGGCCGCGGTGGTCCCGTTTTTCCTCCCAACCGTTGTCGCCTGGTTCAGACCGACCATGATCAAGCTGGGTGTCGCGTTCTATACCTACGAACGTGCTTACAGCCTCGAGGGAGATACAAAGACATATTTTATTGAAAAGCGGAACCTGGTGACCGATTGCATTCTTCGCCGGATCGAACAGACGCTGCCGAAAGGACGGGCCAAAACTCCGGATCCACAGTCCTGGCTGTTGATCAAGCTGCTCCTGGAGAATGTGTCGGACCAGAGCATCACGAACCTCCGTGTGGGAGTCAGATCGCCTGCCCTGAATCCTGCCACAAGGCTGTTGACCTCACCCAATGTGGAATCCACGGGGAGATTCGAAGCGCCTCCTCATGATGCCCGACCCGCATACGTCATCTCAATCCCGGCCCTCGCATCCACGACCTCTGCCGTACTCAGCTTGAAAACTCCGATCGATGATCAGTTGCGTCAATTTGTGTATGTGGATCGCCGCACGGTGACAGTGCAGGTGCCGTTTGTCTCGGCCGACCAGTTCAGAGTATATCCCCCCATCGTTTCCCGCACGAATGCTCTGAAGATTCTGAACCGCGAAGGTGTCCTGCGAACCGGTGACGACATGCTGGCAGACGAAAAGATTTCGTACACGATGCTGTCCTCCGGGGAGCCCGATCTGAATGATGAAGCGTTGTCGTATCGCCTGCTTCCAAAGGCACGGGGCTGTTCTGAAGGAGAGGCCGGAGTCTGGTAATCACCATTGTGCTGTATCTTCCATTCATTTATCTGCCACCATTTCATATTTACTCTACTACTTTATCTAATCGCCACAACCTTAATGACATAATGGTATTCGCGAGAGCGCTTAGTTAGCGCTGTGTGACCGGACACGCTTCGGTTTGTGCAGGCATATCCCTTTGGTTTAGGCCCCAATACCTCTACGGTATTTTCAGAACTCCAGCGAAGACCTATGCTTCATCTAGCCAATCTTCTAACGAGCAACGTCACATGACCCTCCAAGAAGGGGGATCTGACGTTTCACATGGGAGGACCGAGCAATGCAAAAGCAGCTCGGCAAGATTGGGGCGATTCGGCGGGAGATTCAAGGAAAAGCTTGCCCCTGCTGCGGTGGACATAAGTACCAACTTGTTCTCCGAGCATCCAGCACCCAAGAGGAACCGGGCCTATTTGCCCGCTGCAGCAAATGCCACCATCCACGGAGCATCGACGATAACTTCGTCAACGTCTTGTGGATGTAAGATGAGCATTGCCGGGGCTTGTTGAGATCGGACGGGCCCTGACTGAGGGAAAGGAGACTCCCCGCTATGCCGCTGGTAGACTGGCGAACCCATCGAGAACGTGCACGGCAGAAACGAAAAGTCTTACACATGCTCGCACTCAGCGGGGTCGTACGGCCCAGCCACATCGAACTTCGTTATACGGTTCCCATCATGAAAGGAGGAGCCGTGAGTGCCTCGTTCGGCGCGAGGTCTGCAACCGCCAGCCAGCCGGTTTTCGCTCTTGCCCCGATTGAGGAATCTCCTTCCGTCGTGAGTAGCAGGGGAAAACGTTTACTCCAGTGGCTCCGCCAGGGCCTGACCGCTCCCCTCTGAATTCGTCCTAGAATCTTCGCGCTCTCTTGTGCCTTGCCCAAGGCTGAGGTAAGATTGCGCCTCGTCGATGGCGCCCAGGTCTGACGACACTTCCCGCCGCTAACGCGGGCGTGCTCCCCTTGAGAATTTTGGTGTGGAGAGGTGGCCGAGTGGCCGAAGGCAACGGTTTGCTAAACCGTCGTAGGGACAAAATCTCTACCGAGGGTTCAAATCCCTCCCTCTCCGCCATTCATACTCCCGCGCCAGACGCCATCCGGCTTTGGAGTGAATCGGTAGCGGGAGACTCATCCCCCCGTTCCCGGTGACGGATAACTCTCCTCCCTGAAATTCTGCCTGTGGACTGCTCCTCGAACTTGCGGTCCCCGTCACATCAGCCAGATTTCATCGGCTGGATCGGGTCACGAGCATCGCAGCCTCCTGTTCCAACGAGATTTCTGTTGTGGGATTTAGGCCTGTATCGTATGTTAGACGATGGACGTGTGTATTCCCGTCCGGTTCATCATAAGAAAGGATCATCGATGCGCATTACCCTGTACTATCTCGGAACGTTGTTCTTCCTGATCACGGCTCCAGTTCTGGCAGCTTCACAAGAGCTGGCGAATGACGAGCAGAAAACCTTGTATGCACTGGGGCTCGCGATCAGCCAGTCACTCGGACCCTTTACCCTGAGCGAGGCCGAACTCGACATCGTCAAGAACGGCATGGTCGATGGCGTCTTGAAACGTCCGCAGAAGGTCGATCTTCAGACGTTCGGACCAAAGATTCAGCAACTCCAGCAAGCCCGAGCGGCCGTCGTTTCTGAGAACGAGAAAAAAGCCGGAGCGACCTTCCTTGCCAAGGCCGCCTCCGAAAAAGGAGCGACAAGAACCGAATCAGGCATCGTCATCACCATCCTAAAGGCTGGATCGGGAGCGGCCCCCAAGGCCACGGATACGGTCAAGGTTCACTACCACGGCACCCTGCTCGACGGAACCGTGTTCGACAGTTCCGTCAAACGTGGAGAGCCCGCCACGTTTCCGCTCAATCAAGTCATCAAGTGTTGGACCGAGGGGGTTCAGCAGATCAAGGTGGGGGGCAAGAGCAAGCTGATTTGTCCATCCAACCTCGCGTACGGCGAGCGCGGTTCTCCACCGACGATTAAGCCCGGCGCCACGTTAGTGTTCGAGGTCGAGTTACTGGAGATCGTGACGAAGTAAGTTGTGCCGTTGCCGCCTCTTCCCTGAAGGGGCGGCAACTCTCCCTTGCCGGATCTATTCCTTTTCGACGCTCCCCCCTTTGCAACGCTTTCCCACGCCTCACAGGTCTGTCCCGCTTGTCGCCGTCCGTTTGGTGGCAACGGAAAGATCGAGAGCCACGACCGCATCCCGAATGGCCTCCGTCGCTGCCTGATAGGGATCGCGGCCCTGCGAGCGCCACCGATCGATCAACTCCTGGGTAACGAGCACTGGTGGTCCAACCTTGAGCGAGATTGGGTGGCAACGAGGCCATCTGGTTCCGACGGGCATCGCTTGAAAAGTGCCATCGATCCGGATCGGAATCACCGGGACGTGGAATTCGCAGGCCAGAATACCGATGCCGGGTCGGAAGACATCGAGCGCTCCATCGACCGAGCGTTGCCCTTCGGGAAAGACCAGCAGATCTTGCCTTTGACGCAGAACCAGAGCGGCCGCTTGCAGTGCCGGGACCAGCGAGGCTTCCAGGCCAACCGGGATCACGCGTCCTACACGAGCCACCCATTGGAGAATGGCGCCGCGAAAGAATGCCTGCCAGCCAATCGAATAGAGCCGCCTGAACCTGCTCGCAGGGACGGTCGCCAGGACCACGAACGGGTCGAGTACGCTGGTGTGATTCGCTGCCAGCATACAGGGCCCCTCCTGGCTCAGATACTCGGCCCCGGTGACACGAAGTCGAAATGCTGTCAGGAATACCAGACGAAACAGGAGACGGACGACGGAGGCGAGCGCCCGTTGCGACCAGGCCTGTGGTGTCAGCACCGCATTTCGCAGCTCGGCCGGCGGCTCAACCCTCAGAATCTCGCTCCAGGATTGGCCACCTCGTCCCTGAACTGGCTCCTCGCGCGTTGCACCGCCGACCCGCTCGATCAACTCGCGCACCGTCATGACCTCATGCGCGAGCGCATCGGGCAAACGGCCGAACGACTGTTCGAGCGCCGAGACCAGCTCAACACGTCGCAGTGAATCGAATCCTAGGTCGAGATCCAGATGGTCGCCCGGGACAATCACCCGTTCCTTCGCCACAAACGGCTGAAGGACGCGGACGACCAGACGGGCGACCTCGGTATCCATGAGGACCCGATCTGCTGCAGAAGGCGGCTGGGCTGCCTCGGCCTCCGCCTCGGCCAACTTGACCATGGCCGCCACACGATGGCGTTGAAGTTTGTCAAGCCGGGTGCGGGGGAGCGGAGTTCTCGCGATTGTGAGCCCGCTCATCCGCTGATACGAAGGCAGGGTCAGACCGATCCTCGTCAACTCGGTCTTGATGAGCTGACGGACATCCACGATCTTCAGCATCTTGACGTACTCAAAATCTGGCACCACAACCGCATGCAACGCCGCTCCGCCTTCGCCGGCACGGGCCTCCCCCACGATGCAGATCTCGCTGATGGCCGGACTCCGCTGGTAGAGCGCTTCCAACTCCTCCGGAACGATGTTCTTGCCTCCGGCGGTGACGATCAATTCCTTTGCCCGTCCGGTAAGGAACAGGTAGCCGTCTCCATCCAGAAACCCCAGGTCGCCGGTATGGAACCAGCCATTACGGATCGCGTCGGCCGTAGCCTGCGGATTGGCGTCATAGCCTCGCATAACATTCGGTCCGGCCACGGCTACCTCGCCGATCCCTGAGGAGTCGGGGTTCACAATGCGCACCGCTACGCCTGGAATCGGCAATCCGACCGAGCCGGGCTTCATCCTTGTCGGCGATGTGAAGGTCACCACCGGAGCTGTTTCAGTCAAGCCGTAGCCCTCCAGCAGCGTGAACCCGAGGTTGAAAAAGAATCGCGCGACCTCCGGATCGAGCCGCGCCCCGCCACTGACCAGTAGACGTAGGGACGGACCGAGTTGATGGTGCACGGAAGCAAACACAACGCGACCGAGATTGATCCCCGTGCGTCGCCGCACAAGGCCCACCGACGCCATTAGCAGCTTGATGAGCACGCGAAAGGCCATCGGGCGATGTTCAATGCCTTCAGCAATCTTGCGGCGCATCATCGCAAAAACCTGGGGAACACCGACCAGAATAGTGATGCCGGCCTCCCGCAGACATTGCAGCAACAATGGTCCCTTGAGGCTGGGCAGGAAGGTCACGCGGGCGCCGAGCAACAAGGGAATCAGGCCCGTAGCCAAGAAGGGATAGGCATGATGGAGCGGCAGAATGCCGAGAAACTGATCTTCTTCACTGCCCAACCCGGTTTGCGCCATCGCCTCGACATTCGACAGGAGGTTGCGATGAGTCAGGCAAACGCCCTTCGGTTCGCCTGTTGTCCCTGAGGTATAGAGAATCGCGGCCACATCATCTGGCAGAGCCGATGGATGTTCAACAACCTCAGACCGACCGGTTCGCATCCATTCACCAAGCAAGAAGCAGCACGGATCCTGAAGAGGATCGAACGAGACGAAGGTCAGTGCCAAACCCGTTTGCTTCAGCAAGGGCCAAGTTGTCGCGCTGACGAAGCCTAACTTGGTACCGGACCGCACCAGAAGGCTGGCGAGGTCCTCACTGTTCAGCTGAATATCGAGGGGAATCACGGTGCAACCCGAAGCCACGATGCCGACATATGCGATGAGCCATTCGGGTCGATTCTCGGAGAGGATTGCCACGCGGTCGCCACGGTGCAGGTCGTGGTGCAGGAGAGCGGTTGCAATTCCCTCAGCCTGTTCGATGAGCTGCTTGAACGAGCACTGGCGGTAGCCCTGCTCCTCCTTAATCTGCATGGCGATCCGGTCCGGCCTGAGCCACGCAGCCGCGAAGACAGCTTCCGGGATTGTCCCGGAAAGGTTCCCTACTGTGTTCATACTGCTCGTCTTCTCTCACCCATCCGGGACGGACCACTGCCGCAGCAGCCTTGTGCCGCGGACTATCAGAATTTCGAGGCTGCCGGCCTGGCCAGACGGCTGGACCGCATACTCGACATGCTCGATGCGCGGTTGCCGTTCGACTTCAGCGATGTGTTGGGAAGGAACCTACAAGAACTACCAGCCCTTGTCCACCAGCGACATCCTGCGAACCCGTGCGCGGGTGGGCACCACCAATCGGACTCGTTTTGGCCTAGAGCCCCCGTGCAGGACCGGCTATAATGCGTTTCCTTTCGGAGCAATCTTGCGCGAGCTGAATTCCCCAGTCCACCAGCCTCGACCGGCCCTACCTGGCACCCGCTGGTTGATCCTTGGACTCCTGTTTGCGATCAGCGTCGTCACGTACATTGACCGGGTCAATATCTCCGTCACCGCCCGACAGATGATGCCGGCGCTGGGTCTCACCGATCAGCATATGGGGTTCATCTTCTCCTCGTTCGTCGTCGGCTATGCGCTGTTTCAAATTCCCGGTGGATGGATCGGAGACCGGTGGGGGGCGCGCATTGTCCTCACCATCGGTCTGCTCTGGTGGTCAGGCTTTACCGCGTTGACCGCCGTCACGGCCACCTCGTCCCTGGCCGATCCGCTGGGAATCGTCGGCGCGCTCGCCCTCGTGCGATTCCTCCTCGGCGTGGGCGAAGCGGTGGCGCTACCCACGTTCAATCGCGCCGTCACCGACTGGCTCCCTCCCCACGAACGCGGTCTTGGCATCGGGATCGCCATCGGCGGGATCGGGGTCGGTGCGTCGGTCACCCCGCCCATCACGGCCTGGATCATGGTCAGCTATGGATGGCAGACGGCATTCTATCTGTCGGCCGGTCTCGGGATCGGGCTTGCGGCAGTCTGGTGGATTATAGCGCGCGATCGTCCAACCGCCCCTACATTTGTGGGAAACACAGCACCCGAGTTTCCTTCAATCCCTTGGGGATCGCTGAGAAAGACCCCCACTGTCTGGTGGCTTGTGCTCAGCTACAGTTGTCTTGGTTATGTCGCCTACGTCTACCTGTCCTGGTTCTACCTCTACCTGGTCAATGTGCGCGGTTTCAATGTCTTGCGCGGCGGCATCTTCGCCGCTGCCCCATTCCTTGCAATTCTCTTGTCTTGCCCACTAGGTGGATGGACCTCCGATCGCTTGGCCTTGCGCCTCGGCGTCACGAGCGGGCGGAGGCTCATCGGCATGGCAGGCATGGTGCTGGCGGCAACCTCCATCACGTTCGGCGCGGTGGTGGAGTCTCCCTATCTCGCCATCGCCAGCCTGTCGCTGGGAGCCGGCTGGCTCTACTTCACGATCGGTGCCTACTGGTCCTCGACCAGCGATCTGTCCAAGGTCCACGCGGGAAGCCTCTCGGGCTTGATGAACATGGGGGCCAACATCGGAGGAGCCATCTCACCCACCGTCACCCCCTGGATCGCCGAGCGCTGGGGCTGGTCCTATTCGCTAGGCACCGCAGCCTTGATTGCTCTAGTCGGAGGGGTCCTATGGTTGCGCATCGATCCCGGGAAAGGCCTGGCTCAGGAAAAGTGCTGAGTGCTGAGGAATGAGTGCTGAGTTTGGAAGTCCTGCTTCAAGGACCAGGAACCTCCACTCAGCACTCATTCCTCAGCACTCGTAAGCGGTCTTGCCTCACAGAACGGGCCCTTGCTAGATTGGTCCAATGACGATGCAGTTTCAGAAAAAAGACCCCCGCGCCACCATTACCACCAAATTCGGCGAGATCGCGATTCGCTTCTATCCAGACGAAGCCCCGCGCCATGTCGAGAATTTCGTGAATCTCGCCAAAATGGGCTTCTTCGATGGAACGACCTTCCACCGCGTCGTGCCGGGCTTTCTCATCCAAGGGGGCGACCCGTTGAGCAAGAATCCCGACCGTACGCTCCACGGCACGGGAGGCCCTGGTTACTTCCTTCCACCAGAACCGAACGACCGGCCGCACAAGCGCGGCGCCATGTCGATGGCCAAAATGCCTCGCGAGAGCAACAGCACCCGCGACTTCAACGACAACGGCTCACAATTTTTTATCTGCGTGGGCGACAACAGCGGGCTCGACCGTCGCTACACGGTCTTCGGCGAGGTAGTTCGAGGCATCGACGTCGTCGATAGGATCGTGGCTGCCGTGCGCGACCAGACCGACAACCCGTTGGAGCCGATCACGATGACGGTGACGGTGAAGGAGTAGTGTCGGCCTTGATTAGCTTTTGTTCTGCTTCGTCAGCCCAAGCGATTTCATGGACTCCCGCGCGGCGGCCCGAGCTTTGACGGCGGGATTCAGAAGCAGGCCGGGATCCACATGGATCCCGATGTCCGACACACGGGTACAGTGGCGAATGACTTCCCTGAGAGGGGGCACAGCATCGGCGAAACGGGAACCAGCGGCTGAGAGCTGCTTGATGAGCGCATCGGCATAACGCGTGGCCTCGCCGCAGTGATGGACGATGGCCCTCGCATCGCCCATTCCGCCATGAGCCACCATCTCTTCGACGTTCTTCATCAGGCCGTCGCTTTGCTCTTGCAGACTCGCGCCGGTCGGCTCGGTAGCTCGAGCTGGGTTTTTATCTGTAACCAGGAAACACCACACCGCAGTGATGCCTGCCATCACGAGAGCCGGTATGGTCCGGTCCCAGCTTGTTGGAAGCAGCCTCATGTTTCTCCCTTAATATCGCCCTTTGGATTCCATGGGAGCGGAGGTCAATTCCCGGTAGAGACGATGAAACTCTTCTGTGGATAAATTTGGATTCTGCAGCCGGGCGAGAGCTGCTTGATCGATGGGATATTCGACCGTGTCGTCAAAATTCGAAGACGCAATCGTCACGAAGCGAGGAGGGAACAGCCGTTCCGGCAGCAGAATCGCCACCCCCAGATTGTATTTCAGCGCCAAGCGGATCGCTTCTCTCGCCTGGTCGGCCGGCACATCTCGACCCAGTCCGATGTTTTGCGGCGGCTGGCCCCGTTTGATGAATTGAAAGTGAACGTTGGGCATCCCTGCTTGAGCAAATTCCTCTGTCAATGCTGCCACCTGAGTCTTGTAGCTGCTTGCCAGCACGACCTCGACCCGACTGACGAGGGGAGCCGCCACGCCCTCGGCAACGCCCTCCACTGAACCGGTCGCAATCAAACACCCAGCCACCACCGCCGCATGAACGTATCGAGAACCTCTCATGCCTATTTCGCCTCAAAACTGAACTCCAATGACGTCGTGCCGTTCGCCGCCACCGTCACGTCTTGCTCCTTCTCCCCCAAGGTCGGATGCCAGGCCCTGATCCGGTAGGTCCCAGCCGGCACATCCTTGATCGCAAAGGTGCCCTCCAGTCCTGTCATTGCGTAATACGGATTCTCAACGGCAAGTCCGTGTCCCTGCATGAAGGGATGCATGCCGCATTGCATGATGACGCCGCGGCGGTTCCCTGTGAAACGAACGGTATCGCTCGTCCCTGACCTGGTGAGCGCCGGCCGGTGAAACATGATGAACACATGCTTCCGGTCCCGTTCATAGATCTGCAAATCATGCGAGACCTGATCCAGATTCGTTACCGTCAATGGATGCTGGTCTCGCATGACCGAAACGAATGGAATAAACTGACAGATATTCGTCTCTAGTTTTGTTTCCACAAACTCAAACGGCTTCCCCTTCTCTATGCCCTGGACCGACACAATGACATCCTTCAGCCCATGCTCAGGACCCACAGCCACTTCTCGAAGGAGCAGGTGCCCGCTGCCATCCGAAAGGGCACCGCAATAGACTCGATCGGGATAACGGGCAACTTCGAATGGGATGGGTGCTGGATGGTCACCGACGAACCAGACTCTCCCCGTGACGGTCCCGCCATTCGATACCGCCGCTTCCTCGTAGGCCCAGGCCGCCACAGACCCCAACACGATGGCACTAAGAATCAGGGAACAGGAGGTCCCGGTGAGAAGCGCACGCACGTACACCCCATAGCAATGATCATGTTAAAGGAATAGAGAGGGGGAACAGGGTCCTCCCCCTCTCTCGGTCACTATCATCGGTCTCGCACCGTAACGGCGGCATCCCCTGTCTGAAAAGCCACCGCGTTCCTGGGCGCTACCGTCCCACCATCGAGGTCTGTGAAACCATCCCCTCGCCCACCTGCTGTTCCGCCGTCTTGGTTGGTGGAACTTGCGGTGTCAAAGACAGAATCCGTTGGTCATCGGCCGCAAGGACCTTGAAGAGGCCCCACTGCCCGGCATTCGCGAATGCTGGCCGTTGATTCTTCCACAGATAATCCCCGACCACTCTGTTCGGACCTCCGGCTCCACCGGTGAGATAGGCATTGATGATTTCGGACCCGCCGAATTCCATGGTGCTGACCTGGTCGGCGCCCTGCATGTAGGGTTCGTGCGGCCACTCGTGTGCATCGACCGTGAACAGCTGGACCTGCTCGCTGAAGGCGCCCAGCACGTGGATGGCCACGGGGTCGCCCACATGCGCCTGTAACAACGGCGTCGAGGGTGTGTCCCCGGCCTTTGCGCAGCTGAAAATCTCGGACACGTCGCACCCCTGTTCGATCCGCCATGCGGTCGGTTCCGACCGGTAGTTCACCGCGGTAATACCGGCCACTTGCTGGATGTAGGGCATGAAGCTGACCCCCACGATATTATCTTCGTCCTGGAACATCAGCGAGAAGTCGCGGTAATTCTTGCGGCTTTCGTTCCCCGGGATCGTCCGATCCACGAGGACGTCGGCCCGCCAGCTGCTCTTCATCGTGATGTCCTCCCCGGTCACCGGATCCCGATATCGCGAACCCTTCGGGCCGATGATGATGGAGCCGTACAGGCCGTTGCGGGGGTTCTCCACGACATTCCCCCAATCCTGGATAAGGGCAGCCAGTTCTCCGTACTCCGGATGGGCATAGTAGGTGTACATCCTGCTCTCCCCAGGACCGACCGTTTGATCGCCGGAATTGTTGCCGACATTGGCGCCGAACGAATCTTTGGGGTCGAACGCCATCATGTCGACGTGGAACCCCGCTCGTTCTTTGGCCATCTCGTTCTTCAGGGTGATCTTCACGCAATCGCCGACGTTCACGTGCAGCGTCAGCGGGCTGGGTCTTAACTCTCCGGCCTTAACCCGTCCGCGATCTCCATCGAGCACATACATTTTGCCCTGCTCGTTGCCAAACACCATCTTCCGTTCGAGATCAACTTCCATGACTCCCGGCGCCCCCTCATGGTACCGGATCTGCTGATCGATCGCCGACACGTTGAAGGTCTTCACGGGCGCATCGGCCGGACAGACCGACGGAGCGGACCTCTGAATCTGCTCACGACCCGGCAACGGCTTCAGGTCAGCCTGAGGCTCGTCGTACACCCGGATGATGCCCCAGCTGCCTTCCGCGAAGTGGGAGGCGCGGCCGCTATAGTAGAGATAGTCGCCGGCCTGCTTCTGCGGTCCGCCGGCGGCAGGGATCGCAGGGTCATACCGTTCACCGATGACCAGATGCACCGTGCTGCGCGGCATCGCCGTCGTGCCGTACCGTTCCATCGGGAACCAATGGCCTGTCACGTGCCAGGTATGCACTTCATTGGCTGACCCCACGAGTGCCCGCACCAGGATGGGATCTCCAAGATAGGCTCGCAATAGCGGAGTGCCCGGATCACCGTGAATACGAGAGTCGAACAGCTTTGATGGCTCCGGATCGTTGGCCAGGCGCACGCTCAACGGCTCGACCCGCATGCTATAGCCGCTTCCAGTCGTCGCCTCCCCTCCGTTCAGGAACCACATCGCCGACTTATTGATACGATCCGGGAATTGATGGGACGGCGGTCCTTCCACCGTCACCGCTCCCATTTTCGCCTGAGGATTATCCGTCGTGATCAATTCCGCCGTCCTGGCGTTGCTGTCCATGATGTGCATCATGACTTCCCGGAAACTGCCACGGATATGGGCCGACACCGGCTCCAGGGTGTGGATATCCGCGATGGGGCCGCTCCGGATTTCCTTGCCCGTCACCGGATCATGATAGGTCGACCGCGGCGGTTCCGTGATGAGCGCGGAGAACAGCCCGTGCCCCCACGTATCAGTTCCAAACACATGATCGTGCCAGAACACGGTCCCTAAATCCGCGTCCACGTACCAGCGCTCGCGGATAAATTCGACGCTCGCAAGATCGTTCTTCCTATGCCCGTACTTCAAGGGACGATCAAATGTAATGGTCTTGCCGTTGATGCTCTTGATCCTGGCCACTTCGAAGTATTTCGGATCGTCCATACCCACGCCAAGCTCGATGTTGACGTGGAACTTCGACGGGTCGGCCACCGTGATACTTGGCGCACCTGCCTTAGAGTCCGCGGTCAGGACCGTATTGGCCGGCAGCGGCATCCCTTTCTCCGGCTCCGGGTCCTTCAACATCGTAAAGGCCCGCAGGGACATATCATAAGAGAAGCCGATCGTCGGTCCGTCCGACGCACTGGTATCGAACTGGAAGAAGTGTGGATGGAGATTGATCTTGTTTGCCCATCCGGTGCGGGCGTCATCCGGCACTTCGTTTTTATACACGACGTCTACGCAATCATACACGTTGGCCCGAATGACCAGCGGCACTTGCTTCTCCGGGGTCTTCCTCACTTCCTCCTCTTCTTCGTGCAGCACGTAAATCATGCCGATCGGATCGACGATGGCCGGCGTTTTGGCCGTCGCCTTCTTCAACGTGATCGGGAGGGTGATCGCGTGGATGTTGAAATACTTCCTCGGCGAATTCTCCGGACACAAACTCCAGGGTCCCTGTTCTCCCGGCCTCGCCTGCTCGGTGCTCTTGGTCCCATCCTCTCTGACGTGGAACGGCTCTAGCCACGGGGCGCCGCCGTGGTTCGGCGCGAAAGGTGGCCGCTTCCCCAAGTGTGGCCGCAGCCAGGGAAAGGCGAGCTTGCCTGTTCGGGGATCGAAGGTGATCGGCGGACGCTTCAGCGGCGTCGGAGACTCGTAGTCCGCCCACTTATGGGGGGTCTCCGGCTCATTGAGCGCCAGCATGCCCTCCCACTTCCAATTCACCACGGTCGCATCATGTGCCTGGGCCTGTTTGACCTGATCCTCGGTTTTTCCGGGCAATCCTTGCGGTGGCAGCATGTACTCGACCCAGTCCTTGATGGAGACCTTCACCGGATTGGCCTTCCAATCCGTTTTGTCCTTGGTGATCTCGTACTTCTTCCCGCCGTACCAATCGACCGTGGTGCCTACCAACTTGTCCGAGCTGACGGCGGGCTTGATCTTCCCCTGCCGATCCGGCAGTTCGACCAGCGGCTTCATCACATCGGTCTGGAATCCCGGCGCTTGCAGCGTGTTGTACACCCGCCAGAATCCCCACATGCCTGTCACGTAATGTTGCGGGATGTGACAGTGGAATACGAACTCGCCGGCCAACGCCTGAAGTCCCCCGGATCCTCCCTCAATTACTTCATCGTAAATCTCAGAAGGACCGATTGATTGGACGTCTAGGCGATCGGAGGTGTCACTGATGAGTGGAAACTTGACGGGTCCGTTCTTGGACAGGGTGGGATCGAGCCGGCTGGTGCCCGGCTGTCTAGCCCAGCGGATAGACCCCCCATGGAGGTGGTGCGAGTGCACGATTTCAGAGCCGCCGATCATACGGAACTTCGCCGGATCGCCCAGGTAGGAGCGGGGAATTGTTGTCGCCGGATCACCGAAGGTATAGGACCCGTAGGCCTGCGACTCATCGGCAAACCCGATCAAATGGGCCTGGACTTCCAGCCGCTCACCGTGCGGTTCACTACGGTAGTTGAGTAAGCGAGCAGCAGGCCGGTAGGTATCGGTATGCGCATCCCGCTGCGGTAGCATGTCGCCCTTGCGGTTCAACAATCGAAACGTCTCGTCGCCTGCCTCATGATAGAAGATAACGAATTCCCTAAAATCCGACCCGTTTGCCACATCGATCATGGCTTGCCAACCGCTTTTCATCTCCTCGCCAGTAAATGGACTGAGGAAGCGGGAGCCGCGCGGTTCGACGACGATGGACCCCAACATCCCCAAAGAATATTGATCCCTCGTCGAATGGCTGTGGAAGGCACGGCCGCCTTCCTGGAGATCGATGGGGATGTACCATTCGAATTCACCGGCCTTCCCAGATGCTACCAAGGCGTCTGGGTTGTTGGCGGTCGCCGGCCTGCCCGTGCTGGCAACCAGCATCTGGGACCCGTTCACGATCATGTTCGTGGGCTCGTTCTCGATTTGATTGCGCAGCGTGATCCGCAGGCAATCTCCTTGGTTCGCCCGGATGACCAACGGCTGAATCAAGTCGCCCTGCAAGCCGTTCGAGACGGCTCCGCCGGCGAACGTGGGATCGTCGCTTTCCCGCGCAGCTCTGTTCTTGGCTTCTTCATCACGGACTCCCGCAACGTGCTCGCTCAGCACATACATGTAGCCCGGATAAAAATCGCCGAACCGATTCACGGTAATCTCGACATTGATGGCGGTAATGTCGTAGGAACGGACGGGGGCCTGCGCGGGACAGCGGCCGCCCTGCGTCACTTTCACCTTGTCCGGGTCCTCTGCAACCAGCAAGACACCCTGCTGCATGGCATGAGCGCTGGCTCCCTGGAACGGTCCTTTTGTCTGCACTTCTCGCTCGATCTGCTCGATCGCTTTCGTCATTTTATCCTGGAGGACAGGCCCTGCCGGTGCATGGACGGGTTTTGCGACATCGGCATTTGGACCTTGCGCAACATGCGCATCGTGCGACATCACGGCGCCAGCAGGCGTCGCCCCGACCAACATCAGACTGGCTGCAACCGAAAGTATCCCTGACCGAGTCCAGCTCGTTGAAGCACCCATACGTTCATCCTCCTCCAGCAATCAATGGAACGTCATACGTTTCGGCAAGCACGACAGGCGTCACCCGTCAAGAATATGAATCTCGTAGGGGCCAATCGATGGAGGGATCGTCAGAAGGCTGGTCCTTTCGCTCACACTCCTCTGCCCCACACCTCGCCACAGTTCCGTTACAGCAAGTCCCGTTCCTGTTTTTCGTTTCGAAGCCTGCATCAATTTCAGAAGGGAATTTTGTCGGCCACATCGGGTAAATCATGATCTGAAGGGGCATCCATGCCCCATTCAGCCGAGGTGGAGCCGGGAACTATTTGTTTCAGATAAGGATTTGTTGAAGAGCCGGACTGGAGAGGAAATGGGGTGCGGGCACCCCATTCAGATGTTAGAGAACACCTGGCAGCGTGGCTGGGTCAGCAGAAGCCGCGCAGGCCATGTTTCTTCACCATACGTTCAATCGTTTTGCGATCCACGCCGGCCTCACGCGCTGCTCGACTCATATGCCCGTCGTTGCGCTTGAGCAGATCGATGAGGAACCCTCGCTCGAAGGATTCCACCGCGTGCTGCTTGGCTTGCTTGAATGAACCAGTCTCCGGTTGCACCGAATCTCTCTCGGTCAATGCGAGGAGACGATCGGGCAGATGCGCGCTTGTGACCGTGGCTCCATCGACCAACACCGCAGCACGTTCCATGACGTTTTGCAGTTCTCTCACATTACCCGGCCACGGATACCGCATCAGGATATCGGCCGCGGACAAATCAATCGTTGGAACCGTGCCGGCATCGGATCGAACCCGCTGTACAAACCGCGTCAGAAATTCGTTGGCCAGGAGCAGAATATCTCCCTCGCGCGCCCTTAGGGGAGGAAGGGTGACAGGGAAGACATTCAGGCGATAGTACAGATCTTCGCGGAAGGTCCCCCGGCGACACAGGCCTTCAAGGTCCTGATTGGAGGCCGCGATCACGCGGACATTCACCTGCGTAAAGCGGGTTCCGCCCACACGCCGCACCTGCCTCTCCTGCAGAACCCGCAGGAGCCGGGCTTGAAGGTTCGTGGTCATCCCGCTGACTTCGTCCAGGAAGATTGTTCCACCGTCCGCCGCCTCAAAGAGACCGGCCTTCGCAGCGTGGGCCCCGGTAAACGCTCCTTTCTCGTGCCCGAAGAGTTCAGATTCCAAGAGGGAGTCGTGCAAGGAGACGCAGTCCACCGGAACGAACGGGCGGTCACCGCGAAGGCTCGCCTGGTGAATCGAACGGGCGATCATTTCCTTCCCTGTCCCGCTTTCTCCGTATACAAGCACGTTCGAATCGGTCGGCGCGACTTTGTTGACCAGTGCCAACACCTCTCGCATGGCAGAGCTGTTGCCGACCAGCCGCCCAGCCCTGTCCGGCAACCGTGAGGGCGGCCGGTTAGATGACGGGGTGCCGTGGGGAGGCTCGACAGTCCCGACAACCGGCACCGCGGATTCGAACGCCCGCCGCGCCACCTGCACAAGCTCTTCGCTCGTGAAGGGCTTCGTGATGTAATCAAAGGCGCCGTACCGCATTGCCGTCACCGCCGTTTCGATCGTCGCATGCGCTGTCAACAACACTACCTGGACCCCAGGATCCTTGCGTTTGGCGGCGGCCAAGACCTCGATTCCGTCCAGTTTCGGCATCCGCAGATCTGTCAGCACGAGGCCCGGTCGTTCCCGTTCAATCAAGTCGAGCGCCTCGTTCGGATCGGAGGCGACCACACAATCAAAGGGCACGCGACTCAAAATCCTTCGACAATTCTCCAAGGCCTCTCGCTCGTCATCGACTATGAGAATTTTGCCTGTGACTCCCATACCGCCTCTTCCTGCATGGTGGTGTTATGACCCACTGCCGGCAATGTGACGGAAAACATCGCGCCCGTCACTCCATTCCTGACTTCAATCCGTCCCCGGTGATCAGAGACGATAACGTAGCTTAGAAACAATCCCAGTCCGGTCCCCTGACCGGCCGGTTTGGTGCTGAAAAACGGGTCGAAGACCCGGCCGATGATCTCGCTCGGAATACCGGGGCCGTTGTCCGACACATTCACTTCGACCCATGATCCGCCGTCCAACTGCACTGGTACCGCTTGAATCGTCACGACGCCGTCGGCACCAAGCGGACTTACTGCATCAACGGCGTTGTTGATCAGATTGAGAATGACCGTTTCCAGCCGATCACGATCGCCCATGACGGGAGAAAGCGATGGGGCGAGGGCGCACTCAAGCCTCACCGAGAGGGCCGAGATCCGTTCGCTCGCGATAGCGATACACGAGCGCACAACACAATTGACATCAACCGGCTTCAGAGTTGATACCGTCCCGCGTGAGAACGTCAGAATGCTCTTGGTCACCCTCGAAATGCGTTCGGCCTGAGCCCTGACCGCTAGAAGATCGCGCCGCACTTCAGCCGGGATCGGCGACCGGGCCGCATCGGCCTCCATACATTCGATGCGATTCAGGATGATTCCGAGAGGATTATTGATCTCGTGCGCGATCCCGCTCGCGACCTTACCCAGTGTGGCAAGGCGTTCGGCCAATTCAAGGCTCTGCACGTGCTTCGTGATTTCCTGTGTTTTTTCTTCCACACGGCGGGCCAGATCTTCATTGAGCCCCTCAAGCTCGGTTCGTGAAACCTTCAGACGATCGGCCATTCGATGGACAGCAGCTGCCAATTCTTCAAATTCATCCCCTGTCTGAACATTGAGCGGACGGTCATACGTGCCCTGACTTATCGCCTCCACGCCGGCCTGTAAAATCTGAATCGGGCGAGCGATCCGGCTCGCGACGTACCGACCTATCGCCCACAGAAGTCCCAGCATCACCAGCCCGATCACTGCAAGGTTCCTCAATTGATCCCGAATCGGCGCGTAACTCTCCACCGGCTGTTGCCGCACAAAGACATGCCACGGATTCTCCGGCAACGTGAGCCTGGAAACAGGCGCATAGCCGACGACTGTATCAGTTCCGCCGTGTCCGTCATCCTCCGCGATGCCCCAGCCGGGGTCCGAGGACACAATCATAGCCATCAGTTGACTTGGAATGCGGTGCGCCT
>Ga0233425_10003407_pt1 | contig 28877 bp, 28 predicted proteins | sample Watercolumn_Towu_2_FD_181712 | JGI IMG/M metagenome (GOLD analysis project Ga0233425, IMG submission 181712) | Freshwater microbial communities from Lake Towuti, South Sulawesi, Indonesia - Watercolumn_Towuti2014_140_MG | ecosystem: Environmental > Aquatic > Freshwater > Lake | place...
TAAACTTAATGCATTTTAGGTTCGCGATCTGATCTCTTGCCTGCTCGATGACAAGGCGGTTCACCGCTACATAATAGCGCGGATAAAAATGGAACTTACGGAGCCCGAGGTAAATCTTGTTCACACCAATGGTGGTTTCACGGATCAAGAAGCGGAGATCCATATCATTTAGCGACGGACCGTTCGCTACCAGAACTCCGCGTTCGTTCCAGTGCCGATTCTTGAGGCCGTATAACCTGTGTTGATTCTTCATGAGCCTTTCGACTCTCGCTTCCGACCAACGGCGGTACGGGAGATCGATCCCAGGTATTCAAAATCCGGATATTCCCGGAGCTCGCCATCGACAAAGCGTCTCACCTCCGGCCATTCCTTGCAGGCATAGTCATCAAAAATCACATACCCATTGGTGGCCAACATGGGAAAGTAGGTTTCGAAGTCGAATTTGATCCCATCGTAACTATGATCTCCGTCGATAACCAACAAGTTGAAATCTGTCTGCATTGCAGCTTCGATTGCAGCCTGGTCCGTGCTGTAGTTCTTGATAAGGCAGTAGTCTTGGTCCGGAACGTTTGCAAGTTTCATGTTGCGGGCAAACGTCAGCTCGTTTACCGGTTGGTTGAGTACGGCATCGAAGGCCTTTCCATAGTATCCATCAAACGGGTCGAGACAGACGATTCGGGTGCGCCGGAATCTGGTAACACCGTGGTTATAGAGTATCGCCAGGCTTACCCCATAGAGGGCACCGATTTCTAGTATGCAGATCTCATCGCCTGTTACCTGTTCGGCAGTCAGTAAGCGCGCAATGGCATCCTGTACGGTGGTCGCCAGCCTGCCAACGCAATTGCGTTCGATTTGAATGACCTTGGTAGCGAGATAGTCGAGATAGGTGGTTCCTAGATCGCCGCTGGAGAGGACGTTCTTTGCAAACAGCCGAAGCGCCTCATTCAGTTCCGGTGTTAGCAGACGGTTGTGTATGTAAGGGTTGGGGATCGATGCAGTCGGTTCGACCGAAGGGGGTGTTTGGATGCCGCCAGGTCTTGGCAGGTTCTCGATACTCGAAGAAGTCGGTTTCTTCGGAAGGCTCGACTGATGCGGCGAGAGTCCGTTCGCAAACGCTTCGGTCGTGTGCGGCGGTACCCGGATCCTCTCGTATTGCTCCGAAAACCGTATTTGCAGAAGTGCTGTGGCATCGGTTCCGGGCGCGCCAATGGCGATGGCAGACTCGAAGTGCTTCAGAGCGGATTCCGTTTTTGCGGAGATGGTGGCAGCTCGCCCGAGGGTGTTATGAACACTGGCAATGAGCAGCTGGGAAATTAGCCTACGGCTACATCCCCAATCCTGCGCAGATCGCAGGAATTGCTGCGCAGCGCTCAGATCATTCTTTTCCACGTATGCAGATGCGGCCAGTAGCGCCAGTTTGGCTCGATCCGGGTGATGTTGCAAGCTCAGTCGGTCGAGGTTTGCCAGATTGTCCCAATCTCCCGCCTGCCATTGAAGGCGGGCTTTTTCCAATAGGTTTTCGTCATAGGGGACAGGGTGGCTGTCCAAGTATTGGACGACTTCTGCTGTTTCGCTGGTCGGCTCCTTTTCTATACGGTTTACCGTGCCTATGGGGCCACGAGCCGGAAGTATCCCGCAACGACGGAGCCAATGGTGCAGACGCGAGCGGAAGCGGTCAAACATGGCTGAAGACGTTCGCGGCGAATCTTGCGGGACCTGGTCTTGCAACGGCAACTTGTTCGGCTCGGAGCATGATCGAGGTGGTGGCCAAGGTTGGACAAATCGGTGAGTGGTTAGGTGTTAATTCCCGATTAAGGCCGGGCCCATCGGATTCTGTGGCGACGTTGGTGAAGGCAGACTCGGAGTCGTCTTCTCCCGAGGCAGCCCATTTCGACAGATTTACCGTATGTCACAGACCGGGTTCCCGTAACCAGATGTCTTTGATTAGGTCGATCTGGGCTTCTGCTCGGATCATTTCTTCGTTCAGCAGCTGCTGGCGCAGTTGGGTCTCGGCGATTTCCGCCTTCATTCGCTCGATGTGCGAGTTCTTCTCTGCTATGGCTTGCTGATAGTCGTCGGCTTCCTTTCCCCGGGTGGCGGCCGAACGGGCGAGATTCGCGTTCTCCGCCGTCAACACTGTCATCTGTTGTTCTAGCCTGGTAATCGTGGTGGACAATTCCGCTTTTTCTTTAACCAGATTGTCGATTCGCCGTGCTTGAACTGCCGAAAGCATTGAATTTTCCTCTGTGGTACTGGCTAGAGCCGACTTTTCCATTTCGAGGGTGGCGATACTTTGCATCAGTTTGGTCTGCGCCACCTCCAAAGATCGGTTCTCCGCAATCAGAGCCTCAGCGCGCTGTTGATGTTCGGTCGATCCCTTGGCTAATTCTTCATTGGCGCTGCGCAAGTCACCCCCTTCCTTTTCAAGCACAGCGCTACGTTGTCTAAGGCCGGTCACTTCGGCTGCAAGCTTGGCAGTCTGCTGAGTCAGGGTTTCCACTTGCCGTTGGAGTGTGCCGATTCGTTCGCTCTGGTCTTTGCTCGATTCTTGGATGTCTGTCTTTTCCCGTTCTAGTGTCGCGATCTTCTGAGTGAAATTGTCGAGGTCCTGGACAAGCGTCCTTTTTTCGCTCAACAGGGCATCTAGTTGCAGCTCTCGTTCCCCCGTCAGTTTGGCGAGATTGTCACGTGCGGCAGCCAAGTCTTCCCTAGCCCGATTCAGAGATTCGATACGCTGCTCTAAGATTTTCTGTCCGTTGGCCAGCGCCTTGTTTTCCGCGCGGAACTGCTCGAGCTGCGCGAGGCGGTCAGCAGCAAGCGACGCTTGTTCTTCCCTTCCCGCCCTCTCCGCGACCGATTGCGCGGCGAAGGCCTGCTGTATCGCTGTACCAGCGGACCGTAATTTTTCCGTTTCTGCGGTGAGACGTGCATGGTCCACTTGTAGGTGCTTCAGCCGCAGTTCCAGACCCGCGCGCCAGTCCCGCACGAACAACGCTTCCCCTATATTCGGATGAGTTCCGCTCGCCGTCGCGACTTTACGGAAAGGAAAGCTTGCCAGCTCCGCTTCGATATCGGATAACCGCGACCCCGCATAATCCTCTGGCAGATCACCGAACATAGTTCGCACCCAGAGCACATTGCAACCGGCCAAGGCAGACTTTGCACCGCGCAGAATGGTTGCCGCCGGTAAGCAGTCAAGCAAGATCCAATGCGGTTCAGGAAATGAGCCCAGTTTGGACAGCAAGGTGTCCAAGCGCACGGACGAGCGGTGAGTCGCTTCGATGGATTGCAGATTGGGCCACAATGCAGTGAGCCGATCCGGTTCCAGCAGTCCGCTTTCCGAGGGATTGCTGGCATGAAAAAAAACGCGTTCCGCATCGGATTCCGCGATTATCGCACAACGGTATGACCATCCAGAATGGATGGAGAGTTCTTTGTCGACCCAGGCCGGGGCTGCGTCGTCTGCGTCGATCAGGAGTGCCTGGTTGACGTCCCAATTGCGCCAACAATGGATGCCCCCCGTTCCGCGTCCGACGCCGATGTGTACCAGGTTCTCGGCGCGATGAAACTGGTTCAGGCACTCAGCGGTGAGCAGCAATTTGTCCATCGTCGTCATGCTCGTTCCATCTGGTTCTCAGCGCCTTGTGGAGCCGGAGCGGCGCGAGCCCCGTTGGTTTCCCCTCGCCGGAACGTTCGTTTGGGTTTCCACCACTTCCAATTCCTGTGTTGGGGCTTCGATCGCGGGAGCCGCGAGATTTTTCTGGACCGTCGCGATGATTCCGGCAGCCAAACGCTGCCAGTCTTCCCAAGGGCGGGCGATCTTGGCACCGCCTTGTTCTAGCTGGCTGAGCAGTCGCGGAATAGCGATGATGATGGCCAGCATCTGCAGTTGGTCATTCACGGTAAGGCGGTTGAACACCGCCATGTCCATGGCGCTTTCGGCTAGGGCGAAGCGCAGTTCGTAGCGTGGACCGAGTTCGTCGTCCGTCTCCACAAACCAATTTTCGAATTGAGAGGAGCCATGCTCGGGGCGCGGAAATTCAAGCTTTGGATAGACGGAAAAGCCATCGCTATGGATTAACGAAGCGCCGAGGCGAAACTCAAACCGATCCCAACGGCGATTGCCGAATTCGACATTGTCCAAGCGGAACCACAGGTGCTCGTAGTCCGGATTCAGCTGCTGGTGACGGAGGGTGAGGCTGTCATAGCGCCACGAAGGGGGGGCCTGGCGGAATTGTTCGCGAAGGATTTGCAACTGGTCCAGCCAGTAACCGACCGTAGGCTCCAGGCTATTGTCCTGAGCCTCGTAGCGGGAACGCAACTGTTGGGCGAGGGTTGCGCACAGCCCTTTGGCCAGCAGCCAGTCACTGGTCGTGAGTCCGTAAAGCAAGCTCCAGCGATGTGCGGTATCTCGATCCGCGCCACCGGGTTGTAAACGAAGCTCAACGAGGTCCGCCGCCTCTCTCGGCCACTGAAGGAGTGCGCCGTTCTCGGAAGGTTCTGCGTGGCCGCGGAAAAAGACCAAGGCCGGATTGCCATCAGCGTTGGTAATATCGAAATCAAATGGTGGCAGCTCCCTGTCATTGTGAAACAAGCCGTCGATGCGCCAGCGGGTGGTGGCCCCGGATTCTCCCACCGCAACCGCGACCAGATCGATGCTACGCCAGTCCAGATATTCCGGATGGCGCGCCAGCAGACGCCCCCAACGTTGCCGGTAGCCGTCGACCGATTTAGATTTCTCCTGATACTGAAGAAAGTAGCCCTCTAGTTCTTCCTGCACTTGGTGTAGTTGCAAGACGGTGAGTTCGTATTCCTTTTCAAACCGCTCGCCCGCCGCGCGAGTAGCGGCCAAGTCGTCGTTGGCGGTTCGCAACTTGCTTTCTAAGGTCTCTACGGACTGGCGCATCTGCTGTTGCAAGCGCTCCGCCTCCTTTTTCTGGATGGTCCGTGATTCGTTCGCCTTGTCGATTTCATTTTCCTTTTCCTTAAGCTGCGCCGCGTGCTGTTCCTTCGCTCGCGCTAGTTCGTTTTCCTTGTCCTTGGACTGGCGCATCTGCTGTTGCAAGCGCTCCGCCTCCTTTTTCTGGATGGTCCGTGATTCGTTCGCCTTGCCGATTTCATTTTCCTTTTCCTTAAGCTGCGCCGCGTGCTGTTCCTTCGCTCGCGCTAGTTCGTTTTCCTTGTCCTTGATCTGACTGGCGTGAAGCTCTTTGGTTGTCCTGAGTTCGTTTTCCTTGGCCACAATTGTCCGGCGGGCGTCTCCATCCGACTTCTTCACCGCCTGCAGTTCACTTTGGGATTGATCCAGCTTTACTTGCAATTCCGCCAGATCTCGCTCGAGGTTATCCTTGACGAGTTTGAGTAGCTGCAATTCCTTGTGGGCGACAAACATCAGTTCGCGGGTTTCGATTATGGCGACTTCGAGGTCACTGGCGACGGCATCGTCACCGGACGTATCCGATGCATCGGATTCCGCAAAACGCCGCACGCTGGAGTCAATTTCCGACTGCAGGGTCTTGGCGCCGGGAAACTGCTTGATGAGTTGCTCCGATAGCAGAGTGGCCAGCCGGGAGTCGATCTGATCGCCACCAAGGTTGAGATCGCCGGGCGCGCTCAGTTCGAGGCCAAATTTGTTCGCGCACGCCTGCACCAGAGCTGCGGGAGCTGCAAGGGCTGTGTCGTCATCGACGAGCAGGGCACGATCACGATTCCGGTTGAAGAAACTCAGCAATTCATGGTTGTAGGCGCACCAGCTATCTACCAATTCCCGGGAATCCCAAGGGGTCGGAGAGGCTAGCGTCATAGCCCGCGCAATTGTCAGTTCGGGGCGACCGGTAACCAGTACGAAACCGAGGCCCGGTTCGAAATCCCTCCAGAAGTTGAGGAGCCAGGTACTGCGCGCGTCATTCCAGCCCCACTGAGGCTTGTTCCAGTTGGCGATGAATATGTCTCCTGCCAGCTGCTCCCACGCTTTTCCGGGCTGCGCCGCCGCTCGGAGTTGGGGAAGGGGGAGGTGTGCAAACAGCTTCTCGTGCCAATCGCCGATGGACGCCTGCACGCCGCTTGCCGGTACCGCCGGCTCGGACAGTCCGCTGTGGCGAAGCAAGGAATGGACTTGATCCGATTTGCTCCATGGACTGCCGCAAACAACGATGACTTTCACGAAAGAATCCTCACGATAGGGTTAACGGTATACTGGAGCTGGGGCGTTCTCGATAATCTGGCAGTTTGATACGCAGATTGGCGCCAGCTCCCGGATTCGCGTCCGGTAGTGTTTGGCAGTATTGCACGCGGCGTATACCGTACTGATCAATTGGCATCCGCGGCGAACTCGAGAGTCGGTATATCCGACGCCTTCGAATACCTCCCGAAAATGGGCCGCCGCCGCTGCCAGGTCGGGATCGGCCCAGCTCATTCCCTCAGCGAAAGGGTATTCGGATTTCCGCACGCGGCGGAGCTTGTAGGGAACCACAAAGCCGGTGTCGTCGCTGAGATAGTCGACATTACCGGAAAATCCCGTGCCGATCACCGGCTTGTTCAGCAGCATCGCTTCCGCCAGGGTGCGGCCGAAGCCTTCGGCACGGTGCAGGGAAACATAGGCATCGCACACCGACATGAGCCCGAGTACCCGGCGGCGATCCAAGGTCTCGTCGATGACCACGATGCGGCGGTCCTGCCGGCACAATTTCTTCAATCGGTTCCAGCGGGCATCGCCGGCGACCACGTTGGAGACCTTGAGGACCAGGGCGGCCTTCTCGCTCCCTTCCGGGAAGGCCTGGCGGAAGGCCGAGATACAGCCTTCCGGATTCTTGCGTGCCGGGTAGGACATGAAGTCGAACGCAAACAGAAACAGAAAATGGTCCGCCGGCAAGCCGAAATCGGATTTCCGGAACGGTCCGGGATCGTCGAAGCTGACGGTCATCGGCATGTATTGCACCGGCTTCGGCGAGGAGGCCCGGTAGGCCGATTCGGTGAAGCGGCTCGACGCCCAGATTTCATCCACCAGATCGTAAGCGATCTTCCACTCTTCCGGCCACTCCGGCAACTCCCAGGGCCAGTAGCCGATCACATACCTGCCGTCGAAGACGTCGGGTCGTTCCAGGGCCAGTTGCACCGTGTCGAACCCCGTCATGCAGATGATGGTGACAGGATAGAGAGGCTGCTCCGCCACGTGGCTCAGGATGGAATCATCACCTTGGCGAATGGTGGAGCTCGGCTTGCGGTTGATGACGCAGAAAGGGATGTCGGTGGTCAGCAGCGACTTGACCATCATACGGACGTCTTCGCCGATGCCCAGTTCGCCGGTGGCGTACCCCACCAGATTCACTCCCATGGACGGTGCCGGGGAAGGCTGCGCGACGGCAGCGGCGGCGCGGCGACGGCCGGGCCGGGCTGCGGTTTCCCTGCCGGGGGGTGGCGGCGCAGCGGTCGCGCCAGGGCTGGGAGCCGGCTGCAGGAGCGTTTCGATGGGAAAGCGCCGGAGTCCCGCCTGCTCTCCCCACTGTGCCAGCTTGTCGCAGTCGGCTGCCTGGTGGATGTTGAAGGAGGATCTCAGCTCGGTGTCAATCAGCCATGCCAGCAGCAACCAGCCGGCGATCCGGTGGCGGTGGCGTTCGGAAGGATGGATCGGTTCGCGCAACGCGGTTCGTTCCCACGGGCGCAGCAGCGGGTCCAGGTGATGCTCGACTGTACCTTGCAGGTAGAACCAGGCGATGAAGCTGAGCTGCTGCACCGGATTTCGCAGGTCCGGGAGAGCCGCCTTCAGGTCGTCCCGTGCCTGCCAGGCGAGATAGGCGAGCCGGGTGAGGCGGAACGGCAGGCCTTCCGCCGCCGTGGGCAGCACCGGCGCACCCAGGGATTCTGCTTCGGCTGCTGGCAGGGGCAGGCTGTGCTCGTGGAGCCCGTACAGGTAATACCAGCCCGCCAATCCATTGCGTCCGGCCGCCGCAGTGAGGTCGAAGGACTGCTGCAGGTCTTCCCGCGCCATCCAGACGTAATGCATCAAGTAGGAAATCGGAAGGACGTCTTCCTCCCCGTGTTCCAGCAGTCCGCTGGGGGAGGTTGCGACGGCCAGCTGCTCCGGGCCGAGAGGCGGGGCCGCGGGATAGTCGTTGCGTCCGTGAATCAGCCACCAGCCGACGAACAGTCGGGCCGCCGCCTCGTCGCCGTACTGGCCGAGAGTCTGCCGGACGTCGCCACGTAACAGCCATGCCAGATAGAGTTCCTTGGTGAAGAAGTCGGGGCGAAAAGCCATGGCAGGGAGTGAGTAAGGAAATCAAACAACGCTAAGCGGGTCGAAGGCGGAGCGGGCTGCGAAGTCGCGAAACCGAATTCTAACCCCTTCGGTAAGCACCTCGGCAAGCGATCCTACCGTCATACCGCAGTCTGCGGCGCTCTCCAGGGGGCGGGAGACGCAAACAAGGTGGGGTGGGCAAACGGCTCTTGGTTTGCCCACCACGGCGGTGGGTAGATAGAGCGTGCCCACCCTATCTACCTGGAGCCGTCGTTTCATCGATTAGGTCCCCGGGTAGGGCAGGGCGAGGTCAAACGTTCCTAAAGTTCAACGAGTTCGCCGCCAGCAAAAGGCACCCAAGCCCTCAGCCTATCCCCGATCTTCACGGTAGAGGAAAACCCGCTATTCGTGATGGGCGAAGTAGCGGAAACCGCTTTTTCGCACCAGTTCGTCCCGTTCCGCCAGGGCCAAGTCCGCCAGGACCATTTCCTTCACCAGTTCGGGGAACTTGATGCGCGGCACCCAGCCGAGTTTCTCTTTCGCCTTGGTCGGGTCGCCGAGCAGGGTTTCCACTTCCGCTGCCCGGAAATACCGGGGATCCACCGCGACGATGCATCGGCCGTCCCGGTCGTAGCCCTTTTCCTCGACGCCGGCTCCTTCCCAGCGGATGTCGATCCCCAGTTCCCGGGCGGCGGTGTCGACGAATTCGCGTACGCTGTGCTGTTCGCCGGTCGCGATGACGTAGTCGTCCGGCTGCTCCTGCTGCAGCATCAGCCACTGCATCTCCACGTAGTCCTTGGCATGGCCCCAGTCGCGCAGCGAATTGAGGTTGCCGAGGTACAGGCACTTCTGCAGGCCCAGCTTGATGCGGGCCAAGGCCCGAGTGATCTTGCGGGTCACAAAAGTTTCCCCGCGGATCGGCGACTCGTGGTTGAACAAAACCCCGTTGCAGGCATACATGCCGTAGGCCTCCCGGTAGTTGACGCAGATCCAGTAGGCATAGAGCTTGGCTACCGCGTAGGGAGAGCGGGGATAAAACGGGGTGGTTTCGCGCTGCGGAATTTCCTGCACCAAGCCGTAGAGCTCCGAGGTGGACGCCTGGTACAAACGGGTCGTCTTCTCCAACCCCAGAATCCGGATCGCCTCCAGTAGCCGCAGTGCGCCCAGTGCGTCGGAATTCGCGGTGTACTCGGGTTCTTCGAAGCTCACCGCGACGTGGCTCTGTGCCCCGAGATTGTAGATCTCGTCGGGCTGCACGGTTTGCACGATGCGAATGAGGCTTGTGGAGTCGGTCAGGTCGCCGTGGTGCAGAATGAAGCGGCGGTCACTGTCATGGGGGTCCTGATAGAGGTGATCGATCCGGTCGGTATTGAATAGCGAGGAACGGCGCTTGATGCCGTGGACCTCGTAGCCCTTATCCAGCAGCAATTCGGCCAGATAAGCGCCGTCTTGCCCGGTTACGCCGGTGATGAGTGCCTTTTTCACGGTTCTCCTACGAATTGAGGTCTTGGGATGGGGAAACAATCGGCTCGGGGTACCAGGCTTTCACGAATTTCCGGGCGCACACTGCTGCGCGGCCCAGGCTCAGCGCTGATCGCCGCGTTCCGTTACGTGGCGCATTGCCGGTCGGTGCTGAACAGGCTTGGCGCGCTTGCTGCCGCCAGGACCGGAAGGGCCGCTTCGATTCAATCCGGGCCTTCCGGCACTTGCGGCCGGGGACAAAAAACGCTGGCATCGGGCCGAATGCCGGCCGTCGCCGTCGGACCGCTTTATAGCAGAAACCAGCCGCCATCAAAAGAACGAGACCGATTCCGACGGAACGGCCCCTGTGGGCAGGGTGCGGCTGGGGCGGCTCAGCGGGAACCGCGGAATCATTGTTGCGGACTTCTCGGTGCCCGCCTGCCGCCTAGGCGTTGCTTTCCGGCACCGCCGCAAGCGGGGAACGAGGTAGTGTTTGATCGGGTTCGCTTGCCGGGTCGGGGGGCAGACGGACCGGTTTGAATCAGAAATTGAAGCGGGTGGAAAACTGCACCCGGTGTAAGTCGCCGCTGCGGCCGTCGATGCGGTCCCTAAGACCGTAGGTGTATTCCAGTCCGAAAGTGGTTTGCAGGGTCGGGCTCCACAGCAGATTGAGGTGGGCCGATTGGGCTTGCCGGGTCAGGTCGCCGTGCACCAGGGACGGCTGGTCGGCCCCGACAAATCCGTAGGCAAGGGTCGAGCGCCAGGCCTTGTTCCACCAGTGCTGGTAAGCCAGCATGCCGCTGTAGGCGGTCACCAGGCGGAGTCGGCCGGAGGGGTCCAGCACCCCGTCCTCGAAGGTGTCGGCGGCGGCGTAGCGGGCGTAGACGTCGCCGTAGCCCAGCATGAAGCGGATGTTGTCCAGTCCGAAGGTGTTGATGCGACCGGCCAGGCTGACGGCGCCCCCCCACCGCTCCTGGCGGTCGGTGCTGACCGGTCTGGTGTACCGGATCTGGCGCCCCATGGCGCTGAGGGAGAGCGCGCCCCAGCTCGGGTTGTATCCGAGTCGGGCGACGAGATCGGGATAGCGTTCGGCATTGGCGGTGAAAAAGCCGCCGGAACCGCTTGCGTTCCACAACCGGGTGCGCGGCGATTCGGCCGCCAGTTGCCATTCCAGAGCGGCACTGCCGAGGTGGAACGGCTGGGTCCAGCGGATCATGGGCTGGCGCAGGTGCAGGACGTCGCCGAAGGGGCCATTGGCGTCCAGGGTGTCGGGTATGGCTTGGGTATTCAGGAATGTGGTCCAGGTCTGGCCGGCGAGAAAGGGACCGAGGGAGCCGTAGGCGTGGCGCAGTCGCGGGGTGTAGTTGAAGGTTGCATCGGCGCCGCGCAGGTCGAGTTCCAGATAGGTGTTGATGTTTCCCCACGGGCTCGGGGTCAGCGACGTCAGCCAGAATCGGGTGTCCTTGGCGTGGATAATCGTCTGATCGTGTTCCCCATGGCGGCCGCTGCCGATCGGGATCTGGCTGGCGATGAGGTACTGGTCGCCGAGGCGGTCACTGCCGGCGCTGATGCTGCTGTAGATGGCATCGACTTTGACGAAGCCGCCGATTCCCACCGAGGTATCGGTGCCGGGGATCTTGAAGGTGCCGGGAGAGTCGCCGAGCGTGACCGCCGGTTTCGCCTCCCGTTTCGGTTCGGCCGCCGCTACCGGCGAGCCGGCCGCTGCGCTGGGGTGTGGCGGTGCCGTGGCGTCTTGGTTCAGCTTCGCTTCGAGCTCGTGGATTCGGGCGTTGGCGGCCTGGGCCTGCTGCTGCAATTGTGCGACCTGGGCGCTGAGCTGCTTGACGATGCTGCGCAAGTCGTCTTCCGCCGCAAGGGAAGCAGAAGCAGCGCCACCCAGCAATAAAAGGAGGACGGCTCGAAAGATGGTGGTAGCCATGGCGTTTCCCCTCAGTTCCGGAGATTGCGGAACAGCTCGTGGCAGGCGGTGCAGGTATGGCTGATGCCTGCCAGGGTCGGCGCCAGCGAACTGGTGGCGCCCTGCTGGGCCTGAACCTTGAGGGTATTGGCCTGATCCCGCAGCTTGTTGGCCAAGGCTCGGAAGCTCGTCTGTTCCGGGGGTTCCAGGTGGAGTTCCGGTAGCCGTCCCAGTATCGCGTCGATGGTCAGGCCGAGCTGGGTGGCGCTGTCCACGATCTGCGCCGAGTACTTGCGGCGTTCCCGATCCAGTTCCGGCTGGGTCAGGTAGCGGTCGAACAGGAGAACGTCCAACTGGTCCATCAGGGTCCGCAAACGGGAATCGGTGACCGCGTGCAGCGCCGGTTTACCGGTGTCCGGAAGCCGCTCCGGCATGCCGGGAGGTTGCGATGTGGCGCAAGCCGCCAGCAAAGTGGCGGCGAGGAGTCCGGGAAGCGGGTTGCGGTGGCTCATGGATTTCTCCCGCAGACGGAAAGAAAACGGTGGGCGCCATTGAGGATAGCTGGCTTCTTCCGATTCGGCCGCAGGCGGATCTTGTGGTTTTGCCGGACACCGCGAGATGCCAGGAACGGCAGGGCGATCCGCGGAAACATTGAATCAACCGCGAACTCCCGGTTGGCGGATCGGTCAATCTGGACGGAAGCGGTCCTGTTTTCGGGGCCCAGAAAAGGAGTCGAGAGCCTATGTTGAATCAGTACTTGTCGGCTATCGCCGCATCCCTGCAGGAGTGGTCGTGGCCCAACCTGGAAGCGCGCGACGGCCTCCGCCTGGTCGTGCTCATCGTGTTCGTGCTGCTGGTCCTGTGGGAGGCAGGGGCGGCCTGCCGGCGCGCCCGCGCCCGCGTCACACGCCAGTCGTATCTGAGCAATCTCGCCGTCATGTTGGCTAACGACACCGTCCTGTCGTTGTTGGCGGTCAGCTCTCTGTGGCACCTGGCGGATCGGTATGGTCAGGCTGGCTTGCTGGAGGGCGTCGAGAACCCGGTCGTCAAGGCGGCGCTGGCTTTGCTGGTGCTGGATCTGGCGTTGTACGGGTGGCATTGGGCCTGCCACCACTGTGACTGGCTGTGGCGTTTCCATCGCGTTCACCACAGTGACGTGACCATGAACGTGTCCACCGCGTTCCGTCTGCACATCGTCGAACTGCTGCTGACGACCCTGCTCAAGGCCGTGACGGTGGTGGTATTCGGCATCAATTCGGCGTTGCTGTTGTTGAGCGAGACGCTGCTGACGCTGCTGGTGATGTTTCATCACGCCAATGTCCGTTTCGGCGCCGAATCGACCCTGGGGCGGGTTTTCATCGTGCCGGCATTGCACCGGGTGCATCATTCGCGCTTGCGGGAGGAGCACGACAGCAACTACGGAGCCGCCTTTTCCTTCTGGGACCGGCTGTTCGGCACGCTGCGGGAAGCCGAACCGGTTGCGCTCGGCTTGCGCGGGGTCGGTGAGCAGAGCTGGTGGGAAACCGTGAGGTATGGCTTTTCCCCGCTGGCGCCGTCGCTGGCGCCGCAACTGCATGTCATGATCGCGGAAGCCGCCTACTTCCGGGCCGAGAAGCGGGGATTTGAACCGGGCTGGGAGGTGTCCGACTGGATCGAAGCGGAGCGGGAGATCTTGACGCAATCCGGCCACCGCAAGCACCGGCAGAGAGCCGGTGCGGGCCGCTCCGGCAAGCTGCAATGGTGCTTGCTGCCGCGTTGACGCGCGCGCCGGACGCCACGGCGAAATCGTCCGCGAACCGCTGACGCCGGTTCGGCGGTTCCCGCGCCGGAAAGCAGGCGCCGCCGCCTTCTCCGGTTGCCTGCGGTCTGCCGGCAGCGTACTGGCCAGTGGCCGACGCCATCCGGCATAATGGCGTTCTGCTGGATTCCTGTTTGCTGCCTGATGCCGCCCCTCGTCCTCTCCGCCTACACCCTGGTCAGCGCTGTGGGGTGCGGACTGGAGGCAACCCGCAGCGCCTTGCGCGAAGGTCGCTCCGGTCTTCGGCCCTGCGATTTCCTCGATGTCCGATTCCCAGCCTGGATCGGCCGGGTGGAGGCCGTGGAGAAGGTGGTTCTGCCCCGCCCGCTGCAGCATTTTGACTGTCGCAACAACCGTTTGGCCTACCTGGGAATGTGTCAGGACGGGTTTGCCGCTGCCGTCGGGGAGGCGCGGCGGCGCTACGGAGCGGACCGGATCGGGGTGGTGGTGGGCACCAGCACGTCGGGTATCCTCGAGACCGAGCTGGCATTTCGCGGTGCCGATCAGACCACCGGCGAGCTGCCGGCGCCCTTCAGTTACCAGTTTGCCCACAATACCTTCTCGGTGGCGGACTTCACCGGCCAGTTCCTGGGGCTCGGCGGGCCGGCGCTGGCGGTGTCCACAGCCTGTTCCTCCAGCAGCAAGGCGTTCGCCAGCGGCCAGCGCCTGATCGCTGCGGGGCTTTGCGATGCGGTGGTGGTCGGCGGTGTGGACAGCCTGTGTCTGACCACGCTGCTGGGATTCTCCGCGCTCGAACTGGTGTCGGATCAGCCTTGCCGGCCGGCGGATGTCCGGCGCAACGGCATCTCCATCGGCGAGGCTGCCGGCTATGCCTTGCTGGAACGACCGGCACCGGGGGGAACGGCGGGCGTCGCCCTGCTCGGTTACGGCGAGAGTACCGACGCCTACCACATGTCTTCCCCTCATCCGGAGGGGCTCGGCGCGCGCCTGGCGATGGAGCAGGCACTGCAGCGGGCCGGAATCACCGCAGACCAGATCGACTACGTCAACCTGCACGGAACCGCCACCCGTTCCAACGATACCACCGAGGACAAGGCGGTGGCGGGCCTGTTCGGCGACCGCGTCCCGACCAGTTCCGTCAAAGGCTGGATCGGCCACACCCTGGGAGCCGCCGGGATCGTCAATGCCATCGTCAGCAGCCTCGCCATCGTCGACGGCACCATCCCGCCGAGTCTCAACACCCGCGAGGTGGATCCGGAGCTGCGGTCCTGGATCCTGACGGAGCGGCTGCAGCGTCCGGTCCGGCATGTGCTCAGCAATGCCTTCGGTTTCGGCGGCAACAATGTCAGCCTGGTATTCGGCCGGGTGGCTGCATGAGGGTGTTCCTGGGGGGCGTCGGCATCATCGCGCCGGGCCTGGAGAACTGGCAAGTCGCCGCCCCTGTACTGCGGGGCGACGGCGCCTATCGGGAAGCGCCGCTGCCGAAGCTGGTGGCCGCGGAATTGCCGCCCGCCGAACGCCGCCGCGCCACCGCCGTCACCAAACTGGCGCTCGATGTGGCCATGCAGGCGGGGGGTGACCGGGTCGCCGAGGCGGCGACCGTGTTTGCTTCGTCGGGTGGCGAAGTGGGGGTCATCGACCAGATCTTCCGGGAGCTGGCGACGCCCGCGCCGCAGATCTCCCCCACCCTGTTCCACAATTCTGTCCACAACGCGGCGTCCGGCTATTGGAGCATCGCCACCGGCTCGCGCCACGCCGCCATGAGCCTTTCAGTCTATGACGACACCTTCGCCGCCGGTTTCCTCGAGGCGGCGGTGCAGGCGACGGTGGACCGGTCGCCGGTTCTGCTGATCTGCTACGACTTTCCGCCGCTGCCGCCGATTGCCCGCCATCGCCCGCTGGCCGGTCCATTCGGGGTATCCCTGCTGCTGCAGCCGGAGCGGGGGCCGGTGCCGCTGGCCAGCCTCGAGGTGGATTGGGGGACGGTGGAGGAAGCCTCGGTCATGGAGGATGCGGTACTGGACGGGTTACGTCTCGGCAATCCGGCAGGTCGCAGTCTGCCGCTGCTGGCAACGCTGGCGCAGGGCCGCTGCGCCTCCGTCCGCTTCGCACTGAGCGGTGGACGTGGCCTGACGGTGGGGGTGACGCCTTGACCTTCGGCCGCGAGTCCTTCGCCGCGCTGATCCCGCACCGCGGGCGCATGTGCCTGCTGGAGCGGGTCCTGGCCTACGATGACGACGGCATCCTCTGTGCCGCCTCCAGCCACCGGGCGGCCGATCATCCCCTGGCCGCCGCCGGCCGCCTCGACAGCGCCGTCGGTCTCGAGTACGCGGCCCAGGCCGCCGCCATCCATGGCGGGCTGCTGGCGCAGCGGGACGGGGCCGTGGCTCGGCCCGGCTTTCTTGCCGGCGCCCGGGACTTGCGGCTGTTCCGCGAGCGTTTGGATGACCTGCCGGGCGAACTCGTCATCCGCGCCGAACGTTTGCTCGCCTCGAGCGACAGCCTGCTATACGGCTTCCGGCTGGACTGCGGGGCGCTGCCGGTTTGCACAGGCCGCCTGTCGGTGTTCTTCGTTCCTTGTGACTGCCGCCGCGACGGTGGCGGAGGATCCATCCCAGGGTCGGCTCCCACCCCGAGGTGCGGCGGGGGCTAATCCCCGGCATCTCCGGAGGTTCCTGAGTCGGTCGGGGGCGCCGTGGTTTCGGCCCCTCCCTGGTCGGGAGGGGCGCCGTTGCCTTCGCCCTGACGGGGGTTGAAGCGCCGATCCCGGCGCCCGCGCCCGCCGCGTCGGCGCGACTGCGTGCGGCGGCCGCCGTTGCGGTAACCGCGCTCAGATTCCTCCCCCGTTTCCGTATCCTCCCGGTTTCCCGTCGCTGCCGCGGTCACCTCCGGGGCTTGAGGTTCGGCGACCACGGCCGGTGCTTGTTCGGTCCAATCGATGTATTCCTTGGAAGGCCGCGGGCGGGTGCGATTGCCTGGGCGATGGCGCGGCGCATCCCGCCGCGGGCCGCCTTCCTCGCCGCTCCGCTCGGAGCCTTCCGCGATCCGCGCCGGGCTCGCCGCTGCTGCGCCGTCCGTGGCGGCGCCGGGAGCTGCGGGTTCCGGCGCTGCATTCCGGACGGCTACGGCCGGCACCGATTCGACCGCCGGCCGGATCGGTTCGAACCCGGCGGGCGGGGGCGCCGCACCGGAGGTATCCTGGGTTTCGGCGCCCTTCCCCTGATCCGTGGGCTGACGGTCGCTCTGTCCGCTGCGGTTGAAGCCGCCCTCGCCGCGGCGACCTCGGCGCCGGCGCGAGCCCCGCCGCCCGTTTTCCCGCGCATTGCCGGTCTCCCGGAAATCGTTGCCGTCGCCGCCACTGCCAACATCCTCGCGCACTTCTGGCTTGGGCTGCTCCCGTGGCGGCAGCGGGGCCGGCACACGTTCCACCGGTGCCGGGCGCCGTTCGGGCCGCTGCGGCCGCTCGCCCTGGCTGCGGCGCTCCTGAAGGGCTCGCTGTGGCCTTGGCGGGCGCCGCTCTGCCGGACCCGCTTCGGTGGCCCGCCGTGGCGGCGCGGCGGCTGGTGCAGGCTCCGGAGCCGCTTCGGACTGTTTGCCGCCGGAAAAGATGTTGAGGAAGCGCTTGAACAGCCCGCCGCTCGCCGGTTCGGTCTCGGTCGCAGCGGGAGCAGGCGGGAGCGGCGCGGGTGTGGCGGGCGCCGGTGTCGGTCGCAGGAACTCCTTGACCGCCGGTTCCTCTGCCGCCGCACCCGGTTCCTTGGCGAACTCGGGCAGTTCGAGATCCTGCTTTGGCAGCATCTGATAGGAAGCGCCCTTCGGTTGTTCGTCCTCGCCGGCGGAGTTACGGATGCGCTGGATTTCGAAGTCCGGCGTCTCCAGCTGCTTGCTGGGAATGATGATGAGCGAGGTCTGGTGGCGCTGCTGGATCTGCTCGATGGTGGCGCGCTTCTCGTTGAGCAGGTAGGTGGCCGCCTCGATGGGCAGATGGGCGATCACCTTTTCGGTGTTCTTCTTCATCGACTCTTCTTCGAGGATGCGCAGTACCGACAGCGCCAGCGACTCGACATTCCGGATGGTGCCCTGGCCCTTGCAGCGGGGACAGGTCAGCAGGGTCGATTCGCCCAGGGACGGCCGCAGCCGCTGGCGCGACATCTCCAGCAGACCAAAGCGGGAGATGCGGCCCAGCTGGATGCGGGCGCGGTCGTTCTTGACGGCGTCGCGCAGCCGGTTTTCCACGGCACGCTGGTTCCGCGCCGCCATCATGTCGATGAAGTCGATGACGAACAGCCCACCCAGATCGCGCAGGCGCAGCTGACGCGAGATCTCGTCGGCGGCTTCCAGGTTGGTGTTGAGGGCGGTCTCCTCGATGTCGCCGCCCTTGGTGGCGCGGGCCGAGTTGATGTCGATGCTGGTGAGGGCTTCGGTGTGGTCGATGACGATGGCGCCGCCGGAGGGCAGGGGGACCTCGCGGCTGTAGGCGGTCTCGATCTGGCTCTCGATCTGGTAGCGGCTGAAGAGCGGGACGGAGTCCTGATACAGCTTGGCCTTGCTGATGAACTGGGGCATCACCTGTTCGAGGAAACTGCGCACCAGCTTGTGGGTGGACGGATTGTCGATGAGGATTTCGTCGATGTCGCCGCGCAGATGGTCCCGCAGCGCCCGGATGATGACGTTGCTTTCCTGGAAGATCAGGAACGGCGCGGACTTTTCCTTGGCCGAGCGCTCGATGGCTTCCCACAACTGCAGAAGGTAGTTGAGGTCCCACTGCAGCTCCTCGACGGTCTTGCCGCCGCCGGCGGTGCGGATGATCAGCCCCATGCCGTCAGGGATCTGCAGGGCGTTCATGGTCTCCCGCATGTCGGAGCGGGTATCGCCCTCGATGCGCCGGGAGATGCCGCCGGCCCGCGGGTTGTTGGGCATCAGCACCAGGTAGCTGCCGGCCAGGCTGACGTAGGTGGTGAGGGCGGCGCCCTTGTTGCCGCGTTCCTCCTTCTCGATCTGTACCACGACTTCCTGACCTTCGCGCACCAGTTCCTTGACTTCCCGGCGCGACAGCTCATCGCCGGGGGATTGCCCGAAGTAAATGGGCGAGACTTCCTTGAGGGGAAGGAATCCGTGGCGTTCCGACCCGTAGTTGACGAAAGCCGCCTCGAGGCTCGGCTCGATGCGGGTGATCGTCCCCTTGTAGATATTGGACTTCTTCTGTTCTTTGGAGGGTAGTTCTATGTCAAAGTCGTAGAGCTTCTGTCCATCCACCAGCGCCACCCTCAATTCCTCGGGTTGGGTGGCATTTATTAGCATTCTTTTCATTCAGCTGTTCCTTTCGCGTCTCGCTGAAGATGCCGGCAGGAATCATGGCGCGCTCGTTTGTTCCGTAGAGTGCTAAGGGGTCCAAGTTGTTCGGATGAGGGAACATCACGGGAAGCAAGTTAACCTTTACAGTCTGGAAGAAAACGTTGGCGCCTGAAGTGCATGCACCGGTTCCCTTTTTCATTGGGTTGGTGGGAACGCGCCGTATCCACTGCAAGACGCAGAGATCGCCCATCATGGGTTGAGCGACTAAAACCCGGTTGTCGTGTCTGGTACTGGCGTGCGGTGGAACGGGCGGGCCGGCCCCAGCCGCAGCGCTGTGAGGCATGGCCGGAGACGGCGGCGGGTCGCCACCGCCCGGCTTGCTCCCCGCACCGCCTCTGGTTGCGGGGAAATGCGCCGAGCGCTCCGATCGGGTTCGCTCTGCGCGGTAATATTGTAAAGAAACCAACCACTTGTTCCCTCTAGGGTAGGGAACCTGTGGCTCTCGTCGAGGAGGGCGCCGGCCCGGGCGTTCGCGCATCGGATCGATCCGTCACGCCTTTTTCCAAGTCGTTGTCGGGCGGTTCGCGCCATTCCGGGTGGCTGCGCCCCCCTTTTCGCCATGCTGGTTACCGCCAACGAACGGACTCAAACCAGATACCGTGGACGGTGGGAGCCGAACGGCGAGCGCCACGGAACCCGCCGATCGAATCTGCGGTCTCGCCATGCCGGGGATCCGGGAGTTCCACGCCGTAGGGCCTCGTTTTCGACCGGCTGCGCCGAGCCGGACGGGAACCGGAGTCTTCTTGATCTGCGGAGCTGCCGGCGCCTGGTTTTGCTCCGGGACCTGCGAGGGCTGAGTAACTATAGCAATCTTGGGTAGTTGCAGCAATTTTCGAAACCGACCTGGTATCATGGTGTCATGAAAGAATACGCCGTCGGCGGCGCCAAACCGCAATTCCTGGAGATCGGTGAGGAATTGGCCGGGCAGCGCGTCGACAACTTCCTGCTGGCACGATTGAAAGGAGTTCCGAAGAGCCACGTCTACCGCTTGTTGCGCACCGGACAGGTACGGATCAACGGCGGGCGCTGCCAGGCCCAGCGCCGCCTCGATCGCGGCGACGTCCTGCGCATTCCGCCATTGCGCATGGCCGCGGCGGAACCACCGGCGGTCCCGCTCGGCGCGGTCCAGGTCCGCCTGGACGGCCGCATCCTCCATGAAGACGACGACCTGCTGGTGCTGAACAAGCCGGCCGGCCTCGCCGTACATGGCGGAACCGGGCTCTCCTTCGGGGTGATTGAAGGGCTGCGCATGCTGCGGCCGCAGGATTGTTTTCTGGAGTTGGTGCATCGACTGGACCGGGATACCTCCGGCTGCCTGCTGATCGCCAAGAAACGCAGCACGCTGAAGGCGCTGCACGAGCTGTTCCGCAGCGACCAGCAGGTGGATAAGGTCTACTGGGCGTTGCTGGCGGGCCCGTGGGCGCGCAAGCAAGTTAGTATCACCGCCCCGCTGCGCAAGAACATCCTGCAGGGAGGCGAGCGGATGGTGCGCTGCGCGGCGGATGGCAAGCCGGCGCAAACCGATTTCCGCAGACTCCGGAAATTCCCCCAGGTCACCCTGGTCGAAGCCCGGCTCCATACCGGACGAACCCACCAGATCCGGGTCCATGCCCAGTCCATGGGTCATCCCGTGGTCGGCGACGATCGCTACGGCGACGTAGCCGTCAACCAGGAGTTTCGACGGCGTGGCCTCAAGCGCTTGTTTCTGCACGCACATAGCCTCGAATTCCGCCATCCCCGCAGCGGCCTGCCGGTGGCCGTGGCGGCGCCGCTGGAGCCGGACCTGCAGCGGCTGCTGGAGCAATTGGCGCCATGAAAAACCGGTTTGACCTGGTGGTTTTCGACTGGGACGGAACCCTGTACGACTCCATCCCGTTCATCGTCGGCTGCCTGCAGGCGGCGGCGAACGATTGCGGACGGCCGCACCCCTCCGCCGGCGCGGCACGTTCGGTGATCGGGCTGAGTCTGCAGCGGGCGATGCGGGAATTGTTTGCGCCGGCGGACGATGGCGAATGCGAGGAACTGATCAGTGCCTACCGGCGCCACTACGCAGCCCGGGAGGCCGGGCCGACGGACTTGTTCGTAGGCGTCGCCGACCTGCTCGTGCGGCTGCGGGAAGGCGGTTACCGCATGGCGGTGGCCTCCGGCAAGTCCAGCCGGCAGCTGGCGACCGCGCTGGACGCCACCGGCACCGCGGCCTGGTTCGATACCCTGCGCGGGCCCGATCAGACCGCCTCCAAGCCGGACCCGCTGATGTTGCGGGAGATCATGAGAGACCTCAATGCGGTACCGGAGCGGACGCTGATGGTCGGCGATTCCCTGCATGATCTGCAGATGGCGGTCAACGCCGGGGTCGATGCCGTTGCGGTGGCCTGCGGGGCGAATTCCGTCGACGAGCTGCGGACCCTGCAGCCGTTGTGGTGTCTGCAGCAGACCCGGGAACTGGCAGGCCTGCTGCTCTGACCGAGATCGGCAGTACGTTTACTTTACAAGTTTGGTGACAGGATGACGGAATCACAGGCGCAACCCCGAGAGCCCGGCCGTTCGTCCGGCTGGGAGCGGGACGTGCTCGAGAAGGTGTTGCTGGAGAGTATCGTCGAGCAGCGCCGAGCGCGGCGTTGGGGCATCTTCTTCAAGATCGTGCTGGTGCTCTATGTGGGTGCCGGCCTGTGGCTGGTTGCCTCGCCCCTGGACGGCAAGGCACGTGGCGGCGGCTCCCACACGGCGGTCGTCGATGTGGTCGGCACCATCGTCGACGGCGGAGACACCAACGCCGGGTCGCTGATGGAAGGACTGCGCGACGCGGCCGAAGACAAGAGGACCAAGGGCATCATCCTGCGCATGAATTCGCCGGGCGGCAGCCCGGTCCAGTCCGCCTACGTGTGGGAGGATATCCGCCGGCTCAAGCAGGAGCGTCCGGATTTGCCGATCTACGCGGTGGTTTCCGACCTCTGCGCATCGGGCTGCTATTACATCGCCAGCGCCGCCGACAAGATCTTCGTCAATGCCTCCAGCGTGCTCGGTTCCATCGGTGTCATCATGCCGGGCTTCGGCTTCGTCGATGCGCTCGGCAAGCTCGGAGTGGAGCGGCGCGTGCTCACTGCGGGAGAACACAAGGCCCTGCTCGATCCCTTCAGTCCCGTGAGCGAGACCGAAAGGAGCCACATTCAGCAGAACGTGCTGAACGCCATCCATCAACAGTTCATCACGGCGGTGCGGCAGGGGCGCGGCGACCGTCTCAAGGAAACTCCGGAGCTGTTCAGCGGCCTGGTCTGGACCGGCGACCAGGGCATCAAACTGGGTCTGGCGGACGACTTCGGCGATGTCCGGCGGGTCGCCAAGGCAGTGGTCGGGGCCGAGAAGATCGTCAACTTCACCCAGCGCCAGCGCTGGCTGGAGCGGATCGGACAGAAGCTGGGCACCAGCCTCGGCCAGACCCTGCTGGAGGCCTGGCAGGCCGTGCCGCAACTGCGCTGAGCTGCGGTTCGTGCAGGATCAGGCTTTCGAGATTCTGGAGGAAACCCCGATTTATCGGGGGTTCTTCCGGCTGAGCCGGTTCCGGCTGCGGCATACCCTGTTTGCGGGGGGATGGAGCGACTCCATCGAGCGCGAGCTGTTTCATCGTACCAGTTGTGTCGCCGTCGTACCCTACGATCCGTGGCGGGATCGCGTCGTGCTGCTGGAGCAGTTTCGCATCGGCGCCGTCCGCGATGGCGGCAACCCGTGGCTGGTGGAAGTGATCGCCGGTGCGGTGGAGGAAGGCGAGAACGCCGACGAGGTGGCGCACCGCGAAGCCCGCGAGGAAGCGGGCTGCGACCTGAAGGAATTGATCCGGCTCTACGAGTTTTTTACCACACCGGGAGGCTCATCGGAGCGGTTGACGCTGTACTGTGGCATCCTCGACAGCGCCGGCCTCGGCGGGATTCACGGCCTGGTGGAGGAGGGAGAGGATATCCGCGTCAGTGTTTCCCCCTTCGACGAAGCCTGGGGCCTGGTGCAAAGCGGCCGCATTGAGTCGGGCATACCCATCATCGGCCTGCAGTGGCTGGCCATGAACCGAGACTCGCTGCGCCGGCGTTACGGCGGATGAGGCGGCGCGCGGTAGCGGTCACCCGGTTAGGCGTTCGCTGCGTTCTGTTGGTTCCGCTGCCGCTGCTCGAAGGCCTGCAACTGTTCCGGTGTGGCCGGTTTCTGGAATTGCGCCTTCCAGTCGGCGTAAGGCATGCCGTAAACGATGGCCTGGGCCGCGGCGTAATCCGTCGGGACGCCGCGCTTGGCGGCTTCGTCCGCGTACCATTTGGCGAGGCAGTTGCGGCAGAAGTCCGCCAGCAGCATCAGGTCGATATTCTGCACCTCGGGATGGCCGCGGAGGTGTTCGAACAATCGGTGCAGGGTGGCGGCTTCGATTTCCTGTTGCAGTTCCGGGCTGGTCATGGGCGCTGGCGCACTGGGGCTAGGGGTCGGTCCGGGACGAAACGGCCGTTTCGCGGCGGCCCGGGCGAAGGCGGCGGGAAGCGGGCGCTGGCAGCGGTGAACCAATCCGCCTTGCCGTAAGTCTCCCCCAGTGTTGGTCCCCCTGTAAAGATCCGCTCATCCCGACCATGGAGATAGCCAAGACCTCCCGCTTCCCTGTCGCGACCACGGCGGTCGCCGGGGGCGCTTTGGCCCGCTCGGCTGCCGGCGCGGTTCACCCGCCGCAGTGGCGGGAGGAATCGGCAGCGCGGTCCGGTTTCGCGGCGGGGCCGGCGCCCGCCGCGGAACCGGTGGAGGAGCCGCAGCGGGTGGAGCGTGTCCCGATGGCGGGCGCGGCTTACGACGGTCTCGGCAATCGTGCGAGAATAGCCATCCGCGCCTACCTGGCGCAGCAGGAAACCGAGCGGGAGCAGGCCAAGAACTCGGCGCACCGGCTGTTCGGTATCGATTACTACGTCTGATCCCCCACCCATGTTGTTTCCATGAAGCTGCTGTTCGATTTCTTCCCGATCCTGTTGTTCTTCGCGGCGTTCAAGCTGTACGACATCTTTGTGGCGACCGCGGTCGCCATCGTCGCTACTTTCCTTCAGGTGGGATATTCCTGGCTGAAGCGGCGCAAGATCGAACCCATGCACCTGGTCACCCTGGGCATCATCGTGGTGTTCGGCGGCCTCACCCTGTACCTGCAGGACGAGATGTTCATCAAGTGGAAGCCCACGGTTATCAATTGGCTGTTCGGCATCGCCTTCCTGGCCAGCCAGTGGATCGGGGAAAAGCCGTTGATCCAACGCATGATGGCGGCGAATCTGGAACTGCCGGCAGCGGTGTGGCGCCGTCTCAATCTGGGTTGGACCCTGTTCTTCCTGGTGCTGGGCGGGGTCAATCTGTTCGTGGTGTACTCGTTCGACACCGCCACCTGGGTCAACTTCAAGCTGTTCGGCATCCTGGGCCTCACCCTGGTGTTCGTGATCGTCCAGTCGGTCTATCTGACCCGCTATCTGGGGGATGCCCCCACGGAACAGTGACGATGCTGTACGCCATTCTCAGCGAGGATGCCGCCGACAGTCTGCCGCGCCGGCTGGCGGCACGGCCCGATCACCTGGCGCGGCTGCAGGTCCTGCAGGACCAAGGTCGCTTGCTGCTGGCGGGCCCGCATCCGGCGGTCGATGCCGAGGACCCGGGTCCCGCCGGTTTCACCGGCAGCCTGGTGGTGGCCGAGTTTGCCAGTCTGGAGGAGGCGCGGGACTGGGCTGCGGCGGATCCCTATCAAGGGGCCGGGGTCTATGCGCGGGTGACGGTCAAGCCTTTCCGCAAGGTGTTCCCCCGATGACGCGGCGGCTGGAAGTGATCCGGCAGACCTTGCAGGAGGTCCTGCAGCCGGTGGTCCTCGAAATCCATGACGACAGCGCCAGCCACGCCAGCCACGCCAGTGCCCGGCAGACGGGCGGCGGGCATTTTTATGCGACAATAGTGGCGGACGCTTTCGACGGAAAATCGCGCGTACAGCGCCACCAGCTTGTCTACCGTGCCCTCGGCGACCTCATGCGGTCGGAGATCCACGCTATCAGCATCCAGGCGTTCACCCAATCCGAATATCTTCTGAAGGAATCCCAAACATGACACAACGTATTGTACTTGCGCTGGCTGTTGCCCTGGCGATGGGCGGTTGTAACCAACAGGGAGGTACCGCGGCAAGTCAAGGTGCCGCTCCCGCCCAGGCCAAGGCGCCCACCGCAAAGACACCGGCCGCGCCGGCTCCGAAGCCGGAAGAGATCGCGGCGACGGTCAATGGCAAAGTCATCGCCAAATCGGCCCTCGACATGCAGCGGCGCGGCCCTCATGACGCCGGTACGGACGACAAAGTCCTCGATGAGTTGATTTCCCGTGAATTGCTGCGGCAGGAGGCCGAGCAGCAGAATCTGCTGGCCGATCCGGCGGCCGCGGAAAAACTAGACAGCATGTTGCGGATCGCCTATTCGCAGATTGCGGCCGAACATTTCATGAAGGGTGTCAATGTCGGTGAAGAAGAGCTGAAGAAGGAGTACGAGGAGCGGACCGGCGCCATGAAGGCGACCGAGTACAAGGCGCGCCACATCCTGGTGGATAGCGAAGCGACCGCCAAAGACATCATCGCCAAACTGCAGAAAGGAGCCAAGTTCGACGATCTGGCCAAGAAGCTGTCCAAGGATCCCGGCAGCAAGACCAGCGGCGGCGAGTTGGGGTGGTTCGGTGCGCAAAAAATGGTCGCCCCGTTTTCCGCTGCGGTGGCGGCTCTGAAGAACGGCGAAACGACGCAAACTCCGGTGCAGACCCAGTTCGGTTGGCACGTGATCCAGCGGGAAGACTCCCGCGAGCAGCAGCCGCCAGCGTTCGAGGCGGTCAAGGAACAGATCAAGATGATGCTGCAGAGTCAGAAGCTGCAGCAGCACATCGCCGACTTGAAGGGCAAGGCCAAGATCGACAAACCGGAGCCGAAGCCGCAACCGGCGGCGGTCCCGGCGATGCCGCAAGGTGCTGTGCCGAGCCCGGCGGCGGAAGCGAAACCCGCCGAAGCGGACAAGGCTGCGCCGAAAGAAGCCGGCAAGCCGGCAGCAACCGCAGGCGGCGAAGCCAAGAAATAGGCGACGGCGATTCTCCCAACTACAAAGAACCGGCCTTGGCCGGTTTTTTGTTTCCGTGCATCCCGGCTACGCCTCTCCGTTTGGCGGGGATGGGCAAGCTAGCCGGATCATCTGTGGGCGGGCGGCACTGCGAATTCCGCCGGATTCGGGATGGATGCCGAAAGCGAAAGTTTCCCGCCGCCGGAAAACTCTTCTGGTCTCTCATTCGTCGCCGGGTTTCGGCGTGGGTTTCTTGTGCGCTCCGTAGTTGAACAGCAAGCCGACGACAAGCGCGACTACGAAGACGAGCAGGTAGATCATCGTCGCTACCCTTGCTTTCCACGTTTCTCGCCGAGCATTCGACGGAGGAAGTCCTAGACCTTCCCTTTCAATGTCGTTACCGTCAAAGTCGCACCTTGGTCTTCCGCTCCCTCCTGCCGGAGTCAATGGTGTTGAAGTAAGCCCCTCTCCCAGAGGGAGAGGGTTCCTAACGTCAACAGCATTGCCGACCCGGGTTGGGGGGGCATGGCACGCTTTCCCGGTCCGGTGGGCCACGATTGCCATAACCGGGCAAAAACAGACAACGCTGGTATCGCAAAAATCGGCACGATACTTCGTCCACGCCGGCTGAAAATTCCGTTGGCGGTATCGTGCGAGCGAAACCAATTTCCATTCGAACGGAGCCTAACCCTTCTCGGAAAGGAATACAACACAAGGATTTTGTGGAGAATCTGACGCACTTTGGTTCATTGGAAAGGTCGGCGGAAACCGGTGCACAACGATTCATGATCGGCGGGGAGCCGGTATCGCTCCCGATCAAATAGCTCGGAATCCGCCGGGTTCTGCAGCGCGTGCCGTCAAATGGTGCGTCCCTGGTTTCGATGCACCGGATTGTATCAGGCCATGTTGCACGGAATTGGTGAGTTCATGCGCCTTTTCAAGGCTTTCTGTAGCAGGCCCATTTCTTGCTGTTCCGTGCACAGAACTAATACGAGGAAAGCAATGGAAAACCTATCAAAAAGTGGTGACGTGCTGTTCATCCTGCTGGGCGCCATCATGGTGCTGGCGATGCATTCCGGGTTTGCCTTCCTGGAACTGGGAACGGTGCGCCGCAAGAATCAGATCAACGCCCTGGTCAAGATCCTGTGCGATTTCTCGGTCTCGACCATCGCGTATTTCTTCATCGGCTATTACCTCGCGTACGGCAGCCAATTCTTCAGTGGTGCCGAGAGCCTGGCCCAGAACAGCGGCTACGAGCTGGTGAAATTCTTCTTCCTGCTGACCTTTGCCGCGGCCATTCCGGCGATTGTTTCCGGCGGCATCGCCGAACGGGCGCGGTTCAACCCGCAGCTGGCGGCGACGTTCCTGCTGGTGGGTTTCGTCTATCCCTTGTTCGAAGGAATCGCCTGGAACAAGAACTATGGCTTGCAAGGCTGGCTGGAAGCCAGTTTCGGCGCCAGCTTCCACGATTTCGCCGGTTCCGTAGTGGTGCACGCCGTGGGCGGATGGATCGGGCTGTGCGCGGTGATTCTGCTGGGGCCTCGCCGCGGTCGCTACCAGCGGGACGGTGGAATCTCGGCGCACCCACCCTCGAGCATTCCGTTTCTGGCGCTGGGCGCCTGGATTCTGACGGTAGGCTGGTTCGGATTCAACGTCATGTCGGCACAAACCCTCAACGCGGTGAGTGGCCTGGTGGCACTGAATTCGCTCATGGCCATGGTAGGTGGTACCTTGGCGGCGTTGCTGCTGGGCCGCAACGATCCCGGTTTCGTCCACAATGGCCCGCTGGCCGGATTGGTTGCCGTCTGTGCCGGTTCCGACCTGATGCACCCGATTGGTGCGCTTGCGGTCGGCGCCGTGGCCGGGTTGCTGTTCGTCCACATGTTTACCATGACACAGAACCGCTGGAAGATCGACGACGTCCTCGGTGTCTGGCCGCTGCACGGACTCTGCGGCCTCTGGGGCGGCATCGCTGCCGGCATCTTCGGACAGCAAGCGCTGGGCGGTATGGGCAATGTCAGCCTGGTCTCGCAGCTGATCGGTACCGGCCTGGGCGTGCTGGTCGCGCTCGCCGGTGGTATCGCGGTGTACGGAGCGCTGAAGCTGACAGTGGGGCTGAGGCTCGATCCGGAAGAGGAGTTCAACGGGGCCGACCTGACCATCCACAAGATCTCGGCGACGCCGGAAAAGGAAGCGGGATGGTAAGGGGCTGAAGCCGAACCGGCGCAGCGCCGGTTCGGGGACGGCACGGGAATCGAACCGGCTGTGCGTTCAGGTCGGGCCGTGGCTGATCGGGCCCGTGTTTCCTCCCAAAGGGTTCCCACCGTCAAGCAGTAGCCTTTCGCGAAAGCGCCGTTGCCGGGTAGGTTGCCGAATGCCGCAAGGCCTCTGTCTCCGGGGGGCGAGAGACGTTTCCCACGGGACCGCCATCTCTTACAATGAGGGCCACCTGCGACTTGTCCGCGGTGGCCGCCGTGGCGTCGCCATCCCGACCCCGAATCGATGATGCATTGCTGTATTTCATCCCCACCGCCGCTCCCGCCGAGGCCGCGGCAGATCGGTGAGCGGAGCCGCAACGATGACGGCCGCGCCGGTTGAACTGATCCTGTACGGCACGCCTGCCTGCCACCTGTGCGAGCTGGCGGAGGACCTGCTCCACCGCCGCGGGTTGCCGGCGCCGGCCTGGCGTAGTGTGGACATCGCCGCGGACGAGGCCCTGCTCGACCGCTACGGCCGGCGCATTCCGGTCCTGCGCCGGGCGTCCGATGGCGCCGAACTGGACTGGCCTTTCGACGCCGCGACCCTTGCCGCGTTCGTGCCAGGGCAGTCGGGAGCCGATGTCCAGCCTTGATCCACGTTCGGAACCCGCCATGATTGAATACCGCATCGAAAAAGACAGCATGGGCGAACTGCAGGTTCCCGCGGCCGCGCTCTATGCGGCGCAGACCCAGCGCGCGCTGCTCAACTTCCCCATCAGCGGGATTCCCCTGCCTTTCGAATTCATCCAGGCCGTCGCGCTGATCAAGCAATGCGCGGCTCGGGTGAATCAGCGCCTGGGGCTGCTGGACGCAGTGACGG
>Ga0233425_10003408_pt1 | contig 28874 bp, 38 predicted proteins | sample Watercolumn_Towu_2_FD_181712 | JGI IMG/M metagenome (GOLD analysis project Ga0233425, IMG submission 181712) | Freshwater microbial communities from Lake Towuti, South Sulawesi, Indonesia - Watercolumn_Towuti2014_140_MG | ecosystem: Environmental > Aquatic > Freshwater > Lake | place...
TCCCTTCTTCGGCAGATCGAGGCGGCCGTCTTCGTCCTGCAGCTCGAGGCGCAGCTCGTCGGCCTCGCCGTCGCGCCGTTGCGAGAGGGATAGCATGATCAGGCGGGGGCGGATGCGATCGGTTAGATCCGCACCGTCGAGGGTGACGCGCCAAGCCGGGACGTTGGTGTCGCGCGCCGAGGCGGCCGAGAGGAGATCCGCGCGCGCCATCAGTCGACCCGGCCGAGATCGATGGTAAAGTCGATCTTCCGCGCGATGCCATTGTCGATGAAGTGGCTCGAGCGGGTGTCGAGGCCCCGGATGACATAATGGCCGATGACGTTGCCCAGGCCGTCGACGAGCGCATATTCGTCGCCTTGCGCGCCCATTTCCTCGATCCGCGCGATCGACGAGGCCTTGCCTGCGATCTGCGGGACGAGCGTGCCCTGGATCGAGACCTCATCGGAATCGGGTCCGAGGAACTGGTTTTCGGGCAGGGCGCCGAGGCGCGGCGCGCCTTCGTGACGCCACGCGATGCGGCGGCGGATCTCTTCATAGGGCAGGGTGCCCATTTCGAAGACGAACATGCCAAGCGCCATCAGCATGATCAGTCGTCCCGATAGCTCGAGCGGGCCTCGGCGCGCTCGAGGCGGCGGATCTCTTCCAGGACGCGGCGCGCGAAGGCCTCGGGATCCTGCGCGGTCGACGGCATGGCGAGATGAAGATGATAGGTGTTGCCGCCGACGGCCGGCGCCGGGCGCGCCGGCTGCGCCGCGAGGTTGGGGATGGCGAGACGCGTGAAGGCCGGCGTAGCGGCGATCGGCGCGGCGGAGATCGCGCCGGCGGCCGCAACGGTGCGCGCGAGGCGGCGTACGCGGTCGACCGGTCGAGGTGCGCCGCGATCGACGCCGACCGCGAGGCCGTCGGCCATATAGCCGCCGAGGGCCGCAAAGACGCGGCTCGGCGATCGGATGCCCAGGACGTTCTTCAGCGCGGCGACGGCCCGGGTGCCGAGCTTCATGATGTGCCGCACCAGGTTCAACGGGTTGAGGCCGTTGATCAGGCCGGTCAGCATGTCGGTCCCGATCTTGCGGAAGTCGAGCGAGGCGAGCCAGGAGCGGGCCGCGCTGAAGAGCGCCTTGATCCGCTCCCAATTGGCATAGATCAGCGCGCCGACCGCGACGACCGCGAGCGCAAGCAGGGTGAAGGGCCAGCCTATGACCGACGCGATTCCGACGATGACGCTGGCGCCGACCCGCAGGATCGAGAAAACGCCGCCGATTGCGCGGGCGAAATAGGCCCATGTCGTGATCAGCGTGCCGCCGGCGATCGCGAGTGCGCCGCAGGCGACCAAGAGTACGGCAAGGGCGGCGGCGGTGGTGACGACTGCCGAGGCAAGACGCGGGTTGGCGGCCGACCAGGCGCTGAAGCGTTCGGCTGCATTCGAGAGCAGATCCTGCAGCGCGGCGAGCCGTGGTGACAGGATGCCGCCGACGGTTTGCGACAGGGCCTCCATGGAGGCGCTGAAGCGCGCCTGGCGCGCGGCATCGTCGCGCATGCGCTCGGCGAAGTCGCGCTCGACCGTGCCCGAGGCGGCAAGCGCTTCGCTGCGGATGTCGCGATAGAGCTTCATGTTGGCGATCAGCGGGCGCAGGGCCTGCTGGACCTGCATGTCGCCGAACAGGAAAGAGATGCGCGACTGGTCGCCGCCGAGGGCGCGGTTGGTCAGCTCGGCGATCGCCTCGATCGGGGACTTGCCGGCGGCGGCGGCGCGCTTCAGCTCGGCCGGCAGATCGACGCCGAACTCCTTGAAATTCTTGATCGTGTCCTCGGTGTTGATCTTCGCGAGCAGGTTCTGAAGGTTGTTCGCCGCCGAGGCACTGTCGCCCGTGCCCTTGCGGACGATCTGCAGCGCGGCCGCGAGATCCGCGACGGCGCCGACGCCGCTCTGCCCGAGGGCCTGCGCCGAAGCGGTGAGCATCGGGAAATGGGTCGCCATATCCCGCATCTCGAAGGAACCGGCCTTGCCGGCGGCCGCCATGATGTCGAGCTGGCGGGTGACCTGCGCGACGGGGACCTTGAGATTGTCGATGCCGGCATAGGTCGCTGAGGTGAGATCGGCCATTTCCGCTTTGTAGGCAGTGGCGGTCATGCCGATCGGGCGGATCATTGCCATCGCCCGGGCCGGATCCAGGCCCTTGCCGAGCAGATCGTCAACGCCGGTGAGGAGGGCCATCGGCCCTTGTGCGATGTCGGGCCCGAGGCGCTTGAGCGTTTCCCCGAGCATCTTCGCCTTCTGGCGCGACAGCTCCGCCTTTTGTGCGACGTCGGTCAGGCCGCTCTCGAAGTCGCGATAAGGCGAGACGGTTGCGGCGAGCGGGGCGCCGATCGCTGCGCCGGCGGCGGTCATGCCATAGCCTGCGCCACGCACGGTCTCGCCAAGCGCGCGCGTCTTTTCAAAGCGCTCGCGGGCCGCTCGGGTCTTTGCCAGTTCGGCCTGCTGTTCGCGCAGCCGGCGGTTAGCGTCGTGGATATCGGCGCCGAGGCGGCGCTCGGCCGAGCCGAGGTCGGCGACATCGATTCCGGCGGCGCCGAGCTTCGTTGACAGCGCTTGCAGATCCTGCCCATGCTTGTCGACGGTGGCCCCGAGCTGCTCGACATTCCGGGTCGCGTCCGCGAGCGCCCTGGTCAGCTTCTTCGTCGGCGTCTCGGTCGCATCGACCTGGCGCTTCAGCTCCTCCATGCGGGCACGTGCCTCGGCGAGCGCGGCGCTGTCGCGGCCGAGCCGCCCCTCGAGCGCCTTCAGCTTCGCGATACGGGTCTGCGCGCGCTCGAGCGCTGCGATCTCGGCGCGGGTCTTGCCGATCGACTGCGATGTCGCGCCGGCAGTGCGGCCGATCGCGCGCATGGGCGCGGTCATGCGGTCGAGCGCACCGAATTTGACCAGAAGGGATAGGGTGCGATCGAGCGCCACCTATTGGCCTTTCGCTTGATGGCGCTCGAGCGCCTTTTCATGCCAGCGCATCAGTTCGGAGAGCGGCATCGGGTCGACCGTCGACGGTGCAAAGCCGGTGAAGATGACGAAGATATTCGCCATCACCTCTTCTACATCGTCGGCAAGGCGGCCTTCTGGCGCTTCGTCAGCAAAAAATCCGTCACGGCCTCGGCGATCGCCATCAGGTCGGCCGAGTCCAGTTCGGCGGCGATGGCTGTCGGGAGCGTGGGGATAGTGATGCGCGGGAGCAGCTTCAGCAGCTCGTCGACGTTCATCTGCCCCAACGATGCGAGGCTCAGCCCGCGCAGTTCCCCCGACTTGGGGCGACGGATCTGGATCGAGGTGATCTTCTGGTCGCCGATCGCCAGCTCCTCGTCGAGTTCGATCGTCTTGATGTTCGCGTCCTGGTTCATGGTCCGGTCCAGCCTGAGGGAAGGGTGCCGGGCCCGATGTCAGGCCCGGCGCGAGGGTCAGAGAGTCTCGAGGATCGCGCGTAGCTCGGCAGTGCGATCGATGCCGCCCGAGACGAGGATGTTGTTGAGGAAGTCGACCTCGAGGTCGACGACGCCATTATGCTCGAGCCGGTAATAGACGCAGGCGAGCTTGTAGCTCTGTTCGGTGTCGTCACCGGGCTTGCCCTTGCCCGGGTCGATCTCGGTGTACTGACCGCGCGCGACGATCTCGACCTTCTCGGCTGAGCCGGTCTGGATGTTCTGGAAGGCACCGACCCAGCGCAGCTGAACCGCGTCGATCGCGGCCGCGCCCCACTGGCGGAAGGGCGCGCGCATCCAACCGCCGGCTTTCCACTCGACGTCAATCGCCTTCTGGCCCTTCGACCAGGGCAGTTCGCCTATGGATCCGCCACCGCGCCACATTTCCATGTCCATCTCGAGCTTGGGGATGGTGACCTCGGCGCACTCGCCGAGCCAGCTCGTCCCGTTCTCGAAAAGGTTAATCATCTTCAGCTTGGAAGGCAGGGTCATGGTTCAGCTCCGGAAAATGGGGGGCGGTGTGGCGGCGGTCAGAGGCCCTGACCGATGGTCGCGTAATACTCGTCGGTGATCTCGGGCAGGACGCCGATGCTCTCGGCGGGCGCGCAGGCGGTGTAGCGGTAGGGGATCCGCACCTTGCCGGCGGCGAGATCGCCGGCCGGGTTAAGCGAGGCGTCGAAATAGGCCTCGGCGCCGATCACGCGGCCCTGCGCGCGCAGCGAACGGAAGCGGCCGTTGATCGTCTCGAGGATGTCCTTCAGCAGGCCGCCGCCGAGGGGCTTGTCGACAGCCCAGGCGAGCCCGGCCGCGATCTCATCCTGCAGCGCCTGGTTGGTGCGCACGACGCTTTCGAAGCGGAAGAGCGGATCATCGCTGCAGGTACTGTTGCCCCAAAAGCGATAGCCGTTCTGGCGGACGATCGTCGTCACCTCGGCATCGTTGAGGACGCCGGCGTCGTTGTCGCTCGACATGATGTCGAACGAGATCGGGAACTGCAGGCCGGTGACGCCGGCAATCGGGACGTTGGACAGCGTCTTGTGCCATCCCGTCTCGCGGTCGATCTTCGCGCGCAGGCCCATGGCGCGCGCGATCGCGTCGGCCGCGCCCTTGCTGGTACCGGGATAGATGAGCATCTGCTCACGCGCGGAAAACTCGGCGCGATAGGTGACGGCCTCGGCGACCGTGTCGGCCGCGCCGCAGCTGGTATAGGTGAAGCCGCGCAGGCGCGCGGCAACGCTCGCAAGCCGTTCGGCGACGGCCTGGCTGTCCAGACCAGGCGCGCCGAGGATGCGCGGGCGATAGCCCAGCTGCGATTCCGCCGCGAGCAGCCGATCGATACCAGCGAGGACGTTGGTCTCGGTCGTGGCTTCAGCGCCGGCGCCGCTGCCTTCGGTGGTGCGGACGACGACAATAATCGGATTGGTCTGCGCGGCGATCGCCTCGAGCGCGGCCGCGAGCTTGCCCAGCTCGCCTGCCTTCGACAGCGCGCCGCGCACGTCGGTCAGCAGGACCGGAGTATCGAGCGGGAAGGTGGCGACGTCGGCGTCGCTGGCGACCGATACCAGGCCGAGGACCTCGGTCGCGCTGCCGGCAACAGGGCGGGTGCCGCCTTCGCGCTCGGTGATCCGGATGCCATGCTCATAAGCCATGGAAAGATGCTCCTGTGTCAGGCCGCGCGCAGCGGGATGGTGAGAGAGAGAAAGGCGTTGGGGGCGGGCGCGTCGGCGCGGCGCCCTTCGACATGGATCGATGCGACGCCATCGGCGCCGGCGTTGACGGTCACCTTCGCGAGCTTCAGCCGCGGTTCCCAACGGCGCAGTGCCTGAGCCACGGCCGCATAGAGGCGCAGGATGGTACCCCGGTTGAGCGGCTCGTCGACCAGCTCGGGGACGAGCGAGCCATAGTCGCGCCGCATGGTGCGGCTGCCGATCGGCGTCGTCAGGATATCGTCGATCGACTGGCGAAGATGCTCATCGCCCGAGATCGCCTTGCCGGTGGTGCGCGACATGCCGATCATTGCCCGGCTCCGATCGCGAAGCCGACCAAGCCCGACATGATGCACAGCGCCAGGACGAGCGCGGCGGCGATCCAGGCGTCGAAGGGCGTTGAGCGATGGCTTCGGGGGCGAGAGGGCATCAAAGGGGCTTCCCGCTCTGCCCGCTGCCGGGCTGGACGCCAGCGTGACGATGATCCTTGAGCGAGATGCCGGCACCGGTCACGTCGCCCTCGGCCGCGATCGAGTCCGCGACGTCGAGCTTGCCGCTGATCGCAACGTCGCCCTCAATGGCGAGACCGCCCGGGGCCCGGATGCGCGCGGTCGCGCCGTCGACGAGCAGCAACTCGAATGTATGCGCTTCGCGGTCGTAGGCGATGACGGAGCCGTCCCGGAACGCGATCAGCTCGCGCAGGCTGTTGCCGGCGGGCGGGAAGGCATTGCAGGAGAGGCCCGGCAGGGCGACGGCCGCCGCGAGATCGCCCTCGGGGCAGATCAGCAGGACGGACTCGCCGATCGAGGGCGGCGACCAGGTGCGGGTATCGCCGGCGCGCAGCGAGACCCACCTTATGGGACCGGTGCGGACCTCCCCGACCGCGACGACGCAGCGCGCAGCGTCCAGGTCCACCTCGGATATGGTGCCGAAGCGGATCAGGTCGCCGAGATCGGCATCAATGTCGCGGCCGGGGCGACGCATGATCAGAGCTGCGAGCGTTCGACGGAGACGGCGACCTTCAGCGTCTCGCCGCTGGCAGGCACATAGGGGCCGCGTGCCTCGAGCAGGCCGAACAGCGTCAGGACGCCGCTCTCGCACTGGAACGGGATGGCGACGTCGGCGAAACCGATCGCGCCATCGTCCTGCGCCTTGTCGACCGTAACATCGGCCGAGCCGAGATAGTTCGATGCGACGCCATTGACGGACAGGGCGCCATTGTCGCCATTCGCAGGCGTCGGCGCCTTGGCATAGAGGTGGAGGCGGAAGGCGGCGTCGGCGGTGACGGTCGAGGACTTCGCGACGCTGACGCGGGCGACCTTGCCGGCCTGCCCGGCTGCGCCGGCGACCGCGAGGACGAGCGGGGCGACCGCATTGGCGGCGGTGGCATTGGCGACGATATCGCCGACAGCATAAGCCGTGGTGTTGGCGGGACGCGCGAAGCTAGCGCGGGCAGTCTTGTGGATACGCATGGTCCCTGGCTCCCATGGGCTGGATCGAACAGCGCATGATTGCCAAGGGTCGCGTTACCGCGCGTGGGCGTTCCGTTGTTAAAGCTGTGTCAACAACGTTGCCGGGAATTCAGTCGCCCAATGGGCGGCAGCCCGAAACTCGATAGAGGCGAAGCGTTTTCAACCCCGTGGGGTGTACTTCCGTCAACACATTGGCGGCGATCGGCTTGGTCGAAATTACGTAGCGCGCTCCGAGAGCAAAAGCCTTGCAGTAGTCGATTAATTCGGGAGCAACCGAATTGTTGAATGCGTACACTCGGCTGCCATAATCGTCAAAGTATTTGCGGTCATCTTCGGTGTTAAGTGTATCGGCAATTACAGGGCGGAATGCATGTTTGTACCAGAGTGGATAAAAATTGTAATATCCGTCAATCGACTTTATCCGATTCATCGGAGCCACCATCGGGTCTAGGCCGACAGACATGACTGGAGCTCCTTTTACGAAATGGTGGATTGAAGCCATTTCTGGATAGCGGTAGAATGCTGGAAATGTTGCGATCTCTTGTAGAGGTTCTCGGCCAGCTAGAGATCGAGCCATTGCGGACACCTGCGGCTGATAGGCGAAGTTCACCGCAAACTGGACAATCAACAAAGCGAGGAGGCCGTTACGCTGCCAAGCCTTTTGGGCGTGGCTGTAGTGCATAATCCAAAAAACGATCGCTATAGCTGGCAAGAGAAAAAAGAACCTGTCCCACTCGAAACCGATATGTGCAAAGCTTCCAGCAAGAGGAGACAGGTAAAAAGCTCGCATTATCCACATGAAAATGACGAAGCCGACGAAGTAAAGGTGGCGCCGATAAAAGATGCTGGCGGCCAGAAGTGGATAAAGGAGTAGTTGGAGTGGAGCGGATGCATGATAAAATGGATTGCGGACAAGCATCTGGTAGAATGTGTAGCTGATCGCCTGTCTTGGTGCTATCAATTCGACCCTATGCCAGACTACACCTGAGAAGAGTTGTGCGTAGATGAGGTTTGCATTTCCTAATGCAAGGCCAAGGCCATAGGCGCCAATAACGATGAGTTGCCATGCCGAGAGGCGGAGGCCGAGCCCGTAGCGCAGTGTGGGAAGAGCTGCGAGTACCATGAAAACGCCAACGAGAGGCAGCGAACTGTTCGCCCCTATGAAGAGCGTGAGCGCGACCAATGCAACTTGTTGCAGACGCCCGTCTGGTCGCTTCAGCGCCATCCAAAGGATGAGGGGAATTCCTGCGATGCTGAGCAAGAAAACCGAGTAGCTGAACATCGTTGCGAAGCAGGATGCTGCTAACGCGGCTGGTGCCGGGGGCAAATGCTTCCTTCGGCAGAGCAAAAACACTCCGGCGAACGCGATGGATCGCTCGATCACATCGAGTGTTGCGTAGGCTGTCCATGCTGGGAGTACGGCGTACAGAACGCTCAGAGGCTGAAACAATCGCGTAAAAGCGTATGTTGGCAAGTTGCCGTTTAACGCTAGCGAGGCTCCTTCCGAAGAGTTCGCCAAAACAAGGCCGATTAATCTGTTGAAAACAATCTCGGCTTCAAGATTATCATGTGTGAGGGCAACCCGAAAATTAGGATTGGTCCATGGAATATAAAGAATGAATGCAATGACGAAAGTTATTAATATCGGCAAGAGCAGCGATTTTGATCGAGATTCAAAAAGGTAAGGCGATTTCATTCTCTTTCTTTCTCGCTTTAATTTTCTTGCCTAGATCATCGTCAAATCTTAATGCTCTACACCTTATTTAAGGCAACAATGAATATTATTTCAAAAATCGTTGCTATAAATATGATTGAAATTACCAGAAGAATTTTGTTCCTTCTTTCATGAATTTCAATTTTGTTCTTTTTCGTGCGTTTCGACTTCTGTGGCAGTCTCATTGTTTGGGCCTATCACGAGGGGCGCCGATTCTCCACCGAAACGGACATTCTGCTTGATGTCTGGGAGGATAGGGGTTCGTCAAGCAGAGGTACGATCGCTATTCGAGACAGCCGCTCTCAGCGACGAGGGCGTCCCAGATCCGCATGAAGGCATGGCGTTGCGCCTGGGTCATGCCGCCCTTCAGGATCGCGGATCCGCACCAGCGGGAGAGTACGCCAGTTCGCGAAACAGCACCCGGAACGCGAAACAGGGTCGCGCCGAAGCCCGAGTATGTCGAACTGGTGTTGAGCGAGCTTTCATATTCGGTCTCGCCGCAGATCGCGTAGCCTGTCGTCTTGAGCAACGACAGCCGCTCGACCGCTCGACCGACGCCGATCCGATCCATGCGGGTGGGTTGGTTCTGCATCGACAGCATGCCCACATTCAAATGTCCACGGCTTTCAGCGGCGTCGATGAGAATGCGTTGGGCCGCCGAGTCGCTCGAGGTGGTGAGCGAGCCATTGATCAGCCCAGCGAAAACGAAAGACCAGTCGTCGCCGTCGGCGGGTGTGGGAACGAAGGGACCACTGACAAAGGACGTCGGAGATAGGGCGGAAAACCCCTTATCGGCCGTGAAGGTCACAGCTCCGCTGATCGAAAGATCCCCCGCGCCGCTTGCATCGGCCCAATTGAGCAGGGCTTGCGCCTCGCTCTCGGCCGCGACGAACCACAGGCCAGCGATCTTCCCCCACAGGCCCGCCTGCTTGAAGCGCCGGATATAGGCGGAGATACGGCGCTGGCGCGCCTGGCTGAAGCTGCCGCGCGAGAAGAGCGCGATCGCTTCTGGCTCGGTGATCTGCGCGACGGTGCCGCCGCCGCGCGCATTGGCGACCCGGGCGGTCATGCGATGCTGCGCTTGGCGCCGGTGTAGGACACGTCGACCCGGCCGGCGGCGGACGCATCCCACAGCTCGAAGCCCTCGGTCAGCAGTAGCTTCAGCTCGATATCGAAGGTGCCCGAGCCGACAGGCACGGGGTGCGCCTTTGCGCGCCAGGCTGCGTTGCTGCCATCGGTCTTGCGGATACGCAGGTCAAAGGTGTCGTCGAGCGGGGCATTGTTGCAGATCCGAACGTCGACGCTCCACTCCTCGCCGGCGGGGACGGGGCCGAGCGCCTTCGCCAGGGCGACAGGCGCGGTGCGGTTGACGGGGGGAAGAGTTGCGGCGGCCATGATGTCCTATCCGTGATTGATGAACCAGCGGTCATTCTCGAGCCGGGTCAGGCGGGCGACGTCGCTGCCGGCCGAGGCCTGCAGAGTGGCGACAGCGTCCGTCAGGGTCTCGACGTCGCCGGCGACGGGTTCGACCGCGTCGGACAGCGCGCCGAGCAGCTCGGTGCGCAGATCCGAGAGGATGTTGCCCTGGACCCAATAGTCGCGGGTCGACTGCATCTCTATTGCGAGGGCCTGCGTCTCCAAGAAGATCGGCGAAAGCACCTCGTTGAGCCGCTCGAGACCGATTGCCTGGATCTCGCGGATCGCCCGCTCATAGTCGGGCTTTACCGAGGCCGCCGCGCGCGCGAGCAGGTACAGGAAGAGCATCGCCCGGTTCATGCGCTCGGACGATGCTTCGTCATCCTTGACGAAGTCGAGTTCGACGGGAAGCTCGGTCGCCATCAGGCGGGGACGGGCTGACCGTCGAGCAGGCCGTCTTCGGCGAGCATCAGCTGCAGCAGCTCCTCGTTGACGGTGTGATCCACGCCGGGTTTGTAGTCATAGCCCATATGCGGAAAGGTCCGCATCAGATTGACGCGGTAATAGCCGGACGGCGACGGCGGGTAGGCAGGTTCGGTCATCGATCGGCTCCTCAGAGGGCGAAATATTTCGTCCAGGCGTGGTGGAAAGTCAGCAGCGCGGAGTCGGTCGTGGCTTCGAGCTGGTAGCGGAAGCTGGTGACGGCCGCGCCGAGGTTGAAGATGAAGGTCCGCTCGCGCGAGCCGTCCGGGTTGATGATATCGGTGAAGCTGGTCGGCGCTACGACGGTCGCATAGCCGGCGCCGGTGCGCAGCTTGCAGGTTGCCGTATGATGCGCCGGGTCGAAGGCCTCATAGCGGGCGATGACGCGGATCTGCGCGGATCCGGCACCGGGCAGCGTCCGCACCGGCGAGACGTGGAGCAGGTTGGTCGCGGAGCGGCTGACCCGGACCTTGGAGCCGGTCAGGCGGACGGCCGGCATGACATCGGTCGTGCCGGTGAAGATGGCGCGCAGCGGGACGACAGGCGGGATGCTGCCGCCGGCGCCGAGCACCGAGCCGCTACGGTCGAGCGGGTACCAGTTGCCGTCGACCTGAATCTCGAAGGTCAGGTCGCAGCTCGCCGGCTCGATGCAGTCCGCGAGGATATCGATATCGGAGATGCCGCCGGCGAGCTGCAGGTCGTTGAGACGCACGATCGCGCGCGCCTGTGCGAACTTGCAGGCGTAGAGCGAGAAGCACAGGTCGCGGGTGCCGTCGCCCTGCTGATAGGCGCCATCGAGGACGGTGAAGAGCGTGCCCGAGGGGAAGTTGGCGCCGCCGGTGGTCGCGAGCCAGTGATCACCGGCCGTGATGACGAGGATCGCGTAGCGCTGCCCGCCCTTGAGGAAGGTGGGCTGGATCGGGATGACCGTTTCCTGGTTGAGCTTCATATCGGCGCGGAGAAGCGTCGTGACGCTGATCGCGCTGTCGAGCCTGGGCATCCCGCGATCGGTCTCGCAGATCGCGATCGTCGCATTGCCCTCGGCCGCAAGGCGGGTGAAGGTCAGGCCGATCGACGCCAGCCACATGTCGTTGGCGTTGAGGAAGGTCTCGGCCGTCTGGGTGCCCAGGACCGAATGGTCGACGGTCACGGCCTCCCAATAAGGCTCGTCATAGGTGTCGTACCAATATTCGCGCAGGCGCACCCAGCCATGGGTGGGGCCGTCCCAATCGACGTCGAGCACCTGGAAGGTCTCGCCGTCGCGCTGGAAGGTGCGCGGGATATACTGGTCAGTGATCGCACCCCACCAGCCCGCATTGGTGCAGACGGTGAAGGCCGAACCATAGCGGATACGGGTGCGCGACATGGTCTTCTGGACCATTTCGTGGCTCTGGTAGGTGAGGGAGGCCGCCTGCAGCTCGCCCTGGCGCGGGCCGGAGGTCAGGCGCCGCTCGAGCGTGTAGGTCGGGAAGAGCGTGCCGCCGACATTCTTCGCATTCGGGTTGAGCGGCTCGAACAGATTGAGGGCTGCCTCGGCCGCGTTGATGTCGGCGAAGCGCACGCCTTCCTGCACCTTGCAGTTCGATCCGACGAAGGCGAGATCCGAGCCGTTGGTGTCGAGATAGTAGAAGGCAGCGCTGTCAGTGGCGGCGGAAGGGACGCCGTTCTTCGCCTCGAGCACTGCCAGGCGCTCGAGCGTGCGACCATAAGCGACGATGTTGACGTTGCCGGCGCTGGCGGCCTTGAGCGCGGCGAGATCGGAATCGAGCGATGCGATCTTCGGGCCGGTCTTCGCCTGGACGTCCTTCAGGACATCGACGTCGGCCGAGACACTGGCGACACTCGGCAGCCGGTTCTCCTCGATCATCTCGATGGCGTCGATGCCGGCGGGCGTGAGGATGACGCGCGCGACCGCGATCGCGCCGATATCGAAGGTCGGGTCGATCGGGTCGGCGCTTTCCTGCCCGGCGACGATGTTGACGTTGCAGAGGCGGGTGACTTCCATCGGCAGCGACTTGGTCTCGGTCGCGCGGGTCAGCTCGTCGATCAGATATTCGCGCGATCGGGCGTCGGTCTCGACCTCCTGCCCGAAGACGACGAGCAGCATATGCTTCTTCGTGGCGACCGGCAGGGACGTCAGGAAGTTGCGGCTGTAGCTGGTGTCCAGGACGTAGCGCACCCCATTGCTGTAGAGGCGACCCGGTTGCATCTCGATCTCGGTCGCGCTGAGCTGTGCCACGGCGAAGCCGGCGAATTTACGATCGGACGAGATACCATCGCCGACGACATGATCGGATGAGGTCTGAGCGAAGTTCTGCAGATTGTTGAAATCGTTGGGGTCCGCGTCCATCCCGTCGCGGAAAATGACTTTGCGTTCCATGTCAGCTCGCCTCCATGATCTGGCCGAAAGTGAAGGTGCCGAAGCGCCGTCCACGAGAGAATTTGACGGGCCGGTGCAGTGCCGTGTCGACCAGGATGCGGTCGCGGAAGGCCTTGGACACGCGGATCGCCTCGAGAGCGTTCGCCAGCGGCCGCAGGTCGGCCGCCCGGAGATGGCCGGCACCATGCCAGCGGAAGGAACGGGCGACGGGGCGCGTCATCGGGATGGCGATGCGCAGCTCCGCCTCAAAGGGGGTAAAGCCCAGGCGGTGGGCGCCATGGAAGGCGCGGGAGCGCTGCCCGCTGAAGATCCGCGCGGGATCATGGATGGCGATCTGGCGCAACAGCAGCTCGGGCGCACGGGTGGTGCGCAGGAAGCGGCCGCCGATCGGACCGCGATGAAAGGCGGTCGGGGCGGGCGCGATGCGCCGCCCGGGCAGGATGTCGGGACGGACGGTGCGCGGATCCTCGCCGCGCGTGATGGCGAAGGCCTCGGCCGTATCGTCGAGCCGGATCGTTGCGCGAAGCGTCGGCGCCCGGGTCGCCGCCAGGCGGACTGCCCCCAGGAAGCCGCGGCCGACGAAATCGCGCGCGGTCGGCGTCGCAAGATCGACCTGGAGCGCGCCGTCGCCGAGCTGCTGCAGGGGCAGTTCCCTGGTTGTCTCGCCGTCGACCAGTGTCGCCGCCAGGCGCAGCCGATCGGGGCCGCGCGAGGTCTGCCAGAAGCTGCTGCCATGGAAGCTCGGAGAAATGCCGCTTTGCGGATCCGCGCCGGCCATGTCGAGGACGGGTCGGTCGCTGTCCCAGGTCCAGTTGGTTTCGTCGCTGTCGAAGGTGAAGGCCGACCAGCGGCGCATGCGACCGGCGCACAGGAAAGCGCGGTCGCCGGCGATGCCGCGCTGGCGCGCGGTGCGCAGCTGCACCCGGGGCATGGACTCGCGCCAGCGGCGTCGGGCAGCCTCATCGCGGGCCGGAAGGTAGAAAGCCGAGGTGTTGGGGCGGCGCGCGCCGACGACGGTGGCGCCGGTCAGAGCGACATGCTCCCGGATGCCGGCGAGCGTCGTCTTCAGCGCATGAAGGCGATAGGCATCCCGGCAGGCCTTGCGCTTGGTGCTTTCGCTCCAGTCGTCGTCCCAGAGATCGACCGACAGCTCCCAGGCGAGGAAGGGCAGAAGGTCGAGCGGGCAGCTGTCGGCGTCGAAGACGGCCGCGATCGCGCCGGCGGGGCGCGGGAAGCTGGCAGCGATCGTCGCGGAGAGAGCCGCCTCGAGCCGTGTCCTGTTGGGGGGAAGGAGCAACGTCATGCCGCGATCGCAACGTTGACGGTCAGCGATTGGAGCCAGGCCGCCTCGCGCGGACCAACCGCGACATCGCCGATATCGACCTCGACGCGCTCGATGCCGGCGGTACCGGCGGCAGCCGCGAGCATCTGCGCAAAGACCGGCGCGCCGATGCGGTGGCGATCGGCGGCGAAGGCGCGGACAGACGTCTCGACGGCATTGCGGACGAGGGTCGGGTCGGGACCGCTGCGGACATGGACGGTCAGGGTCGGCGCGTAGGGAATGATCGTTGCCGAGGCGACCGAGACGATATCGGTCAGGCCGCTCGCACCATCGGGCTCGAGCGCGCGATAGACCGCCTGGACGATGTCGGCCGGGACGGCGCCGTCGCCCTCGCGGCCGAGCAGGATGACATCGACGCGACCGCCTTCGCGGCGGACGAGACCGACGTCCTTGACCAGCGGGGCCGCCTCGAGCGCGATCGCGACATAGCCGCCGGCGGTGCGGCCGGGCAGGGGAAAGCGCTCGGGCGCCAGCTGGACGCGGCGGCGCAGCTCGGCATCGCTTTCCATGAGGGCAGGGATGTTCCCCTCGGCCGGGCGTATCACGCGCCGGGCGATGTTCATCCGCGCCGCGATATGATCGAGATCTTCCTCGGCGGCGAAGGCGAGCAGCAGCGCGCGGACGGTGTCGTTGATCTCGGCGGTACCGAGGACGTCGCGATAGGCCAGCTCCTCGAGGAGCTTCATGACCGGATCGGATTCGAGCAGAGCGTCGTGATCGGGATAGCGCGCGCGAAATCTGGTCAGGATCTCGGCAAAGCGCGTTTCGAATTCGAGCGGGCGCACTGCGGCCGGCGGCGCGAGCCGCGACAGATCGACGGCGATGGTGCTGGCGGCGAGATCGGACACGATCGACGTTTCGCCGATCAGCGGTCACCCTCGCGACCGCCTAGCGTTGTGCGAATGCACTTGCACAACGCGAGCCGATCAGCCCTCCAACGCTGCGGCGAGCAGATCCAGCACAGCCGCATCATCGCCGTCGGTAAATCCGAGGATCACGCGCTCCGGATAATCATATTGGGGAGAGCGGCCGTCACGAGCGACGCGATCGCGCAGCCCGAGCTGGTGGACGCGGGCGACCCGGGCGACGGCCGGATTAAGGAAGCCGACGACAGCCTCCTCGGCCGAGGCCTCCGCCTTCAAATTGTCGAAGCGGCGCAGGCGCGCGAACATCTTCCGCGATTGCCGGCGTTGCTTGATCGTGCCGACGCGGCCGCGCGTGCCCTTTTGCGGCTTGCGGGGTACGAAGGCGGAGCCATCAGGCTGGACCTGCGCGCGGATCCGCTCGGCATTGGCGCGGCGCAGCTGCTTCGCGATACGAAGCGCCATTGCCCGGCGCCGACCGGGTTCTAGCCCGGCGAGCATGTCGCCGATCCATGTCTGCAGCTGATCGAGGTCCTCGATGTCGGCCATCAGGCGCCGTCATCGTCCGGGCCCGGTACCAGGCGAACGCTGCCAGCATAGATCGCGGTGAGCGGCGGCCGTCCGAGATCCTCGAGCAGCTCGGGGTTGTAGATATCCTCGGGCGCCGGTTCTTGGACGTGCACCAGCTCGAGCCCGCCGGCCTGGCGTGGGCGGGTGGCGACATTCTCGCTTAGCTCAAGCTCGGCGACGATATCGACAGCCGACGCCGACAGTTGGTCGGCATCGAACCGGATCCCGGCGCTCTCGCCGTTGCCCTGCAGAAGGTCGACCTGGTTGCGGCGAGCCCAGAGCAGGATGGCGGCGAAGACGGTGTCCGGATCGCCGGCATAGTCGAGCAGCTCGACGAGCAGCGTATAGCGATATTCGAAGCCAAGGCCGGGCCCGTCTTTCGACAGGACCCGGCCCTTGCGGACGAACAGGCGGAGATCGTCGGGCTTGTCGCGCAGATCCGGCAGCGCGGCGACGATCGCTTTGCGGAGGCTATTGGGCTTGAGCATCGGGGACGCATCCGGGCGGCCGGTGCCAGGCGATCAGGCGCTGCAGCTGGTGGAGCGTCGCGCGATAGGCGAAGGCGAGGCTGGTCAGTGCCGATCGGACGTCGACCGGCAGGATCGCGGCCTGATCGACGGGGAAGGCGACAGGCGGCTGCGGGCAGACCAGCAGCTCGGCCGGCGGGGTCGCGTCGACCTGGACGGCGATCGGCGTCAGGGGCGGGCTGGTGCCGGCCGATTCGACGCGGTTACGGGCGCAGCCCGGCAAGGTCATTAAGGCGAGCGAACCAATCGCCATCAACGCGATCATCCGAACCGATTTTTGCATTGGCTTCCTCCATGCGGCGCGCGGCGGCCGCTGTCCGGTTGGCGGCGGCGACCGCTGTTTCGACGTCGCGCCGGCTGCGCTCGAGCCGATCGCGTTCGGCCTGGACGAGCAGGGCGTTGCTGTCGGCGATCGCCTTGAGGCGGAAGTCGGCGAGGCCCTTCACGGCCTTGCGACACACGAGGCCACGATCGCGGGCGCGGGTGTCTTCCGGCACAAAGCTGCTCGAGGCGGCCGCGCAGACCATCTCGGCCGAGGCGACGGCCTGGTCGCGATCAGCGATGGCACGCTCGCCACGGACCCAGAGCCAGGCGGCGGCCGACGCGATCAGGAGCAGGACGATGAACGGGCCGTGCGGAACGACCAGGGCGAGGGCGCGACGGATCATGCGACCAGCCCCTGGCGATAGCCGCGCTCGCCGACGATTTTCGTCAGCACCTGCCGGCGCAGCCTGCCAGCGCGATAGGAGACGTGGACCCAGCCACTGCCCGGGACGCCCGCCCGCACATTTTCTAGGATCAGCTGGTCGAACTGGCACTCGTCCTGGATGAACTCGGCGACCAGGCGGTTCTCGACGCCGGGCACCCGCAGATCTGCGGCCTCGCCGAGCCGGTGCTGGCTTCCGTCGGATGATCCGACGGCGCGGTTGAGCGCGAGGCAGCGATAGCCGCTGTTGAGGCGGGTCGTGCCGAAGCGCTCGCGCACGGGCTCGAGCGCATGCGCCGCGAGCAGGCGCGCCGCCGGCAGCAGCCGCTCGGGCATGCTATTGTCGATGTCCAGGCGATCGGCGGTGGCGCTCGCGGTGAACTCGGCAATGGTGAAATGCGGCGACAGCCGGATGATGGTAGTTTCCATCGCTCAGCCCTCCCGGTCGCTGCGGCCGCCGAGGCGGCCGACGATCAGCCCGGGGATGCGCGAGCAGGCCTCGGTGATGCTGGCGATGAGTTTGGGCGTCGCCTGATAGGCGGACATGCCGAGCACGAAACTGATCGCCTGCCCTACCAGAGGGTCGAGCGCCCACCAGGCGACGATGCCGAGCGTGACATAGTAGGAGACCAGGATCCCGACGACGAACTGGATGATGCGGTCGCGGATCGTGATGCCGCGCTGGAGGAGCTGTGAGATCAGCGCGCCAAAGGCCGCCGGCACAAAGGCGGCGAGCAGCTTCAGCAGGGCCGCGACGAAAGCATGATAGATATCTTCGGCCATTACAGGTCCCACAGCTGGACGAGATCGAGGGCGGGCGGAGCGGTCTCGATCGCGGGGAAGGTGACGATGGTGCCTTCGGGCAGTCGGGGACCGAGGGCGGCGAGCTTGCGGTTGGCGTCGAGGACCCGCTCGACAATCGGCGATCCCCGACCGAGGATCCGCCAGACCATTTCGTCGAGCGTTTCGTCCTGGAGGGCGGCCGCGCTGAAGGCGGCGATCGTCACAGCAGCCTCGCGCGCGTGCGGGGCTTGCCGGCGATGTCGCGGATCGCGTGGATTGCCATGCGGCGCCAGTCTGGCGAGGGGACTTCCTCGACGTCGGCGCGATCGCGGCCGTCGCGCGTCGCGCCGATCTCCTGCCGGGTGTCCAGCAGATCGGCGGCAACGGTGGCGGTGACCGCGCGCAGGTAGAGATGCTCGAGCCGGAGGGTGCCGGCGATCAGGGTCGGATCGATCGCGGCAAGGGTCGCCCGACCAGCGTCGAGATGGCTCTGGCGCCAGGCGATGAGCTGCCGGGTGACGGCGATGACCGCGCCGATCGTCGCCTCGCGCAGCTGGTCGATCGTCACCATCGTCGGGATGCGGCCGATCGCGCGGACGCGGTCGAGATCGACGGCAGGCCAGAAGCCGTCGCCGGCGATGGAGCCCGCAGACGGATCCTCGGCCGTGACGACCGGATCGGCATCGATGGCGATGAAAGCGCTCATCTTGTCCTCGGGCAGGCCGCGAAGTGGGGGGTGAGGGTCAGGCGGTCAGACGGTGGGGAAGCGAGCTTCCGCCAACTGGTCGCATGTCCCGCCCCCCGGCGCCGCGGGGCGAGCTGGTGAAGGTCAGGCGAGGCCCATGCGCCGCGTGTCGAAGATCGAACGCGGCTCGGGCGGGCCATAGCGAACCGCCGGCGGGCGCAAGGCCGCGAGCGCGAGCGCCACGAAGGCGGGGATCGCGAGCGGCAACACGGCCATCAACGCGATCGCAATCAGAGCGAAGCTCAGAAACAGATTGATCATGCGGCTTGTCCCTTGTCTTCCTGGAGCCTGGCCTCGGCCCGCTCGAGATCGCGCAGCGCGGTCTTGACGCCCGCCTTGCTGTCCAGCTCGAGCGCGCGGCCGAGATAGCGGAGGCCGTTGGCGAGGGCGGAGCGGCGCGCGCCGGCAGCGCCGTCATCATCCTCGGCTGCCTGCAGGGCGATGCCGTGATAGACGAGACCGATCGCCTTCATGAGCTTGGCGCGGACCTGGTCGATCATGTCGAGATCGCCGGTGAGGGCATCGATCTTCAGCAGGAAGCCGAGATCGACGGCCTTGCCCTGTCCGAGCGCCTTCAAGGCTGCATCAGCGCTCTCCTCGGCGATCAATGTCGCGGCGGTGCGCTTGAATCGCTCGGGCAGGGCAAGCTTGTGGCGGAGGACGTAGCCGATCAGCGGCAGCGCCCGTTCGTAGCGGCCGAGATCGAGGAGCCAGATCATCATCTGGACGAGGATCTCGTCCTGGACGCCGCGTCCCGTTTCGCGCTCGGCCTTCAGCAGGCCTTCGACCCATGGGAGATAGGCGTCGATCATGACGGCCTTGGCCTCGAGCTTCTTTTCGAGCGCCTGGATGCCGTGGAGCTTGCGCAGATCGACGCCGAGGCGCGCGAGCAGCAGTTCGCGCTCCGAGATCTCGCGGCCGCCGTCGACGACGACCGGCGCGCCATCGGCGCCGGCCGCCGCCAGGACGGTCATGTCGCTGCCGGGTGCCGCGACATCGATGCCGAGAACGACCGGGACGGCGCGGCCGAGCTTGGCCGCGAGAGCCTTCTGCCGGGATATCTGCGCCGGGCTGAGCATCAGTCGTCCCCGCCGATGATCTCGATATTCTCGGCGTGGCAGAACCAGTCGTAATCCTCGACGACATAGCCCTCGTTGACCGACTGATAATCCTCGATCCGGTCACGTTTCGGATTGTCGATGATGTAGCGGCGGCGCGAGCCCTCCTGCCAATAGATCGACAGATTGTCGAAGCGGGTGACGGTGACGGCGTTTGCCGGATAATGGGGGACCTGGAAGGCGGGCAGCTTGCCGAGCCGCTTCTGCGACATGATGATGTCGCGGGCGAGCTGCTCCGTCGGCGGCTGATCGAGGTTGATCAGCGGGAAGTATTTGTCGTGAATCATGTCACGGCCGACGATCGCGACCAGTTCGGTGTCGCCCGAGGCCCAGGTCGGCAGCAGCCCGTTGTACAGATCCCAGACGAGCGCATCGATGGTGGCATAGTCACCGCCGGGCCCGACGAGGATTTTGCCGGCCGCCTTCGTGCCCTCCGACATGATATGTTCGGCCTTGTCGGCGCGGCAGCGCGCGATCCACCCGGCATTCATGTCCTGAAGCAGCGGGTGCGTGGCGCGATTGGACTCGGCGGCGGCATGGGTGCCGTTCCATCCGATCATGATCCGATCGAGCGCGATGCGGCGGATGACCTGGTTGCGGATGCGTTCCTGGAAGTCCGGGAACTTCGCCCACATGTCGAGCTTCGCCCATTTGATGTGGGTGTCGAACTCGGTCTTGGCGAGCTCGTACATGCGGCCGTCGAGGTCGGTGGGATCGCCGGTCTGGCGATCATTGACGTCGGTGTTGGTGCGGCGCGCGAGGCTTTCGCCGATGCCGAGACCGAGCTTTTCGCCCTTGAGCTCGGCGACGGGCGAGATGTTGACCCGCTGCAGGAACTCGCTCGATTCCTGCGCGCGATCCTCGAGCTTCTGTTCGACCGTAGGCTCCACGGTGAAGCTCTGAGTCGCGTCGGCGATGCCGTTCAACTCCGCCTGGCGATCGAGATACTGGTTGAAGAGTTCGCGGGTTTCGTTGCGCATGGAATCCTCGGTGCGGGAAAGGGGCGGGGCGGGCGGCGATCAGCAGTCGGTGCGGGCGAAGTTGCCGCCGCCGGCGGCAGGCTTGCGGCGATCGCCGCCGTCATCGGTCTTCGCGAGCGCCGATTTCAGCGCCTGGTGGTCGACCTCGAGCCGCGAAAGCGAAGTCGCGAACTTTCCCTGCTGCGCCTGCATCGCCTGCATGCCCCGGCTGAGCTGCTCGACGCCCTGCAGCATCGCCGCGAAAGCCTTGTTGTCGTTGGCCGGAACGGGTGGGGTCGCGGGTTCGGGTTCCGCTTCGCCCTTCAGTCCCTTGAGCGCAGCCTGGAAGAAGGCGCTGGCGCTTGAGAAAAAGCCCGCAGCGGCGGGATCGACCGGGGCTGCAGGCTCGTCGAGCTCGAGCTGGAATTCTTCCGCCACGGTGAAGAGGTTGTCCGGATGCTCCTTGCGCGCGTCGAACATCGGCTTGAGCGCCGCGAAGGTCAGGGCCTCGGTGCCGAGGCTGGCGGGATTGTCGGTGACGGCGAGGCCGACAATGCCGAACTTGCCGGTGCCGGCGAAGTTGGGCGAGATCTCGACCGAGGTGAAGCGTTTCTGGCCCTTCTGGTTGATGGCGATCAGCTGCTCATTGGGTTCGAGCTGGGCGTAGAGCGCCTTGCGCTTTTCCTTGCGGCCGCCGATCTCGATCTCGTCGACCTGCGCCTTCACCGCGACGACGTCGCCATAGCAGTTGAAGGGCGGTTCGGGGCTGAAGCCCTTGATATGTTCGCAATTGATCCGCGGCGTGTAGGTCGCGGCGTTGAAGTTGGCGACGATCTGGTCGATCCAGGCGCCTTCGATCTTCCGGCCATCGCTGGCGGTGGCACCTTCGACAAAGACGCGGAAGAATTTGGACTTGGCCATGGTACCTCTGGTGACGGTTCGCGTTGCGGCCGGGTCGATCCGGTTTGACGCGGCCAAGAGGGACGAGAAGGCGGGCCGAAGGAAAGGCGGCGGCGTTGTCGAAGCGCGGTCCGACAACGCCGGGGCGACGCGGGGCCTGACGATCGCCGACTAGGTTCGCGGGCGATGACCGCCACGATCCTGCCCTTCCCGGAGATGACGCCCGAGCGCCAAGCGCGCCGGCTGTACTGGATGGGCTGGAGCGTCCAGCAGATCGCGGGCGAACTGAAGCTCCCCCGGCCGACGGTGGCGAGCTGGAAGAAGCGCCACCGGTGGGATGAGCTGAAACCGCACGACGTGACGGCCGATGGCATAGCCCACCGGATCAATATGCTGCTCGCCAAGGCGGACTGGACCGGTTCGGATTACAAGCTGTTCGACGCGCTGTGCCGGGGCCTGGAGCGGTTCGCGCGGATCGAGCGGTACCGCGAGGGCGGGAAGGAGAGCGACCTCAACCCGAACATCCTGGCGCGCAATGCCGGGCCGAAGACGCCGCCGGCCAAGAACAGGCTGGCGGCCGAGCAGATCGAGCAGCTGATCGAGGCGTTCGATCGCGGGCTGTTCGACTATCAGAAGGGCTGGCGATCGCCCAAGGCGCTGCTCGAGGGCAGCACGGCGCTGGCGACGCGGTTCATCCTGAAGAGCCGCCAGATCGGCGCGACCTTCTACTTCGCGCGCGAGGCGCTGATCCGCGCGATCGAGACCGGCAACAACCAGATCTTCATTTCGGCCTCGAAGAACCAGGCCAATATCTTCCGCGAATATATCATCGACTTCGTTGCCGGCGTGACGGGCGTGAAGCTGCAGGGCTCGCCGATCGTCCTGGACCTGGAAGGCGTCGAGGGGCCGGGCGGGGAGCCGCCGAAGCTCTATTTTCTAGGCACCAATTACCGGACGGCGCAGGGCTATCATGGCGACGTCTATCTCGACGAGGTTTTCTGGGTCCACGGGTTCGACAAGATCTGGACCGTCGCCTCTGCGATGGCGTCGCAGAAATATTACCGGATCACGCTGTTCTCGACGCCTTCGACCAAGGCGCACCTAGCCTACAAGCTGTGGACGGGCGAGCGGAACAATGAAGGGCGCGCCAAGGGCGATCGTGTCGAGATCGACGTTTCGCACGAGGCGCTGCAGGCGGGCGTGCTCGGCCCCGACGGGATCTGGCGCCAGATCGTCACGATCGACGACGCGATCGCCGGCGGGTGCGACCTGTTCATCCTGGAAAAGCTGCTCGCCGGTTATTCCGACCAGGAGATCGACCAGCTCTATCGCTGCAACTTCCTGGACGATGGGGAATCGATGTTCCCCTTCGCGCTCATGCGGCGATGCATGGTCGACAGCTGGGAGGATTGGCAGGACGACTTCGACCCTTACGCGCTGCGGCCTTTCGGCGATGGCGAGGTGTGGCTCGGCTTCGATCCGCAGGAGAGCGCCGCCGGCGACGATGGCGCCTGCGTCGTGGTGGCGCCGCCGAAGCAGGAGGGCGGGATCTTCCGCATCCTCGAGAAGCATCGCTGGCGCGGTGAGGACTTCCAGGCGCAGGCCGAGAAGATCCGGGGCCTGTGCCAAAGGTACAATGTCACGAAGATCGGCATCGACACGACGGGCATAGGCGCCGCGGTTTGGCAGCTGGTGGTGAAGTTCTTCCCGCTGGCGACGCGGATCGATTATTCCGTGCCGCTGAAGACGTCGATGGTGCTGAAGGCGAAGAGCGTCATCTCCCGCGGTCGCCTGCGCTTCGACACGGGATGGGTCGACGTCGCCGCGAGCTTCATGTCGATCCGGGCGCAGCTGACGCAGAGCCAGACCAACGTCACCTATGTCGCGAGCCGCGCCGGCGACACCGGCCATGCCGACGTCGCGTGGGCGATCATGCACGCGCTCCATTTCGAGCCGCTGGACGGCAAACTCCTGAGCAGCAAGAGCAGAGTGAGGTTCTCCCCATGACGACGCCGGCGGCCGCGAAGACGACGCGGATAAAGTCCTTCACCTTCGGAGAGCCGGAGAGCGTGCTATCGCGGCGCGACCTGTTGCTTGCGGTCGAATGCTATCACAACGACCGCTGGTATGAGCCGCCGATCAAGCCGGGCGACCTGAACCGGGCGTATCGCGTGGCGCCGCACCATACCTCTGCCATCCAGTATAAGCGCAACCAGCTGGTCCGGCATTTCAGGCCGAGCCGATATCTGACCCGGGCGGAGTTCGGGGCCTTTGCGCTCAACTATCTGGTGATCGGCAACGGTTATATCGAGCGGCGATCGAACCTGTTGGGACAGCCCCTGTCGTTTCTCAACGCGCCTGCGCTGTACACGCGGCGCGGGGTGGAGGAGGGCGTCTTCTGGTGGGTGCCACCCTATGGCGGCGGGCGGCCGCGCGAGCGGCAGGAGACCCCGTTTCGCGCGGGGCATGTCTTCCAGCTGAGCGAGCCGGACCTGGCGCAGGAGATTTATGGGCTGCCCGAATATCTGGGGGCGCTCAATTCCGGCTTTCTCAACGAGGAGGCGACGCTGTTCCGCCGGCGCTATTTCAAGAATGGCAGCCATATGGGTTCGATCTTCTACCTAAGCGAGGCGAACATCGACGAGGAGTCGGCCGACGCGATCGAGGAGCAGATCGTGGCAGGGAAGGGCGCCGGCAATTTCCGCAACATGTTCCTGCATGTGCCGGGCGGCAAGAAGGACGGCGTCCAGGTCATCCCGGTCGGGGAATATGCGACCAAGGATGAGTTCCTGGGCATCAAGGGCACGACGCGCGACGACATATTGGCGGCGCACAGGGTGCCGCCGCAGCTGCTCGGCGTGATCCCCCAGAACGGGACCGGTTTCGGAGACGTCCGCACCGCGACCGATGCCTTCCACTATGCCGAGATCGCCCCTCTGCAGCTGCGCATGGCTGAGATCAACGATTGGGCCGGCGAGGAGATCATCGCCTTCGAAGACTATCGCCCCATGTCGCCGCAGCCGGCGGCCGCAGCCTGACAATCCAGACCCACCCCGTGCCGGCACGCCAAGGCCGGAGCGGGGGGCACGGCGCGCCAACGCCGTAACCGACGAGAGCGGATCTCGCCATGACCAGACCGGCCGACCTGGCCATGCCCCGCACCCGTGCACCGGGCGGGGGCGATATCGAGTCCCAAGCTTATGAAATGGTTAACGAAGAGCGAAGTTTCCCTAGCGTTCAATGATGTTGCGCGCTCCGATCGGCCCGGCTACTCGGAGAAGGTCCAATGAAGGCGGACATTCGTTGCGCCGGGTGCCGCGCCCTCCTGTTCAGGGCGGATAGTGCGGCGATCGCCGGCGAGATCGAGATCAAATGCCGTCGCTGCGGACAGTATAATTGCCTGAGGCCTTTGAGCCCTTTCGAGATCGCCGATCGAGTGACCGACAGGAGCTTACCTTGTGGATCTATCTGCCAGCTTCGTGCCTGAAACAGGCGACTTTCGAGGCATCTCGCTCTGCGCCGGCTATGCCGGGCTCGACCTCGGCCTGCACATCGCAGAGCCGGGATACCGGACTGTGGCTTTCGTCGAGCGGGAAGCCCATGCGGCGGCCACTCTCGTGGCGCGGATGGAAGACCAGGCCTTGGGTGAGGCGCTTATCTGGGATGACCTGCGATCCTTTGACGGCCGACCGTGGCGCGGCCGCGTTCATCTCGTCGCTGCCGGCTATCCCTGCCAGCCCTTCAGCACGTCCGGGAACCGGCTTGGATCGGCCGATCCCCGGCATCTCTGGCCCGATATCGCCCGCATCGTGGAGGAGATCTCGCCGGAATGGATATTCTGTGAGAATGTCGAAGGACACCTCACTTTGGGATACCCCGAGGTCGCCGAAAGCCTATCGCAGCTGGGCTATACGACAAAGGCGGGCCTGTTCACGGCGCGAGAGGCTGGCGCTGGCCATCGTCGGCGACGCCTGTTCATCCTGGCCCACGCCGACAGCGAGCGACGCGGGGTATTTTCCGGATCTGATCATCCAAGCCGGCGGGATGTCGCCGAGCTCGCCGATCGACATTCCGGAGAGCAGTGGCGGTCAGATCTCGCTGTCGCAAACGACGCGGAGCTGGACGGTGGCCTGGCTGGCGATCCGGGCGCTGGGGTGGACATCATCGATGGCGAAATCCCTCTCTTCGCTCCCGGTCCGGCTCAGCTTCAAGAGTGGGAGCGGCTCCTTCTTGAGCGGCCTGACCTCCAACCCGCGCTTCCACGAGATGATGATGGGCTGGCCGATCGGGTGGACCGCATCCGGGGAGTCGGTAACGGAGTTTCCAGCCTGGTTGCGGCGATCGCGTGGGCAGTTCTCAAGGCTGCTCATGGCGTTCGATCCTGAAGGCGACAATCTCGTCGAGGGACATGTCGGATCTGTCCACCTGAAGCCAAAATCACGCTCTGATCGAGCCGTTCCGGAGTAAATGGAACAGGCTATTGAGTGACCTTCGGGGGCCGGGCGCAAGCTCGGCCCTTTTTTAGCCGATGTCGGCCTTTAGGCGCTCCAAGCATTATCTTTTTTGACCGGCATAGGGTGGGAAGCGGAATAGCCGGAATTTTCGTCAGATCAGCGAAAGCTGCCGGACGGTCATGTTGGCCTTGGCACAGATCATTGGACCGACTTCGGAGCAGTCCTGAAGCGGTCTGAAACGAAGCTCGTCTGCAGCGAGGCTGTGTCGAACATATCGGGGCTAGGAAGACTGTGGGTTACGTTTATGGCCTTCATGTTAAGAACAGCTAGGTGCCTAGCGTCGTTGGTCTCAAAACTGGTGCGTAAGATGATGCCAGCTTCAGAGATGTCATATGTCCTGACATTTTCCGCGTCACTTACACGAACTCGGTCCGCAACCCCAAAGTCTGTCTCGACGCGTCCAAGTGTCTCTACAGCTAAAAACTGATGGTTCGTGTTTATCCCACATGCCACGCGGGCAACTTGAGGCCCTGTGACAACTTCCCCGCTAATTAGTGAAAGGTAAGTTCCAGTCTGTGCGGCGCAATCAGCGACTACGCGGTCTCGTGGCGTTTCGACCCTGTGTAGGCTGCCCGAGTTAAACTCCGCGGACCATTCTTCCACTATCTGTTGTCCCGGATGCTGAATGCTATTCCAATAGTAGGCCGCGTATGTCTCTCGGGTGAGCTTGGTCCTCGCTATAATCGCCCCGACGGTGGCAATTGCCTCCTGGTCAGCGGAGACGGGAGTTGTATCAAGGCCCAGTGACAGCGTGGCAATCGCCGCGAACTGTAATACGCGCTGCATTTTCATGTCCACACCCCCGGCTTTTCGTATCCGCTTATGGTGCATAATCAAATGGCGGGGAACGGCTGAAAAGGAGTCGGGAGCCGACGCTCAATTTTTCGCCTGACGGCAGTCACCGGACACTTACAGCTGCCGTTGGCTAAGCCTAGCAATCACCTCTCCGGTTAGGCTTCGGCATACCCGCTCGCGATACGCTTAGCGTCGAGCTCGATCTCGACATTGAAGCAACCATCGGGCGTCGCGTGACGCGGTGACAGGCGGGCTGTCGCACCAGAAAACTCGTGATCACCCAATACGACGCCCGCCAACGCGTCTGGATCGTCGCAGCCAAGTCGGAACGGCTCAGGGATGTCACGCGTCACACCGTCGGCATTCAACCATCCCCACCCGTAGACCGGTTTTACATGACGGAGTTGACTGATCATCGCTTGTGAATGTCTCAATCGCCGAACGACCGCTAGTGGATCGGCAGGGGAAGTTCTGCTTTTGGCCGAACGGTTGAGATGGCTGCCTGTCAGCTGTGCGCGCTATTGCCAGCAGCCCGCGATGACCGAAATGGGGTGGGGAGCTGCCGTTCAAGCCTGTTGCTTTCTAAAGCTTTTTGTAGGCAGTTGCGACGCATGAAAGCTGATTTGCTAGAACTGCTCAAGCGAACTAGCGTTTGTCACCCCACGCGCGTTGTTGCTGTTGAGGCGGGCCACAGGCGGCTTCGTGTCATAGTTTCTGGCAACCAATGGTGGCGGAACGATGCAAATGTTGAAGAAGCGCAGATTATTTTCACATTTGAAGGAATTGGCGAAGGAATTCTGGATCCAGTGACACTTTTGGACATGGAGCAAGACGAAGCACTTGAGGTTTTCGAGGTTTCACTGCTGTCGGAAAAGGAGTGGGCTGAAGCAGGCACATCTTTTGCGACATACTGCTCTGAGCCGCTGCCGCATCCGCTACAGCTCTACTCAATCATTCAGGATTACCTCTGGACCGCCGGAGCCCCGCGCTCTGCGAGAGACTACCTTAATATCCCGAACGGCTCACTTGCGCGCTTCCGTGAGATAACTGGCACAAGCTCTTACTTGCTAGCCGAAGCGCCACCCAAGATTCACGAATTGGTTGTAAAGGAACTGCGGAGGCAGAACGTTTGTCACAACGTAATCACCACAGAGCGCACTTCTAACCAGAAATTGATTGTCCAACTCGGCGGTACCGTTTTCGTATGTGAGCGGGCTACAGCAGAAACTTGAATGGCTGAATGACCGGAATGGGGTCGCTTCCCGACGGTCGGCTCTTCCGCGCAAGTCGGCGAATCCAGACATCAGCCCCTATGCCTGGAAGCGAACTTTTTCCAGACAGCGTCGGTCGGCAGGGGCAGGGACGTGACCGTAAGCGCGTCCCTCGTAGTGCCGAGCCTGGCGTGCTTGACCTTCCACCCTACCGCCCTGGTACAAAGCCGGCACCAGAACCGCTTTTCCGCCAGGCGGAGGGGCTGTTCCCACCCGCGTCGTACGAATAGCAGCCACAACGCGGCCGCGTGATAGACGGCGCTGTTGCCACAGCCCGGGACGCAGCACTGCACCTTGAGATGGTGATGCATCATCGCCGCTTCCCACAGCTCGGTCGGGATCTTCAGGCCGTCCCTATAGATCGCCATCGGTCACGAGATCGGTAGCGCCAGCTGCCGGTCATCATTGTCGTCGCCACCGTCCAGGCTGGCGATGATCCGTGAGGCCAAGGTCCGCGCCGCATGCTCGCGCAGGCGCGGGTCTCGCACTGTGATGCCAAGCCGGGTCCAGCCCGGCGCCTCGAGGATAACCGCCGCAAGGGCGTCAGGGGTGAGTCGTTCCATGGCGCGTATAAGAACAAAAGCGGAACGGAGGCGCAAGGGGCGGCCGGGTCAGCTCGGCCGCCGCTCCGACCTCAGCGCCGCGCTTGCCCCCGCGCCTCGCCCGGACGCTTTTTCGATCGGATTTGATGCAGACCGACCGGCCCGAGATCGCCCGGATCTAGGCCCTAGAGTGCGTCGCGACCTTGCGGCGGCCGTGATGCGTTTTGATGCGCAGACAGGCCATTGCGGGCGTCGCGCCGCCCCGTGCCGGCCTTCTCGCGGGGGATGTCGATCGAGCATATGGCGCTAGCGCGCAAAAACCGCTGGCTCCCCCGGAGAGCCATGATGCCGGCGCAGCCGGCATCCTCTTCCGAGAGCAACGCAGCTGTCGGAAGGCCTGTTTGAATGGTGGCGTTGGGTGGGTCGACTAGGTTCCGCGCGCGGCGAAGCCGCTCATCATCCTCTTGAATGCTCTCATTGAGGATCAGCGTGCAATAGGCACCCCCTTCGTGGGGTGATCGGCGTGCAAAAAGGACCCCTTCATCCCGGGGATTTAGTCGGCCGACTGGTTTTGATCAGTTGGCGAGAACGGGATGTTGATCG
>Ga0233425_10003409_pt1 | contig 28867 bp, 28 predicted proteins | sample Watercolumn_Towu_2_FD_181712 | JGI IMG/M metagenome (GOLD analysis project Ga0233425, IMG submission 181712) | Freshwater microbial communities from Lake Towuti, South Sulawesi, Indonesia - Watercolumn_Towuti2014_140_MG | ecosystem: Environmental > Aquatic > Freshwater > Lake | place...
TGAAGCAGATCCGACAAAAAATATTCCAAAAAACGAAGAAGGATTTAAGCTCGCATTCCAAATTTTCAAAGACCTAGACTACGTCGGCAAAGAAAAATTTATCGAAGAGCAAAAGCAAAAAAGAGAAAAGGAAAAAGATGTTGAAAAACAGAACAAAGAACTCGCCGTCACAGCATTCAAGCACTCTTGCAGCCAAGCAAGAATTAAAAAAACAATCTCAGAAAAAACAGAAAAAAACTACTGCGAATGGATCGACAAAAACGCGGAAAAAAAATCATATAAAGAAGTAAAAGAATTTTTGGATATATTAACTTCCGAAACTCCGCAGGAAAAATACAAAAACCTCCGCGCGTACGAAGAACGAAGAAAAAAATACCAAGAAGACTTAAGACGCCTGCACGACGTTTCCCCGCAATTATCCGACAAAGAACTAAAAAAATGGGAAGACGAATATAATGAATTGGGCTGGGAAAAGCGCGAAAAAAAACATGAAGATTTAAAAAAAGAAATTCAAAAATCATTGGACGCAAGGACAAAAGAACGCTTCGGGAAAGTCGACAACAAAACAATGAAAGAGGTCAAAGAAACAGATGAAAAAGAGAAATCCCGCGCAGACAAGAACAAGGAAACGGCGATGGAAGCGATTAGAAGTTTGCTTAAATTGAAAGCATACGGAACCGCGATGAAACGCTGCGCAAGTTTGCTAAGAGACAATCCCGAAGACTTAGAAATCCAAAAATTATTCGATGAATTGGCCGATCACGCAGACAACGCAGCGATAACCCCAGACATGGATAAAGAAGAAGAACTCCACAAAAGATATTCAAAAGCGGCTGAAAAAGAACTAATCGAAGACACAGAAATGAAAGAAGAGTCCGACGCACTCCAAGCCGAAGACATCGCGTTTAATTTAATGAAAGAAAACATAGACAGACACGACCGCACAAAATCCGCAAAAGACCGTACAAAAAAAGAAGTTTTGCAGGAAACACGTGGAGACCAAGACTTAAACACTCTCGCGGAAGAATACATGAAAGACAGCGGAAAAGAAAAAGTCCTCGACAAAAAAACAATGAAAAGCCGTGACACAATTACAATCGATATCGACAGACCAAAAACACGTTTGGAAGAACAAAGCTTCCGCAAAAAAGTTCAAAAAGAACAGGACAAAAAAACACACGGCGGATCTTCGGTAATCGAATTCAGAGAAAGAAACACGGGAAAAATTCTGGAAAAAGAACAAGCAGAAAAGGAACATGAAAAACGCGAAAACAAACTAGTAGACGAGATGGTCGAAGACATGATAAAAATCCTCCACCCAGACAGCAAACCGACAACAGAACAACTAAAACTTGCGCGCAAAGCCGCCCTTGAAAGATTAAAGAAAAAAGAGGAAACTAGGATCGAAAATATAGCGGCGTAAAATGCTCCACATAATACAAATCATCCTCTCAATTTTAATTTTGTTATTCATAGCAATTCTGATTTTTGGACTCTTCACGTCATTCGCCGTAGCGCTATTTGCGGGAAGTCCATTCGTCCCAACGCCAATCAAAGCAGTAAAAGAAATTCTCAAAAACACCGAAATAAAAAAAGGAGATATTTTGTATGACATCGGCGCAGGCGACGGAAGATTTTTACACCTTGCGGAAAAATTATACAAAGCAAAAGCAATCGGTTTCGAAATCGACCCGTTTGTTTTTTTATTAGCAAAATTTAGAAAAATTTTCTTTGGATGGAAAGGTAGAATGATCCGCGGGAATTTCACGAATTACTCCATAAGAGACGCTGACATAGTCATCTGCTACATGATGCCGGAAAGCCTCAAAAAATATCAAAAAAAATTCGACTCGGAACTTAAAAAAGGCTGCAAAGTGATTTCATACAGCTTCCACATCGGCAGCTGGAAACCATACAAAATAATTCCATTAAATAAAAAGACTAAAACTAAAAAAATCTTCATCTACAAAGTGCGCGACAAATCCGCAAAAATCCGCACAAGAAAAAAGACAACATCCAAAATAATATAGCAGAAAAAAGCAACCACAGAAGAATTCAAAACCGCCGCCAAAAATCCGAAAATCATTACAAAAGGGATAAACGGCAGAATTAAAATATTTGCAATCGGACAGATCAACGAAATCCTCCCAAAAGCCTTTAAAATAACCGGCAGAGCAAAAGCCTGAGCGGACAAAGTCATTGTAAAATTTTCACGAATCGCAAACGCAGCTGGAATCCTCAAAGAAAAATTTTTCAATTTCGGCGAAACGTAAACAAGTCCCATCGTAGCCAAAAAAGAAAGTTGAAAACCGGTATCAAAAACGATCAATTTTGGATTCCACAAATTCATCGCAAAAGCGGAAAACACCAACACAGCAAAAATATCGCGAGACCTGCCGGAATACACGGCAAAAAGCCCCAAAATCCCCATAATCGCAGCCCTAACAACACTGCTCCCTCCTCCAACAAGAATCACAAACAAAACAATAAAAATCCCTGCAAAAATAACTTTCAATTTCCTTTTCAAAAAAGAAAACAAAGCGGAAACCGCAATAATGACAAGTGTAATATTGTACCCGGAAATAGCGATAATATGAGTCAACCCGGTCTCTTTAAAATCATCTGACAAATCTTTTGAAATCCCGCTCCTCATCCCCAAAAGAAGACCAGAAATAAACCCGGCATGCGGCTCCGGAAAGAGCTTGAAAATCCGATCATTAAGCCCAAATTTAAACTTATAAATCCATTTCGTAAAAAAATTCCCACACCCCAGCCCCGCCAAGGCGGGGCTTGAGAGCCCTTCCCTCTCCAAAAAACGAATCGAAGAGCTATTCACAATCGAATAAATCCCTTTCACCGCCAAATATTTGTCGTATTCAAATCCATCAATCACTCCCGGCTCCTCAAATCCACCAAAAACCTCAACAACATCCCCATATTCATAAATCGGATATTTCGAAGCACTCACCAAAACATCCCCATCAAAACTCAAATCACCAACACGCACATCGGAAACAATATATTTACTCTTATCACTCCTTACATCCGGCTCTTCAGAAATACACGCTTCAAACCGCACAGCCCCTCCCCCATTCAAATATCTGACATCATCGTCAAAAACCATTTCAGAAACAAAATACCTCGTACCCCCAAAAACCATCCCAATAATCAACCACAAAACCAAAACAAAAAACCTTCCCCTGCCTCTTCTAAAAGAATAAAAAGGAAAAATCATCCCACACGCAAACACAACCATACACAAAAGCAACTTTCCTTCCTCGCGAAAAACCTCAAGAAAAATCCCAAACAAAAAACCAACAAGAATCATGCCAACAGCATAAACCCCAATTCTAAAGTTTTTCTAAATTTTTTCTAAAATGTTTTTACTCTCCCGTAGCCGCATCCATCCCCCCGCTCATCCCAGCTCCCAAAAACGCTCCAAAAAATGCTCCCAAATCAAAAACCTTAAAGTCAGTCGGTTCTTTTATCTCAAAAGGCTTATTCAAATCAGAAACAGACAATTCAACATTAATATCCCCGCTCTCACTCGTAGTAGGATCAGTTACGATTATTTTCCCATCAACACCAACCAAAACAGACGCTGCAACATCAACAGAAATATTCCCATCAAAATCAAACATAGAAAGCCCTCCCATCAAATCATTCTCTTCCTGTTGAGTCGGAGTTTGGCCGTTGATTTCAGCCAATCCCTTAAAGAATTTCAACAACCCATCTTTATTCAAATTAACACTAAACACATAAGCCGGAGAACCACCAACATCTTTAGTTTCCTCATATTCGATATTGCTAAAAAACTCAGATGTCAAAATAAGCTGCCTTGTTTTTTTATCAGTCTCGCTAAGCTCGGACTCCGCAGCGCCCAAAGTATCCAAACTATTTAAACTCTCACCCATTCCTCCAAGCTGTGTCGTATCAATCTGCCACCACGGTCCAACAAAATCTTTAAATCCATCTGCAGCAAGACCGGGAATCGTAGGAGCCTCCAACAGCTGAATATAAACCTTTTCATTGACACTCTTCATTGAAAAATCAAACTTATACTGCTCACCTTTTTCATCTTGTGCGTCCGCAACAACAGTCATGTCAAAATTAGACTTCTTCTTATCGGTATGGTTGAAAGCCCCACTCACATTCACATCCGCAGACACATCCCCGCCGGTAGCCGCAACAGGAGTGTCCAACCCCAATGTAGCCGCATACCTAAGCGAAGAAACTTCAAAAAGATTATAAATTGACTGCTGTAAAAGAGCAGAAGGATCAGCGACCGGACTTTCCTTCTTGCATCCGGTAAAAGCGAAAGAAGATGCGACAACAACCGCGCACAAGAAGAAAACTTTGATGAAACTCTTCATAGAAAAAAGTTAAAAAATTATTTGACTAATTATTGCATAAAAACTCTCTTTAAGTAAAATAAATCACATGAGCACTAACGATCAACAAGATCTTTTTTCAAAATCCCCTTTAAAAAAGTTAAAAAAACACGGGATAAACATCTCTATCATCATTTCAATGATAGTGGTGATTGCTCTGTGCGCAGCGATAATTAAAGTTTTAGTCAGCATAGATTTCCGAACTGTATTTCTAGCCGCAGGAGAAGATCTTTTGAAAGATGAAAAAGGCCACACAAATTTCTTGATAATGGGAACTGGAGGAGCATACCACGACGGACCAGATCTTACCGACACAATTATAGTCACAAGCATAGACCAAGAAAAAGAAACAGTTTCAATGGTCTCAATCCCAAGAGATTTTTATGTTGAAAACGAAATCCCCAGCATCCCAGACACAAAAATAAACGAAATCTACTACTACGCAAAAAAACATTTCAACAATCCACAAAAAGGCCTCGAATATTTAAAAGGAAAAATTGAAGAACTCGCAGATCTAAAAATCCAATACTACATAAAAGTCGACTTCACAGGATTTGAAAAAATCATAGACGCTCTCGGCGGAATAGACATAAATGTTCCGGAATCAATCTACGACCCATACTTCCCAAAAGAAGGAACGATTTATTATGAGACCTTTTCAATAAAAAAAGGTCCTCAGCACATGGATGGAGAAACGGCATTGAAATACGCGCGCAGCCGAAAAACCTCATCCGACTTTGACCGCTCACAGCGCCAACAATCAATCATCTACGCAATCAAAGAAAAAGCCCTGCAAATTGGAACAATTTTCAACAAAGATAAAATTAACGAACTATTATCAATTCTCAAAGACAACATCGAAACAAACCTAAGCGTAAGAGAATTCTTAACACTCGGAGCAATCGCCGACAGATACCCAAAAGACAAAATCATCACAAAATTAATTCACGACGACCCAACTCAATGCGGAGGTTTTTTATACACCCCGCCAAAAGAATTGTACAACAACGTATTCATACTAATCCCAGCAGGAGGAGAAAAATACGTTCATTTATATTTTGATTTAATCACTCAAAATCCACTCGCGTTTCAGGAAAATTTAAACATCCAAATTCTCAATGGGACAAAAAGTGGAGGAGTAGCGGCAGAAACAAAACAAGTTTTAAAAAGATATTGCTTAAATGTTTCAAGATTCGGAAATGCACGCTCGCAGGAAATTCCAACAACAACCATCTATTACAAGATGATCCCCCTGCCAAAAGAAAATCCTGAAGACGAAACAAAATATTACAGACCTCACACCATTGATTTATTAAAACAATTAATTCCACAAGCCCAAGAATCGACAATAATCCCGCAAAAATATATCGAACTCGGATACGACAAAGAATCTGATGTTATAATAGAATTAGGCAATGACTACGTTAATTCAGAAAATTATTTGGAAGACGCGTTTTATCCGCTGTATTCAACAATTTTCGCTCCAATAACAAGCGAAACAACAAGCGCGGACTTAAAAAGCGAGGCCAGCGCAACTGAGCCTTAAGACAGCGCCAGCTGTCCTTGAGCCCGCAGCCCCTTAACCCCATTCCATGTTCACCAGCCTCTTAAATTTTTACATCACCGCCGCCCTTCAACCGATACTCCCAATCAGCATCAACCAAGACATCCCAATAATAAATGAAAACGCTCTATCCATAGAGAAATTAGACTTCTCTTCAATCCTCCCGGACAGCTCAATCCCAATAAAAAAAGAGGCATTTATCTCCCCCGTCATTGAAGCAAAATCCTCAATAGCAATGGATAACAAAACCGGCGTAATTTTGTATGAAAAAAATTCTCACGAACGTAGACAAATCGCATCGATCACAAAATTAATGACAGCAACCGTCATTTTGGAAGATTTAAAAGAAGGTGAAATATCTAACATCGTAACAGTTTCAAAACTTGCCAATATCGAAGATGGCTCACAAATGTTTTTGCGCGCCGGAGAACAAATCACAATCGAAAATCTCCTCTATGGATTACTAATAAATTCCGCAAACGACGCGGCCATAACTCTAGCCGAATACAACGCCGGCTCAGTAGAAAAATTTGTAGAAAAAATGAATAAAAAGGCAATTTCACTAGGGCTTTTAGACACACATTTTCAAAATCCTGTCGGCTTGGATAACACTCAAAATTATTCATCCGCATATGACGTCGCAAAACTGGCGCGCTACGCATACAAAAATGAATTTATAAAAAAAGCTACTCCAATAAAAGAAATGAAGGTACAGTCAGTCGGCCAAAAATATACTCACGAACTCAAAACAACAAACGAACTTTTAGACAGCTATCTAAAAATTAAAGGTTTAAAAACCGGAACAACAGAAAAAGCCGGCCTATGCATGGCCGCAGTAGCGGAAAATGACAACGGCAATGACATAATCACAGTTGTCCTCGGCAGCCCGGCAAGATTTACCGAATCAAAAATCCTTATCGACTGGGTTTTCAGGGCATATATATGGTAGAATACAGCCTAACCAAAATAACATGACAGAATTAATTCGAAACCTACTACTCATCCTAGGATCAATGTTTTTTGCGTTCACAATTACCTTCCTTTTGATCCCGCGATTCACAAAATTTCTCATCGACCACCGCATGGGCAAACAAATCCGCGAAAACGCGATGACAGGAGAAAAATCCCCTATTTTCAGTTCCATGCACGCAAAAAAAGCAGGCACTCCAACAATGGGAGGAATTTTAATTTGGGGCTGCGCGCTGGCGGTTATACTCTTTTCCAGAATTATTTCTGCGGCAGGAATTTTTGACCGCTCGCTTTTAAACAGAAAAGAAACCTGGATCCCGGTATTCACAATGGTAGCGGTAGGACTTCTTGGCGCATTGGATGATTACCTTAACATCAAAGGAATAGGAAAAACAAAAGGCCTCGGAGTGAAATTCAAACTTCTTTGGCTCACGGTCTTCGCAGGAGTTGGAGCATACTGGTTTTATTCAAAATTAGGATTCAATTCAATCGCAATCCCTTATGTTGGAGACGTCGCAATTGGCTGGCTCTACATCCCACTTTTCATTTTCATAATTCTCGCAACCGCAAATTCAGTTAATTTCACGGATGGTTTAGACGGTCTCGCAAGCGGATTACTAATTCTTTCATTCGGTGCATTCGGCGTGATCGCATATCTCCAAGGACTTCTCATCCTCGCCGCATTCTGTGGAGTAATAGTAGGCGCCCTAACGGCATTTTTATGGTTCAACGTCCCACCAGCCCTTTTTTACATGGGCGACACTGGAGCACTGAGTCTGGGCGCCACACTGGGTGTCATAGCAATGCTTACCGATCAAGTTTTAATTCTTCCATTTATCGGATTTATTTTCGTAATCGAAACAATTTCAGTAATCATTCAAACATTTTCAAAAAAAGTCTTTAAAAAGAAAGTTTTCCTAAGCACCCCAATTCACCACCACTTCGAAGCAAAAGGCTGGCCCGAATCAAAAGTCGTCATGCGCTTCTGGATCATCGGCGGCTTCGCCGCAGCCCTAGGCCTAATATTGAGCTTGGCAAGCGTGCAATAATTTGACAAGAATTGGGCATTAATTATACACTAGCCCCCATTCTTTAACACGAAAAAATATGGCTAATAAACCACGCCCATTAGACAATGGCTTTGAACGCGAATACGCAAACCTACTGATAGGAACAGATACCTTGTGCGGAGGAGATATAGGTAAGCCTGAGGGAGCCGCACACTTTATTGCAGACTCATACCCAAAAGCTGAAGTAGAACTACCAGCAGCATATTACGACAAAAGAGCGGCTGAAATAAGAGCAAAAGGCGGCGTGGACAAAGACAATGCAGAGATGGCTCTAAAATACGCAGAAGACTATGGACTCCAAGAAGCCGAAAAAAGACTCGTCAGCTCTTTGCCATTGAACACAGATAAATTGAGGAAACAATTTATGGCAAACATGGGACGAGCGTTTGCAATAATGACACGCACCGCATTGGCAGCAGCAGGGAGAGGGAAAATGCCTTCTTTTGAAGATCGCTACAGAGCAGTTACAATGCAAGACCCAGAGATTATAGACACAGAAAAAATTAGAGAAAAATTAAGAGCAGCCCTTGCATCCGAAGGGATATTTGTGACCTCTCGAAGAAATTTAAATGAGGCAGTAGATCTATGGGAAAAACGAGTCGGCAACGTACCTGCGTCGTCATTTGCCGAAGAAGTTGCGAAAATAAATAGAAAACTGATGAAATGGACCCGCTCAAACATATTTGGAGACATAGACTTTGGCCACCCTGATCACCACCGTCACCTCAAAGATGTAAAATTCGATGGTTTAACTTTAAAAACATTATCAAACGTTGATTATACAGGATCCAGTGCGTATGAAGGTGGAACTAACGATGATGGAACCCCAGCCCTCCGCGACCTAATCGAATACAACACAGATCACCCCATAACAAATCCAGGACTTTGGCACTTTGCCGCACACGAGATGACCCCAGGACATTACATAGACGGAGCAGTCGCGGATTTAGGATGGCGCGCAGGGAAATTGGGTCTAGAAGCATCAGCTCACACAATGTGTACAGCCGAAACAGTCCTCAGAGAAGGATGGGCACAAAACGCCCTAAGAATGGCAGTAGGAAGCGAAAGCGCAATGATCGACATATTGGGGCTAGAACACGTAATACAACTAATACTTGAAAGACTAGAAGACGCAGGAAAAAACAACGCATCAATATTATTCCAAGATAGACAAATCCCAATAGAAGAAGTTAGAAAACACTTGAAAGCACATTGTGTTCTCAGCGACGCGCTGGTCAAAAAACTATCAGGAGCATGGGCTACCCATCCAATTATGGGCCCAATGTACGGCCCAGCATATGCCGTTGGATACAAAGTTGTAAAAAAAGGAATCAGAAAACATGGACCACAAAAAGTCGCAGCGGCAGCTATGCATCAACACGGATACCTAGACATCGGCACATTTCAGGAAGTCCTGAAACAAGGAGAATAATTTCTCCACTATCTCCCCAAGTCAAACATCGGATCCAAAGGTTTTTCGTCGTCTCCGCTGCCGGCGACTGGAACACCGAATTCTGTAGTCTCCTGAACAGGAACTGGATTATAAACACGAACAGGTTCAATAACTTGAGTCTCAGAAGTCCCACTCATATCACCTGCCACAGGCAAAGTATCAAGAGAAGAAATTACTTCCTTGTCCTCCTTTGCGGCTTCAGCTACAACAGGCTCAACTTGAACTTTTTCCGCTTCAGGCAAAGCCTGCACCTCCTCTTGTACCTCTTGAGACGCCTCAACGTAATTCGCAACAACCTGAGTAGAAAGCCCTTCCTCTCCAGCCTGCTTTAGATCCTGCGCCTCCAAAAGCTTTTGTGAAGCCTGTGACTGCATTATCAAAGTTTTTTCAACATCTGTCTCAGCAGAAGCAACTTCGGCCTCAAAAACAACGTTTTTAGCCTCGTACATCGGAGAATCCGGCATAACCATACTCAAATCTTTTTTCCTTTCGCCAAGTTTATTCTTCAAATAATTCTTTAACTCATCGGCATATTTATCATCCCCACTCGCACGCACTTGAGCCACAACAGCCTTAAATTTCTCAGACTCAGCAATAAATTTATCAAAAACTTTCTTAACTTCAGTATCAGCAGCCTTTCCATCTTTCAACAAAACCGTCCACTCAACAAATTTCCTTTCAGCATTTTCAAAATTCAACTTAGCCTTAGATACATCATCAAAAGTTAACAAATTTGTAACACCATCTTTCAAAGATTTAACAGAATAAAGAGCGCTACCCGGAAGAGCGCCAACCGCATCTTTCAAATCTTCAGTTTTCTTTTCCTCAACTTTTGCAATGTGAGCGACATCGCTTTCCAAATTTGATTGAACCCATGAATCCCTAGCAGCAGCACCTGGCATATCAACAACCTTTGGCACAGAAACCCCAGTTGCTTTAATTGCCTTCTGTCCACTCAAAACCTTTTTCTCATCAGAAGAAGATTTCAAATTAACAACATTGCTATAAACTTCAACAGAAGCCTGTCCACCTTCCTTATGAACATTAAATGCGGCCTTTTTCGCGGAAGCGACTATATCTCCAGCCTTTACCGAAAAATCAGAACCATCCTCAAATAAATTCAAAACTCTCGACCACATATCGCCCTTTTCAATCTCAACTTCAACATTTGTAACAGCAAGATTCTCTTCACTTCTAAAAAGTTTTTTAATAGAAACTTCAGACCCCTCCTTCAATCTCACGACACTATCATCCAAAAACTTAATACTCACCCAGCCATCATCGGAAGTAAAAACGATATCCCCTTCAAAAAGTTTCATGTCATCAGAAACAGTAACTTTCTCCCCACCTCTCTCAACAAAAACCTCTCCTCTAAAATTTTCAATAGAGGTAAAACTTCCTGCCATAGCAATCTGAGTACTAATATTCAAAAATCCAAAAAGTCCAAAACACATCATAAATATCAAGCACGCACTCACAGTCTTCCTAAACATAACCGCAAACCCAGCAAAAATTGATCTCTTTTGAGAAGCAATTTCGTTCATAATCATCTCCTTGACAGCAACCTTCCTACTCGGAGAAAGAACAGCGTCTTTAGCCGCATATTTAATAAATTCAACAACCTTAGAATCCTTTTTTGCCACATTCATCACCTTAGCGCGGACAACGCCTCTCTCATATTCACCAAGAGTGGGCTTATCGAGCCCCTCCAAAAAATTCGTAATTTTAGAAATGTCGTTTTTCATAACGATTGTTGCAACTTTTTAAACGCAAATAACGGGTTATTGTTACACTACATTTGCCCCCAAATTCTCAAGTTCTCTTCTTAACGCTTTAAGCGCTCTAAATTGTAAAATCCTGACGCTTCCCTCACTTTTCTTCACAATCTCAGCAATTTCAGCGTTCGACATCTCATTTATGAACTTCAAAATCACAATTTGCTTATACCCTTTTTTAAGCTTTGAAATCGCCAGTCTCAACTGATCGGAAGAAAAATTAACCTCAGCCATCTTGATGGGATTGTGCTCCCTCCTGTACTCAGGAATATCTACACTCAATTCCGTAAATTCAACGTCCTTTTTTAATCTGTAATTATCGACAACCAAATTGTGAGCAATTCTAAAAAGCCAAGCGGAAAAAGTGCTTTTCTTCGGAACGTATTGATAAATTTTTTCCCAAGCTTTCAAAAACACCATTCCGGTAATATCCTCGGCATCCTCCTTTGGCACACGGTAATAAACATATCTGTAAATTTGATCTACAAATTTGTCGTAAATAAGCCCAAAGGCATCGGCAATTCCACTTTGCGCCTGCACCACCAACTCCTCAACATCATCAATAGCAGATTTTTGAACATCGTCGTAAATCTTTCTCGACTTTCTCTCGATAGTAATTTTTACTTTTTGTAGCGCCATAGAAAATTGAAAAGCAATTTCTTATACTACGAAAAACACTTTTAAGTCAACGACCTACCAAGATATAAAACGATCAAAGCCAAGAAGTTGTTACTGCTCCACCAGCCTACTTGTAAAGCTCCGCCTTCCCGCTGCACAGAAAAGCCTCCTTCATCATCATTTTCATATGCTCCGCAATCGCGGCTTCTGCCTGAGCAAAATCCATCTTATCCCATTCCTCTTCAAACAAATTTAAAACCTTTCTTCGCGGCTTCCCCAATTCTTTCCCCTTCGCATCCATTCTTGCCAAAAGATCCGCTGGAAAAAACTTAAACCAAATATCAGAAAGTGCAGTCGCGTAGTTAAATTTTCGCGCGCCGGACTCTATACATTTTCTAAAAGTTTCAGGAGTAAGTCCCGTCCCACCATGCATAACACCATAAACTCCCATCGGCCGGATAGCATCGCAAATTTCCTTAATCCTATCGAACCCAATTATCGGAGCTTTTAAATAAACTCCATGCCCATTCCCAACAAAAAACGCCAAAGCATCAGGCTTCGTAATTTCACAAAGTTTCACACAATCCTCCGTCTTTGAATAATAATTCGCAATATTTTTCTCAACCTCAGGATCCGCCAAAGCGTCAGCATTTCCAATCTCCCCATCCTCAACTTCAATAGACATCCCAAGCGCGTGAATTTTTTCCGCAACCTCCTTGCATTTCGCAGCATTTTCCTCCAAAGGTTTTTTTGACAAATCAACTTCAACAGAATCAAATTTCGCCTCAATCGAACGGTCTACACACCCATCAACGTCTTTTTGAATATGATCATGATGCAGACAAACCGGCACAGAATAACCATATTTTTCTGTCATTTTCGCTATACATTCTCTCGCCAAATCACCCATTCTTTTTGGCGGCATGTTGCAATACGAAACCTCACTCTCCGCGATCTCAAGAATCACTGGCGACTTCTCTGAGAATGCAGCCTCAAGCACAGCATTAATAATAAACCTGCTCCTGCAATTGCACGCAGGAATCCCAAACTTGTTTTGATCAGCAACAGAAAGAAGTTGTTTCAAATTCATAGAAAAAAATTAAGAAATATTTTGCAAAAAGACCGTATCAAAAATTGCTACCTCAAGCAAATCGTTTTCGGCTTGTGAGCTCTCCGTAAGGCGAATTTGACCCCGCCTTGGCGGGGGATTGAGCCTGAAGGAGAGACTCCAAGCCGAAAACAAAGCCTTTACCAATTGCTCACCAAAACATTCTCTCCATGCACATACACAAGCGCACTCGGCCGCTTCATAGAAGCCACTTTTGAAGAATTTTTAATGGAATCCAAAGATCGAACTTTTGATAATTGCATTTCTTTCATCTGCCTCTCTCTAACCAAAGCCTGCTGTTCGGCATCAAGCTTGTTAAGCATGTACCCCTTTGTTACCTCATTTGTAGAAGAAATCAAAGTCACAAGTGTAATAAGACAAACAAAAACAACCAAAGAAACAATCAAGAAATAAGGACTATAAGCAAAATTCAAAAAATTCACAGGAACAAGCCTTTTTAAAAGACTTTTTCTGTAGTGTGCTCCATTTTCTAGTACTAATTGTGACATTATACGAATGAGGTTAACTTCTTTATTGCTCTAAGCTTTGCACTACGTGCCCTAGGATTCGCCGCGATCTCTTCATCACTCGGAGAAATCGGTTTTTTTGTGAGAATTTCGACGACCGGTTCCCCTCTGCACTGGCAAATCATAATTTCCTGCGGACAAATACAACTGCGGCTTAGCTCCTTAAAGAAATGCTTAACAATTCGATCCTCTAGCGAATGGTACGAAATTACTGCCATTCTTCCCCCAATTTTTAATAATGACATCGAACCGTTAAGCCCTTCTTTAAGCGCATTAAGCTCATCATTGACCTCAATCCTTATCGCCTGAAAAGTTTTTGTAGCCGGATGATGAAACCCTCTTTTACCATGCTTTGATTTATCCGGAATCACCTGTTTTATAAACTCAGCAAGTTCAACCGTACTTTCAAATTTTTTCTTTTTTCTTTGCTCACAAATTTTCCTTGCAACCCTGCGTGACGCTCTTTCTTCCCCGTATTCAAAGATAACATCGGCTAGTCTATTTTCAGGATAAGAATTCACGACATCCCAAGCAGTAAGTTTTTGATTTTGGGAAAATCTCATATCCAGTGGACCATCTCTCATAAAGGAAAATCCCCTATCTGAATCATCCACATGTGGAGAACTGATCCCAAGATCAAAAAGAACCGCATCAACTTCCTTATAAGAAGCTTCGTTAACCCTATTTTTTAAAGATCTAAAATTATCGTTTATAAGAATTGTATTCCCGCCATGACCCTCCTCTTCCAGCCTCTTTTTCGCTTCCTCTATATTCCTTTCATCCTGATCAAACCCGATCAAAACTCCACTTTTCCCAATCTTTTCAAGCATTCCAATCGCATGTCCGCCAAGCCCCACAGTCGCGTCCACAACAACATCCCCTTTCTTCAAATTCAAATATTCGTAAACCGTCTCTTTTAATACTGATATATGCTCCATTTTTGGCTTGTACTAAACAAAATCCCCATAACTCCCCCAAACCAGTGTTCAAAACTTGTGCACAACTTGTGTATAACTTTTTTACTCTTCCTTTCACAGGTTAAAATAAGCTCGCAGATCAAAAACGTCAACAATTTGGCAACTTTTAGTACAAAAATAGTAGTCAAAACAACGAAAACCACAGAAGTTTAAACCTGTTCTAAGCCAAAATCTCCTATTTCAAAAAAACATTTGCAGAATTCACCCCTTGTTGCACAATTTTTGTATTCAATCGTCCTCTTCTTTCTCTGTATCGCCAGGCGTAAAACTTGGGACATCAATTATAACCCCGCATTCTAAACGTTTTTGAAACTCAGCGAAATCTTCCTCCCAATTACGAGTTAACAAACTTCTATCAACAACTGTCGGTTCATCATCACCCTCAAACCCAACCCCATTCACATTCCCATCCCCCTCAAACTTATCAACAACAACAATTAAAATTCCTCCAATAACCTCTCTCAAGTGACTAACTATCGTCCCGATTTGATAACTAAGATACGAAGGCTCCAATTGGAATTTAAACCTGCAACCATCAACATTAAAAACGCTCACATCAATATTCTCAGCAACACAAAAACCCTCAATCTCCTCTCTAACAGCATCAATAACCCCCTGAACACCCAATTCAGGGTCAATAACCTCAACCTCAACGATAGAACCACCAGCCGAATTTAAATTTATTCCATCCCGCATAAAGATTTAACCTTATCCCAAATAGTCTCTCTAACTTGTGAAGGCCGAGACCCCACTCCCAAAAACGTAAGTCCCCCAATCTCACGAGAAACCCTGTCAGCAATTATATAGGCTTCATCAGCCCTCGCAGGTGGAACATAAATCCTTATAATCCCATTTCTCGGATCAGCATCCATCCCAAATCCAGTAATCTCCCCTATTCGACGCGTAATAGAATCAACATGGACATCCCCTTCAACCCTCAAACTCACAAACTTCCAGTCCTGACCTTTAACTCCTTCCATAAAACAATTTTTAAGAAAATTACAAAACAGGGAGAGAATAATACACAAAACACAGAGGATTTGTCAACTACAGCGAAACAAAACCAAAGCCACCCAACTTAAAGGCTCTATCCTACCTCATTATCCCTCCCAAATCTTTCCCGTCACCCCTGACAAAAACAGTGGTATCTCCAACAATCTTTACAATAGTGGAAGGAGGGTTAACAGGAATCTTCCCAGCATCAGCGACAAACCCCAATTTCCCAAATCTCCTCACCCCAGCCTGTTTTTTGAATTCCAAAGCGCTATAACAAGGCGGCTTGCCGGCAATATTCGCACTGGTAGTAACAATCGGCCCGCCAAGAGCCTCAATCATCTCATTACAAAAAGCATCACTGCTATACCTCACAGACACAAATTTTTCATCTTTATTAAAAAACTCCGGCAGACTCCCCTTTCGCTTCATCACCATAATGGAAACCGGCCCCGGCCAAAACTGCTCAACGATAGTCTTCGCATAATCGCTAAAAAGACCGAACTTATCAGCCATTTCAAGAGAACTGACCATAATACTCAAGGGCTTGTCCTTATCCATTCCCTTAAGCTCATAAAGTTTACCAAGCGCCTCTTTATTAAAAGGGTCAACAGCAAGTCCATAGCAAGTTTCTGTAGGATGGAGGATGACTTCTCCTTTTCTCAAAGCCTCAGCGGCTTTTTGAGCGACTTCATCCTGATTTTTTGAAGATAATTTCATAGGCTTGATTATTAGACGAGGCCAATTATACTTAGGGAGCTCTCATTGTCAATTAACCTTAAAAAAAATGAAACCAAAAATCGCGATTAACGGATTCGGAAGAATCGGTCGTGCTGTTTGTCGAATAATTATTGATAATTTCGACGACTCACTAGAACTCGTAGCAGTCAACGACCCATCACCAAAAGAAACTTTGGCGCATTTATTAAAGTACGATTCAAATTTTGGAACGTGGAACAGAGAAGTTAAATGCACAGAAGAAGGGCTTAAAATAGACAAAAAAACAATCAAATGCACTGCAGACAGAGACCCTGCCAACCTTCCATGGAAAGACCTTGGAGTTGATATTGTAATTGAATGCACGGGCGTATTCCGCGACCGCATCGGTGCTGGCAAACACCTAACAGCAGGTGCAAAAAGAGTAATTGTTTCAGCTCCGGGAAAAGCCCTCGACTTCACAGTTGTACGAGGAGTAAATTGCGGAAAATTAAGCAAAGATCATGTTTTGATTTCAAACGCATCCTGCACAACGAACTGCTTGGCTCCAATTGTCAGAGTTTTGAATGAAAAATTCGGGCTCAAAAGAGGATTAATGACAACTGTCCACGCATACACCAACGATCAAAATCTATTGGACGTAAGCCACAAAGACATGCGCCGCGCACGCGCCGCAGCACTCTCAATGATCCCAACTTCCACCGGCGCCGCAAAAGCAATCGGCGAAGTAATCCCAGAATTAAAAGGCAAATTAAACGGTCTCTCAATTCGCGTTCCAACACCGACAGTTTCCGTCACTGACCTAGTCGCAGAATTAAATAAAGAAGTCACAGCCGAAGAAGTAAACGCCGCATTAAAAGAATACGCCGACGGCGAACTTAAAGGAATCCTCGGCGTCAGCGATTTGCCATTGGTATCAATCGACTACAAAGGCAATCCCCTATCTTCAATTGTGGACTCCCTCTCCACTCAAGTCGTCGAAAAGAACATGGTCAAAGTTTTGTCTTGGTACGACAACGAATGGGGCTACTCGATGAGAACAGTGGAGTTGGCAGTGATGGTTGGCAGCCAAATCAGGACAACGTCATGATTTGGCAATGAGCCTGAGCCCTTGCCAAAACATTAATTAGCACTATATAATCACCAGTGCTAATTTTTCACAAACAAAAATGACCGAGGACAGAAGACAACAAGTCCTGCAAGCCATCGTAAAACACTTTATCGACACCGCCGAACCGGTGGGCTCGAACACTATTATCGTAAGATATAATTTTCATGTATCCCCAGCAACAATCCGCAACGACATGGCATCGTTAGAAAATGAAGGATACATTTATCAGCCGCACACTTCCGCAGGCCGCATACCCACGGACATGGGCTACCGCGCGTACGTGGACGAACTCAAAGATCTAAAGCAAGCGCGTCTGGAAGCCGCAAAAGCGCTCCGCGCTCTCACCGAAGAATACAAAACACGCAAGGCAAAAGAATATGTCTATGACGCCGTTAATTTGCTTTCGCGAGCAACTTCCTGCGCAAGCTTCGCGACCGTTCCGGACAACAAAAGAACTTTTTACTTAGGACTTTCAAATGTCTTAAAACAACCGGAATTCATCGCAAACCCAATCTCCGCGTGCCACGTTTTGGAAGTTTTTGAACACAGCGATAATTTCATCAACACATTAAAATCGCTCAACATCGGAGATGAAATTAAGGCCTTCATAGGCGAAGAAAACATCCTCCCCCAAATTCAATCCTGCTCAATAATCGTAACAACTTACGAAATAAACGGCTTCAAAGGCTACCTCGGAATATTAGGCCCAAAACGTATGCGCTACCCGTTCAACATCGCAATGCTCGAACAAATTAAAAATCTTTTAGAAAATAATTAATTTAAAAATGACAAAGAAAAAAACTCCGCACGGAGATCAATCATCTCCACAACAACCAGCTCCTTCATCAGACATCGAACTTTTAACTTTAAAACTAAAAGACGCAGAACAAAAGCTATTCCAAATGACCGAGCTCGGCAAACGCGCAGTCGCCGACATGGAAAATATGAGAAGAAGAATGGAAGAAGATCGATCCCGCATGATGCTTTTCGCGAATGTGGAATTGATAAAAGAACTGCTTCCAATTATTGATAATTTAAGAAGAGCAAATTCTCATCTTCCAAAAGAAATTCCAGAACAATTAAAAGGATATATTGATGGGATTATTCAAATTTCAAATCAACTCGAAAAAGCTTTAGAAAAACAAGGCGTCAAAAAAATCGAAGCCGCCGGCAAGCCTTTTAACCCAACCTTCCACGAAGCCATCACAATGGCGAAAGGCCCAAAAGACACAGTAATAGAAGTATTAGAAGAAGGCTTCACATTAGGCTCACACGTCATCCGCCCCGCAAAAGTGAAAATAGGAGCAGGGGAATAAAAATACCGCATTTCAAGAGTTGACAAATCTAACTACAAGTAGTACCATCGCACCTTTTAACATACAAAAATATGGGAATGGAGCAAAGCGAATCAATACTTAGAACGGAAGAAGGCAGAAAACCGGAATCCCCAGGAAGAAGAAGATTTATAAAAGGATTAATGGCAGCAATAGCATTAGCAGCTGCGGGCTGTGTCGAACAGCCTGGATTACACAAACAGGAAAAAAAAGAACCCACTGTGAGACCAGAGCCTCCCGAAAGACCAAAGCTCCACCCCACTCCAAAAAAACCTTTCATCCCAGAAACTCCGGAAACAATAGACGAAGGAACCTTTTTAAATGACTGTAAAGAATTATTCACAAGCAGCGAACATCCACACACTCACATAGAAATACTAAGCAACCTCAAAAATTTCAAAAGCCAAGCAGAAGTTTTACAAAAAAGCCCGGACGGCCAAGAATTTTTAAGAGGGAAAAAAGAACTGACACTCCTATACCCCGGCTCAGGAGTTCACCTAAGCCCCCTTGAATTCGTCTATCACATGGCAAATCAAAATTCGGAAATCCAAAAATACTCACTCACATACACAGAAGTAGATCAGCTCTCATACGACAAAATCGCAGAATACCTGCAAAAAATAGTCGACAAAAAAGATGAATTCGAAGATCTAAAAGTAGAAGAACCACTTGTCGTAGAAGGCAAGCAAAAATTAATGAAATTCAAAATAAAAACCGAAGACGGGAGAACAGTTGAAGTTGAACTCGTATTTGAATTCAAAAGAAGCGGAGAAAAATGGTTTAGAAAAGAGCACTTGGAAAAAGCCGACATAATTCTATCTCACGATATGGCAATGGAAGAAGAAGGCAGAGAATCTCCAACTGTAGCAGTAAACATAATATATCCAGCATTCGAAGAGATTTCTAACCCGCAAAAACCAAGACTTTTTATCATGGAAGACAGACAAGAAGCGGGATATCGCCCAATAATGCACTCACATTTAGGCAAAAAAATGATAGGCAAAGCGGACGGCAAATTCGGCTGCGGGATGAATCATAGAGACTGGCAAAAAAGAACAGCCATGTATCACCAATCAGCTCTATATTTATTAGACGAAAACTTGTTGACAGAACTTTCCCAAATTCCGGGAAGCCTGGAAACCCTCGCAGAACTTTTGACCTTCAACAAACAAAATGAATTTGGGGGAGCCTTCGAATCAAACAAATTCGACATGCAGGAAAGGAGAAATCTATCCAGCTCAGCACTAATAAAAGCATCTGAAATTTTCAAAAAAATCAAGGACGAAAAAGTTAGAAAAACATTCGCAGAAGTGGTTATGCACTACCTAACAGCAACATTTAATTTTCAAATATTCCAAATGCAGGAGACGCTAGAATTAATTCACGATGCTTCAGCTCTCTGCGTAGAAGATTTAAGAAAATTTGATATTTTAACAGAGGCAAAAAAAGTTATAAGCCTGTCACCACAAAACCGCGCACAATTAAAAGAATTATCATATCCACTGCTCGCAACATTCCATTCAGCAAGAGGTACAAACGACAAAGAACTAGAACAGAAACTTGCGGCAGTTATTGATTCCCTCTTGTCAAAAACGGATCCAGCACAAATCGAAAAAACACTATTCAATGGCTCAACAGGACCAATGAACCAAATAATAAAATTTCATTACAGTGAAAACGGCCTATTCGCAGAAGAAAGCCAAATCAGAGAACTTGGAATAAACAAATTAGTCCATGATGAAGCGCTCTCATACATTTTAACAATCCTATACATTGCCAAAGAACTAAACTGCCCATCACTCGAAAAATTCAGAAATCATTTTAAAACCGGCGGAGACACAACCCCAGGAACTTACAAAGGAGAACTGGTAAAAGTTTTGTAAAAATTCTACTTGACCTAATTAAATTAGCACTCTATAATCCAGAGCGCTAATTTGATTTATTAACTTTTCAAATCTATGTCAAAAATAATCGGTATTGATCTTGGAACAACTTATTCTTGCGTAGCCTTCATGGAAGGAGGTGAAGCAAAAGTTATAACAAACGCGGAAGGCGCGCGCACAACTCCGTCAGTCGTCGCAATCAAAGACGGCAACAGACTTGTTGGAGTCACTGCAAAACGCCAGATGATCACAAATCCGGACAACACAATTTATTCCGCAAAACGCTTCATCGGCCGACAATTCAGCGAAACAACAAGTGATATAAAAAACGTCGCGTTTAAATGCGTCGAAGGCAAAAACGGCGAAGTTGAAATTATGCTCGACGGAAAACAAAGAAGACCAGCGGAAATCTCCGCGATGGTTCTTCAAAAATTAAAAGCGGACGCGGAAAGCTACCTCGGCCATGAAGTAAAAGAAGCCGTCATCACAGTCCCCGCATACTTCAATGATTCGCAGAGACAAGCCACAAAAGACGCCGGCGCAATCGCGGGACTGGACGTAAAAAGAATTATTAACGAACCAACCGCAGCCGCTCTCGCATACGGCATGGACAAAAAAGGTGCGGACAAAACAATAGCAGTCTACGACCTCGGCGGAGGAACTTTTGATATTTCAATTTTGGAAATCGGCGAAGGAGTTTTTCAAGTAAAATCCACAAACGGAAATACACAATTGGGCGGAGATGATTTTGACCGCGTGATAATGCAATACTTGGTTGCAGAATTTAAAAAGGATCAAGGAATCGACCTTTCAAAAGACAAAATCGCGCTTCAAAGACTTTTGGAATCTTCTGAAAAAGCAAAATGCGAACTTTCTTCGTCTCACGAAACAACAATTTCACTTCCGTTTATCACATCCGATTCAAACGGCCCGAAACATTTGGAAATGAAACTCACAAGAGCAAAAATGGAAGACTTGGTCGCGGAATTAATTGAAAAAACAGTCGACCCATGCAAAAAAGCAATCGACGACGCAAAAATTTACGTGAGCGATATTGATGAAGTCGTGTTAGTCGGAGGAATGACTCGCATGCCGGCAGTTCAAGCGAAAGTAAAAGAAATTTTCGGCAAAGAACCGCACCGCGGAATCAATCCGGACGAAGTAGTCGCGATGGGCGCCGCGATCCAAGGCGGAATTTTGCAGGGCGACAGCAACGTAAAAGACATATTGTTGGTTGATGTTACTCCCCTATCAATAGGCATCGAAACTTTGGGCGGAGTTAACACCGTTTTAATTGAAAGAAACACGGCCGTTCCAACTACAAAAACTCAAGTTTTCTCAACCGCCGCAGACAACCAAACATCAGTTGAAGTTCACGTTTTGCAAGGCGAACGCCCGATGGCCGCAGACAATAAATCATTAGGAAGATTTATACTCGACGGAATCCCTCCGTCTCCTCGCGGAGTACCGCAAATCGAGGTTACTTTGGACATTGATTCAAATGGAATTTTGAACGTTACCGCAAAAGACAAAGCGACAGGCAAAAAACAACACATCACAATTACCGGCAGTTCAAATTTGAGCAAAGACGATATTGAAAAAATGAAAAAGGAAGCGGAAAAATTCGCAGAGGAAGACAAAAAGAAACACGGTGCAATCGAAATAAGAAACCGCGCGGACTCACTCGTTCATCAATCGGAAAAAACGCTAAAAGACGCCGGCGACAAAGTGAAAGACGACATCAAAAAACCCGTCCAAGAAAAAATCGACGCTTTGAAAAAGTTGTTAGAAAACAAAGACACAAAAGTCGAAGATTTGGAAAAAGGCTACAAAGATTTGTCCGACGAAATCCAAAAGGTGGGAGCAGAGATGTATAAAGCCGCAGGCGCCCAAAGCGCTGATACAAGCCAAGAAAATGACGATGTTAAAGTCTACAACAAAGATGAAAAAGACGACAAGAAAAAGAAAAAAGGAAAGAAAGGAGATAACGTGGTGGAAGGAGAAGTAGTGGACGAGGAAAAATAACATAACAACATGTCTAATAAACTTTTTGAAATTGTAGAAAAATTAGAAGTTGAATTGCTAAAACCCGAAGTACGCAAATCGGCAAAAAGAATAAGCGAATTACTAGCCAATGATTTTGTAGAGTTCGGAATGGAAGGCAAAAAATTCACAAAAAAGGACATGGTAAAAGCTTTGCCAAATTCAAAAAACGAAAAATACGAAAAGTACAAAGCTACAAATTTTAAAGCCAAAAAAATTGCACCAAACACCGTTCTTCTCACGTACAGAGCGTCCATAGAGAATACCAGGAAAAAGACAAAAATATGGACACTGCGCTGTTCAATTTGGCAAAAACGAAAAAATAACTGGCAAATGATTTTCCATCAGGGAACTCCGGAAATTTAATGAAAACAACTCTTAACAATAAATATGAACATCGAAATCGTTGGATACTTAGCCACAATAATTATTTCATTATCATTGACTCCACAATTAATTAAATCGTGGAGAACTAAATCGACAAAAGACATATCTATCATTTGGACATGCATATATTTATTCGGGCTAATACTATGGCTCACTTATGGAATCGGAATATCTAGTTATCCACTTATAGCTTCCTCTTCAATCGAAGCAACCATGGCACTCTGCTTATTGGGAATAAAATTAAAATTCAAATAAATCTACCAAAACACAGGATCCTCTTACAACACTAGCAATCCCCCGCACTATGGTGTACCGTATCCGTCCAAAAATCTAACAACCAAATATATGAGTTTTGAGAGCTTACACGATAGAGAAATTGAAGACGCAGAAAAGGACTTATTGTTGAAAGTAGGAGTATACGAAACAGTACATCCAGGAGACCCCAGACCTGCAGCCATACGAAAAGCAATAAAAGAATGCGACTTGGGATTACTAGGCGAAATAGCCTACACCGGGGTCCCATTCGGCCAAGAACTATTCGATTACATACAAGCAGTCAACTATAATCCTCTTAATACATAAAAAAACTCCCCCCATAGGAAGAGTCTTTTCTGACACCCGAGAGAGCCGCAATACAACGGCAACTCTGGCTACCTGTATAGTAAAGAAAATCACGGCAAAAAACAAACAAAATACAGCAAATTTTGTGTCGTCAAGATTTATACAACGCCCTACCCCCCAAACTTCTCAATCGCCTGCCTTAGTTCAATATGAGTTTTTGCGTATTGCTCTAATGTTTTTTTCTTCTGCCAAGCTTCGCACGCTTGCACCAATGCGGTCGCGCCTTTGCGCGTGCCGCCGGGGTGAGAATGACAGCCAGCACCCATTGTTGTAATAAAATCAGTCGTCCCAAAAGCGTCTATCACACGACCCAATTTTGTCGGATTCAAACCGCCCGAAGCGATCGCCGCGCATGGCTTAATATACCCCCAATCCTGCTCAAAAAACATTCCTTTTGAAACTTTTTTCAAAGCAGTTCCAACAGCCATAACATCTTCATCGCCACCTTTCATTTTCCCAATCCCAGCAGTCCCGGTATGCATCCCCGAAGCACCGGCCAAACGAGCAAACGCAGTCAACACAGGAACCGAAAAACCAAATACGTTTTCAGGCCTTGTGAAAGCCCCATGCCCCGCACGATGAAAGTGAATAAACACGTCCGAAAAATGTCTTCGCGCAGTCTGCACAGCCATCCACCCAGCAGTCAATCCATCGACCAAAAAAGCATAAGAACCTTTCTTCATTTTTTTTCTAACATAAGCCGCCCTCTCCAACATTGTGTCAAAATCAGCCGAAGAAATATTTATCGACATCACTTTGTTTTTTCCAGTTTCTTTCCGCGCTTTTTTCATCGCCGCAGCAATCTCTTTTACAACTTCCTTGAACGGGCAAAAAACCTGATCTGCCTGCGGTTCATCAAACTTTACAAAATCCCCTCCCCCAGCCCAAAACTCATAACAAACTTTCGCAAATTCTTTCGGCTTAAGTCCGATTTTCGGCTTGATAATTGTCCCCAGAATCGGCCTATTTCCAATCCCCAAATATTTTTTCAAATCACGAATTGTATACGCAGGCCCATCATGTCTGTCGAGCATTTTTTTCGGCATCCAAATATCCAAAAGTTTCAAAGCCTTCACATTTCCCATCCCATAAATATTACCAGCAATATAAGTCAAAATATTCTGCACATTTCCGCCACGGTCAAAAATATCAATTGGAAAAGCGATCCAAACCAAGTTTTTCTTCTTATCAACTTTATAAACTTTCGCATTCAAATCATCCGAAAATTTAGTCGCAGTTTTCACCCTCATATTCGACCCCGTCGACGACTCCGCGGCCACTTCGCTCGCAACATCAATTAGATCTTCCCTCCCAGCCGGCACAACATGAAAAACAGCGAGCAGATACTTGCCGCCGTAGAGCTGCTTCTTAGTTAAACTAAATCCAAGATAAGGTTTTTGCATTTGGAAAGAGGTTAAAATGTTCATTACTTAGAGCGAATCTAACACAATTGAAAATTTTGGGCAAACACCAAATTATTGACTTTATAAATCAAATCACGTAGCATAAAAACGTATCACGAGGAAGTCGTACGGCTTAATGTTTCGTCTTTAAGCAGGACGGCTTCATAAGCTGTCGATAAATCGACGGCATCTCACCAGGAAGTCGTATATCCTACTGTATCGTCTTTAGGAAGTACGGCTTCATTTTTTATACTCAAGTCTCCCTTTTAATAAACCCATGCCATAAACTCTATTTCTGGCAGATCTTCTGAGTAACAAAGAACACTTTTGAAAATTTGGGGATATAACATACTGAAGCTTTTTATTTTTATACAAATAATCAACTAAACACGAGAAATCTCCATCACTGGTAACAATCACAGCTTTATCATAACTTTTAAAATCAATCATCGCCTGCAAAACCAACTCAGCATCTATATTGCCCTTTATCTCCCCTTCGACAGTGGAAATTTCCTTAAAAATTACCTTATAACCAATCTTTTTAAGAACCTGATAAAACCTCTCGTTCCTCTCCAAATATCCAAGAAACAAATAAGCACATTTAACAGAATGCTTTTCCTTCAAATAAATGTAAAATTTTCTCCAATCAATCCTCCATCCACACTCTCTCAAAGTGAAATTCACATTCTGACTATCTATAAACGCATAATTGTTCATAACGGACTTTTTATTTTCCTCACAGCATCAGTCGAAACCATCGTGTAAATTTGAATTGAATTCATTTTTTAATTTCTCAGGAAATATAGTTAATCTATCTTTGCCCCCTTTCCCTCCACGCACACAAATCAATCCTTGCTCAATCATCAAATCCCGCACTCTCAAACCAACAACTTCACTCACCCGAAGCCCAGCCCCATAGGCAAGAGAAATCATAAGTTTGTGTTTTAAATTTCGAATACAAGAAATAACCCTCCAAATTTCATCCCTCGACAAAACCACCGGCAATTTCAAATTTTTCTTCGCACATTTAATTTTAATTTTCATCGAACTTCCCAAAACCCATCTATAAAAAAATTTCACAGCATTAAGAGCCAAATTCGTCGTCTGCGGCGCATAACCTTTATCATGAAGAAAAATAAGAAAATCTTTAATAAACTCCAAATGGCCAAAACTCTCTTTTCTCGAATCCCCAACATCACCAGAACTGATTTTCCCAAACACAAATTTCAAATAATCCCTCACAGCCATTTTATAAGACTTAATCGTCCTGATGCTGTAATTTCTAAGTTTCAATTCTCTCTCAAGTAAACCAAGATAGTTCAAAATCCTCTCATCAAAATCCCCCATCCCACAAAACAAATTATTTTTATTTAATTCCAATTCAAACATACCCCCACTCTACCCCCCAATTCTTAACTTTTTCTAAAATCCATCTAAATTTTTCCTAAACTTTTTCTAAAATCTTTCACACCCCCCTCTACCCAAAAAAAACAAAGATGACACCCCAACCTGTTTCTGCTACCATTACTTCGTATAAAAACGAGTTATATGCCATTTATTTTTCCCTTAATATTGCTTAACATGACAATACTATGACAGGATTACCAGACGAAAACTCAAAACGCTTTATTGCGGTACTCAACAAAAAAGTTGAGCCGGGTCGTGTTATGAATGCACTTGGTCACATGACAGCCGGTCTCGCGGGTGGCTCCGGAAAAGCAGAAGAGATGTGTTTTCTTCAATATCAAGACAAAGATAACGGCACTCATCCAAACATTTCACATTATCCTTTCATTGTACTGAAAGCTGACAATTCAAATAAAATCCGTACGGTTCGTAATGAGTGCCTTGCTCGTGGCATTCCATTTTCTGATTTCACAAGCACAATGACCATTGGCACATCTAAAGAACAACAAGACGCCACCCACTCGACCTCAGAAGCAGAGCTTGAATACTTAGGTATTGTCATGTTCGGCTCAACTCAAGAGTTAAGAGAATTCACTGGAAAGTTTTCGTTGTATCAATGACGGGAAAAATAAACAGCATATAACAGCGCATATCTGGTTCGGCATTTTGGCGCGTCCGGCAAAGCCGTCCGCTAAAAAATGCCTCACCCATATTTGCCAGCGGTCGCCCTTCGGGCATATTATACCGCTGGCAAACATCAGATATGCGCGAACGTTAGGTGTCATGTTTTTTAATGGATAATCAATATGAGTGGTTATATATCCGAAAGCTTCAGATTCCTCGAACTAGCTCAAAATAGCTTGAAAGACTTCAGTAATAACAAGAACTCATTTACATGCATTGTCTTTTCAGCTTTCTACCTTGAAGGAGTAATAAACGACATCATTTTCAATGACCAATTGTTCAATCAACTACACACAGAATTTTTTGCTAAAAAGCAAACATTCATCCAAAAAATACTAACCCTTATAAAAGGCCTATTCAGTAAAAATGAATACTATGACTTTGATTTGTACAATGAACGAAAGTCTTTCGAAAATAAAACAAGGCTGATTTTTGAAAAATACAAATATAGTGGTTATTGGGAAGATAAAGAATACATTGAGCTAAGACACTTATTCCTAATCAGAGGATTTTTAGCTCATTTGAAACCAATCAAACAAAAGGACACCGGCCATCCAGAAATTAAAATAGGCAAATCAGCCTTGAATTATCTTCACAAAAATCTAAAAATCATAGATGATCCATTTGCTCGTGGAGTATTTTGGACTGATGTAATTATGAAAAAAGAGGTTGCTGAATGGGCTATCCAAGTAGCAAAAAATTCTGTTTATTATCTTTACAATAAAACATTTACTCCACCATTCGGTAATCATATATTAGATTCCCATTGCCTAAAATTAGGTATTGGAAGATATAAAAAACACGACACCTAACAGCGTGTATGCGGCTCGGCTGAAGCCTCGCCCATATGGCGCAATGATGAGGAAAATTGTATCATTGCGCCACATCGCATACACGCGAACGTTAGGTGCCATTGGGCTCAAAATATTTGTTAAAATAATCATATGAAAAAAACTATTCTCATAGTACCGACCATTTTAATGTTTTTGTCCTTCACCGGATGTGCCAAACAACAAAATCCGAATAACGCTCAAAGTAGGACACCAGAACCAGTTGTCGATGAAATCAAAAACGAAACCCCTACTTCAGTATTAGTAAAATTTCCTTTGTTCGATCATCCTCTTGGCTGGCAAATTATTTCAATGACCGACATTGACCTTATTCAGTCATACAAAAATTCAGCCAAAGAAACATTTGGAACAAACATCCTTGGATATCGCTCTACTGAAATTAATTTTGATAAGCCCCATGACATCGGACCCTATGATCGAACTGTAGATATCCAAATTCAGGATTTCGTTTTTGAAACACCCCCAGAAACATCGGGAAAATACCTAGAAAAAATTGAGAGGGCTTGGGGGTTGCAAGGAGAAAAGGAGAACTACAGCTCCCCAACTGGGCTGGATTTTGTTGCTTGGCTCGGGCAAAGTCCAGTCTACGATACAAATATGGTGCTTTATGTCACCAAATATACTGATGGTGAAGGACAAAAACACTTTGTAGAAATTTCAAGAATGGGGTCTGATCACGAAACAATTAAAAGCGCACTTAAACCAGTAATTGATTCATTGAAATTTTGAGCCCAACAGCACCTAACAAGCACTATGCGGCTCCACTTCGCTACGCTCGTTCCGCCCATATTCACTGGCGGTGAGCCCCTTCGGGGCATATTATACCGCCAGTGAACATCGCATAGCGCTGGACGTTAGGCGAAAGTAAAAGCACAAGAAGGTTGACAATTTTACAACTTTTGCTACAATACGCTCCACTAACAATAAACCATGAGAACATATTTCAGTATAGAAAAACCTCAAGAACCAGGAGAGTTTGGA
>Ga0233425_10003410_pt1 | contig 28864 bp, 16 predicted proteins | sample Watercolumn_Towu_2_FD_181712 | JGI IMG/M metagenome (GOLD analysis project Ga0233425, IMG submission 181712) | Freshwater microbial communities from Lake Towuti, South Sulawesi, Indonesia - Watercolumn_Towuti2014_140_MG | ecosystem: Environmental > Aquatic > Freshwater > Lake | place...
GGCAGGTCCGTCCGAACCCCAGGCACGCGGCCCGCCTGGACCAGCGTGCCAAACTGGAAATAGACCGCGTCCATGTCCGAGTGCCAGCCGGGGTAATGGCCAAAGCCGCCATCCGGATTCTGGCACGTCAGGACCCAGTCGGCGGCCTTGTCGAGGGCGCGGCGGGCCGCGGGGGAATCGCCCCCCAACTGGCGCAGGATGAAGGACGCGTCGAACGCGGCGTGAACATCCCAGTCGGGCGCTTTGATGTTCCAGCCGCCGTCGGGCCTCTGGTCTTTCAAGACCCGGGCAAGCATTTCGGCGGCCTTGGGAGTGGGCCGGCCCGTCAAGCGGAGGTAATGCACCAGGTGGAAGGTGGCGGCCACATGATCGCCCAGGTAGCCGTCGGCGGCCTGGTTCTCGAGTTGCCATGCCAGGAGGGCAGTGTCCTGCGCCGCTGGGAACGCGTGTCCCAGTGCGGCGTAGAACAACGGGAAGAAACTCGTCGTGTACCACGGAAGTTTGCGGTAGGCCCCACCGACGAAAAACCGGTCGAGCACGTGGACTGGATCGGACTTGGGCGCGCCGCCCAGTGCGTGCAGCGCCACGACCGCCTGCACGGTGTTGTAGAGCACCGCCAGGTCGGACTTGGGGTCCATCTTGCCCGCCACATGGGCGAAGGCCCCGTCCGGCTGTTGCCGGGCCCGGATGAACTCGATGGACTTCCCCGGGTCTGCCAGCGGCCAGCCCATTGTGCGGCTCAGCGTCGCCGCGTAGGTTACGCCGGCCAGATCGCTCAAGCCGGTGTCCGAGTTGCCCGCGTAGGCTGGATCCGGGGAGGGCGCGTAGCCTCCGTCGGGCCGCGCGCAACGGTGGATGAACGCCCGGGTTTGCTCCGCGACCTTCGCGGGGTCTGGCGCCGCCGCGAGCGGCGGCCGGAGCGCGCGAGCCGCCAGGGCCGCCAGGACAGCGGCGGCACTCCGCAGCATGGCCCGCCGCGAAAGCCGCGCGGGCCCCGCCGAGTTCAAGCGCGGCGTCCGTGAGGTGGTTCGGCGTCCGGGTTTCGGCGCCGCCGCGTCCGGCGTTCGCCCGCGCGAGGAGGGGTTGTCAAGAGACAAAGTGTTCAGGAAGGGAGCATTCATGGTTCCAGAGTTGCCCGGGGCATGGCCTTACCAAGCACCGATCCGCGACCCAAATCCAGCACGAAATACGGCGTCAAGAGCGCCGCTTCGAGCCCGCCCCGCCGCGCCTTGTGGCGCGGGCCCCGAGGCTACCGCCGTGCATCCAGTCCCTGCCAACTGTGGGTCCAGGCCCCGGGCCCGGTGCTTTCCACCACGAACGCGTCCCCCTCGCGCTTCGAGCGCAGCGGCTTGCGGTTCTCGTCGCTGGTGTAACGATCGGACATCAGGCCCTTGCTCACGAGCGCTTCGAGCGACTCGGGCAGCTCGCCATACGCCAGCCGGTGCGCGTACACCGCGCGGCCAATCCCGAGCCGGATGAAATGCGCCTCGTTATTCGTCTTGACCGCGCGATTGACCTCGGGCGGCAATGGCAGCAGCCGCAGCATCTCGACGGCCAATGGGCGCGCCCCTTTGTCAACGTCCAGCGCCTGGAACGACAGTTGGTGCGGGCCTTGGCCGAGCTCGAGCACGCCCAGCGAGAGGTCCAGCTCGTCGTACTCGCGCGCGCGGAAGTCGGCGGCAGCCGCGATCGTTTTGCCATCCACGGCCACGGCGTACACACCGTTCTCGGGCGCGGCCACCCCGGTCAACCGCACCGCGTAGCGGCCCGGCGCGTCCACTTGAAACGGGAGCTCGAGGCGCGCGCCCGCCTCGAAGTTCGTCCAGCCCAACACCGGCCGCGCCCCAAACAAGCCGGTGGTCTGGACCGTGAGCTTCGCCGGGCCGCTGACCTGCGCCTGACGAAACGCGCGCACCAGGTGCTGATGCCGCCAGGGCACGCGCCGCTCGGGGTAGGGCGGCAGCGAACCGAACGCCTTGGGCGCGCCGGTCTGATACCAGCAGGCCACGCTGCTGATAAAATCCGGCCGCTCGAGATACCACGCCTCGGCGTCCTCCGCGCGGTTGCCCTTGTGTTCGAGGGTGACCTTGAGCGACTTGGCGAAGCCCACCGGGTCCAGCACATGCCACCGGTACGCCACGCCGCTGTCGCCTGCGTTGTCCCCCTGCCACCGCGGCTGGCCGAACCAATGGCTCGTGCGCGGGCGAAAGCCCCATGCGTCGTTGAAATAATCTTCGCTGCCGGTCCCTTGGAGGCTCGGCACATCCTCGCCGTCGATGTAAAAGAAATCGTCGCCCTCACCCCACCAGCCGTCCTGGGCGAGAGTGACCGACATGACGGTGCCGACGTACTGGCCCTGCCCCTCGAGGTCGGCGATCAGATAGTCACGCCCCGCGACGGCGGGATGCTCCTGCCGATAACGCGCGTGAAAGTACGGCGTCTCGGGCGGCAACTCATCCAGTTGCACCCAGTCCACCTGCCAATAAAGCCCCGCCGTGCGGTCCGGATTGTCATTGGCGATCACGATCCGCGCTGATTTGGCGAACGGCATGCGCCAATAGCACGTCAGCGCCCCGGAGGGCGAGACCTGCACCGGCACGCTCTCGACCACCGCCGGTTTGCCCTGGCCAACCGCGAAGAAGTCGCCCAGTGGCGCTTCCACACCGGGCTCGGCGCGTCCGTCCCAATAGATGCGAAGGCTCAGGGCGTTGAGTTCGTTGGCCCATCCCGCGTGGCTCGTGAACCACATATGCGTGATCACGCCCGGTCCCCGCAGGATTGGCAGCTCGAGCACCTTGCCAGGCGTAAGCACCGTCATGTCGAAGTTGCTGTCGTTCCAGGCGGGTTGTTGGTTGCTCGAGACCCGGTGGTTGCGGCCCGTGGGCGCGGCCGCCAGCGCCCCGAGCGGACCGCTCAGCACCGGCGGCTTCGATTGCGCCGGAGGGGCATGGCCGACCCAGGCCGCGTCGTTCATGTAGGCCTGGGCGTAAACGTAGGGCATCATGCCGTCGGCGCCGTTGCCGCTCGTGTTGCGGAAGATGAACACCCCGCCGCCCGGCTGCGCCGGCTCGTCGCGGTAGCCGATCAGCAGCACGCTATGCCCATCCCGCACCGCCTCGGGGCCGCACATCCCGAGCACACCGTTCTCCCAGCGTTCCTGTTTGGGCCAGCGAAACCCGCCGCAGACCGGCCAGCCTTGCGCGAGCGTGCGCTTCACGCCGGTGAACTCGTCGGTGGTCAGCCCGGTCTTGACGTCCCACTCCTTGATCCAATGCAAGCGCAGGCCCAGGCCGAGCGGACCCCGGGCCTTGGCGAGCGCGGACGCCTCCGGGGGACGCCCGGGCTCGAACGTGGCGCGGTAGGCCATGTCTTCCTCGGCGCATGCTCCATAAGCCGCGAAACCGTTCCACAGATCCGAGAAGAACCCGCCGTCATCCGCCTGGCCCATCAGGGCATTGGCTGCCCAGTTGACGAACTCGACGCTCAACCGCGGACCGCGGCCCTGCCTGGCGGCGGCGGCGAACTCGATGGCGGTCGTCATGGTAAATGCGGAGCAGGTGGGACGCCCCCCTTGTTGCCGCGGACCCAGCCCCCACTGATCGAGAGCCGGATGCAGGTCCACCGTCGCGGGCAATGGAGTTGCGGTTCCCAGGCCCTCCGCCGCTGGCGCGGCCGCCGCCGTCAGCAGCAGACCCAGGGCGAGCGCGACCCAGCGCAACGAAGCAGACCAGGCAACGACATGCATGGCCGCGGAGTGTGTGCGCGGCCACCAATCGACGCAAGCCACCAGCGGTCCTTGGTGAACAGCGACTTGTCACCGTTGACGAGGGCGGATTCTCTCTGGGGGGTTGGACCAGCGCCCCACCTCGAGAATGTCAAAGGCGCTGCGGGCCGAGGTCTGCGCGGTGGCGGAAAGACAAAGGAAGCCCAGTACCGAGGGTAATCCCGCCCGCAAGAGGCTGGTTCCCGAGCCACGCAGACGGAAGCAAGCCCTCGATGCGTTGGCCTTTCACTCCCAGAGTTGAGAGTGGCAGTGATGGTTGGCGACCCGGCGCCACTGGATCTGTCGCGAATGGGTCATTGCCGCAGAATCTTCTCCATTGCTTTCCCCTTTGCCAACTCGTCGATGAGCTTGTCCAGATAGCGAATGTTCCGCATCAGTGGGTCCTCGATTTCTTCCACGCGTATGCCGCACACGACGCCCTTGATTAGCGCGGTATTGGGATGAATGCGTGGCGCCTGGGCGAAGAAGGTCTCGAAATCGGTTTCCTGCTCGATTTGCCGCTTTAATCCCGCTGGGTCATAGCCCGTCAACCAGCAGATGATTTCATCAACTTCCTTCTTGGTGCGATGCTTGCGTTCCGCTTTCTGAACATACATCGGATAGACCTTCGCAAACTTCATCTTGAAGACGTAATCGTTACGCATTGTCGTTTCTCCGGTAGCTCGAGTTCAGGTGCGTCCAGTCGTTAGCCCGCGAACAGCTTGTTTGGCCCGAACTGCACTGGAGAAGGCGCAGGCTCGCGGGAAGGGGCCGTTTCATGGTCGCAGGTTGGGGCAGCCTGACGACATTGTCAACGCGGAGCTCCGCCAGGTCTCCCGGACCTTCCCGGAAACGTGCGGCAGGAGTCGCGCCCGATTGTAGCGCTGCACCATCATTGGATAGACGTTGACAACCAAGTTGACGGCAACGCCGAACAGACCGGCCTCCCACGCGCCGCGGTGAGATGGCAGCACGATCGTCGGCAGGAGCGACAGGAGGATGAAGAAGTGGATCAGTTCGGACAGCACGGTGTTCTGGAAAGCCGCGTCGAGCATCGCCTAGGACAGAAGTATTCATACCGATGCGTTCCTTTGCATTCGGCACGCCCAGGTCACGCGAAAACCGGTCCGATGCGCAAGGCGCGAGGCGGTCGGTCGGTCGGTCGGAAGCTCGGCTCGGCGATCGGCAGCCAAGGGTACGGCACCGCACGGGCACAGCGTCACGGGGCGGGACGGTGTCGAGGACGCGGTGGCGGGCCCGAGTGGTCGCGCGCAACGCTCGCGCCCGGCCGCCGGTGGGCGGACGAAGTCAGATCGGACTGACGTCCGATGCTACGAGGACGTGGTGGCGTACAAAGCGGAAGGCGGGCCTGGCACGACACGAACCGTCGATTTCGCCAAGCCCGCCTTGTCGTGAACCGCGGCTTGGGCCCGGCTCAGGCAAGCGGTTGCCCGGCGCACTTGCGCGCGCCGGGCAACCCAACTCCAACGTAACCTATTGCGCCAAAAGCGCGTTGACTTTGTCCTCCGCCACCTTGAGCAGGAAGCGGGTGTAGCGTCCGTTGTGCACGCCGCCGCTGCCGTCCTTCGATACCAGGTACAGGTTGTACCGGGCCTGCTTGACGGCGTCGGGGATCGACTTTTGTTCCGTCGAGTTGGGGCCCGCCGTGACGGTGGGGGTGGGTGTCGAGAGATTGCCGATGCTGGTGTACTCCCAGGCGAGGGAACCGTACTTGGTCTTCAGGTCCGCCGGCGCTTTGGTGAGGGCCCATTGCTCGAGCAGGCCCTTGACCGTGGCGATGCGGCTCTTGGTGTAGGTCTGGGTCGATTCCGTGAAGAGCGTGGCTTCCTCGGCGTCATGGCACGGCTCGCACGAAGTCATGCGCGGCGCGAAGTCGTGGCCCGTGAAGTTCGGGTTCGCCTCCGTGGGCTGCGCCACGCTGTGCGGATGCGTGTGACAGTGCGCGCACTGGTTGGGGATGTCGCGGTGCGGCGACTGCGGCGGGGCGTTCGTTCCCTCGTAGTAGCCGCGGGTGCCGATCACGATGTTGTACTGGGGTGAGTAATGCGGCGAACGGCTCGTGTCGGTCCAGGCCGCGTTCCGGGAGTTGTGGCACTGGCCGCAGACGACGATGTTCGGGTTATACTGGGCCGCGAAGGTCGTGTTGGTGGACGTGCTGTAGGTGTAGTCCGCCATCGAAGCCTTCGGATAGCGCAACTGGGAGCCATGCGCAGTGGACTCGTGGGGGTCGTGGCAGACCACGCACGTGACGCCGATCTCGGCGGCCTCCTTCGGGTTGGGCAGCACCGGGGCCACCTGGTTCTCGGCGGCGGCCAGCAAGGCCTGCCGGACCGCGCCCGAGTGGCACGGGCCGCAAGCCAGCATCCGCGCCGAACTGGTGGCGGCGTTGGTGCTGAGGATGCCGACCGCCACGTCTGGGCTCACCTCGGCGTGCAGCGTCGTCTCCCATTCCTCGAACGTGGGGTGATGCGCGTCGGAGTGACAGCCGCCGCAGACCTTGGCCGATAACGTGATCACAGGTTGTTTGGTGACGTCGCTGGTCTTCTGCGAATGGCCTCCGGCCGGACCGTGGCAGTTCTCGCACTGCACCCCGGCCAGGGCGGGCGTCGTCGCTTCATCCTTGAAGCCGCCTGTGCGCCCGGCGCCCACCGTGTGGCAGGGCAGGCAGAAAGCGTTGGCGCCTTGACCGATCGCCTTCAGGCTGCCCAAGGCGCCATGATGAGCGGTGTTGGTCCAGGAGTTATACTTCTCCTCGTGGCACAAGCCGCACTTGTCGGCGCTCAAGAAGCTCCGCTGCGGGGCGTTGATGCGCAAGAAGCCCATCCCGCTTTGCTTGGGGACCACCACGGTTGTTTCCGCGACCGGCGCCCCGACCGGCTGCCAACTGCCAGGGGCGAGGGTGGACGACTGCTCGACCTGGTACGGACCCAGGAGGCCCGTCCAGTTGAGGGTGGTGGAATCGGCCGAATTAGACACGGACGTGATGATCGGACGTCCGATCAACCCGCCCGGTTCCGGCTTGGTGATGGTGAACCCAGGCGGTCCCGCCTGGAGGTGTGCCGCCGTCACCAACAGGGTGGCGGCTGCCACCCCGAGGACCAGGCCACGAGCCCGGCGGCGGGCCACGGTGGGTGAATGTGCGATAGTTTGGTTCATAGTTGCCTCACGGGTTGCGCAGCGAGCGGTGCCGCATGTGTTGTCGGACGGGTTGCGCGGGCGTTAGCCCCGTTTTGCGCTGGCCCGGGCGTATAAGCTGCCACGCTCATGAGTGGATTACATTCTTGTTTGATTAGATTGTCTATTTTTTTTCGGTTACACTTTTTGGCATTCTCTTAGCATTTTTTGACGTAGTAGCGGTTCGGCGTCGGCGCTAATAATCCATTGTAGTGAAGATGACCTAATGACTTATCTAAAGACCTGCGATGTGTGGTCCACGCTAATACTGCTTTGTAGGGCCTCCCCTTGATCCCATTCGCGTCCATTCGCGTCCATTCGCGGTTTCTCCTCGAGCATCAAACTGCCAACTCGGCCGAAGGCGCGAAGCGATTGCCCTCGGCGTGGCCTTGGCCGAGTCCCCATGAATCTTCAGCGAAACCAAGGCCACGCGCATCGCTGACGATCTGCCGGCCTTGGAATCGCGCGCCGAAAACTCCGAGCAGGTCACCTACCAGTATCTGGCGATGCTGGATGGGGGCATCAAACATGCGGCGGTCGAACTGATACTAACCCTTTCTGGCCGCGAGGCGGGCCGAGTCAGCGGCCATCAGCGCGGATGCACCAAAGGGCCTGGTGCGTGCGCAAGAAGAGCTCGCCGTCGGAGGGCGCACAGGAGGACATGGTGGTCTCGCCCAGCGGGTTGACAGCCAGTAGTTCGAACTTGGGGCTGGCCCGCAGCACGAAGGTGTCGCCGCCTTGGTTCATCGCATAGAGCCGGTCGCCCGCCACGATCGTCGAGGACCATGAAGCGGCGTTCGCGCCTGTGGCCGGCAATCGTTCCTCCCAGGCGACCTTGCCGGTGGCCAACTCGAGGCACTGCGCAATGCCGGGCTCGTCCAGGATATAAACATGCCTGCCCGAGATCACACCCGAACCGATCCGCTGGCGCGTTTTGGGATTGTGCCACAGGCGATGGGTCGCGGTGACATCGCCGCTGCCGCCGGCCCGGACCGCGAGCGACATGCCGTTGAATCCGCCCATGCCTACCACGATGCCGTCGGCGTGGAGGGGCGACGTGTAGGCCAGCGCATTCAAGCCCTGGCAGGTCCAGAGCTCGCGCCCCGTGCGGGGATCGAACGCGCACACGCGCCGCGGAAAGTTCATGAGCAGTTCGTCGCGATTCGCGGCGCGGATGACGACGGGGGTGGTCCACGAGCCGATCCATTCCTTGCCGCCGTTGGGCGCTGGCCCCTGGTCCGGATGGCCGCCAGGCTCGTCGGTTTGCCACACGACTTTGCCGGTCCGCTTGTTCAGCGCGACCAGGAATGTCCTGCTGCCGGGCCCGAAGTTCAGAATGCAAAGGTCCCCGTGAAGAACGGGCGAAGAGCCATTGCCCCAAATGTGAACCTGTTTGCCCAGGTCCGCGCGCCAGAGTTCGCGGCCTTCGAGATCGTAGCACCCAAGCCCGGCCGAACCGAACGAAGCGATCACGCGCTGGCCGTCGGTGACCGGCGACGCGGAGCAGTAGGGATTGGTTTCGTGGGTTTGTTCCTTTTCCGCGTAGGTCACTCCGCTTTGCCACAGCAGCCGGCCATCGGCTCGGTCGAAGCACATCAGGGTGCGCCGGTTCTCGGCTTGCACGGCCTGGGTCACGAAAACGCGTTTGCCCCAGATGATCGGCGTCGAGTTCCCACGCTCGGGGAGCGGCGCCCGCCAGCGCACGTGGTTCGTGCGGTCCCAGTGCAGCGGCAGGCTGCGTTCGAGGCAAACCCCGGTGCCCGCGGGCCCGCGCCACGCCGGCCAGTTCCCCGCCTCGACCGAGGAACCGGCCAACAGCGCCACGCAGAACCCGAGGCGACAAGGGAAGTGACCGAGCCAGGCGGCCGGCAGAAGCATGTTAGGCGTCATGATGGTTGCGAATAATTTTGGGAATGGTGGCCCCGGCGCAAACGGAAAGCAAACCCGGCCCGCTCGCGGCCCAAGGCGTGCGCGCGTTCCGAGACGCCCAGTGCCCTCCCAGCCGCTCGCTGGCTTACGGGCCGCTGCTCACGGACGCCTGCTTGAGCAGGCGACGGAAGCGGTTCAGCACGAAATCGATGACCGTTTCATCGGCGAGCAGGCCAAGCTTGGTGAGCACCGTGCTGTGGCCCTCGTGATAGGCATGGGCGCGCGTCCAAAGACCCGCCTCGAGCAGGTCCCGTTGAAACGCGAGGGCCTGCGGCACACGCCGGAACTTCAGGCCCGCCATGTGGCCGCGTCCCTGCGCGGCTTGCAGAACCTCAGGGAACTGGGCCGCCAGGCCGCGGAACCCGGCCTCGATCTGTTGGGCCGCCCGGCGGAGGCGCTCGCCGTGGGCGCGGAGCAACTCGAGGGAGCAGAGGGCGAGGAATGCCGGGAGGGCCGAAGAGCCATTGGTGCTGATGGCGTCATATTGGGCGAGGACGTCGTGGCGGTGCTTGAAAATGACGGCGGACAACGGATGGAACCCGGCGGCCATGCCCTTGCCCGCGATGACCAGGTCCGGCCGCAAGCCGAGGGCGCGGAAATCGAAGACTTCGGGCCGCCAGAAGCCGGTTTGGATTTCGTCCACACACATGAGGGCGCCGACGCGGTCGCAAAGGCGCCGCGCCAGGTGCAGGTAGTCTCCGTGCACGGCGATGGCCTCGCGATTCATCATGACCGGCTCGGTCCAGAAGCCCGCGATGCGCTCGCCATAGCGGCGGAAGGCGGTTTCGAGGGCGCGGTGGTCATTGGGTTGCAAGAGCACAACCTCGAGGCCTTCGACCAGACCCGGCCACATGCCCCGCAACACCTGGGCGACCATGTCGGTGCCGTGGTAGTTGCCGTCCAATGCGACCATAACCGGTCTCGCTCGCTTGCCCTTGCGTCGTTGGAACACCTTCAACTGGATCTTGAGGGCAGCGGCGCAGGCCACGGAGCCAGTGCAGATGCCGAGCAGAACCGTGTCCAACGGGTCGGGCTCGCCGGGGGCGTTGGCGATCGCGACCAGCTCATGCGCGAGCCGCTTCAGCGGGGCCTGCGGGATATTCGAGTGGTTGTCCCACACCACGCCGGCTCGAACGGCCCGCTCCGCGGCGGCGCACAACCGCGGATGCCCGTAGCCCCAGAGCATCTGGTAATGACCGGAGGTGCAATCGAGGTACAGTTTGCGTTGTTCGCTCAGGTAGAAGAGGCCACGGCCCACCAGGAAATCGTCGGGCGCACTGGTCTGATTCCCGCCGTAAGAATCCTGCAGGACGGTCTTGTCGATGGCTTGGAAGGCCGGCACGGCGCGGACCTGGCGTCCCACGCGCCGCAAGAGCCCGTGCACGTCGTGGGCCTGGAGGAAGCGCCGGCCCGCCTGCATGGCCGCGGCGATCCCTGGGCCTTGCGGTCCAAGCACGCTGGCGATGGTCAACCGATTCCTCATAACGTTGGATGTATCACTCGGGTCCGCTTCAAGGGCCGGGGTCTCGATGCGCCGCGTGCCAGCCGCCAGGCGCCACGGCAGCCGGCGGTTCAGTGGCCCTTGCCCGGACCTGCGAACTGGAACCAAATGACATAGCCGTACAACATGGCCATGAGCCCGATGAACACCGCCCACCAGAGGAACAGGTTCCGCACGCCCCGGTTGCGCTCGCGTTCCGACGCCGGCAACGCCGCGGCTTGCCAGGTCCAAATGATGCCCCGGATGCGCTCGGGGTCGGGCGGGGCGGTGAAGAGCGACACCACCACGACGGCGAGCATCGAGGTGGCCCAGACGGCGAAGGTGCGGTTGAGCCAATTATCAAATGGCATAAGCCATGACACATGTTTAAACAAAACGTATTCCACCAGCCACGTGTAAGGAAATGCTAAAAAGAGGACCCACGTCGCCGCCGTGGGCGTCGCGCGGCGCCAGAGCACTCCCAGGAGAAAGACCGCGGCGATCGGCGCCGCCACCCATGCCCCCACGTTCTGGATCAGATCGAACACGCCGGCTTTCCCGTGCGTGAACCAGATTGCCAGCAGCGCCGCGATCGTGAGGATCACGAACGCGCTCACGCGCCCCACGCGGACCAGGTGCGCCTCGGACTGTTGCCGCCCCAGGAAGGGCTTGTAGAGGTCCATGGTGAACACCGTGCTGCACGAGTTGAGGACGGAGCTGATGTGCGACAACATGCCGCTGGCGAGGCCCGCCATCACGATCCCGCTCAGCCATCCGGGCACCAGCTCATGCACGAGCGTCGGGAAAGCATCATCCTTCTTCTCCAATCCAGGAAAGAGCTTGAAAGCCACGATGCCCGGAATGACCACCAGCAACGGCAGGAGTATCTTCATGAACCCGGCGAACACCACCCCCATGCGCGCGTCCCATTCGCTGCGCGCGCCCAGGCACCGCTGCACGATGAACTGATTGGCGCAATTGTACCAAATGCCGATCGAGAGAAACAGCGTCCACACGCCGAACCACGGGTAGTCCTTGTCGGTGATCGGGTAGATGATCTTGAACTTCTCGGGGGCGAAATGCATGAGTTCGCTCAGGCCGCCCACGCGATCCAGGCCGATGACCGTGACGATCAGGCCGCCGAGCATCATCACGATGAATTGGAGCAGGTCGGTCCAGGCCACTGACACCAGGCCGCCGTAGATGGTGTAGCTGCCGGCCAGAATCGCCAGGCAGACGATGGTCACGCGTTCGTCCAGGCCGAACATGACCTTCATGGCGGTGGCCCCGGCGAACATGATCACCGCCATCTGGGCCACGATCCAGAGCACGAGCGAGCACACGGCGTAGAGGTAGCGGCAGGTCGAGTTGTACCGCCGTTCGAGGAACTCCGGCATCGTGTAAAGCCCGCCGCGGAGGTAATAGGGCAGAAAAATCCAAATCAACGCGGTGAACGTGAACCAATTCCCCCATTCCCATTGGGCCACCACGAACCCGACCGCGTAGGCCACCCCGATCATGCCGATGAAATGTTCCGTGCTGATATTGGCGGCGATGATCGAGGCTCCGATCGTGTACCAGGGAAGCCCTTCCCCCGCCAGGAAGTAATCCTTCGTGCCGGCGGTGCGGCGGCGCGCCACCCAAAGCCCCAGGGCGATATTGAGAATCAGGTACAACCCGAAGAGCTGAAAATCGAGGCGCTGGATGAGCATTGCGGCTTGTGCTGTAGCGCGATGGGGCGGCTTGCACAAGGTCTAATGCCGTTGACGGGCATCCCGAAGGGAGCCCTGATTGAAGCCCAGGAATGCGAGGGACGAGCTATCCTGGGGTGACCAGCGCAATCTGCTCGACCTACCCCGCAAGGGGTTGCAGCGCCGCCTGGTCCGGCGTTTCAAGGCCTCACGGCACACCGGAACACATCCGGGCTTTACCAACCGCCGACTCTGGTGGAACATTAACCGGCGTTATCCATCGCACCTGGCTTGCACTTATGAACAGACCGATCCTCGCCGCCCGGACCATTCCGCCCGCTTCGCTTGTCGCCGCCCTCTGGCTCGTCGCCGGCCCCGGCCTGGCGGCCGATCCGCCCCGCCAGTTGCGCTTTCGCGCGACGACGCCGGCCGAGGCTCGAGCCTGGCAGCAGACCGCCCGGGAGAAGTTGTTTTCGCTGATGATGGGCGGACAGGCGCCGGCGCGCGCGCCGCTCGAGGCGAAGACGCTGCGCCGCTTCGAGGTGCCCGAGGACGAATGCGTGCTCGAGGAACTTACGCTGCAAACGCTGCCGGACCGCCGCGCGCATGTGTGGCTGGCCCGGCCGCTTCATCCGGCGGGCAAGGTCGGGGCGGTCCTGGCCATCAACGGCCACGGCGGCAGCGGGGAACAGGTCGTGCGGGGCACGAGCCTCTACTGGTACGGCAAGGCCTTGATCCAGATGGGCTATGTCGTCATCGCTCCCGACGTGGGCCAGCACGAGTTGCAGCACACCAACTGGTCTTTGATGGGCGAGCGGACCTGGGACGCCCTGCGCTGCGTCGATTATCTCGTCACGTTGCCGGAGGTGGATGCGGGCCGCCTGGCGGTGGCCGGCCTCTCGCTGGGTGGTGAGACCACGATGTACGTGGCGGCGCTGGACGAGCGCCTGCAAGCCGCCTGCAGCAGCGGCTGGCTCACCACCGTCACCAACATGCTCAACGGCCATTGCCCCTGCTTCAATTTCCCCGGCCTCGCGGAGAACTTCGATTTCGCCGACATCTTTGCCTGCGTCGCCCCGCGGCTGTTGGTGTGCGAACTGGGCGAGCAGGAAACGGCTCCCGGCGGCTTTCCGGTCGCCATCGGACGCCGCGCCGTCGAGGAAGTGCGTGGCGCCTACCGCGTCTTCGGCGCGGAGTCGAACCTCACCCTCACGGTGCATCCCGGGCCGCACGTGTTCCAGGGAACAGACTTCTTTCCGAAGCTGCGCGCTCGGCTCGGAGCCGCCCGTTCCGTGCCGCCCGACAACGAAGACGCCGCGGCCTGGGTCCGATTCCTGGATGCGCCCGAAGCCCTCGACGGGACGCCTTACCATTGGTTGGGACGCACGGAGCTGCGAATGACCTTCGACGTTCGGCCCCGGGCGGGTGATGCGCTCGAGCTCAGTTGGGGCGCCAAGGGTGATCAGCGCGAGGCGCTGCTGATCGTGAACGGTCAGACGCTCCCCGTGCAGGGCGGCGGGCATTGGGGGTTTCGCTGGCTGCGCGTGCCGGTCCCGGCGGGCGTCGCCGGGGAACGCTACGACCTCGAACTGCGTCGCGGGACGGGGCAACCGGCGTTCCTGAGCGAGGTCCGGCTCACGGCGCGCGAGCGCGAGCGCGACCGTCCCGGCCTGGAACGATCCGCGCACCGGGCCAGGCTCGTCCTCACGACCGCCGCGGGGTCCGGCGCTCCGACCGAGGCATTTCCCGACCGGCGCAAGGCCTGGGACGAGCCGTCCCCGCCGCCCGCCCAGCCCGCCGTCGATGGCCGTTCCTCCGGCCTGTTCCGCCAGGCGGAAGCGAACGCGCGCCTCGCCAACGAGGCCTTCTACCGTTGCCGACGCTATGTCGATGGCTGGCTGGCCCAGGCCGATCCAGCCTCGGGCTTGATCCCGCGCAACCTCGGCTCGAGCCGGGATTTCTGGAACGGCCGCGACTCCGCCGCGGATAATTACCCGTTCATGGTGCTCACGGCGGCGATGACGGACCGCGCCCTCCTCGAGGGCCGCTTGCTCGAGATGCTCCGCACCGAAACACGCCTCACCTCGCGCGTGGGCCGGTTGCCCGACGACTATTCGTTCTCGACCAAAGGCTGGCGTCGTCCGGTCTTGAACCTGGACGAGATCATTTTCGACGGCGCGGAATATGTGAAGGACGGGCTGCTCTACATCGCTGAGTGGATGGGCCCCAGCCCGTGGTCCGAGCGCATGACCGGGATACTCGAGGACATCTGGAAGGAAGCGCCGATCGCCACTCCGGCCGGCAACATCCCCACCCTCAACCTCGAGGTCTGCGGCGACCTGCTGCAAGGCTGCGCGCGCACTTACTGGTTCACGGGCGATCGCAAGTACCTCGAGTGGGCCATCCGGCTGGGAGACTACTTCCTGCTGGGCGCCAACCACCCGACCCGCGACTTCAAGCAACTCCGGTTGATCGATCACGGCTGCGAAATAGTCAACGGACTCAGCGAACTCTACGTGGCGGTCGCCCAGTCTTTGCCGGAGAAGAAAAAGGCCTACGAAGGCCCCATGCACGAGATGTTCGATTGCATCCTGGCCAAAGGCCGGAACGAGGACGGGTTGCTTTACTCGTGGTTCAATCCCCGGACCGGCGAGCACAGCCCGGACCTGTGCGACACCTGGGGCTACGACTACGACGGTTTTTACACCATGTGGCTCGTGGACCGCACCGGGGCCTACCGCGACGCCGTCCGCAAGGCGCTGGGCAATCTCAAGGGCAAATACGTCGGCGCTTGTTGGGGCGACAAAAGCGCCGATGGCTTCGCCGACTCGATCGAAGGCGCCATCAGCCTGTTCAACCGCGAATCGGTCCCCTCGGCCGCCGACTGGATCGACAGCCAGACTCGCCTGATGTGGGCGATTCAGAAACCGGACGGCATCATCGAAGGCTGGCACGGGGACGGCAACTTCGCCCGCACTTCCCTCATGTATGCGTTGTGGAAGACCCAGGGCGCGATCGCCGAACCCTGGCGCGCCGACCTCCGGTTTGGCGCGGTGCGCGACGGCCCCGCCGTTTATCTGAGCCTCACCGCCGACCGGCCGTGGGCCGGGCGTCTCGTCTTTGACCGCCCGCGGCATCGGCTGCTGATGCATCTCCCCTTCGATTACGCCCGCATCAACCAGTTTCCAGAGTGGTTCACCACGCGCGCCGAGGCCCGCTACGAGGTCCACGTGGGCGCGGAGCCCGCACGGGAGTTGAGCGGCGCGCAACTGGGCAAAGGCCTCGAGCTCGAGCTCAAAGCGGGCGAGGCGCGGGGCGTCGTCGTGCGCGAGCGCTGATCGTTGCCACTCGACGGTCCGCGTTCCGGCAGCGGGAGCGAGCCTCTTCCCTGTCCGCCGCGCCGGGCGTGTGCTAGCCTCCGGCTGCTTATGAACCCTGCTCGCTTCCGCCGGGGCCGGTTTGGCTGGCCGATCGTCCACCTGGGTGCGGCGCTGCTGCTCCCGTGGCTTGGGACCAGCGCCGAGCCCGTGACCCGCGCGCGCTACCTCGCGCTGACGGCACAGGAAGGCGCGCGTGCGCCGTTTGTCGCGGTCGATTTCCTGCGGGGGCCGGCCGGCGCTGTGGGCAAGGAGCAGGGCCGGTGGTGGCAGCTCGAGGTGCGCGCCGCTCCCGAGCAAAGCGCCCCGCCCCTCTTTATCATCCGCGCCCTTGCCACCGCCGATCCCCTCGGCGAACCTCCCGGCGAGACCCGGTTTCTGCGCTACGTGCTGCGCCTCCCCGAGCCCGGCGAGACCCTCGACTATCGCGACCGGCACACCGGCCGCGCACTGCTGCCGGCGTGGCAGGATTTTGCGCGGTGGTTCGTCCCGCACCCGGCCGCCGCCACCCGGTGGCAGCAAGGCGTGCCGGAGACCGCCGAGTACCTCGGCCATGTCTTGACACTGGCTCACCTGGGTCGCGACGAGGCCTGGGAACCCTGGCCCGACGCCCGCGTGCTCGAATTGGATCGCGAGCTCCTGGTCGGCACGGGCCGGAACTTCAAGGACAAGGAAGGCCGGCGCCTGCCCCAAAAGCCGCAGCGCCAGAATTACACTTACATCCCTTTCGAGGAGCCGGACTACCAGGTCATGATCGAGGCCGGCATCAACCTCTTCACCATTCAGCCGCGGCAGGAAGCGTGGGTGCGGGCGCGCCCGGTCTTCTACCTGCGCGGCGTGGGTGACGATCCGCCCTTGCGCTACCCGGCGGACCTGTATCGGGCCAACTACATCGGCCCCACCATGTTCATGGATGAACCCTCGATCCTGATGGTCGGCGACAAGAACGTTCATAACATCCTGAGATTCTTCTCCGACGCCGCGGCGCTGATCGAGAAGCGCACTCGTTCCACGTATCTTTCGGAGGGGAGCTACGGCGCGTACGCTCTCGAGAAGGCCCTGCGCGGGCGCGGTGTCAACTTTGGGGACATGCGCCTCATGCAATCGGATTTGCCCTCGTGGGAAACCTACTACGACACGACATTCTACCAGATGAAAGGCGGAGGCGCCGGTCTGGTTCACGAGGGCCGCTATCAAACCAACGAGTTCGACGCCGCCGTCGCCCGAGTCACCGGCAAACCACGGCATTACACCGCCCGCGAGCTGCTGCTCTATCATTACGCCTTCCTGCGCGGCGGCACGCGGCCCTTTGGGAAATTCTGGGGCACGGCCATCTACGGCCAGTGCGATCCCGTCATCGCTCCCGAGGCCGTCACGCTTGCCTACGATTTGGGGGCCCGCTATCTCTGGTTCTGGACCTCCGACCATGACCATCATGTTCCGTGGCCCGAGCAATTGGCCCTGGCTCGCCACGTGCGCGACCACGCCGCCGCTCACCCGCGCCCGTCCATTTACGGTCCGCCGCCCCGCTTGGACACGGCCATCGTCATCCCCAACGGCTATTTCCTTTCCCTCGAGAATCTCTGGTGGGTGCGCGTCATGGACAAGGAGGGCCGGAACGACGCCGCGCAGCGCTACCGGCGGTTGCTGCAGCGCGCCTTCGACGCGGTCAACGAGTGCCTCGACCAGGGCCAGAGCTTCGACATCACGGTGGATGACGGGCGGAAAATTACGGGCTACCGCCGGGTGATTCGCCTGCGCGACGAGTGACCCCCGGACCGGCCACACGCCGAGCGGCGGCTTGGGCCGCACAACGAATTCCCCGGTGTTCGTCTGGTCGCGAGCGTCCACAGGACGCTCGCGGCGTGATGGTGACCAGTGACCGTCCGCACGATGCTCATACTGGACTCGCGTGCGCGCTTCCCCGTTGCTCTCCGTGTCCCGGCGAAGCCTCCGGGCGAAGGCGGAACCCCGGCCTTCTCCCAGCGCGCGAAGGAAGGCGCCGAAAGGACCGCAAAGGGGCGTCAAGGGACGCGTAAGGGGGAGATAACTCAGGTGAAGGCACAGTAGCGGCGAAATAGGGCAGAGAGGATCGAAGCGGGGTCCCGCGACGTAACCTTCTCGTGGGCAAATGGTAACGTGAGACTGCCCGCGCGTCGGAGAACAGAACGCACGCTGAGATGCACGCAAAAATCCGGGAAACACGCGGGAAAATGCGGCACTTTTGAGGGTCAGTTTCGTGGTTAAGTGATTGCTCATGAAAAGGTTGGGTGTGATGGGGGCGGCTTTTTTGAATTCAAGAGTCATATCCCCCCCTATTTCAGGGTCTTTCGGGATAATCCTGGCGAGGCGGAAGGCAGAAGGCAGAAGGCAAAAGGCAAAAGGCAAAAGGCTTCCGCCGTCGCTGAAGCTATGGCGGACAGGGAAGGCTGATGGGGAGAGCGGAGGTCTCACGCGAAGCCGCGAAGGCGCGCCCCCGTCGCTGAAGCTATGGCGGACAGGGCACGCCGAGGTCATGCGGTCTGCTTTCCTTACGGTGGCCCTGTGCCGGTTGGTCGCCGCGGCGAGGGGCGCATCGCGCCGCGACGGGCGGGCGCTTCTCATCGTCGAGGCGGCCGCCGCCCGCAGCGCGACCTGCGAGCGCGAATTTGGGGCGGTGAGCGTAGGTGATCAATGACTCCATTGACTCAATTGACTCTATTACGGTTTTTCCGGGGGAGAGCGGAGGGGGAATCCACAGATTGACGCGGATTGGTGCAGATGACCGCAGCCACAACAGAACGCAAAGAACGCAAGGCCGGAAATGTGTGGAGCCGGCGGCGAAGGGGGGAACCGCGCAGTGAGAGGAGCAACCGCGAATGGACGCCAATGGACGCGAATCTGGCGATGGCGGGAGAAAGTGGCCGCAAAAGAACGCAGAGAACACAAAAGGGGGAAGGCGCGACGAGTGGCCCGCGGACCGGCCATACGCCGAGCGGGCGGCTTGGGCCGCGAGCAACGCAGCTTGCGGTTTGCTTAACTCTCTGGTTGGGTAGGCTTATGTTCCGTCATCGCCCGCCGTCGAGAGCCGCGCGCCCGGCGCCGCGCGCGCTTGTCCCCGCGGCTCGGCTCGGGTGCCGGTGGGCTTTGCTCGGACTCGCCTGCGCGGCCCCTGCGCTCACGGCCGGCGCGGACTACGCCACCGACATCCGGCCCATCCTCGAGTCGTACTGTGTCAAGTGCCACGGCCCCGAGAAGCCCAAGGGCGGCCTGAACCTCGTCGGCTTCGCCGACGCCGCGGCCTTTCAGCACGATCCGAAGCTCCTCGAGATGCTGCTGCAGCGCGTCGGTGAGTTCGAGATGCCGCCCGGCGGCAAGCCGCAGCCGTCGGCGGCGGAACGGACGCAGCTCCTCGAGTGGCTCAAGGCCGTCTTTGAAGGCATCGACTTCGACAAGTTCGAGAAGAACCCTGGCCGCGTGGTGCTGCATCGCCTCAGCCGCCTCGAGTACAACAACACCGTGCGCGACCTCTTCGGGGTCACCAATCGTCCCGCCGACAAGTTCCCCGCCGACGGCGCTGGCGGCGGCGGGTTCGACAACAACGCGGACACACTCTTCATCCCGCCCATTTTGCTCGAGAAATACCTTGCGGCGGCGGAGGAGGTGATCGAGCAGGCGCCGGCCGAGCGCTTGTTCCTCTTCAAACCCGGGCCGTTGACCTCGAAGCGCGGCGCGGCCGCCCGGACTCTCGAGCATTTCACCATGCGCGCCTTCCGCCGTCCGCTCGAACCGGAGGAACGGCGCGGCTTGCTTCACCGCTACGACCAGGCGGTGCGCACGGGCAAATCCCACGAGGAGGCCATCAAGCAGGTGCTGCGCGGCATCCTCATCTCGCCCAATTTCCTGTTCCGCGCCGAGGCGGAGCGCGCCGCCGACAAGCCCTACCCGATCACCGACTACGAACTGGCCAGCCGTCTCGCCTACTTCTTCTGGTCTTCGATGCCCGATGAGGAGCTGTTCCGCGTGGCGGCCCGCGGCCGGTTGCGCGAGCCGAAGACGCTCGAGGCGCAGGTGCGCCGCATGATCCACGACCCGAAGGCGGCGTCGTTTGCGGAGAGCTTTGCCAGCCAGTGGCTTGGCGTGCGCAATCTCACCACCACGGCCCAGCCCGATCCGCGCCGCTTCCCGTCTTACACACCCGCCTTGCGCGATGCCATGTACCGGGAGCCGGTCGAGTTCTTCCTCGCGCTGCTGCGCGAGGATCGCAGCCTGCTGGACCTGCTGCAGGCGGACTACACGTTTCTCAATGAAGAACTGGCCCGGCACTACGGCATCACCAACATCGTGGGACCTGAACTCCGGCGGGTCCCTCTTACCGACCCCAACCGGGGCGGCGTCGTGACTATGGCGGGCGTCCTCACCATCACCTCCTATCCCCTGCGCACCAGCCCGGTGCTGCGCGGCAAGTGGGTGCTCGAGGAAATCCTCGGCACGCCCCCTCCACCTCCTCCCCCCATGGTCAAAGGGCTCCCGCCGGATGACGCGCCCAAGGAGAGCCGGACCTTCCGGCAGCAACTCGAGGCCCATCGCCAGAAGCCCGAATGCGCCGCTTGCCACCAACGCATGGACCCGCTCGGCTTCGGACTCGAGAACTTCGACGCGATTGGCCGCTGGCGCACCGAGATCGGCAACCAGCCGGTCGATGCCTCGGGCACACTGGTCACGGGCGAACGCTTCACCGGCCCGGCGGAGCTCAAGCGGCTCCTCCTCGAGGCCAAACGCCAGTTTGTCCGCAACCTGACCGAGAAGATGCTCGCCTACGCCCTGGGCCGGGGCCTCGAGCGGTACGACTTTCCCACGGTCAAACGCCTCAGCGAGACCGTCCTCGAGCACGAATGTCGCAGCTCCGTTCTGCTGACGGAGATTGTCAAGAGTTATCCGTTCCAATACCGGCGCGGCAGCGCGCCCGCCATCAGCGGCCGGCCCCTCGCGCCTCCCGGCGTGGCCGCTGCCGCGAGCCGAGCGCAGCGCCCCACTCAATGAGGCGGCATCCGCCTGGTTGCCTCATCCCACTTTGCCCTTGCATTCGGCACTCGGCGTGATTCCTTTTTCATAAGCTTATGAGCGTTCCTGAAACACGGCATTCGACGCGAGGGCGAGGCTTCACCCTCATCGAACTGCTGGTGGTCGTCGCCATCATCGCCATCCTGGCGAGCATGCTGCTGCCCGCGCTGGCCAAGTCCAAGTCCAAGGCGCAAGGCATCAAGTGCATGAGCAACATGAAGCAGCTCCAAACCGCCTTCCAGCTCTACGCGGACGATCATCGCGGGCGGTTCATGCCCAACGTGTATGGCGGCAACGGCTGGGTGAAAGACTCGATCGATTTCAACGGCAGCAACCCGGCCAACTGGGACCCGCAGACGCTCTTGAACCCCGCCAGCGCCGTGCTCGGCCCCTACACCAAGGACGTGGGCATCTACCATTGCCCGGCGGACTGGAGCAGCGTCAAGCGGCCGGGTTACGGCAACGTGTATCGCATTCGCAGCGTCTCGGCCAGCCAGGCGGTCGGCACCTGGACCGATGGCGTCAACCCCACCGACGGATACTGGCTGGATGCCCGGGCCGTGAATCCGCCCATCTCGAACGCGGGCGGTCGCTGGCGCGTCTACGGGAAGGAGTCCGACGTGATTCGGCCCTCACCGTCGCGCCTGTGGGTGTTCATCGACGAACACCCGGCCAGCAACAACGATGGCGCGTTCGGCTTTCGCATGCCCGATACTTTCGCGGACACCAGAGGCCAGGGGTGGGTGGACTTCCCCGCGGCGTTCCACGGCGGCGCGGGCGCCCTCTCGTTCATGGACACCCACGCCGAGGTCCACAAGTGGCTCGAACCGCAAACGCTCAAACTCGGCAACCCGAATGTCACGGACTGGCAGAACCTGCCCCGCGGGAACTTTCCGAACAACCGCGACATCTGGTGGATGGCGCAACGCACCTCCTCGCTGAAGGTCGGGACCGATCCGTGGGGCGACTGACCACGATGACGGCCCGCCGCCCACGGGCTGGGTTCCACGCCGCACCTTGGGGGCCACGCCGGCCTCAGCGTCCGGGCTTGCGAAACACAACGACTCGGTTCGAGTTGGTGCCTTTGTCGTTGTTGCTTACGCCCCAGCAGTTGGCTGTCTTGGTGAACTTCTGATCGTTGATCAACACGAGCACGGCCTCGAACCCCGCGGCGAGGCCGCAGGGCAGCACCGCCTCCTCGAGCCGAACCGTGTTGGCCGCAACTTCCCCGACTTCGAACGCCACGTAACCGCCCGGGCGCAGCACCCGGTGGAGTTCCCGAAACACGCGGCGCATGGTCGTCTGCCAATCCTCGAGTTCGCGGTGAATCGCCAGCGGCACCCGCTCGGCGTCCACGCCCACAAACCAACAACGCAGCCAGTTATCGACCGCGTAATTCACCACGTCCAGGAACGGGGGCGAGGTGACCACCAGGGCCACGCTGCCATCGGCGATCTCGGGAGTTTGCTCGCAGGACCGCGCGAGCAGCACCGACCGCGCCGCCGCTTGGGCGAAGGGCCCCGCCTGTGTGCTGTCCCACTCACGGAGCAGGCTCGCGGTCTTGCGCAGTATGAGCCGCGGCACGTCGCGGAGGCCCGGCGTCTGGCCGCGCCGCTCGTTGATGCGACGTTGCGACTTTACCGAAACGGCCTGGTTCGGCGGCAGCGTATAGACCGAGAAAAACCCGGCCGAATGCCCGGTGAGGCGGTTGAGCGCGACCATCCGAATCCAACCATCCAGCGCGTCGAACTGGCCGCTCTCCTGCCGCCCGGCAAAGTAGCGCCGCAGCGCGCCGAGCTGCTGCAGCGTCCTGGGATGGTAAAAGACCAGCAGGTCCTCGGGTTGGCCGGTCGCGGCGGCGAAGTCCACTTGGGCCAAACGCGTTGCGACCTCAGCCACCGTCGGCGGGACAAGGCGGGGACTGATCAGCATCGCGCAGAGGGGATTCACGTCGCAGCCGCAGGGCACGCGGCCCAGCAGCGCCGCCTCGAGCACCGTCGTCCCGCGGCCCATGAAGGGATCGTACACCACCTCTCCAGGCCGGGTGCAGCGTTCGATGAAGAACCGTGGCAGTTGCGGCTTGAAACAGGCCCGGTAGGAGACCTCGTGCAGGCTGTGCGCCGCCCGCTGCCGCGCCGTCCAGAACTCGTTGACGAACACCTCGACCTCCCCTTGGTCCGGGCCGGTGACCGGGAGGCGGTACGTTACGGTCCGCTTCCCGAACTGCCGGAATCCCCTGAGCTCGGTTCGCAGAGCCTCTGGCGTGCAGCCCCCCGGCGCAGGCGTTGCGGTGATGGGTGGCGCAAGGCGATCGTTGCGCGCGCGAGCGGCCGACCGCCTGGGCGCGCGCGCACGCGAGGCCGGTGCTGCAGCCGGCCCTGGGGGCGGATGATCGAAAGCGGGTCGCCGTTGCGAGACCACGGCGCGAAGCTGCCACGGGCTGCGACTGCCCGCCAGAATCAAACGACTGTCGGCACAACCGCACGGCTCGTCCCCCGGGTGGCCCGATCCGAATTGCGTTTCCGGCCGCTCAGTGCATCTTAACCCCCGTGACCGCTGCCCCCAGCCAGCCAGACGCCTGGCGCGAGTAGTCTCGCGCGGTCCAGGGATTCACACCCGTTGCCTTGAGCCTTTGTCCACCGTATGAGAATCATGCCCCTCCTCACCGGTATTGCCCTGCTCCCGAGTTTGATGCTCGCCTCGGGGGGCGAACCGGCCCTGGCCTTCTCGACTTACCTCGGCGGCTCCGACACCGAACAGGCCGGGGGCATCGCTGTTGATGCCGAAGGCAACGTCTATGTGACTGGCAGAACCTGGTCCGGAGATTTTCCCAGCACCGGCTCGCCCATTAGTTCCCGGTGGTCGTTTGTCACCAAGTTCAACTCGACCGGCACCGCCAGGCTGTATTCCACTCTGCTCGGCGATGATACCCCGGCCTGCATCGCGGTGGATTCGCACGGCAACGCCTACGTCGTCGGGCGAACCGGGTCGCGCTCGTTCGCCGCGACGCCGGGCGCGTGGCGCACGTCACATGGTGGCGGGGAGTCTGACGCTTACCTGCTCAAACTCAGCGCCGACGGTTCGCAACTCCTCTACGCGACGTACTTCGGGGGCGAAGACAATGACGAGGCCACCGGTTTGGCGGTGGACGCTGCCGGCAACGCGTATGTCGCCGGCGTCACCAGTTCCAGCGACCTGGGCCTGAGCCCTTCGATCAAGCCGTCCGCCGCCGGTGGCTCTCGCGCCTTTATCGCCAAATTCGATCCGACCGGTGCGGCGGTGGTTTATCTGGTGCTGCTGGGCGGGCGCGGCAACGATGCCGCGGCCGGTCTGGCCCTGGGCCCGGACGGCGCGGCCTACGTGACCGGACGGGCCTCTTCCGCCGACTTCCCCCTGGCCAATCCGTGGCAGGCGAGCCTGCGTGGTTCGGCCAACGCCTTTGTCGCCAGGCTGAACCCCGCCGGCAACGCCCTCGTTTATTCCACCTTCCTGGGGGGAAGCACGATCGACGCCGGAGCAGCCATCGCCCTCGACGCCGCCGGCAATGTCTATCTGACCGGCACCGCCCTCTCGGATGACTTTCCCGTCCTCAACGCGGCCCAACCGGCGCACGCCGGCTACCACGACGCATTCGTCGCCAAACTCGACGCCGCCGGCGCGCTCGTCTATTCCACCTATCTTGGCGGCCAACTCGACGAATTCGCCGGGGACATCGCGGTGGACCCCGCGGGCAACGCGCTCGTCATCGGGACCACGGACTCCTCCGATCTCCCAACCCTGCACCCCCTCAGGCCCGCCAACGACGCATACTGGAACACGGCTTTCCTGGGCAGGTTCGACCCAGCCGGCGCCCGCTCCTACGCGACGTATTTCGGCTCGAACCGCGGCAACGATTCCGGGGTTGGGATAGCCACCGACGCCAATGGCAACGCCTGTTTCACGGGCACCGCCGAGCACCCCTTCGACCGCCCGCTGCCTGTCACACCCCGTGTTGCCCAGGGCGAGCGGGCCAGCCCCGCCGCCGAGGTGTTCGTCGCGAAGCTTGCCGAGTTGCGCTCGCCTCCCGCCAACGACTCGTTCGCGGGCCGTTTTCCGCTCGCCGGGACGCGGCTCAGCACACTTGGCTCGAACATCGGCGCCAGCAGCGAAGCCGGTGAACCCGCCCACGGCGGCCCCGGCGGCAAGTCGGTCTGGTGGTCATGGACCGCGCCCGCGGACGGGAACTTGACCGTCTCGACCGAAGGGAGTGATTTCGACACGCTGCTGGCGGTCTATTCCGGGTCGGCGTGGGATGCGCTCGTTCTGGCCGCCAGCAACGACGATGTCGGTGAGGCCCTGACCACCAGCCGGGTCAAACTCAGGGTCAGTGCGGGAGCCGCCTGCCAGATCGTCGTCGATGGCAAGAATGGCGCAGCCGGCCACATCACGCTGACCCTCGAGTTGGGTGTGCCAGCCAACGACGACTTTGCCCAGGCCGCCACCTTGCAGGGCTTGCCCGCCACCGCCGAGGGGTCGAACGTCCGCTCGACGGTCGAGCCAGGCGAGCCTGCCCACGCGGGCGCAACCCCCAGCACATCGGTCTGGTGGTCCTGGCTCTCGCCAGCCAGCGGGTTCGTCACCGTGACGGCTCAGAGGAGCGACCTCGCCCCCCTGGTCGCCGTTTATAGCGGTGACTCGCTCGACCGATTGACGCCCGTGGCCAGCGCCTTCTACTTCAGCCGGCTGACTTTCGCCGCTGAGGCCGGGGTCAACTACCGAATTGCGGTGGCGGGCTACTATGGGGCCAGCGGCCATATTGTCCTTGACATTCTCCCAGCCGTCCGGCCACCGAACGATGACTTTGCCAGCCGCACCCCCCTCAGCGGCTACCTGGTGGTGACCAACGGGTCGAACTTCGATGCCACCACCGAGCCAGGCGAGCCCGGCTACCCGGGAATTGGCGACGAGTGGATTTACTCGGGCGGTTCCACCGTCTGGTGGTCGTGGGTCGCCCCCACCAACGGCAGCGTGCTTATCAGCACAGCCGGGACCCTCAATGATCGGGGTTCCGTGGCGGACACCCGCCTGGCCGTGTTCACGGGTTCCCGGCTCGAGGACCTCAAGCTCGTCGCACTCAACAACAATGCCAACCCCGCCGCCGGGCTCTATACCAGCCGCCTCATCCTCACGAATATCGTCGCCGGCACGGCCTACCAGATCCTCTACGACACCGTCTCCTGGGAACGGCCCGGCCCATGCCAACTGAGCCTGAGCGTCATCCAACCGCCCCGGCTGTCCGCGGCCGAACTGGCTGACGGCGTGTTTCGGTTCCGCGTGACCGGCACGCTCGAGCAGCCCTACGTGCTCGAGACGACCACCAGTTTGTCGGGAGCGGCCCCGTGGGCGCCTTTGAGCACCAACACGGTGGGCGCCGCGGGCGTGGTTGACTTTGCCGATCCGCGGCCTGGCGGCTCGACGCGGTTCTACCGTGCCGTCGAAGCCCAATCCCCTGGGAACTGACCCCCGGGCCGAGGCGGTGGCCCTCTTCGCGCAGGAAGGGCCGGCGGTTGCCGCGGTTTTGATGGACCTGGTCATGCCGGTCATGGACGGCTGGGCCACGATGCAGGCCTTGGCGAGCCTCAACCCGCTGGTCAAGGTCATCGCCATGAGCGGTCATACCCCGAGCGGCACGGCCCCAGGCTCGTTGCCGAACCTCAAAGCTGTTTTGACGAAGCCGTTTACCACCGCCGAGCTGGTCCACACCCTCATCGGCGTGCTCCAGGCCGAGCCTGCCCCCGCGGGGCCACGGGCCGTCGCTCCCGGCCGCACACCCTCGGTTTAGCGGGACCAGTGAGAAGTCCCGCAGGCGAACCGGTCCGCGCCGGCCGCGGCGAATTCACCTTCGCCACTGCCGGAGCGCATCCAGCGAATAGACCAGCAACGCGATCCAGATGACGAGGAACCCGAGGGCGCGTGTCAAGGGAAATGGCTCACCGTACACGCATACCCCCAGGGCCAGCCCGCAGGTGGGCGAGATGTACTGCAGCAGGCCCAGGGTCGAGAGTTGCGTCGTTCGCGCGGCGTGCGCGAAGAGCAGCAGCGGAAGCGCCGTCACCACCCCGGTGCCGGCCAGCAGCGCGTTGGAGCTCCACGCCGGGCCGGGCAGGTCCCACGCGGGCCCGCTCGGGGTCCGTGCCAGGTAAACAAATGCGGGGCCCACCAACAGTGCCGTCTCGAGTGTCAACCCGTGGAGCGCCCCCAGCGGCGCCTGCTTCTTGACCAGGCCGTAGAAGCCAAACGAGATGGCCAGCACCAGCGCCACCCACGGCGGCGAGCCGTGCTGAACGGTCAAAAACACCACGGCGGCGCCCGCCAATCCAACCGCCAGCCATTGAAGCGGACGCAGCCGCTCGCGCAACACCATCAACCCCAGCAGCACGTTCACGAGCGGGTTGATGAAGTAGCCCAGGCTTGCTTCGATGATCCTTCCCGAGTTGACCGCCCAGATGTACGTGAACCAGTTTAGCGAGAGAATCACCGCCGCCAACAGGTAGATCCCCACCACGCGCGCGCCGCGCGCCGAGGCTTGCAATGGCTTCCATTCCGCGCGGGCCAGGACCAGGCCGGCCAGAAAAACGAACGACCACACAATCCGATGCCCGACAATCCGCGAGGCCGGGAGCGCTTGCAGCGCCTTCCAATACACCGGCAGCAGCCCCCACATCACGTAGGCTGTCACGGCGCACGCCACCCCTTTCGCCCTGGGCGCCATGCTCAACGACCGTCTCCGCGCGTCATGATGTGGTCAGGCGATGGCTATTCAACGCGCGGATCAACGACGATCGCCACCGCCTTGCGCTGTCCCGGGCTACGCCGTGGGCGCGCTCTTCTTGTCCCCGATCCGCACCAGCGAGTAGATGACCGCCGCCGGGATGCCGGCCACCAACGCCAGCGCCACGAAGATGCCCGAACCTTCGCCGCGCTTCCGGATGTCCGTGTAGATCCAGACGCTCAGCAGCACGTTGCAGATGAGACCCACCAGGAACAGCACACGCAGCAGGCCGCGCAGATCGGAGCCGCCTCGCTCATCGTGTGGCCCGCGTGGTCCGGGCCCCGGCATCGGTTTGGGGTGGTTGTCCGGTCCCGGCGGGTTCATCTGGGGTTGACCGGGGCCGGGGTTGACGTGTCCACCTGGTCCCGGGTTCGGTTGCGGGCCGGGCGACGGGTGAGCCATGCCCGGGCCGGGTTGGCGCATAGCCTGCTCCTGTCGTTGCGCCAACTCGTTCAAGCGTCGTTCGAGTCGTTCGAGTCGATCAGCCAGCCGGCCACGATCATCGTCCTGGGCGCGTGCCGTCACGTTGCGCGCACAGAGCGCCAGCCCAGCCACCGCCAGCAACAGACCCAACCGTTTCATCTTGCTTTTCATCATAGACCTCCGGAGTTTCGCCGCAGTAACGGACGCCGCTTGAGCCGGCGAGAACAGCTACGGCAAGTCCTCACCGCGTCGGCAGCTTCCGGGTTCATATACCACACATCCTGGGGCTGGGCGGCGGCCAAGTCAATCCCGCGTTCCGGCGCGTTGGAGACTCCGTAGGGCAGGCTGCCACCCGGTCGTACCGCAGGCTTCCAAGCCTGCGATACAGCAGACTTGGAAGTCTGCGTTACGACGACGAGGGCGGCCGTCGTGACACCTCGTAGCGCAGGTTTCCTAATCCGCAAGGCATCCGATTCTCTCCCGCCTTTGTGCTGCCCTTGCGCCGACCGGTGCTCCGCAGGCTCGGAAGCCTGCGATACAGCAGACTTGGAAGTCTGCGTTACGACGACGAGGGCGGCCGTCGTGACACCTCGTACCGCAGGTTTCCAAACCGGTTTCCTAACCTGCGGCGGGAGGCTACGGCCTCCAGCGCAGGTCCGGGTTGTTGGTGCGCCCCTGGTTCAGCTTGAAGTCCCAATAGGCGCTGTTCCGAAAGCGCGCGGCGTGGCCTTCCAGGAAGACAAACTGCGCGCCGCCGTTGTGCAGGTTGGTATGCACGAAACCCCAATAGCCGACCGCGGGCAAGTTCTTGGAATCGAAAAGCCACACAACGCTTGCGGGCTGGTCGAGCGCCCCCAGTTTGATGGGGTGATTCTTCTCGCCGGTCGCGTTGACGTGCTCATTGAGGCAGTAATGAAAGAGGTTGTTCCCGTTGCTCCGGCGTTTGTTCGCGGGGCAAATCCACGTTGACCGTCCGGGCTCGACCGCGGGATTGGTGTGCCAGGCCATGTCATGGTACCGCGGCAGGCTCAACTGGCGGGGAAGCTGAACATACCAACCTGTGTTCGTATCGGTCTTGTCCGGGTTGGGCGTTCCCTCCGGCGGCAGGAAGTCGTTGTGGTCGGCGACGTAAAGGTGCGTGGCCAGACCCCA